>Ga0334898_1000603_pt1 | contig 53411 bp, 47 predicted proteins | sample GraSluR3_MG_10_FD_207228 | JGI IMG/M metagenome (GOLD analysis project Ga0334898, IMG submission 207228) | Sludge microbial communities from methane-producing bioreactor in Wageningen University, Netherlands - Granular Sludge_3_08-R3 | ecosystem: Engineered > Bioreactor > Anaerobic >... | reverse complement strand
AGAGCTACTTAAGTAGCTGCTTGTAAATGTAAGCAAATGGCGGACCATTCAGCAAGCCTTAAGGCTTAAGCGTGTAACATGCCCTTATAGGGCTGAACAAACTACCCGCTAAGCGGGTAGTTTTGATATATATTAACTTTACTACTTCACAAGTGCGTGTGTTTATGCACGCTTCGTATGAAGAATAGAAAGGGTTGAATGAAAAATGGCAAAATTTAAAGAGTTATCTAATAAACCCATTGCCCATAATGAAAAAGAAATTTCTGATTTTTGGAAGGAAGTAGACATCTTAAATAAGACCATTGAGAATCGCGAGGGGAAAGAACCCTTTGTATTCTATGAAGGTCCTCCAACAGCCAATGGGAAACCAGGTATTCACCATGTTATTGCCCGTACTTTAAAGGATACTGTATGTAAGCATAGGGCGATGCAGGGATATCAGGTAAAAAGGAAGGCAGGTTGGGATACCCATGGTCTGCCAGTTGAAATTGAGGTGGAAAAGCAATTAAATCTATCCAATAAACAGGAAATTGAAGAATATGGGATAGCGGAATTTAATGAAAAGTGTAGAGAATCGGTTTTCTCCTATGAAAGACAATGGAGAGAAATGACAGAGCGAATGGCTTATTTTGTAGATATGGATAATCCATATATCACCTTAGATAATAACTATATAGAAAGTATTTGGTGGATACTAGATAAGTTTAATAAGGAAGGTTATATCTATGAAGGGCATAAGATTCTTCCCTATTGTCCTAGGTGTGGAACTGGTTTAGCTTCCCATGAAGTAGCCCAGGGATATAAAGAAATAAAATCAAATACAGTAATATCGGCTTTTAAGCGCAAAGACATGGATGAATACTTTTTAGTTTGGACAACAACACCTTGGACTTTAGCTGCAAATGTTGCACTATGTGTTCACCCTGAGGTAACCTATGTAAAGGTAAAAAGTCAGGGGAATGTATTTATTTTAGCAAAGGCTTTAGCTGACAAGGTGCTGGGAGAAGGATATGAGATTATAGAGGAACTTAAGGGCGTAGATTTAGAACATGTGGAATATGAACAATTAATGCCCTTTGTACAACCAGATAAGAAGGCTTTCTTTGTAACTCTAGCAGACTTTGTTACAACAGAGGATGGAACTGGTATTGTGCATATTGCTCCTGCCTTTGGGGAAGATGATTATCAAGTTGGAAGAAAGTATGACCTACCTGTATTACAACCAGTTAATGAAGAGGGTAAATATATTACTACTCCTTGGAAGGGACAATTTGTTATGGATGCCGATGTAGCCATTATTAAATGGCTGCATAGTGAAGGGAAGTTGTTTAAAAAGGAAAAAATGGCTCATAACTATCCCCACTGCTGGAGATGTTCAACGCCACTATTATATTATGCAAAGCCAAGCTGGTATATTGAAATGACCAGATTAAAGGATAAGCTTGTTGAAAATAATAATTCTGTAGATTGGTATCCAGATTATGTAGGAGAAAAACGCTTTGGAAATTGGTTAGAAAATGTTAATGACTGGGCAGTTTCCAGAACCCGTTATTGGGGAACCCCGTTAAATATATGGAGATGCGATGAATGTGGAGAATTATCCTCCATTGGTTCTAGGAAGGAATTAGTAGATAGAGCTATTGAGGATATTGATGAGAGTATTGAGTTGCACCGCCCACATGTTGATAATGTACACATTAAGTGCGATAAATGTAATGGAACTATGACTAGGGTAAAGGAAGTAATTGACTGTTGGTTTGACAGTGGATCAATGCCCTTTGCACAGCATCATTATCCCTTTGAAAACAAAGAAATTTTTGAAGAGCAATTCCCTGCAGATTATATTTGTGAAGGTATAGATCAGACTAGAGGATGGTTCTACTCCCTAATGGCTATCTCTACCTTTGTAATGGGTGTTTCACCCTATAAGCAGGTATTGGTAAATGATTTGATACTAGATAAAGATGGACAAAAAATGTCTAAATCCAAGGGGAATACAGTAGATCCCTTTGAATTATTTGATAAGTATGGAGCGGATGCCCTAAGATGGTATTTATTATATGTATCTCCAGTATGGACACCCACTCGATTTGATATAGAAGGACTTAAGGAGGTACAAAGTAAGTTCTTTGGAACCCTAAGAAATGTATATACATTCTTTGTACTTTATGCCAATACAGATGAGGTAGATCCTAGGGATTTCTTTGTGGAATACAATAAACGACCTGAGATTGATAGATGGATTTTATCAAAGTACAATAATTTAGTAAAAGAAGTGGATGCAGAACTAGCTATTTTTGACTTAAATAGAACAGTAAGAAAAATCCAGCATTTTATTAATGAAGATTTATCCAATTGGTACATTAGAAGGAATCGTCGTCGTTTCTGGGCAAGTGACTTGACCGATGATAAAAAAGCTGTTTACAATACTACCTATGAGGTATTAGAGGGTATTTCTAGACTTATTGCACCCTTTGCACCATATATATCAGAGGAAATTTATAAGAATTTAACTGATAAATTATCAGTGCATACTGCAGACTACCCTGTATATAATGATAAGCTTATTGATGAAAAGGTAGAAGAAAGAATGGATCTTGTGAGGGATCTTGTAGGTTTAGGTAGAGCAGCAAGGGCTCAAGAACAGATAAAGGTTAGACAGCCTATTCAAAAGGTATTAATAGATGGTAAATATGAAGATCTTATTTCAGATTTAGTACCACTAATTAAGGAAGAACTTAACCTAAAGGAAGTTGTTTTTGAGAAAGATCTAAGTAAATTTATGGATTATTCCTTAAAGCCTAATTTCAAGGTGGCAGGTTCTATTTTGGGGCCAAAGATTAAATCCCTTGGTAAGGCATTAAGTCAGCTAGATGCTTCGGAGGTAGTTCCTAAGTTAGAGGCTGGAGAGAACCTTTATCTTAACTTAGATGGAGAAGAAGTAGAAATTAAAAAGGATTATGTTCTTATTAATATTTCTGCTAAGGAAGGGTTTATGGTTCAAATGGAGAACAATCTATTTGTAATTTTAGATACTACCTTAACCCAAGAATTGGTGGAAGAAGGATTTGCTAGGGAATTTGTTTCTAAGGTACAGCAAATGCGTAAAAATGAGAACTTTGAAGTAATGGATAATATTAATATTTATTATAATGGGGATGAAGAAATCACCCAAGCCATAGAAAAATATGATGAATATATTAAGCAAGAAACCTTAGCTGTTAGCATTGAAAAGGTGGAGGACTCAAATCTTGAACAACAAAATCTTAATGACCACTCCACTGGAATTAGGGTAGAAAAGATATAATAATTAGCCAACCTGCGGGTTGGTTTTTTTCATGACAAATTTTAAAAAATATATTAGAATGGAAGGGAATGAGTTATTATTGCTTAAAAATGGGGGGATATGATGCAGGAATTATTAGCTGTAATTTTTTCGTTTCTAATTATTTCAATTTTAAATAAAAAAAGAATACCTATAGGAATATCTATTTGTATATCTGCCCTCCTTATGGGCATTTTTAGTGGAATAGGGTTATCAGGATTGTTGGGAGTTTTACAAAATACATTTATAAATATTAAAAAGCTACAGCAGTTTATTATTATTATAGAAGTTAGTGTTTTAGGAACACTGCTTAGAAAATATAATATTTTAGAAAAGGTTATAGAGTATCTAACTAAGCTTGTGCCAAATAATCGAGTAAAATTGATGTTTATTCCTGCATTAGTTGGTTTTTTATCTGTACCTGGAGGTGCAATTATATCCGCACCCTTCGCAGATAAATTAGGAGAAGAAAGTGGTTTGCCTAGAACGAATCGAGCAATTATTAACCTCGTTTTTCGACATATAGCAATGCATATTATGCCATATGCTACTGGGTATCTTCTAGTAGCATCCCTAGCTCCTCAGATTTCTATTTTTAAGTTGATAGGTTTGAATTCTATCTTTGTAACTTTATATGTTATAGCAGGTTATAATTTATATATTAAGCAGGTAAAACATGAAAAGGAATCCCCTTCTACTAATAAAATGGTAAATCTAGTAAATCTATTAAAATATACATCACCAATTTATACTAGTATCCTATTATATGTTATTTTTAATGTACCATTTTACATAGGTATGCTTGCTAATTTATTAATTGTGTATTTACTCAATCCTATAAAAACATTTCTTAGGGATGCATTTAGGGCAATAAATATAAATGTATTGTATTCTCTTATTGGAGTATATTTAATTCAAGGAATAATCGGTCAACTTAATTCATTAACTGAATTATTTAACTTTATATTCAACAATCCAAATACCATTTTGCTTGGTATAATAGGATCTTCTTTTTTCTTTGGATTAACTACAGGATTTCAACCCACTGCATTAGGAGTTGTTTTACCCCTTCTTATAACATTACCAATATCGGAAAACCGACTTCTTTTATACTGTCATATGACATTTGCCTGGGGTTTTGTAGGTTATTTTTTCTCGCCACTACATCTTTGTCAACTTTTCACCTGTGAATATATGAAGGTTTCATTACAAGAACTATATAGGGAGTATTTTAAATTTTTTCTTCTTTTAATTGGGATACTGATATCAACATTTTTCGTGCTGGGAATTTGGATAAAGTGATTTATAACATGGGGGTTGTGTTTTCCTATATAGGGTATAATAAATTAATAGGATTTTTAAGGGAAATACAAGATAATATGTAGGAGGTAAGGTTAATGAATGAAATTGGACTGATTGGTTTAGGTGTTATGGGTAAAAGTCTTGCTTTAAATATAGGAAATAAAGGGGTTAGCATTTCTGTATATAATAAAACTACAAAAAAGACAAAGGAATTTATAGATAATGAAGTGAGTGATCAGGAAATTTTGGGATATTATGATCTTGAATCCTTTGTACAATCATTAAAAAAGCCTAGAAAAATTATGTTGATGATTAAGGCAGGAGAACCCGTAGACAATATGATTAACCAATTGATTCCATTATTACATAAAGGTGATCTAATAATGGATGGAGGCAATACATACTATAAAGACACAGATAGAAGGATTGAAAAATTAAATGAAAGAGGGTTGCTTTATTTAGGAGTAGGGATTTCAGGTGGAGAAGCCGGTGCCCTGGAGGGCCCTTCCCTAATGCCAGGAGGCTCTAAGGAAGCCTATAACTTAGTTGAAGATATTCTTTTAAAGATAGCTGCTCAAACTGAATCAGGTCCTTGTTGTACCTATATAGGGGATTATTCTGCAGGACATTTTGTAAAGATGCTACACAATGGGATAGAATACGGAATGATGCAGGCTATTGCTGAGGTTTATGATATATTTAAAAAAGTATTAAGACTTTCTGGAGAGGAAATAGGAGATATCTTTGAGAAATGGAATGATGGGGAATTGGATTCCTATCTTTTAGAAATATCCTATAAAATTATGAGACACAGAGATAATGAAATTGGTGATCTTACTATAGAGAAAATACTTGATAAGGCAGGTCAGAAGGGCACAGGAAAATGGACTGCTCAAACATCCTTTGACCTTGGAATTCCTACTCCATCCCTAAGTGCTGCTGTAGAGGGGAGAGTATTATCTTTTTTTAAGGAAGAGAGAATATATCTATCAAGAAAATTTGCTAATGATTATCCGAATACTTCCCTTAACAAAGAAAAGCTAATAAATGATTTAGAAAACTCATTGCTTTTAACCAACTTTATGCTGTTTTCTCAAGGCTTATGGTTAATAGATGAAGCTTCAAAGATATATAATTATGAGATTAATCTATCTGAAGTTCTAAGGGTATGGAGGGGTGGATGCATTATAAGAGCAAGGATGTTGGATTTCTTTAGGGAAATTATAATTGATAGTAGTGAAGATGCCAATATGTTAAACAATAAAAAATCTATGGAATTTATAGAGAGTAAAATAGACTCTACTAAAGAGGTAATCAATATTGCAAAGGAATTTTATATTCCTACTCTTGTTCATAATAGTGCATTAGATTACTTCTTCAGTATGACTAGTGAAAATCTTCCAGCAAATTTAATTCAAGCCCAAAGAGATTTCTTTGGAGCCCATACCTATAGTAGGATTGATAAAGTAGGTGTTTTTCATACTGATTGGGAATAAGGTAATGCAGTGGGGACGGTTACTACTGCATTTTAACATCCCATCCAAGGATGTGTAAATCAGTAGATATATACGCCATTAAATTTACAGTGGGGAGATAAAATATCTTCATATGCTCCTCAGCAAATGGACTTATTTTTTAAGACAAACACATAATGATAAAAATAAGTCCATTAAGTCGTCGCTTTATGAAATATTTTATCCCAAAGCGTCTCTCTGATTTACCATCGGATGGACAGGGTCGTCCACCCCTACAATCTATCTCGTGGGTAGGGGCAAACGACTCTGTTTGCCCGGGTTTTACGACACCTTTTTTTCATATAAGCAATAGATATGTTGGATGTTGGTATTTTACATGTGTATAAGGGGTTCAATGTATCACCATTCTTAAAATGAAATAAAAAAGAAGCAAAAAGAACCGTCCCTTTTGCTTCTCTTTTGCTTCCTTTTTTTTATGCAAACAATAACAAGCTTAATGCCATTAGCATCATTCCTGCAATAAGTCCATAAATAGAAATATGATGCTCTCCATATTTTTGAGCTGTGGGTAGTAACTCATCAAGAGAAATATATACCATTATTCCAGCTACACCAGCAAATATTACGCCAAACATTGCCTCACTAAAGATGCTTTTTAGGAGAAAAAATCCTACTATTGCGCCTACAGGTTCTGATAATCCAGATAGGAAGGAATATTTAAATGCCTTCTTTCTATCACCAGTAGCGAAATAAATAGGCACAGATACAGCAATTCCTTCTGGGATATTGTGTATAGCAATAGCTATTGCTATACTAATTCCTAAGGTTGGATCCTGCATAGCACTGACAAAGGTTGCCAAGCCTTCGGGGAAGTTGTGTATTGCTATAGCCAGTGCTGAGAACATGCCCATTCTCAATAAATTAGGGTCATCTGTTTCTCCTTCTTTCATTTCCTTTACATCTCTCATTTCATGAGGGTTCTCTGCATCAGGAACCAACTTATCTATTAATGCCATTATTCCTATTCCTACAAAAAAGGCAATAGTAGTATACCAATAACCCAGGGTTGCCCCATATACGGATTCTAAGGATTGTCTTGCCTTTACAAAAATTTCAACCATTGATACATAGATCATAACACCGGCTGAAAATCCTAAAGCTGCAGATAGAAACTTTTTATTAGTCTGTTTGGTGTAAAATGCTAATGCACTTCCTATTCCTGTAGATAATCCGGCAAATAGTGTAAGTCCAAAGGCAAATAAAACATTATTCCATTCCATAGTTTGATTTCCTCCATTAATTGTCTATATTATTATTTTTCCCCTTATTAAAGCATTAAAACAAAAATTATAGTTATTGCTAGTACATTTTTAGAAAGATTGTATAAATAAGATTTTTTCATTTATATAAGGATTTTGGAGATAATAAAAGAAAACTTTCTGGATTAATTATTGACATATTTAGTATATAGTATTAGTATATAACTATAGACCCCCATACGGGGGGTAGGGGGTGTCGAAATGAATGTTGAACAAAAAGAAGCTTTAAAAACTTTAAAAATATCAAAAGGCCAAATTGAAGCTACTATTAGAATGCTGGAAGAAGAGCGCTATTGTGTTGATATATCTAATCAGATAATGGCTGCACAATCATTATTGAAAAAGGCTAATTTATTAATTTTAAAACAGCATATGAATCATTGTGTTTTAGAAGCTTATAAAAATGACAATGGAGAAGAAAAAATCAATGAGGTTATTGATATATTATCAAAGTTGATGGGTAAGTAATTAAGAAGTGTACTAAAAGGGAGGGAAAAACATGACTAAAAAAACACTAAAGATTGAGGGAATGACCTGTGCCTCTTGTTCGGCAGCGGTGGAAAGAGTTACTAAAAAGTTAGATGGGGTTGTAGAATCTAATGTAAATCTTGCAACTGAAAAGTTAAATATAGATTATGATGATAACAAGGTATCAGAAGAAGACATTAGAGCAGCGGTGGAAAAAGCAGGATATAAAGCGCTTTCTGATACAGTAGACAGAACTCTACTAATAGAGGGTATGACCTGTGCTTCTTGCTCAGCAGCAGTGGAAAGAGTTACTAGAAAGTTAGACGGAGTATTAGAATCTAATGTAAATCTTGCTACAGAAAAATTAAATATAAGCTTTGATAATTCTAAGGTAAGGATATCTGATATTAAGAGGGCAATAGAAAAAGCCGGGTATAAGGCAAAGGAGGAAGAAATATCAGTAGATTCAGATAAAGAAAAAAAAGAAAGTGAAATAAAAGCATTATGGAGAAGGTTTTTCATTTCTGCTGTATTTACTATACCTTTACTTTATATAGCTATGGGACATATGGTAGGACTGCCCCTTCCAGAATTTATTACACCAGAGGTAAATTCAGAAATTTTCGCAATAGCACAATTAATTTTAACTTTGCCAGTTATGGTTTTTGGATATAGTTTTTTCACCATTGGATTTAGGACATTATTTAAAGGAAGTCCTAATATGGATTCTCTTATAGCAATAGGTACTTCAGCAGCGTTTATTTATGGGGTATTTGCTGTAGTAAAAATACTTCAAGGTCAACATCATTACGCCCATGACCTGTATTTTGAATCTGCTGCAGTGATTATTACATTAATAACCCTTGGTAAATATCTAGAGGCGGTATCTAAAGGAAAAACCTCTGAAGCCATAAAGAAACTTATTGGTCTTGCACCTAAAACAGCTATTATTATAAGAGATGGAGCTGAAGTTGAAATTTCCATTGATGAGGTAGAGGTAGGGGATGTAATACTAGTAAAACCCGGAGAGAAGATGCCAGTTGATGGTGAGGTAGTTGAGGGTGTTACATCGGTGGATGAGTCTATGTTAACGGGAGAAAGTATTCCTATAGAGAAAAACATAGGGGATAAGATTATTGGAGCAAGCATAAATAAAAACGGTACTATTCGTTATAGGGCCACTAAGGTAGGGAAGGATACTGTGTTATCCCAGATTATAAAATTAGTAGAAGATGCACAGGGTTCTAAAGCACCTATTGCCAAACTTGCAGATATTATTTCTGGTTACTTTGTTCCGATAGTCATAGCCTTAGCAATTATTTCTGGAACAGCTTGGTTTATAGCAGGAGAAACAGGGGTGTTTGCCCTTACCATATTTATTTCAGTTTTAGTAATTGCCTGTCCCTGTGCATTAGGATTGGCTACCCCTACAGCTATAATGGTTGGAACTGGCAAGGGCGCTGAATATGGGGTGTTGATAAAAAGTGGTGGAGCATTAGAAACGGCACATAAGATCCAAACAATTGTTTTTGATAAAACCGGAACTATAACAGAGGGCAAACCAGTGGTAACAGATATCGTAGTAAAAGGAATTAAAGAAAATGATTTATTACAATTGGCAGCATCTGCTGAAAAGGGCTCCGAACATCCCTTGGGTGAAGCCATTGTAAAGGAAGCAGAAGAAAAATCCATAGAGCTTAAAAAAGTAGATTATTTTAATGCCATACCTGGTCATGGGATCGAGGTTAAGATAGATGGTAAGAATGTTCTTATGGGAAATAGAAAGCTTATGGTAGATAGTAATATTTCACTGGAGGATTTAGAAGAAGAATCCAATAGGCTAGCCGGAGAAGGAAAGACTCCTATGTATATAGCCATAGACAAAAACTTAGAGGGTATTATTGCAGTTGCAGATACAGTAAAAGAAAATAGTAAAAAAGCTATAGAAAAACTTCATAGCATGGGATTAGAAGTGGCAATGATAACAGGAGATAATAAAAGAACAGCTATGGCGATTGCTAAACAAGTGGGAATTGATAGGACCTTAGCAGAGGTTTTACCTCAAGATAAGGCAAGTGAGGTTAAAAAACTTCAAGAAGAGGGTAGGATAGTAGCGATGGTTGGTGATGGTATAAATGATGCACCAGCCTTAGTACAAGCAGAAATAGGTATAGCCATAGGTTCAGGAACAGATGTTGCAATGGAATCGGCAGAGATAGTTCTTATGAGAAGCGATCTGATGGATGTTGTTACGGCAATACAATTAAGTAAAAGCACCATAAGAAATATTAAGCAAAATTTATTTTGGGCATTTGGATATAATACATTAGGAATTCCAATAGCTATGGGAGTACTTCATATTTTTGGAGGACCTCTATTAAATCCAATGATAGCAGGTGCTGCAATGAGTTTAAGCTCTGTTTCTGTTGTTACTAACGCCTTAAGATTAAAGGGCTTTAAACCACTATAAAAGATTAAATGTAAAATTTCTTCATAATCGTAGGGATCGACGCCCTCGTCGTTCCGAAAGAAGTACATTAAGTCGTCGCTTTATGAAACATTTTACGCTGATAGTTATAGGGAAGGCATTGTATGCTCAATTTCTTAAAATATAAAGAAAGGAATGATTTAATGAAAAAGAGAATATTAATTGATGGTATGAGCTGTGAACATTGTGTACGACATGTTACAGTAGCATTAAAGGATTTAGATGGAGTAGATGAGGTAGAGGTTCGTTTAGATGAAAAACAGGCAACTATAGAAGCTGAAAATGTAAGCGACCAAGAGATTATAGATGCTATTGAAGAAGTAGGGTATGAAGTTGTAGAAATAGAGGAACTTTAGGGATGAAAAAACCACCGTTAAACTTTAAGTCTAATGGTGGTTTTAGTTTATAGGCAAAAGGGTTTTAAAACTTCCTATATAAAACTACATTTATAGGAAAAATTTACAAGAACTTTACATATTCTTAAATAAGTCTTTAATAAAAAGAAATATTATAGTATAGTCGTGGTAGAATGGTTTTATAAAGGAGGCAAATATGTTACTTGAAGTAAGGAATCTTTACAAAAGTTTTTCCGGTACAGAGGTTTTACATGGAATTTCATTTAAGATAGAAAGTGGAAAAGCCCTTGGATTGTTAGGAAGAAATGGCGCGGGTAAAACCACTACTATAAGAATTCTAATGGATTTATTTGGAGCTGATAGGGGTGAGGTATTAAAGGACGGAAGAAGATTTAGTGCAAGAGATTATCAAATAGGTTATTTACCAGAGGAAAGGGGTTTATATCCAAAGAAAAAGGTATTGGAGCAATTAGTGTATTTGGGTCAACTTAGAGGTTTAAATAGTAGGGTTGCAAGGGAAAATGCATTACATTGGTTAAAAAGATTAGGGGTAGATCAATATAAAAACAAAAAACTAGAAACATTATCCAAGGGAAATCAACAGAAGGTACAATTGGCTGAAACCTTTATTTGTAATCCTGAGATTATAATTTTAGATGAACCCTTTAGTGGATTAGATCCTGTAAATTCTCAAATTCTAAAGGATATAATTAGAGAATTTATCAAGGATAATAAATTACTAATTTTTTCTAGCCATCAAATGAACTATGTTGAGGAATTTTGTGAGGAAATAGCATTAATTGATAAGGGCAAGATAGTTCTAACGGGAAATTTAAAGGAGATAAAAGGCCATTATGGGAAGAATAGATTAACTATAAGTGAGGTCAATATGCCTCCTAAAGAACTTGAGGAGATTTTTAAATATAAGCTATACAATATTGCTAAGGTTGTAGAAGTAAAGAAAGATTTTATTATAATTGAATTACTATCTAATTATACAAAGAATGATTTATTTAAGGCAGTTGCAGATTTGAATCTAGATATTTATAAATTTTCAATTTATGAGCCAACCTTAGAAGATATTTTTGTTAAAAAGGTAGGTGAAAACTAGTGAAGGATTTTTTTATTGTATTGCGTTTTGAATTTTTGAATCTATTAAAGAATAGAGCATTTATTATATCTTCTATAATTATTTGTATGCTTTTAATTATTGGATTATCTGTACCCACCATAATGGATGCTTTTTCTTCATCTGATGTAGAAGATACAGGTGTTGAAGTTGAAGGAGAGGGTATGGAATTCGGATTTATAAATAAGGATGGTTCTTTATCTAATATAGAAGCGCTTAAAGAAAATTTTGTTTTAGGTGAATTAAATGAATATAAAAATGAAGAAGATATGGAAGACAGTATAAGTTCTGGAGAAATAGCTGCAGGCTATATTATAGAATCTCCATGGAAATATCAATATATTGTTGAAAATAATGAAATGATGGATTCAAATAGATATATGTTTGAAGATGCATTAACCAAAGTTTCTAGGATAAAGGGATTTGAAGATAGGGGAATTGCCTATAGTGAAGTAGAGGATTTGGTAAATGTTCAATTAGAATCAGAGACAAAGATTTTAGGCAAAGACAGTGCGGCAAACTATCTTTATACCTATATTTTAGTGTTTGCCCTTTATTTTATTATAATTGTTTATGGACAATTGGTTGCTACATCCGTAGCTAGTGAAAAAAGCAATAGAGCCATGGAGGTTTTAGTTACCAGTACTGATAGTAAGAATCTAATTTTTGGTAAGGTGCTAGGTGGAGCTTTAGCTGGATTCGTACAAATGACGCTAATTATTGGTGTAGGTATGCTCACATATAATTTAAATGCTACAGCTTGGGATAATAAGCTAGATTACATATTTAATATTCCCGGAAATGTATTATTAACCTTCTCAATATTTGGAATTTTGGGATATATCTTTTTTTCCTTTATATTCGGGGCACTTGGGGCTTTAGTATCAAGGACTGAGGATGTGAGCTCTAGTGCTACTCCAATTACCATAATATTTGTAGCAGTGTTTATGATTGCAGTGCTTGGAATGCAAAATACAGAGGGGTTATTATTAAAGATTGCTTCCTTCGTTCCTCTTAGTTCCTTTATGGCAATGTTTGTAAGAGTATCCATGGGTACTGTATCAACTATCGAGATAGTTATATCTTTAGTAATATTAGTGCTATCTACAATATTAATTGGAGTTTTTGCTTCCATGATCTATCGAATGGGAACCCTTATGTATGGGAATCCTATTAAGCTTAAAAATGCCATTAAAATATTAAGAGGAAAGTAATCCTGCATAGCTTAAAAATGAACGGGGTCATATCATTAAGATATGCCCCCCGTTATTTTTATATTATAAGGAAGTTCTACTTTCTTATAATATAAAAAAAGGGGTTGTAGGGGAAGATCCCCTGCCGTATTAAGAAGGGTGCTCAGATGGCCGTTTTTGCCATCGCCAAAGGGAAACTAGGTTTCCCTATAAGCAGGCAGCCAATTTAGCTTGCTAAATTTCGCTGATCGCTTAGTTGCTTCATCCAGTGGAAGTAGCTTTGCTACTTTTTTTATATATTATGGTTTACATATTGCTCCAGTAGAAGCTGATGTTACAATCTTTTGATATTTATAAAGATATCCCTTTGCATTGGATTGTTTTGGTTTAAAATTCTTCTTTCTCTCATTTAAAGTTTTTTCATCTACATTTAATTGCAACTTACCAGAATTCATATCTATTTCTATTATATCCCCATCTTCAACTAAGGCTATTGGTCCACCAACAGCTGCCTCTGGAGATATATGACCTATGGAAGCCCCTCTGGTAGCTCCCGAAAACCTACCATCTGTTATAAGCGCTACATCTTTATCTAGACCTATTCCGGCTAATGCTGAGGTAGGAGTTAGCATTTCTCTCATTCCCGGTCCACCTTTTGGTCCTTCATATCTTATAACCAATACTTCTCCTTTTTGTATGTTTCTATTCATTATGGCATCTACTACTTCCTCTTCGCTGTCAAACACTCTAGCTGGTCCCTTATGGGTTAACATTTCCTCGCTAACGGCAGATCTTTTAACTACTGCTCCATGGGGAGCTAAGTTTCCCCAAAGTACTGCAATGCCTCCAGTTTCACTATAAGGTTTTTCGATAGGTGCTATGATTTTATGATCTAGAACTTTATTTGTCTTTATGATCTCTCCCAATGTTTGATTCATAACGGTAAGAGTATCTAGTTTTAGTAGATTTTTTTTACTTAATTCATTCATAAGTGCCATCATTCCACCAGCTTCATATAGATCTTGTATATGATATGGTCCAGCAGGACTGAGTTTACAAAGATTTGGCGTCTTTCCGCTTATCTGGTTTATTCTATCTAAATCTATCTTAATTCCTGCTTCGTAAGCTATAGCCGATAGATGGAGTACAGTATTTGTAGAACATCCTAGTGCCATATCTGCTACTAAAGCATTATGAAACGCATCATTTGTAAGTATCATACTTGGTGTGACTTCCTTTTTTATAAGCTCCATTATCTGGATCCCTGTATACTTTGCAAGTCGCATTCTTTCAGAATATACTGCTGGTATGGTCCCATTTCCGGGAAGTGCCATTCCAAGGGCTTCTGTCATACAATTCATAGAGTTTGCAGTAAACATACCGGAACATGAACCACAGCTTGGGCAAGCGCTATTTTCCATCTGATCCAATTCATCCTTAGATAGAGAACCTGTATTTACTTTCCCTACAGCTTCAAACATGGTACTCAGATTTATATTTTGCCCCTTATGTTTTCCGCTGAGCATTGCGCCACCACTTACTATGATAGCGGGGATATCCAGTCTTGCGGCCACCATAAGCATAGCAGGCACTACCTTGTCACAATTTGGTATCATTACAAGCCCGTCTAATCCATGAGCAAGTGTCATTACTTCAACTGTATCTGCAATAAGCTCTCTACTAACTAAGGAATATTTCATTCCCTGGTGATTCATAGCTATACCGTCGCAAACTGCAATGGAGGGAAACTCTAAGGGAGTTCCCCCTGCAATTCTAATACCTGTTTTTACGGCATCTGATACTTCTCTAAGGTGTTTGTGCCCCGGAACTATCTCATTAAAAGTATTTACAACCCCTACTAGAGGTTTCTCTATCTCCTCATCTATAAGTCCTAAGGCTTTCATAAGAGATCTATGGGGTGCTTTTTCAACCCCCATCTTTACAATTGAACTTTTCATAAACACACTTCTCCTTAAACCAAAGATTATTTTTTTAGCCAGCTCATCATCTTTCTGAGTTTGGCACCAACGATTTCTACAGGATGTTCTCTTTCTATTTTTTTGTTAGCATTAAAGTATGGTCTATTTGCTTGATTTTCTAATATCCACTCTCTAGCAAAGCTTCCATCTTGAATTTCTGCAAGAACTTTTCTCATTTCGTTTCTGGTATCTTCGGTAATAATTCTCTTTCCTACTTTATAGTCTCCATATTCTGCTGTATCACTTACAGAATATCTCATGTAGCTTAATCCACCTTGATTAATCATATCCACTATAAGTTTCATTTCATGTACACATTCAAAATAAGCACTTTCTGGATCATATCCCGCTTCAACAAGCACTTCAAATCCCGCTTTCATTAATTCAGTGATTCCGCCACAAAGTATTGTTTGTTCACCAAATAAATCTGTTTCTGTTTCTTCTTTAAATGTAGTAGCTAGTACTCCTGCTCGAGAACCACCAAGTCCAGCAGCGTATCCAAGTGCTACATCCTCAGTATCTCCAGTTACATCTTGATGTACTGCCACTAAACAGGGCACACCTTTGCCTTCCTCAAACTGACTTCTCACAGTATGTCCTGGTCCCTTTGGTGCAATCATAAATACATTTACATCTTCGGGAGGAATTATTTGTCCATAATGTATGTTAAATCCATGAGCAAAGGCTAAGTATTTTCCTTTAGTTAGATTTTCTTTTATGGATTCTTCATATAGCTTAACTTGTTTTTCATCATTTACCAGGACCATTATAACATCTGCCCATGCCGCTGCTTCTTTTGCTACCTTTACATCCAATCCAGCCTCTTGGGCTTTTTTCCAAGAAGGACTTCCTTCATAAAGACCAACCATTACATCTACCCCTGATTCTTTAAGGTTTAAAGCATGTGCATGACCTTGACTACCATAACCTATCACTGCTACCTTCTTTGCCTTTATATTCTCAACTTTACAATCCTCTCGGTAATACATTTTTGCCATTATAATCTCTCCTTTTTTATTTGATTTTTAAAGTTTTTCTCCTCTACTCATGGCGAGTATTCCAGTCTTAGCAATTTCCAGTATTCCATACTTTTCCATCATATCCATAAAACCTTTTAATTTTTCTACAGTCCCAGTAAGTTCTACAGTTAGGGATGTTGGAGAACTATCTAGAACTTTACCTCTATAAATGTCTACTATTTGTAAAATCTGGGATCTTGTTTCATTGTTTGATTTAATCTTTATAAGCATCATTTCTCTTCTTATAACACCTTCTTTTGGAAATATCTTCACCTTTACTACATCTACAATCTTATAAACCTGTTTTTGAATTTGTTCTAAGGTCTCATCATCACCTTCTACACTAAGGGTGAGCCTTGCATAATCAGATTTATTAGTGACTCCAGCGGTCATCTTCTTTACAAAGTATCCCCTTCTGTTAAAAAGAGACATAATCCTAACTATAATCCCGTTTGTATTTTTTGCAATAACTAATATTTCATGGGTTGTTCCCATCTATAGAACCCCCTTTATTCCCATTATCTTGGATACATTTGTACCCGCTGGTATCATTGGATATACATTTGCCTCATTTTCCACTATACAATTTATTAAGACTGCTTCGTCAGAATTTATTAATTCTTCTAAATCCATTTCTAGATCCTCTTTGGTTTTTAGAGTAGTAGTTTTTATATCATATGCTTCTGCGATTTTATTAAAGTTGGGATTATGTTCAAGGTCAACAAATGAATATCTTTTTTCATTAAATATCTCTTGCCATTGCCTTACCATTCCAAGATATGAGTTATTTATTATAACTATCTTTATAGGTAAGTTATATTGTTTAATCATCATAAGTTCCTGAAAGGTCATCTGAAAACCTCCATCCCCAACAATGGCGATTACCTTTTTTTCTGGCTTACCTATTTGTGCACCTATAGCAGCTGGAAGCCCAAATCCCATAGTTCCAGAACCTCCGGATGTTAAAATGGAGTCTGGATTTTCAAAATCCAAGAATTGAGCAGCCCACATTTGATGTTGTCCTACATCTGTAGCTACAATACAATCTCCCTTTACGATGTTATTTAATTTCGTAAGCACTTCTTGGGGCATAAGTTTTTTTTCATCAGTCTTTATGTATGTAGGAGGGAATTCTTTTTTCCATGAATGGACTCTATCTATCCAATCACAATGGTTTAAGTTAGGCACCTCTTTATTTAAATCCTCCAATACATTTTTTAAATCTCCTACTATGGGGATTTCTAAACATTTGTTTTTACCTATCTCTGCAGGGTCTATATCAATATGAATGATCTTAGCATCTTTACAAAAGGTATTTGGATTTCCTGTTATTCTATCGTCAAATCTAATACCTGCTGCTATTATTAAATCTGCTTCCTTTGTAGCATAGTTAGCACTTACAGTTCCATGCATACCAACCATTCCCAGTGCTAAAGGATGGCTGCTTGGAAAACCTCCCAGTCCCAACAAAGTCATTGCAACTGGAATTTGAGACTTTTGAGCTAATTCTAACAAATCTTTAGATGCCTTAGCCTTTAATACTCCAGCACCTGCTATTATTAAAGGCTTTTTTGATTCCTTTATAAAATCCTTTGCCTTTTTAATCTGCACTGGGTGACCATGATAGGTTGGAACATATCCTTCTAAATCTATTGCCTCACCAAAAAGAGTTTCAAATTCGTCAAAGGTTATACTTTGGGTTTGAATATCCTTTGGGATATCAATAAGAACTGGACCTGGCCTTCCAGTTGAAGCGATATAATAGGATTCCTTTATTATTCGTGGAAGTTCTTTTATATCCTGAACCAAATAATTCATCTTAGTGATTGGCACTGTTATTCCCACAATATCACTTTCTTGAAATGCGTCTTTACCAAGAAGTGGACTTACTACCTGTCCTGTGATAGCTATCATAGGAGTGGAATCCATATGAGCTGTCATAATGCCAGTTACTAAGTTTGTAGCTCCAGGACCTGAGGTTGCAAGACATACGCCTACCTTTCCACTTGCTCTGGCATATCCATCTGCCTCATGAGCTGCACCCTGTTCATGTCTTGAAAAGTAATGATTTATTCCTTTAAATTTATAAATCTCGTCATATATGGGAATAACGCTTCCCCCAGGGTAACCAAACATATCTCTGATTCCAAGTCTATATAGAGATTCTAAAAGAATCCTTGCACCATTGATCATCTTTTTTTTCATAATTCTCCCTTCTCCTTTTTTAGTCTATTTGTAGATATAAAAAGCAGCAAAGCTGATTCCGCTAGGGAAACCTAGTTTCCCTTCGGCGATGGCAAAACCAGCCATCTGAGCACCCTTCTTAATACGGCAGGGGATCTTCCCCTACAACCCCTTATTTTTATATTATAAAAAAGTAGAACTTTCCTATAATATAAAAAATCTCTCGTCCCTAGAACACAAAATTTGTATTCTAGGGACGAGAGATTGTCGTGGTACCACCCTAATTTACGATTTGCTCACGCAAACCGACTTTTAAAGCCCATAAAAATTAGCTCTAGCCATATAACGGTGGCACTTCTTTTTTTAAAAAAGAATCCCGATCTTGATTACTATAGTTCATCTTGATAGCTCTGGAGTGATTTTTATATATAATCCTAACACTGAATTTCACCATATATCAGCTCTCTGGAGTTATTTTTATATATAACTGTCTCCGTCATAACTTTTTTTTATTAAATTATATACAATCCTAATCTAAAAATTCAGATTAGTCAAGTTATTTTTCAAAATAATTTTTATTTTTTTAAGAAAAAATAAGCTGTCTCAGCTTTTTATTCTGAGACAGCTTATTTTTAATTTATAGTTTATGTTGTTTTAGTCTCACCATTTACAATATCTGTATCTAATTCCTTTTCTGTAGCTGCTACTACTACTGAAGCAGCCATATCGCCGATTACATTTACAGATGTTCTTGCCATATCAAGTATTCTATCAATACCTGCTATTAGCGCAACACCCTCTAAGGGGAGATTTACAGAGGTTAAAACCATTGTTAGCATAATTAAACCTGCTCCAGGAACACCGGCTGTTCCGATAGATGCTAGAGTTGCAGTTAATACAATGGTTAATTGTTGGGCTATAGAAAGATCTAAACCGTATACTTGAGCAACAAATAGAGCACAAACTCCTTGATATAGCGCTGTACCGTCCATATTAATGGTAGCACCTAAGGGTAGCACAAAACTAGATACAGACTCAGATACCCCTAAGTTCTCTTGGGCAGCTTTCATGGATACGGGTAATGTTCCGGCACTACTACTTGTACTGAAGGCTACTGTTGCCGGAGGAGCTGCTCCCTTAAAGAATTTAAGTGGAGATATCTTAGCAAAAATTTTAACTGCGCTGGAGTATACTAAAATAGCATGTAGTATACAACCTATATACACTGCTATGACAACCTTTAATAGTGGTAGAAGTACAGATGCTCCTTGGCTTGCTACTATAGGAGCAATTAATGCAAAAACACCAATTGGGGCATAAGCCATTACAAAGGAAGTTACCTTATACATAACCTCTGCCATAGAATCGAAGAAGCTGAGGAAGGGTTTTCCCTTGTCCCCGATCGCCGTAATAGCAATACCTAAAAATAGAGCAAATACTATGATTTGAAGCATATTTGCATCTACCATTGCTGAGAAGGCATTAGAAGGCACCATACCAACTAAGGTTGCACCTATAGATGGAGCTTCAACAGCGTCTGGAGTTGCGTCGACAGGAATATCAATTCCAGCACCAGGTACTAATAAATTTCCTAATAAGAGTCCGATTAAAACAGCGATTGCAGTAGTAACTAGATAAAAGCCAACTGTTTTTCCACCAATACGACCTAGCTTTTTAATATCACCTACACTTGAAGCACCAACCACTAAAGAAGAAAGAACCAATGGAACAATAATCATTTTAATAAGATTTAAAAATAGATCTCCAAAGGGTTTGATGTAAGTAGTAGCGATATCTGGAACACCACCAAGCAGCAAGCCCACAATAATACCAGCTGCTAAACCAATTAAAATTTTGGTTGTAAGTTTAAGTTTCAAATAAATTCCTCCTTTCAAATGTATAATCAACTTTATTATACACGATATATAAAAAGAATTCATTAAAAAAGAGTGTTTATTTTTTAATTAGCAACATTAATGGTTAAGATTTCACCTATTAATACACACAAATCGATTGATTATAAAGAATTATGAGTTTAATGACCTTAATAAAATCATATAGACAATTACATATATATAAAGACAAAAAACATTTTGGATGATAAAATATAGGTAGTATTGCATATTATGGAAAAGGGGAAAGAAATATGAAACTAAATTATAAGAGAACTTTTTTTATTGGTTTTGCCTTTATGTCAATAAGTGCTTTTTGGCAACTTTATGACAATATTATTCCATTAATTTTAAAAAACACATTTGGGTTAGGGGAAACAATTACCGGTGGAATTATGGCTATTGATAATGTATTAGCTATTTTTTTACTTCCCATATTTGGAGCCTTATCAGATAGGGTATCTACAAGGGTAGGAAAGCGTACCCCATTTATTATTTTTGGTACTATTATAGCGGTAATTTTTATGATATTAATTCCGATTGCTGATCAAAGCGGGAACTTCATCTTATTTTTTGTTGCATTGGGGGTAGCTCTAATTGCAATGGGAAGCTATAGATCACCGGCTGTTGCGTTAATGCCGGATTTAACACCAAAGGAATTAAGAAGTAAGGGAAATGCTGTTATTAACTTAATGGGAGCAGTAGGAGGTATTTTTACCCTAGCAATGATTAGCCTGCTTATTCCAAAAACAGCTAATCCAAATTATTTAGGTGTCTTTTTAGTAGTAGCCCTTTTTATGGTGATTTCAATTGTAGTATTAATTGCTACAATAAAAGAAAATAAATTATCAAAACAAATTAAAAAGGATACCGAAAATTCTGAACAACAAAGAGAACAGGAGAATAAAATTAAAAATAGCGAAAGTGAAGAAATGCCAAAGGATGTAAAGAAAAGTTTGTATTTTATCCTTGCTTCTATATTTTTATGGTTTACAGCCTATAATGCAGTTACAACAGCCTTTTCAAGATATGCTACAGAGGTATGGAAGTTACAGGGGGGTAGTTTTGCCAATGCCCTTATGGTAGCAATGGGAGCTGCTATCGTTAGTTTTATTCCAGTGGGTATTATTTCAAGTATTATAGGTAGAAAGAAAACTATTATAATTGGGATCAGTTTAATTTCTATTTCGTATTTTTGTGGATTTTTATTTGTAAATTATTCTCCCCTAATAAATATTGTATTTGCTGTTACCGGAATAGGATGGGCATCTATTAATGTAAATTCCTATCCTATGGTAGTTGAGATGAGTCGTAGCTTTGATGTAGGTAAATATACAGGCATATATTATACATTTTCTATGGCAGCCCAGATATTTACTCCGGTGTTTTCGGGGTTCCTTATGGAGAGTGTATCCTATAGAATTTTATTTCCCTATGCTGTGATTTTTTCTTTACTATCACTTTGTACAATGATTTTTGTTAAACATGGGGATTCTAAACCACCAAAAAAGGGAAGTAAATTGGAAAATTTTGATGTAGAAGATTAGAAATAAGGGGAGTAATTATGTTTTTCGTTTATTTTAGTATTGGATTAATTATTATATATTTACTTGCTATTATGCCTAAAGTATATAAAACAAGTGAAATGAGTATTTTTAAAAAGTATTATTTTGCCCATAGGGGCTTACACAAGGATAATACTGTTTCACCGGAAAATTCCATGGCAGCCTTTGCTCTGGCAGTAGAGAATAATTATGGCATAGAGCTTGATGTTCAATTAACCAAGGATAAGGTACCAGTAGTTTTTCACGATTACTCCTTAAGAAGAGTATGTGGTATAGATAGGAAGGTTAATGACCTTTCCTATAATGAGCTAAGGGAATTGCGGCTATATTCATCTGATGAAAAAATTCCTCATATATCAGAGGTGCTTGAGTTAGTTAAAGGAAAGGTCCCCTTAATTATTGAATTAAAAATGGGAACCTTAGATATATCTCTATGTGGTATAATCCTTCCCTTTTTAGATAAATATAAGGGTGATTATTGCATAGAATCCTTTAATCCCTTTGGACTTAAATATTTTAAAAAACATAGACCGGATATAATTAGGGGTCAATTATCCTCTGATTTTAATAGTGATGGAGATAGTGGAAATAAACTATTGTATTTTGCCTTAAAAAATCTATTGTTAAACTTTTTATCTAAACCAGATTTTATAGCCTATTCCTATAAGCATAAAGGGGTACTTTCCTATGTCCTTTGTAAAAGGATTTATAGTCCAATTACTATTGGATGGACTATTGATTCCCAGGAAGCTTTATATGATTGCAGGAATGACTTTGATATTTTTATTTTTGAAGATTTTATTCCGAAGGAGTAATGATGAAAAAAATAGGGGAATATTCAATGATGGCTACGGATATTATCGCTGAAATTCCCCAGATATTAAAGGATATGGCACCAAATTCTAATTAAATTATTAAGAATGATTAAAGGTAATAAAAGTAGGGGCAGGTCATCCTGCCCTTAATTTAATCCCAATTCTTTACGCTTCTTTTCAATATGCTCTTTATAAATTTCCACAGTCATCTCAGCATCCATCTCTACCACTACTTTACCTAAACCAAGGGTTTCTGTAGTTTCGGTTAGCGTTTTTACAACTACATCACTACCGGTTATTGATGGGACTGGTGCAATGTGAACAAGCCAACCTAGAGCAACAGCAGTACAAGCATCAGCTACAGCTTTTTGTTCTAGATATTCTGGAGCGCCAATAACAATAGGTAATTTATTTGTATCTACATCTAAAGCATCAGCAAGCTCCTTAGCAGTTAGAGTCATCTTTCCAATATCTACGCAGGCGCCAAAGCTTAGTACTGGTGGTATGCCCAATTGCTTACAAACAGCCTGTAATCCTTCTCCTGCTTCACTATATGCCTGTGGATTGGTAAGACCTGTATACTGCATAACAGCAGAGGTACATCCACCTGAAAGAACCAAGATGTCATTTTCTATCAAACCTTTGGCGATCTTAAAGATATTACTACCCCCTTGACCATAGCGTGCAGTAGTACAGCCTACTATGGTTGCAATCCCTCGGATATTTCCCTTGGCTATTTGCTTAATAAGTGGATCAAAGCTTCCACCTAGGGCTTCTTTTATTGATTCAGTGCTAAACCCAACCATAATATTTGAAACATGGGGTGGAATATAGGTTTCTCGATTTGAACTTTTTCGTTCTTTATAGGATTGGATAGCCATATCTAATGCCTTTTCAGCCTGTTCCTTCATTTTTTCTGGAATAAAATCTAGTGTTTCAGTACCCTGTAGCTTAATAACTGGATGGGTACTTAACAGCTTAGTACCAAATTTCTCTGCAAATAATGGCATAGTAGGAACGGTACAATTATAATCAAACATAAATAGGTCAACTACTCCTGTGGCTAAAAGATATTCCTGAGATAGCCATTCACCCTCCTGGCCACCATAACCCTTCATATTTTGAGTGCCCTCATAATTAATAAGCTGTTGACCCTCACAGACATGTCCGAGAATTTGTATTCCTTCTGCTCCTGCATCCTTTGCCTTTTGCTGCCATGCTGCTGTAGAGGCTAGGTCAATAGCTACATGAGCAAGTAGCGGCATATGTCCATTGGTAATGACATTGACCATGTTTTCCTTTAAAAGACCCATATTTTGTTTTTTCATGGCTAACTTTTGTGTACCCATTAGTATTTCCTGTAGTATACAAAGCAGGAAGAGTCCCTGATATTCATTGGCAATACCTAGGCGAACACTATTTAATAAAAATGCAACAGGGTCAGACCTAAAGTTAGTCATACAACTAGTCTGAGCATAGGCAACCTCGCTATAGCCACCCCCTGGGAATAGATCTAGTTGTCTCCAAAGATCCTTTCGACGGGTAGGCGCAAATGCCTCTACCGCTTTGGAGGGGATATTGTAAGGACTATGTATATCTTCAATTACCCAATTGGCAAAGTCAACTGCGAGTTGTTCAATGGGTATATTTATATTTAACCCTGCCAAGCTTGAATAGTGCTTTAGTTTTTCTGAATCTCGTATTTTTAGTCCACTTTCAGGATGCTCGCCAGCTGCCTTTAGAGAAAGAGCGGCTTGATGGGCATGAAAAATATTAGCAGAGGTACCTATTGTTACATGACGATACATAAAGTTTCTAGCAACCATGGTATGGGCATCTACTCCACAAACACCTCTAGGACTTTTAGAGCTAATACGACAGGGACCATTAGCACATAATTGACAGGATAAACCTTCAATACAAAACTTGCATTGGTTAGGTTGTTGCTGACTAAAACGGTCGAAGACATTAGTCATGTCGGCTTTGTTTACCACTTGATACATTTCTCGCATGGCGGGATCTATAATGATATTTAATGGATAACCTTCCTTTGATTGATCCTCAGTTTTTATATGCTCCCTCTGCCATTTATGTACTTCCTCCATAGAGGGTGACTTATCAAAGGTATCAAAACGAATCTCGTTGTTTTTATATCCTTGGGTATTTATTGCAGGATCATTGTAATCAGCAGGGGTCAATTGGGATCCAAAGGTTTTTTGATCACCTCGCATCCTACCCGCACTACCTTCATAGGATTTTTTAATATTATCATTGTCAGACATAAAATATCCTCCTCTTTTATATGAAATCTTCTTTAGGATTTGCTATATTTTGTATAAATATTCAAAAAAAGTCAACAAAAAGGGGGTCAGACTTGAATTATCCACTAATTCAAGTCTGACCCAAAATTTTTTTCTTGCCTTGCTTCACAATCTAAATTATCTTCTTCCTCTACCAAAATTACCTTGCCCATGACCATTACCCATCATGCCACCAAAGCCGGCTCCAATACTTTTTCCCATTCTTTCCTGTGTGCCATTACAAAATTCTTGTCTTTCCTCCATAGTATTTAGAAAATCATCTGCCTGCTCTTGGGTTAAAGTTCCATCTTTTACCTTATCATTTAGTCTTTCTCTTTTTAGTTCCAACATTTTTTGCTTAAACTCATCTAGTTTTCCAGCATCATTAGCTATTGTGCCATAGGTTTTATCTGTTTCTGACCTTTCTGTTATAACATCTTCAACAGATCTTTCTGTCACTCCCGCTGCTTCTTCTGCAGGTGTATTATAATTGGAAGCAGCAAAAGCTGTAACAGTGGTAACAACTAATAGTAAAGCTACTATTAATAAAACTTTTTTAATGTTTTTCATAAGAAACCTCCTCGTTAATATTTTTAGCAATTTTGAACTGCTATGCTATTATAATAACCAAGAATTGTGACATAAATATGTTTTTGCTTTTATAAAAATATGAACTTTTCTTTTGGGGAAACATACTTTTGACATAGATTTATTATTTAATATGATATAATATTAAAAAAAATTACGAGGTGATAATATGCCTACAATTTTAATTTCCGATGATAATAAACAAATAACTTCCATTTTACAGGAATATGCTAAGAAATCTGGATTTGATACAAAAATTGCTTTAGATGGACAAGAAACTCTTGACCTGTTCTATAGTATAGAGCCGGATATTATTCTTTTAGATGTAATGATGCCTAAGGTAGATGGCTTTGAAGTATGTCGTGAAATTCGCAAGACCTCAAATGTCCCTATCATCATGATTACAGCCCGGGGTGAGGATTTTGAAAAAATAATGGGTCTTGATATAGGTGCTGACGATTATATAGTTAAACCCTTTTCTCCTGGAGAGGTTATGGCAAGGGTGCGAGCCTTATTAAGAAGGATTGAGAGAGTAGACGGGCAAAACAAGCAAGTATATTCCTTTAATAATCTAAAAATAGATCTAGACGATTATAGTGTAATGATAGATGAGAAAAATATACCCTTAACCAAAAAGGAAATTGAAATACTTTGGACACTAGCTACTAATAATAATAAGGTTTTTTCTAGGGATAATCTATTAAATAGTCTTTGGGGATATGATTATTTTGGGGATAGCCGAACGGTGGATTCCCATATCAAAAGACTTCGTGCTAAAGTTGATATAGTAAAGCATGATAATTGGGAAATCAAAACCATATGGGGTGTTGGATATAAGTTTGAGGGGAAAACCAATGAAAAATAAAATTGCTTTTAAACTCACAATGTATTTTTCTATAGCGCTGCTTTTATTTTCCTTTATTATAGGCAGTGTTTTTATGACGCTTTTTAAAAGACACACAATAGAGCTTCACAAAGCAGAGTTGGAGGAACGTGCCATCACAATGGCAAATAATCTTACAGAATATATGAATTCAAATTCAGGAATGGGAATGATGGGAAATAGACAGGGTGGTTATGGCTCATATATACGCTTTATAGATGATATAGCTATGACTGATGTCTGGATAGTAGATGAAAATCTTGAACTAATTACAAATGGACACATGGGTAATCAACATTACAAGTATGCTGACTTGCCCCAAGATGCTGATGGAGTCGTACAGGAGGTTTTTCTAGGGGACACTACCTTTAGTCAAGGCTTTAGTGATCTATTAAATGCACCCACATTGACTATAGGTACACCTATTAAAATTAGTGGGGAAATTGTTGGAGCTCTTTTACTGCACTCACCGGTTGAGGGGATGAGTACGGCAATTAATAAAGGCCTAGAAATTTTATATATAAGTTTATTGATAGCCCTTGTAGTAGCCATAATTTTATCCATTATCCTTGCCTTAGCATTTACAAAGCCTTTAAAAAAGATTAACAATACTGCTATGCAGCTTTCCCAAGGGGAATATAGTGCGAAAACTCATGTTGTACAAAAAGACGAAATTGGGGAGCTTGCCTCAACTATTGATATATTAAGTGAAAGACTTTATAGGGCCAGTCGTGAAAGTGAAAAATTGGATAATCTTCGTAAAGACTTTATTGCAAATATATCCCATGAACTTAGAACACCGGTAACGGTGATAAGAGGTTCTCTTGAAGCTATTAGTGAACAAGTTATAACTAATCCAGAGCAAGTAAAAGCCTATCATCAACAAATATTAAGTGAAAGTATTTATCTACAAAGATTGGTAAATGATTTATTAGAATTATCTCGTTTGCAAAACTTAGATTTTAAAATAGAAAAACAGAAGCTTAATTTATGTGATGTAATTAATGATACTATTAGAAGTGCTGAGTATATGGCACAATCAAAGAATATTGAGATAAGGAAGGATATAGATCTGCAGATTTTTATGGTAGAAGGGGATTATGGAAGACTAAGACAGATGCTTTTAAATATTATTGATAATGCTATAAAATTTTCCCATAGTTGGGATAGTATTTATGTGACCTTTAAGGATGGAGTTATTTCTATAAGGGATAATGGAATAGGCATTTCTAAGGAGGATATCCCTTATATATTTGATCGTTTCAATAGAGTGAAATCCCAGGAAAATAATAAGGGTACTGGTCTTGGATTAGCCATCGCAAAGCAGATAGCTGACAGACATAATATAGATATTTCCATTAATAGTAAGGAAAATGAAGGGACAATAATCAGGCTTACATTTATGGATTAGTTAATCCCAAAATGTAAGCCTGAAAGTAAGCTTGAACCATCTTTTATTTTACTTCAATAGTTTGAGAATTTTCCCAAAGACCATGAATATTACAATAACTTACCGCATAAAGGGTGCCTGATTCCTTTAAGGTTACCTCTGTTTTACCTACATAATCAGTAACAACATCATATTCTCCATGGGCTCTAAAGGCAAAATCTGCAATTTCAACAGCAAATTTAGTTTTCTCAGGTTTAAAAAATACCTTCATCCAAGCAATATGATGTTCTAAAGTGTTTGGATGTGAAATTTCATCTCCAATGGATACTTGCAATTCGAATGTTTCATCAACTCCAATAGTTTCAGGTGCATGAATTACAGGAACATGTTTTTCACCTTTCCAATCCCCAGTTTGTAACAAATCTCCAAATTTACCCATATTATAATCTCCTCCTAAATCTTTTTAATCTACATTTTAAGTTATACCCAAAAGGAAATTTTAAAAACAATAATTTAATTTTCAACATAAAATAATAAAACATCAATAAAAAGAAATAATAAAATTAATAAATGATAAACTTAGTAAATGGTTATTAAATTGGGTTATTAAATTAAGAAAAAACTTGATTTATCTATTCTGTTTTGGTAGAATTCAATAAAGATTAAAATCATATTATTTAATCATATTATTTAATACTATGAAGGAGAATTAGTAGTTATCCATGGTTACAATAAAGAGAGTAGGTTAACTGGTGTAAGATCTACAGTACATGGGATAATGAATTACAACTCCTGAGTATCAATTTTTGCGTTTCCCCATTCGTTACATGGGTAGAGGCACCTATTAGGTGTGAATTAAGGTGGTACCACGACGATCTCGTCCTTATAAATGAGATGGTCTTTTTTTATTTAGAGATCCTAAAAAGTGTTAATAATTCGGAGGTGTATTAAATGAGAAATGTATATGATATTCTTCAGGAAAGAGGGTTTATTGAGCAGGTAACCCATGAGGAAGAATTAAGAGATTTATTAGAAAAGGAATCTACAACCTTTTATATCGGATTTGACGCAACTGCAGATAGTCTTCATGTGGGGCACTTTGTACAGATAATGGTTATGTCTCATATGCAAAGAGCGGGTCATCGTCCTGTTGCCTTAATTGGCGGTGGAACAACTATGGTAGGAGATCCTTCTGGTAAAACTGATATGCGAAAAATGCTAACTCCAGAGGAAATACAAGCAAATGGGGAAGCCTTTAAAAAGCAGTTTTCCAAATTTATCGACTTTTCAGGGGATAAGGCCTTATTGATGAATAATGCTGATTGGCTTATGAATTTAGAATATATACCATTTCTAAGGGAAATCGGAGTACATTTTTCTGTAAATAGAATGCTATCAGCGGAATGTTTTAAAAGCAGACTGGATAGGGGTTTATCCTTTATAGAGTTTAATTATATGATCATGCAATCCTATGATTTTTTAGAGTTAAATAGAAGAGTTAATTGTAAACTCCAAATGGGTGGTAATGATCAATGGTCAAATATTATAGGTGGTGTAGACCTTTGTCGCCGAGTAGATTCTGCTTCTGTTTATGGAATGACCTTTAAACTTCTTACAACCAGTGAGGGTATAAAAATGGGGAAAACTGAAAATGGAGCTGTTTGGCTAGATGCGGAAAAAACTAGTCCCTATGATTTCTACCAATATTGGAGAAATGTAAATGATGCAGATGTTAAAAATTGCTTGGCACTTTTAACCTTTTTACCTATGGAGGAGGTTAATCGTTTGGGAGCCTTAGAAGGGTCTGAGATAAACAAGGCAAAGGAAATATTAGCCTTTGAGGTTACTAAGCTAGTTCATGGGGAAGAAGAAGCTAAAAAGGCAGACACAGCAGCAAAAATATTATTTGGGAATAGTACAGCTAATGCTGATGTTCCTTCCTCAGAATTATCAAAGAGTGAATTAGAAGGAGGCTTAAACTTTATAACCTTACTTCAAAAAACCGAATTGGTTTCCTCTAGAGGGGAAGGTCGTCGATTAATTCAGCAGGGTGGAGTTTATATTAATGATGAAAGAGTAAGTGATATAGATCTAGATGTTAAATTGGAAGATTTCATAGATAATAGCCTAATGATTCGAAAGGGTAAGAAGATTTATCATAAGGTAAAATTGAAATAAACACTTATTAGCATAATTTAAAATAAATATGTTGGGTATACTGTAATTAATGAAAGCAATGATAGGAGAGGAAAGATGTCTAATATTGAGATTGTTGCAACCAGTACCTTTGGGTTAGAGTCAATTGTTGCTCAAGAGATAAAGGATTTAGGATATCAGGATGTAAAGGTTGAAAATGGAAGGGTTACCTTTTTTGCAGATGAATCAGCTATTCCCAAGGCAAATCTATGGTTGCGTACAGCGGATAGGGTTTTTGTAAAGATGGGAGAATTTAAGGTTTTGACCTTCGAGGAGCTTTTTGAAAAAACAAAGGCACTTCCCTGGGAGCAATGGATTCCCAAGGATGGCAAATTCCCTATCTATAAGGCAAAGTCCGTTAAATCCAAGCTTTTTAGTCTTTCGGATTGTCAATCAATTGTTAAAAAAGCAGTTGTAGAAAAGCTGAAGGAGAAGCACTCAGTAGAATGGTTTGATGAAACAGGAGCTGAATATCCAATACAGATTTCCATATTAAAGGATATAGCTACTCTACTTATTGATACAAGTGGGGTAGGCTTACATAAAAGAGGATATAGGGAACATGGAAATGAGGCGCCCATTAAGGAAACCTTGGCTGCAGCAATGATTTTATTATCTCGCTGGAATCCCTCAAGAGAGTTTGTAGATCCTCTTTGTGGATCGGGAACTATATTAATAGAGGCGGCTATGATAGGCAAGAATATTGCTCCAGGCTTGCAAAGAAATTTTGTCTCGGAGAATTGGAAACGAATTCCTCGGGAAGTATGGAAGCAAACTAAGGTAGATGCAATGAGGTCCATTAATGTAGAAAAAGACTTTCGACTATTAGGGTCGGATATAGATGGTAAGGCTTTAAGACAGGCTAGGCAAAATGCAGAAAAGGCAGGAGTAGATGATTGTGTTTACTTTCAAAGACTGCCTGTACAGGAATTAAAATCCCGAAAAAAATTTGGAGTTATAATTTCTAATCCACCCTATGGAGAGAGATTAGGTGAGTTAAAGGAAGTAGAAGCATTGTATAGGGATATGGGTAAGGTCTTTAGTGAATTAGATTCTTGGTCTTACTTTATAATTACATCCCATCCAGAATTTGAAAAGTTTTTTGGGAAAAAAGCTGATAAAAATCGAAAGCTTTACAATGGCAGGATATTAACCTATCTTTATCAATATTTTGGGAAGCTGCCACCTCAAAGAAATAAGTAAATATAAGTAAATTTAAATAAATATAAATTCTTAAAAAATAGTTGCGAATGCAACTATTTTTTAGTATAATAATATATCGTTGCATACGCAACTAGATATAGCCAGTGGGCAATTGTATAGAAAGGAAAAAATAAATGGAGTACTATGAAAATATAGGAAGATATATATCCTATCTTTATAGGATGGGGCAATGCTATATAAATAAAGAGTTGGAGCCATATAATATTGGAAGTGGTCAATTTACTTATTTTATGGTTTTATATAATGAAGATGGAATTAGTCAGGAAACCATAAGCGAAAGAATTAAAATAGATAAGGCTACCACAGGTAGAGCAATAAAAAAACTTACCGAAGAGGGTTATGTATATAGAAAGCGTGATGTGGAAGATAAGCGTTCCTATCAAATATTTTTAACAGATAAGGGTATTTCAATGAAACCTATTATTTTTGATATTTTAAAGGAATGGAATAGTCTTTTGTTGGAAGGTATGGAAGTAAGCGATAAAAAATATGCTGTAGAATTGCTGGAGAAAATGGCAGGGAATATCACTCAACACAAAAATAACAAAAATTATTAGACATAATGGAGGAAGATATATGGGTGAAAGAAATGAAATGTTAGGGAATGAAAGCATTGGAAAGCTATTAATGAAATTGTCTATTCCTGCCACTATAGGAATGATAGTGCAGGCTTTATATAATCTTGTTGACACCATTTTTGTAGGGCAAGGTGTTGGGATAATGGGTATTGCAGGTGTTTCTGTTGCTTTTCCTATTCAGATGATTATAATGTCCTTTGCCCAAATGTTTGGCATTGGGGGAGCTTCTATTATCTCTCGAAGTCTTGGTGCCAAGGATTTAAAAAAAGCAGAAAAGACTATGGGGAATGTATTTACTTTAGTTATTATTATAAGTGCAATTATTACCATATTGGGAAGTATTTTTGTTGAACCTCTATTATTATTATTTGGTGCTACAGAGGAAATACTGCCCCATGCAATAGAGTATGTCAGTGTTATTTTAATGGGAACTATTTTCTTTTCCTTTGCCATGGCAAGTAATAATATTATAAGATCCGAGGGTAATGCAAAGATTGCAATGAATACTATGTTAATCTCAGCGGGACTGAATGTAATATTAGATCCGATTTTTATCTTTGATGTCATACCTATTATAAATGTACCGGGATTAAATATGGGTACCCGGGGGGCAGCGATGGCAACCGTAATTGCCCAAGCAACTACTGCAATCTATTTAATCTTATATTTTTTTAGGGGTAAAAGCATAGTAAAGTTTAGAATAAACAATTTAAAATTAGATATAAAATTAGCAATAGAGATTATTACCATAGGGTTATCTTCATTTACTAGATCTGTTGCAGGGAGCTTATTCGCTATTGTAATAAACAATAGTCTTGCAATCTATAGTGGTTCTCTTGCTATTGCAGTATTTGGAGTCATCAATAAGTTAATTATGTTCACCCTAATGCCTATGTTAGGTATTGTACAGGGTTTACAGCCTATTATTGGATATAATTATGGAGCGGATAAGCCTGATAGGGTTAAAGAAGCCTTAAAGGTAGGAATTACAATAGCTACAATTATTTCAACCATGGGATTTGTAATTCTAATGTTCTTTACAGATATAATGATTTCGATCTTTAATAATGATACAGAATTGATTGAGATGGGAACCCATGCCCTGCGTGTAGTGGTATTAGTGCTTCCTGTAGTTGGATTCCAGGTAGTAGGGTCCGGGTATTTTCAAGCAGTTGGTAAGGCGACACCTGCTCTTATATTATCTATGTCACGACAATTATTATTTTTAATACCCCTTATACTCATATTACCAAGATTTTTCGGTTTGGAAGGTATTTGGGCAGCTTTTCCCATTGCGGATATATTATCAATATCACTTACATTTATTGTTTTGATGAGGGATATGAGGTCGCTTGATAAAAGTATACTATTAAGACATAAGTATAATGAATCCTAAAAAGAAGCAATGGGGACGGTTCTCTTGCTTCCGTGTTTTTTTCTTATTTCTATATTATAAAAAAATACAAGCTTATTCTACCTTCTACCATATATCTTCTACCCGAAATTTTAATAAAAGTATTGGATTATGAGTTCCGATAGAGAAGCTATTAATATGGGAGGGATTGTAAAATGAAAATGTTAATGAAAAATGCTAATATTATTATCCCATACGAAATAAAAAGAAATAGTAGTTTAGTTATTGAAGATGGAAGGATTGCAAATATTTTTGATGGGAAATCGTTAAATGAAAACATATATGATCTTGTTATAGATGTAAAGGGACATTTTCTTTCTCCTGGATTCATAGATATTCACAATCATGGGGGTTTAGGGCATGATTTTATGGAGGGAACCTATAAAGCATTGGATTCTATAGCAGATTTTCATCTTAAAAATGGTGTTACATCACTCTTGGCAACAATTATGACAGAAGATATTAATACCATAAGAAAGGCAATAAATGGTGCTAAAAATTATATAGAGAATGCTGGTAATTCATCAAAGTTAAAGTCTCAGGTCCTGGGAATTTATTTAGAAGGACCTTATTTTGCTTTAGAAAAAAAGGGTGGTCAACCTGAAAAACATATAAAGAAACCAGATTTAGAAGAGATCAAAGAGTTAATAAAGTATGCCGATAATCACATTAAAATTGTGTCATTAGCTCCTGAATTAAAGGGTGCTGATGACATTATTAGATATTTAAGGAAGGAAGGAATTCTTGTTTCAGCGGGACATACTAATGCAACCCTTGAAGAAGCTAAAAATGCAATTGAATTAGGTGTAACCCAAGCTACTCACCTTTACAATGGCATGAGAGCTTTTAACCATAGGGAACCAGGAGTAATTGGTGCGGTACTAACTGACGATAGAGTGATTTGTGAAATAATTTGTGATGGAATACATAATCATTTCCTATCCTTGGACTTAGCGGTTAAGTTAAAGGGGATGGATAAAGTTATATTGATATCTGATTCAATGATGGCTGCCGGTATGAAGGATGGTAAATATCTACTTGGAGGTCAGGATGTATTCATGAAGGACGGAGAAGCAAGACTTGTAGATGGGGCACTAGCAGGTTCAACCCATAGCCTTAACAAGGCTGTATATAATATGATAAAAAATGGAATTGTACCTCTAGAAGATGCGGTAAAAATGGCAAGTCTAAATCCTGCAAAGGCTATAGGGCTTGATGATGTAAAGGGAAGTATAGAAATCGGAAAGGATGCAGATCTAATAATTTTTGATGAGAATGTAAATATTATAGGAGTAATGGTAAAGGGTAAATATAATATGGATAATGTGTTATAATATAGAAAAAATGAACAAAAAGGAAGTGGTTTAATGTCAAATATAGATAAACAATCTATAGATACTATAAGATTTTTAGCGGTAGATGCTGTGGAAAAGGCTAATTCTGGGCATCCGGGTATGCCAATGGGAGCAGCAGCTATGAGCTATATTCTTTGGAAGGACTTTATGAAATTTAATCCCCAAAATCCCCACTGGCAAGATAGGGATAGATTTGTATTATCTGCTGGACATGGTTCAGCATTATTATATAGTTTACTGCATCTTTTTGGGTATGACCTATCTATTGATGATTTAAAAGACTTTAGACAATGGGGTAGTAAAACCCCAGGACATCCAGAGGTAAACCATACTCCTGGAGTTGAAACAACAACAGGACCCTTAGGGCAAGGAATGGGTAATGCAGTGGGTATGGCTATGGCAGAACAAATGTTAGCTGCCCATTTTAATAAAGAAGATATTGAGCTGGTAAACCATCATACATATGTAATCGCTGGAGATGGGGACATGATGGAGGGAATATCATCTGAAGCAGCATCCCTAGCTGGGAATCTTAAGCTTGGGAAGCTAATAGTTCTTTATGATGATAATAATATCTCCATAGAGGGAGATACCAGTATAACCTTTACAGAGGATGTGGGCAAAAGATTTGAAGCATATGATTGGCAAGTATTAAGGATAGAGAACGGTAATGATTTACAAGCTATTTATAATGCAATAGAAAGTGCAAAAAGTGAGAAAGAAAAACCTTCACTTATAATGGTGCGTACGGTTATTGGGTTTGGAAGTCCTAATAAGGCAGGTAGTGCAGGGGTACATGGAGCTCCCTTAGGATTAGAAGAGGCAAAATTAACAAAGGAAAACTTAGGCTGGTCCTATGATGCTGATTTTCATGTATCCCAGGATACTAGAGAGCATTTTAAAGATATAGTACGGGAAAAAGAGAAGTGTGAAGTTCAATGGAATGATAAATATCAGCAATACAAGAATAAATATCCACAGCTAGCTAAGGAATGGGAACAATGGCATAATAAGGAGTTATCCAAGGAAATTTTAGAGGATGAAAACCTATGGAGTTTCTCTAAAGATAAGATGGCAACACGAGCTGCTTCAGGAGAAGTATTAAATAAACTAGTACTAAAAATTCCAAATCTTATTGGAGGTTCTGCTGACTTGGCTCCCTCTAATAATACTCATTTAAAGGATATGGGAGCATTCTCCATGGATAATAGAGATGGTAGAAATATACACTTTGGAGTACGGGAACATGTAATGGGGGCTATTGTAAATGGATTATATATTCATGATGGATTAAGACCCTATGCCGGAACTTTCTTAATATTTTCAAATTATATGAGGCCTGCTATACGACTGGCAGCATTAATGAAAATTCCTGCAATTTATGTATTTACCCATGATAGTATAGCAGTTGGTGAAGATGGACCTACCCATCAGCCAATTGAACAGGTAATGAGTCTTAGACTAATTCCAAATTTAAGTGTGTTTAGACCTGCAGATGCAAAGGAAACAGCCTTTGGATATGTCTCTGCTCTCTCTCAAAATAATACGCCTACAGCTATGATTTTAACAAGGCAAAATCTGCCTGTACTTAAGGAAAGTAGCAGGGAAGCTCTAAAGGGAGCCTATATAATTAAAAAGGAAAAGGGCGAAAGACCTGATATTATAATTATTGCCACTGGCTCAGAAGTACATATAGCTATAGAAGCTTATTATAAATTACAGGATAAGGGGATAGATGCTAGAATTGTAAGTATGCCCTGTAGGGAAATATTCGAACAACAGAATTCTGAGTACAGAAATAAAATTCTACCACCAGATATAGAGAAGAGATTAGCTATTGAGGCTGGCAGAAGCTTAGGATGGGAGAAATATACAGGTTTTAAAGGTGATATTATAGGTATTGATAAATTCGGTTCCTCTGCTCCTGGAGATATTGTAATGAAGGAGTATGGGTTTGTTGTAGAGAATATAGTTACTCGTGTTGAGAAGGTTTTAGGGGATAATTAAAGAGCTTTATTAAGTATTAATTTGTATACTTTTTATAAATTTGGCAACCAAAATTGGTTGCCTTTTTACAATTCAACTACCCCTGGATTTTATTGACATATGGCTGAATAATAGTATAATTATAGATAAGAGACATATGTTCATAATTTAATTACAGAAGAGATTCTATTAAAAAGTAATGGGATGACACACTAGGGTGATGTCAAAACAGATTACTTAAAGCATTAATAAAGACGGTTTCTGTTGCTTTTCAAAGTGAAGCACTAAACCGTCGATTTTTTTATATCATTGGAAAGTGCTACTTTCTTATGATATATATACTATACAATATTCTAAAACAAGGAGGTTAGTTATGTTAAGTAAGTTTGATTATTTTAAACCTAAAAGTATTGAAGAAGCGTTAGAATACTTAGAAAAAAACGATGGCACTAAAATTCTTGCTGGTGGAACTGACTTAATGATACTTTTACGACGAAATGCAGTTATTTGTAATCATATTTTAGATATTAAAGGTATTCCTGAAACAAAAAATATTGATTACACACAAGAAGAAGGGCTATTTATTGGAGCCTCTGTAAATATTAATCAAATAGCTAAATCAGATATAATAAGGGAAAAATATACATCATTATCCCAAGCAGCTAGCTCTGTAGCTTCTTATCAACTACGAAATCGAGCTACCCTAGTAGGAAACATTTGTAATGCATCTCCTGGTGGAGATTTAGCAGCTCCACTTTTGATATTTAATTCGAGGGTTCATATTACAGGACCTAATGGAAAGCGTATCGTCGATATCAAAGATTTCTTTACAGGGGTAAAAAGGACGGTTCTTGAGAAAAATGAAATCGTTTTAGGGGTTCAAATTCCATACATTGAAAAGGAAGAAGTAAGTGTATATTTAAAACAATCACGACTTAAGGGTCATGACTTGGCTACAGTAGGGGTAGCAGCACGATTAAATAACAATAAAGAGGTACTACTTGCCATTGCAGCAGTCGCTCCAACACCTATTAGGCTTACCAAATTAGAGGAAATAATTAATTCTAAGGAGTTATCTTCAGATCTTGCAATATGGGCTAGCGAAGAATTAGCAAATCATATAAGTCCCATTAGTGATGTCCGTTCTTCAAAGGAATATCGCATTCATATATCTAGTATTTTATTAAAGAAAGCTTTATTGATGCTCGTAGAAAAGGGGGTTAATTAACATGTGTGAAGAACATGGAAATAATTGTTTTGTACATGTAGATTCTGGTTTGCCTCGTGTAGCTATTAAATGTATCGTAAATGAAGAAGAAGTGCAAGCAATGATCGATCCCACTATGACCTTATTAAACTTCTTGCGTAATGAGCTAAAGTTATTTGGTGCAAAAGAGGGTTGTGGCGAAGGTGAATGTGGGGCATGTACAATTATAATGAATGATGATACTGTAAATTCCTGCATTGTTTTGGCAGTAGAAGCAAATGGTGCAGAAATACTTACGGTTGAAGGATTAGCTAAGGATGGAGAAATTTCAATATTACAAGAGGAATTTATTAATATGGATGCATTACAATGTGGTTTTTGTACCCCTGGCATGCTGATGTCGGCTAGGGCCTTATTAAATCGCAATCTTGATCCCACTGAAGAAGAAATTAAAGAAGCTCTTGCAGGGAACTTTTGTCGCTGTACAGGATATCTTCCAATAATTGAGGCTGTTAAATCAGCAGCTAAGAGGGAAAGGGAGGAGTTAAGATAATGGGAGAAAAACAATATAAATATATTGGTAAACCATATAAAAGAAAAGAAGCACAAGAAAAGGTAACTGGTCAGGCGATCTATACCCATGATTTAGAACTTCCAGGCATGCTTTATGCTAAATGTTTACATTCTCCATATGCTCGAGCTAAGATTCTATCTATAGATACAAGTAAGGCAAAGGCTCTTCCTGGCGTTAAGGCTGTGTTAGTTGGAGAAGATGCGCCATATTTAGTTGGTCTATATATGATAGATAAGCGCATAATTGCAAGGGATGAAGTAAGATATCAGGGAGAAGTAGTTGCAGCTGTTGCTGCTATTGATGAAGCTACAGCAGAAAAAGCTATTTCACTAATCAATGTTGAATATGAAGAATTACCAGCAGTTTTAAATATAGATGAAGCCTTAGAGGGAAAGATTTTAGTACATGATGATATTAATGAACTTGATTATATGAAGGGGGTATTTTTTCCTCAACCAGATTCTAATATAGCCAGTTGGAATAAAACTAAAAAGGGAAATATTGAAAAGGGATTTGAGGATGCGGATTATATCGTAGAAAATGAATTATCATTACCCGCTGTTGGTCATGTACCAATGGAAACCCATGTATCTATTGCACAGGCAGATCCTTATTCTAATAAGGTTAAGCTATGGTCCTCGGTACAATCACCCTTTGCATTAAGGGATATGCTAGCTAAGGCATTAGATATCCCAAGGGGAGATATAGAAGTTGTTGTCCCTTATGTAGGTGGTGGTTTTGGTGGAAAGGCAGGAATACATTTAGAACCATTAGTTACAATTCTTTCAAGGGCAGCAAAGGGCCGTCCTGTTAAGTTGAAATTAACTAGAGAGGAAGAGTTTAATCAATTACCCTCAAGAGCAGAGATGAGAGGGAGAATTAAAACTGGAGTAAAAAAGGACGGTAAGATTACAGCCTTAGAGATATATTATGATTGGGACAGTGGTGCTTATGCTGATTATGGTGTGAATGTTGGTAAATCAGCAACATACTCTGGGGCAGGAGCATATGAAATAGAAAATATCCAAATACATTCCCGTACTCTATATACAAATAAAGTATTTAGTACAGCATATCGTGGGTTTGGTCATCTAGAAACCCATTGGACAATTGAAAGACAAATGGATCTTATAGCACAACAACTTGATCTAGATCCCTATGAAGTGCGCATGAAAAATATCTTGAGACCTGGTTCTCGTACTATTAGTGGAGAATTAGTATATGAAAGCACTGGTAGTCCTTCTGATTGTCTAGAATCTGTTGCTAAGGAAATTGGTTGGACTGGATATCAAACAAAGGAACAACGAAAAGAACAAATTAAAAATGGTAAAGTTCGAGGTAAAGGACTTGCAGTATTACAAAAAGCTCCGGCTATGCCTAGTAATACATCAACATCTGCAATTATGCAAATGGATGAGGATGGCAGAGTAAAGATTATGATAGGTGCTGTTGATATGGGTCAAGGTGCAAACACAGTAATGGCTCAAGTAGCAGCTGAGATTCTAGATATTCCAATGGAAAATGTTGAGGTTGTGTGGGAAATTAATACCGATAAACATCCCTATGATTGGAATACAGTTGCTTCAAAGTATACCTTTATGGGAGGTAACGCAGTTCGAAAGGCATCTATTGATATGTTAAATAAAATGAAGGAAATAGCAGGGCAGGTCTTAAGATGTCATGTGGATGAATTAACCCACGGCGATGGCTATATTTATCATGTTCATCATAGTCATAGACGAATACCCTATGAAAAGCTTTCTAGAGGATATGTATATGAGAATGGAAATGCAATAGGAGGACCATTGATCTCCCATGGTGTATATATAGCAGATGGACTGACTAATTTAAATCCAGAAACCGGTCAAGGATTGCCAGCATTAGACTGGACCTTTGGTGCCCATGGGGCAGAAATAGAAGTGGATATTGAAACAGGAGAAATAAGTGTTATAAAGATAGCTTCCGCTTTTGATGTAGGTCAAGTAATAAATAAAAAATTAATTGATGGGCAAGTAATAGGCGGAGTGTTGCAGGGGATTGGTTCAGCCCTACTAGAAGAATTTAAATTCAGCCCAGAGGGAAGATTATTAAATCCTTCCTTTACAGATAATAAAATACCAACTGCTAAGGATATACCTGGAGAAATTGTACCTATCTATATAGAAAACCCACAAACAGACGGACCCTTTGGTGCTCGAGGAGTAGGAGAACACCCAATGATTTCAGTACCATCTGTGATAGGGAATGCACTATATGACGCTGTTGGAATTAATTTCTATAGGCTTCCAATGTCCCCCGAAAATGTAGCTTTAGCGATTGCTAATAAAAAATAAAAGATAAAAAAGGTGTTGCATTGCAACACCTTTTTGTTTAAAAATTTATAATATATTATCTGTATTACCAAAAAGTATAATTATTACTAAGAAAATAGTCCCTACCACTACAAAGCTATCGGCTGTATTAAATATTGCAAAATTTATATATCTAAAATCAAAGAAATCTATAACATAGCTAAGGCGTATTCTATCTATTAGATTACCTATAGCACCTCCAATTATAAGTGAAAGAGAAATCTTAAACCATAGGGTATCTTTTTTTGTTTTGATTTTAAAAAGATAAAATACTAAAAAACAGGTAAAAAGGATGGTAGTAATTATTAAAAATATTTGTTTGCCCTGAAGGATACTAAAGGCAGCACCAATATTTTCAGCATATGTAAGATGGAAAAAGCCTTCTATTAAAGGATAAGTATCTATGGGCATAATATATTTTAAAACAAAAAATTTTGCGACTTGGTCAACAATTATTAATATGGATATTATAAAAATGAAAAGCATGTTGTACCTCCTAAATTTTAATCATAGGTTATTATAACATTTTTATATAGAGGTAGTATAGTATGTCTGACGATCCTATTATAGATAATGTCAATTTTGTAATTTTATTTAATAAAAGGACTTATAGCAAATCTACTCTTTTTGTTGTATTATTAGTATAAGGATTTTTTTGGGAGGTATAAAATTTGAGAATCGGAGTAGATCTTGGAGGTACCAATATAAAAGTAGGCGCAGTTGATTGGCAAGGAAAAATTTTACTACAAAACTCTAGGCAAACTAAAGTAAAGCGTGGGGTGGGTCCTATTATTCAAGATATAATAGAACAAATAGAAGAAATATTAGAAAAAACAAGTACATCCTTGGAAGAATTAAAATCTATTGGAATTGGTGTCCCAGGGCTAGTGGAGGCAAAAACAGGTAAGGTTATATATATAACCAATATGTTTTGGTGGGATGTAGAGTTAGGAAAGACTATAGGAAATTATTTTAATAAACCTACCTATGTAGATAATGATGCAATAGTAGCTGGTCTTGCTGAGAAAATTGCCGGTTCTACCAAGGGGCTTAAAAACTCTGTCTTTATAACCCTAGGAACAGGGGTAGGTGGAGGTTTTATTATAAATGATAAGGTTTATAGTGGTGGGCACGGATGGGGATCAGAAATAGGACATATGGTTTTAGGTGAGAACTTTTATACATGTAATTGTGGACAAAATGGATGCTGGGAGACATTTGTATCAGCTACTGCAATAATTAGATATACAAAGAAAAGAATAGCGGAGGGTATGAATGATAGCCTTATAGTTAAAATGGTAAATGGTAATCTAGAAGATTTAGAAGGAAAAATTATTTTCGATGCTGCAAAGCAAGGGGATAAATTAGCCATGGAAGTAGTAAATAGATTTATAAAGTATCTTGCCATTGGTATTGTGAATATATATAACATTATAGACCCAGAATGTATTGCAATAGGTGGAGGTCTTTCCAAGGCAGGGGATTTTATATTAAAGCCTCTAAGGGAAGAGGTAAATAAAAGGGTATTTTCAAAGGAAATTAAATATGGGGATATCCTATTAGCAGAACTAGGAAATAATGCAGGTATAATAGGAGCCGCCTTCCTAGGAGAAAATATATAGACCTAAACGAAGCACAGGCAGGCGAAGCACGGGGATGGTTCTCTCCGAAGCGCAGGGACGGTTCTCTTGCTTCCAAAAGGAAGCAAGAGAACCGTCCCTGCGCTTCCGGGGGTTTTTATTTTCTTGCGCAGTCTGTGGTGGTGCCCTTTAAGATTTCAAGTCCATGACCTAATGAGGGTAAGATATATTCTAGGCTTTCTCTTACTGCCTTTGGGCTGCCTGGAAGATTTATAATCAGGGTATTTTTTCTAATACCTGATACAGCTCGAGACAACATAGCACGAGGAGTAATTTGTAAACTATTATAGCGGATTGCTTCTGAAATACCCGGGGCATTTCTATCTATAATATTTAGAGTAGCTTCGGGGGTTATATCTCTTCTAGAGAAACCTGTTCCCCCCGTAGTTAGTATTAAGTCTACCTTTAACTCATCACACATATAGATAAGTTCATTTTCTAATATATCCTGTTGGTCTGGTAGAATAATATATTTTTTAACACTATAATTATGCTTTTCCATTAATTCCTTAATAAGGATTCCACTTTCATCAAGGCGCTCACCCTTTGAACCCTTATCACTTGCAACGATTATTCCTAAATTAAACATAGGTTAACCCCTCCTTGTCTAGATATTATATCATGGAAAATGGCATTAAAAATGTTTTTCTCATGTATGAGTTGAGAAAAACATTTTTTCTTTCTATTTAATCATTTCTCTAGTCCAAGGCTCCATTATACTATAGTGTCCAGAAAGAGTTTCAATCACTTTACCATCAATGAGAAATTGTACCTTATCCACATTATCAAGCTCTGTTAAGGAATATACTACTTGATATATGATTCCTGTTTCCTCTAGGGAACCACTATATACATTTTGGCTGGATAAATTTACATAGGCTGTATTATCTGCTTCTTCGACACTGATAATCTGTAATTCTTTTCTAAACATTGTAATTGCTTCTTCTTTTTCAGGACCATTTTGAAGTTCTTCAAGTATTATTTGTTCGATTGGACGATCGTCTACCATAATAGTTCTTGTTTCTTTAATTAGTTCACTATAATCTCCTTGACCGGTTTCTATGATAGATTTATCCATAAAATATAGGGTGACTTCCTTATTTTCTCCCTTTGGTTTTGGATCTACTACTATTTTTTCTTCACCTTCCTCTTGATCTGGTGAGGGCGTTGGCGTAGGTTTATCGTACTGAATACAAGCAGAAAGGGTAAATAATAAAGTAACTATTAATATTAATAACATATAAATTGTAGATTTTCTTTTCATATTATTCATCTCCTCTATTCTTATTGTTATCCTTATTGTATACAATAAATAATAAGAAATTATAAATATATATTAAGAAAGAGTTAAGAAATTATATTATTTTGGAATTTTAATTGTAAAGATACTTTCCTTGCCAAGTATACTATCTACTTCAATACTCCAATTATGCAAATCAACAATTTTAGATACTATGGAAAGCCCCAAACCATAACCACCTGTTAAACGAGAACGGGAATGTTCAGCACGATAGAAGGGCTTAAATATGGAATAACAAACTTCTTTATCCATGCCCATGCCATTATCCTTAATAATAATATTTATAGAGGAAGGCTCATCTTTAGATGATATTGATACAAAACTATTCTTTAAAGGATCCTTATATTTAATGCCATTCTCGAAAAGATTTAAGAAAACCTCTGTAATTAATTCACTATCAAAATTAAGTTGCAAATAATCTGGGAGCTGGTTTATTAAAGAAACCTCATTCTCCTTGGCAATTGGATTTAAGATATCTAGTACTCTATCTATAATAGTGTTTAAATCCTGAGTTTTTAGATTTAACTTTAATTCTTCCATTCTAGTTAGGGTTAATAGAGAGCTTATGAGGTTTGAAAGCCTATCTATTTCACCATCTATATCACCTAGAAATTCCCTATAGGTTTTAATCTCGGTTTCTCCATCTAATAAGGGCTGTATAAGTGCCTTTATAGAGGCAAGTGGGGTTCTTAGCTCGTGTGAAACGCTACTTATAAAGTTACGCCTATTTTTGTCAATGTACTCAAGTTCCTTGCTCATCTCATTAAATGTATGGGAAAATCGAGCTATTTCATCTTTCCCGGAAATGTTTACTTGAGTGCCTAGTTTACCCTTTGATATATTTTTTGCGGCACTTGTAAGTTTTTTAAGGGGTTTAGTTAAACGAAGGGAAGCGATAATAGTCAATATAATAGCAATTATTGTAAAGGTAAGGGATATAAAAATAACATGCTGTCTTAATTGTTGGAAGGATGCGTCTATTTCATCCATGGGTAAGGATAATAATACCGCACCTACAACCTGCTGATTATTTTGGTCATTTGTAGCAGTTATGGGCACAGCTAATTGCATTAATTTTGAAGGGGTAGAGTATAAATTCACACTATCACTATTATTTATTGCGGATTTAACTTCCCTGGATAAAATGGTTTCCCCCTCTAAGTTATAAAATGAATCTACAATAACCTGTCCATCAACATTTAAGATTAAAATTCTCCCATCTATATTATTAGCATATTGAAAAATAATAGTGCGAAGTCCTATATCATTATTTAATTGATACTGGCTTTGATCTGCAATTATATTAGCAGTGGCAAAGCTTCTAATTTGTAGTTCTGAAATTCTCTCATCTATATATCTTGTAAGTACAATATAATCTATAGTTATTATTGATAATATAATTATAAGGGTAAAGGAAAATATCATTTTGCTTTTAAGACTTTTAAACATAGCTTACCTCCTAGGATAATGTTCTACATTATGCAATTACATTATCCTTACTAAAATAATAGCCCACTCCCCATTTGGTTTTTATAAATTGTGGATGACTAGGATTCTCTTCTATCTTTTCTCTTAGATTTCTTATATGAACATCAATATTTCGTGTATCTACAATAGGTTCATTCCAGATTAATTCAAAGAGTTGATCCCTTGAAAAAACCTGTCCTCTATTTTTCATAAGCAGTTGAAGCAGGTCAAACTCTTTAAGGGTTAAATATAATTCTTTTGCCCCTAGAAATACTCGTCTTTCTAATACATTAACCTTTAATGGTCCAGAACAATACACAGTTGTATTTTGGTTTTGTTGTTCCATTCGTCTTTGTATTGCCTTAATACGAGCTACCAATTCTCTGGTATTAAAGGGTTTTGTTATATAGTCATCAGCTCCTAATTCCAATCCCAATATTTTATCAATATCATCATGTTTTGCTGTAAGCATTACAATAGGCGTATCCATTTTTTCTCTTATTTTTTTACAAAGTGTTAATCCATCTATTTTTGGCAACATTAGATCTAAAATTATAAAATTTATTGCTTGTTCCTGCAATTGTCTTAGAGCCTCATGACCATCATAAGCAGTAAATACATTATATCCTTCCATTTCTAAACTCTTTTTAAGCCCCTTTACTAAAAGAACCTCATCATCTACTATCAGTAAATTCAAATTATTCACCTCAAATCTTTTATTATTTCCCTATTCTATTTTTATCTCCAATATCCTTTGTTTTTATCATATTTTAGGAATATAATTGAAATGATACAATAGTATGTTTTTTATATTATCTGAAAGTTTTACTTTCCTAAATTTAAATAGGGGTTGCTTAGTTGTTTTATGGTAAAAGCTGCTTTAATGCTTTTTTTTGGGTATTATGAATATAATGAAATAAAAATAGAAACAAATCGTCTAATAAAGTTGAAGGAACTTTTACTTTTAGGGTTTTAAACAAATGGTTATAAAGTTAGGTAATTGCTTAATGCAATTATCTTAAGTAGTAAATGGAGGAGTTAAAAAATGGACATTAAAGTATTATCTACGATTACACCTTTTATTAATCAATATGGCTATATTGCCATTATTTTAAGTACTGCCCTTGAGGGTACATCTATACCTTTTCCAGGGTCTGTAGTATTAATATTAGTAGGATTTATTATATATAAGGGTGGACTAAATATATGGTATGCTATTTTTTTAGGAGGATTATTTTATAGCTTAGCTTCAATTGTCCCCTATTATATAGGGAAAAATATTAAGGGTAGTTTGTTTAACTTTCTGGAGATATATTGTAAAGTCCCAAGGAAGAGAATTACTACCATGGAAGAATTTTTTTATAAGCATGGAGAATTTAGTATATGTATTTCTAGACCCTTCTTTATTGGAAATTATGTTTCTTATTTTGCAGGTATTGCTAATATCAATATATTTAAGTTCTTTATATTAACCTTTATAGGTATATTGCCCTGGACTACATTATATTTATGGTTGGGATATTACTTTAGAGGGAATATAAATAGAGTCTATCTCTTTTTAGAAAAATATAATATTACTACTGCTGGTGTTCTTATCTTTATAATCATGGGAATTATTATAGTAAAAAAATATATAATTTTTGAAAAGAAGAAGAATTATTAAAGCTTAAATTTTGGGGTATAATCAAGAAAATGAAGTCTTTGTAAGATTTACAGAGGCTTATTATTATGGTATGATATGGCTAAAATGTAAATCTTTTAAATCAATGGGAAAGGATTTAAGGAATGAAATTACAATTTGATAAAGAGTCTTTTAGAATAAGCCTATATGCATTTTTTACATTAGCGGCATTAATACTATTTTTTAAAGTGGTTGATAACTTTTCAAGTGCCTTTGATTCCTTCCGTATTATAATAGATTTTGTATTTGGATTGTTTAGGCCATTTATTATTGGTATTATAATAGCCTATTTCCTTTATAGACCAATAAAATGGATAGAAGAGAGATTTTTTAATTATAAGATAAAGAGAAAAAAACTATGTAGGGTAATTAGTATTTTAACAATTTACATTATTATCTTTGTTATATTAGGAGGTTTCCTATCATTTACTATCCCTAGGATAGGAAAGAATATCACGGATTTAATTATAGGTATACCTGAATATATAGAAGATACAGGAGAGTTTTTAACAGAGCTGGATATTAATAAAAGAATTCAAAATTTTATAGATAGTTTACCCATAGATAGTCAAGCTATAAGGAACTATAATTTTGTTGGTAATATAGATAGTTATATTAATGATTTATTAGATAATGCTCAAAGTACCTTAGAGCAAATAGTTATTTATCTTGTTAATAGTGTAATTTCATTTACCTCTGGATTTTTTTCCTTAATTGTTTCACTTTTTATAGCCTTTTATATTTTAAAGGATAAAGAAGAACTATTTTTAAGCTTCTATAAATACTTTAATACTTTTCATCCAAAAAAGGTTAAAAGATGGAGGGAAGTATTATATATAACCGATGAGATATTTGGTAAATACCTACTGGGAAATATAATTGATTCTACAATTATTGGAATTTTATGTTTTATTGGACTGCTCTTAATGAATATAAGGTTTGCACTTTTAATAAGTATCATTATAGGTATCACTAATTTAATTCCCTTTTTTGGACCCTTTATTGGAGCGGTACCAGGTGTGATAATAACTCTTTTCGATAGTCCAATAAAAGCATTATGGCTTGTCTTATTTATTCTTGTATTGCAGCAATTTGATGGTAATTATTTAAAACCTAAGGTTTTAGGAGAAAGGGTTGGTTTAAATCCTTTTTGGGTACTTTTTGCTATTATTATTGGAGGCGGGATGTTTGGAATCTTGGGAATGTTTTTAGGGGTTCCAACTATTGCAGTCATAAGAGTTCTAATATTACAAGCCATTGAAAAGGAAAGTCATCATCCAATAACTAAATAGTTTATAGGGTCTAGTAGGGAGGTGGGAGATGCAAGGTTTATCATTAGGAACATTAACAGATAATATAAGTATGACTATCACATTGGTATTTATTATTTTTATTGTACTTATTAGTATTGTTATATTTTTTGAGAATAGAGAACCCTCTAAAACAGCAGCATGGTTACTTATACTTATAGCTCTTCCAATAGTGGGTTTTGTTTTTTATATATATTTTGGGCAAAATTTTAGAAAAAAAAGAATTTTTAAAAGAAAAGATAATATTGACGAAAAGGATCTTGACCGTATGATTGAATTTCAATTTAAAAAAGTACAAGATGCTAATGCCTTCTATGATCAAGATATATATAAACAGAAAAAATTAATCTCATTATTGTTGCAAAATTCAAAATCCCCCTTTACCATTAATAATCATTCTGAGGTTCTAACAAATGGAAGAGAAACCTTCAAAGCAATTTTCAAGGTAATTCATAGTGCTAAACATCATATCCATGTTGAATATTATATAATAAAAAATGATAAGATCGGTAATATATTGCGCAAATTATTGATTTTAAAGGCTCATCAAGGAGTTAAGGTGAGATTTATTTATGATGGATTAGGGAGTAGAAGACTTTCTAAAAAATATTTAAAATCATTAGAAGATGCAGGGGTTGAGCTATCTCCCTTTCTACCTGTAAGAATACCCATACTAAATAGCAAATTAAATTTTAGAAATCATAGAAAGATAGTTGTAGTTGATGGGAAAACAGGCTTTATTGGAGGACTTAATGTAGGAGATGAATATTGGGTAGGCAGTGATAAATTAGGATTTTGGCGGGATACTCATTTTAAGATTCAAGGTGAAGCTGTATATATTCTCCAATACATATTTTTAATGGATTGGTATTATACAACTGGGAAAAGGATTGAAGATTATAAAAATTTCTTTCCAGATCATATATTTTACGGAGAACAATTAATACAAATTGCAGCTAGTGGTCCTGATCATCCTTGGAAGGGTATACAGCAGGCATACTTTACAAGCATAGCTACTGCCCAAGAAAAGATATTTATCGAATCACCTTATTTTATACCTGATGAAAGTTTATTGATGGCACTTAAAACATCTGCCCTTAGTGGAGTGGATGTTAGAATTATACTTCCTGATAAACCTGATCATAAAACAGTGTTTTGGGCATCTAGATCCTATGTTGGAGAATTATTAAGTGCAGGTGTTAGGGTTTATTTTTATAATAAGGGTTTTATACATGCTAAGATTTTATTGGTAGATGGAATTGTTGCTTCTGTTGGTACTGCAAATATGGATATCAGAAGCTTTCGCCTAAATTTTGAGGTAAATGCATTAATTTATAACAAGGATACAGTAGCTAGATTGGAAAGTGACTTTTATCAGGATATTGAGGATAGCACAGAAGTAGTATTAAAGGATTATATAAATCGTTCTATTTTTGAAAAGATTAAAGAGTCCTTTACTCGATTACTTTCACCGATATTGTAAGAACAGTTATCAGTTACCAGTTATTAGTTATCAGGGAACAGGGAAACCTCCCTTTTACCATCTACCTTCAAGGACTTTAAAGATTTTCATAGTATCCTTATAACCTAGTTTAATATTAGCTTTTGCTCTTTGGGGATTAAATTCCATAAGTTTTCCCAAAGAACGAGAGCTTTTTATTGTAATAATATTTAAATTATCAGTTTCCGGTGGGCGTTTTATGTTTATTGGTAATAGTTCAACTACTATGAGTTTTTTATACCCTTTTCTAGCTAATAAATTTATAGGAACATTATCATAAAATCCACCATCAAGAAACTTTTTATTATTTATTTCAGCTGTTTTAAAAATAGGAAGACAGGCACTTGCCAATAGATAAGAGATTAGCTCTCCCTCAGGTATTTGTTCTAAATATAGCTCCAGGGGTTTTCGGTCTGTTATAGAATAGGTATTAATACCAAAATCCATGTTTGCATCTCTTATACGGTCTTCATGTATGGCTTCTTGCAATAGTTGGCGTAGAGGCTTTGTATCAAGTCCACCTTTTTTAATTAAATCCTTAAAAAGGTTAATAAACAGTGAAAAGTCTTCCTTTGTCCACCGGAACAATCCCTTATCTAGGAATTTGATATCCACATTTATTATTTGATCTAAGGTGATATTACTCCATAGATCAAGAGCTTTTTCAAAGTCATCTTGTATAATCATGGCACCATTTAGGGCTCCTACAGAAGTTCCTGCAATAGCATCAATCTTTAAATTAAGCTCTCTTAATGCTTTCCAAACTCCAATTTCATAGGAACCCATAGCACCGCCACCACCTAATATTAAGCCATATCCATTCAAATTTTTCACCTGCTTTCTAGTGTTTGTTCTATAGGCTGTTTGTCTCTGCTATAACGATAATTAATATAGCCAGAAAGTACTATTAATACTCCTCCAGTTAAGCTTAAAAGATCAGGGATTTCACTCCAAAATAACATCCCTAAAAATAATGCGAATAGGATTTGAGTATAATTATATATAGATAATTCACTGGCGGGAGCATATCTATAGGCATTTGTTATTAAGAATTGTGCTGTAGCAGCGGATAATGCGATACATATCAATCCAATCCATTGGATTAAGGTAGGAGCTATGAAGTGACCCATAAACAAAAATGGTAGGGTTATTAAAAGGGAAGTAGCAGTAAAATAAAAAATAATAGTTTGTGGGTAGTCTGTTTTACTTAAATATCTTACTATGGTATAGGCAGCACCTGCAAATACTCCAGAGGCTAAGCCCATTATAGAGGGTACAATAGTGTAGTTAAATTGGGGCTTTATTACCAATAATGCGCCTAAAAAGCCTATTACTAAGGTAGCAATTTGATATTTTTTTATATTCTCCTTTAAAAAAATAAAGGAAAAGAGAATAATAAAGAAAGGATTTGTGTTTTCTAATATTGAGGCATCAGCTAAATACAATTTAGAAATAGCATAAAAATATAAAACAATGGCTGAAAAACCTATTAATGAACGAAGAATAAGAAAGGGGACATTATTGCCTTTAAAGGGAATGCGACTTTTTTTAATTAATATCACACTAACTATAAATCCGATTGTATCTCGAAAAAAGATCTTTTGCATAAGGGGTAAATCCTCTGTCCATTTTACGGCTGAAGCCATTAAAGCAAAAAACAATGCAGAAATAAGCATTAGAATAACACCCTTAGTTTTATCTTTCATAGCAAGATACTCCTTTCTAAAGGGATATTAAAATTTAATTATTTATAAGCGTCGAGTAAAATACCAGAAATACAATCAACCTTATTTATTATAGATAATGTATCCTTTTGCTCTAATACTAGATGGCTTAACTCTTCAAGCTCACTGTCTAGTAATTCTACAATTGTCAATTGTTGACCCTTCCAGGGACTATCTATTTTTTTAATTTTATATCCTGATTGGATTATTAAGGAAAGATATTCTTGGATCATTATTTTATACTCTTCTACAGTACGAATGCTATTAGTAGAAATAATGTGCTTACCCTTTTTGTTTATTTTATTTAAAAGTGTTTTTAGGTGCTTTTTTCTTTCTTTTTCATTAGTAAAGTTAAATTCGGAAGAAAAATTTTTGTTTTTTCTATTAACCCTAGAAGGGGATTTATAGTTACCGTTTATTGGGTTGGTACGGGTAATTTTCATATACAAATCCTCCTATTTTATTTATTGTATCATATTTTCACAAGAAGATTGTTCTATTTTCTCTTGTCTACTATTGCGATAATTAATATAGCCAGCAAGGATGATTAAAACTCCCCCTAATATACTTAAGAGATCAGGGATTTCACTCCAAAATATCATTCCTAAAAGCAGAGTAAATAGGATTTGTGTATAATTATATATGGATAATTCACTGGCAGGGGCATAACGATACCCATTTGTTATAAAAAACTGGGCAACTGTACCGCAAATGCCTATAAAAATTAATCCCATCCATTGAATAGGTGTTGGAGGAATGTACTGACCAATGAACAAAAATGGAAGGGTTATTAAAGTTGAAATACCGGCAAAATAGAAAATTATGGTTTGAGGGCTTTCTATCTTACTTAAATACCTTACTGTACAATAGGAAGCTCCAGACATTATTCCTGCACCCAATCCTGCCATAGAAGGAAGAATAGAATAGTTAAATTGTGGTTTAATCACTAAAATGGCACCTAAAAAAGCAAAAAACAGCGTCGGAATAACATGTTTTCTAAAGGGCTCCTTTAGAAAGATTAAAGAAAATAAAATAACAAAAAAGGGATTTGTATTTTGTAATATGGATGCATCTGCTAAATATAATTTTGAAATTGCATAAAAATTTAGAATTAAACCTAGATATCCAAAAATTGAACGCAACACAAGGAAGGTGTAATTTTTCCCCTTAAGAGACTGTTTATGTTTAATAAGTAATATGAGAGCCGTGATAAAAGCAAATAAGTTTCTAAAGAAAACCTTCTGCATTAGTGGAAGGTCTCCTAAAAATTTTACTGATGAATTCATAAGTGCAAAAAATAATACCCCTAGAATAATAAGAATAGCACCCTTAATTTTATCTGTCATTTATTTATCATCCTTTCTTCAAATAAGTCTATGTATAAAAAACCTAAAAACTCTTTTATTTCATATTCTATCATATATAATAAAGAAGTAAATTTTTGATAAGATTAAATACTAGTTTATAGGGTAAAAGTAAAGATAAGGTATAAAACAAGAGGAGGTAAATACATGGAAAAAAGAAAAAATATAGTTACAATGGGTGGAAATCCAATGACTTTACTAGGATCAGAAATAAAAATAGGTATGAAGGCACCGGATTTTAAGGTGATAGATAATTCTATGAATGAAATTTCCTTAAAGGATGGAAGGGGAAAGGTAAGAATATTTAGTGTTGTACCCTCAATAGATACAGGAGTATGTTCCTTTCAAACAAGAAGGTTTAATGAGGAAGCTGCAGAATTGCCTGAAGTTGAAATATGGACAATAAGTGTTGACCTGCCCTTTGCCCAGGGAAGATATTGCGATGCTGAAGGTATAGATAAAGTGAAGCTATTTTCCGATCATAGGTCTCTTTCCTTTGGTGAAAATTATGGATTTGCAATGGAAGAAGCAAGATTACTCTCTAGAGGTATAGTTATTTTAGATAAGGATGATGTAGTTAGATATGTGGAGTATGTAAAGGAAGTAACTGAACATCCTGATTATGATAAAGCATTACAGGAAGTTAAAAAGCTAATTTAAACTAAGGGTTTATTATTGTTAGGCAGAAAATTAGTAGTACCTCCTAACTCTAAGGCGATATTTTTTACATCTCCCATTGTTAAGAGATTCCGATAAAGCAGAGGGACAAAGTAGAATATACACCCATGGAGAAAAGGAAATACAAGGATATGAAGATAGAATGAAAAATGGAATAATAGTCAATGAAAACACAGTAAAAGAAATCAAGG
>Ga0334898_1000602_pt1 | contig 53504 bp, 43 predicted proteins | sample GraSluR3_MG_10_FD_207228 | JGI IMG/M metagenome (GOLD analysis project Ga0334898, IMG submission 207228) | Sludge microbial communities from methane-producing bioreactor in Wageningen University, Netherlands - Granular Sludge_3_08-R3 | ecosystem: Engineered > Bioreactor > Anaerobic >... | reverse complement strand
GGTGGGGGAGGCGTATTTTTGGTGGAATGTGTCGATACCGTCATAAGCGGAAATATTGCCGGCAATACGGCTGCTAACTGGGGAGGGGCGATATATGCATTATACGGAACGGGCAACACAATAAGCGGGACTATCACAGGCAATACCGCTAATAACAGCGGTGGCGGAGTTTATATCAGAATTGCCACAAACTATGCAATAAGCGCAACCCTAACGGGCAACACGGCTAATAATAACGGAGGCGGAGTATATATTGGTAGAGGCAGTTCCCACACAATAAGCGCAACCATAACGGATAACACCGCAAGCTTAGGCGGAGGAGTTTGTTTTTACGACACATCGCCGAATGCTACGCACTCTTTCAACAACGCTGTTATACACGGTAATTCCGAATACGGCGCGGCTATTGTCGATAGAAACAGCAACCCTCAGGGGATTGACACAATCAACTGGGGAACAGGCAACACGCCGGAAAATATCAACTGGGATGAGTATATCTATGTTTCTGTTGCAGGTAATGATAGCAACGGCGGGTTTAAAACGCTCCCTGTAAAATCTATACAAAAAGCCGTTGAAATCGCAGGGAATTTTGGGTTATCATCAATCAGAGTTGCACAGGGTATTTACACACCCGGCAACGGGCTGAATATCGAAAGCGCGGGTTATCAATACAGCGGGGCGTTTATAGATGTCGCGGGGTTGACTATTCTCGGCGGGTGGAATCCCGATTTCACCGAACGTAACGGTATATCAGAACTTGACGGGAACTCCGCGCTGAAGCACGTTATATGGATTGACGATGTCGCAAACGTAACAATAGACGGGTTTGTTATCCGTGGCGGGTTTGCCAACGGAAGTAATCCTCATAACAGTGGAGGTGGAATTTATATCAATGGAGGTAGCGGGCATAATATAGAAAACGCGGTAATATCCAACAACACGGCGACGGGTACACTTGCTTACGGAGGCGGGGTGTATGTGAACGGAGGCACAAGCCACACAATAAGCGCGACTATATCGGGCAACACGGCGACGGGTTCAAGCGCTTCCGGAGGCGGTGTGTATGTGGATTCCGGCACAAGCCACGAAATAAGCGGGACTATCACGGGCAACACGGCGAATAATTGGGGAGGCGGGGTGCTTGTGAACGGAGGCACAAGCCACGAAATAAGCGGGACTATCACAAGCAACACGGCGGGTAACGGAGGCGGGGTGTCTGTGTATGAAGGCACAAGCCACACAATAAGCGGGACTATCACGGGTAACACGGCGAGTTCGTTCGGAGGCGGGGTGTCTGTGTATGAAGGCACAAGCCACACAATAAGCGGGACTATATCGGATAACACGGTTAATACCGGAGGCGGGGTATGGGTACAAGCAGGTACAGACCACACAATAAGCGGGACTATCACGGACAACACGGCGAATAATAACGGAGGCGGGGTGTTTGTGGTAGAAGGCACAAACCACACAATAAGTGGGACTATCGCGGGCAACACGGCGAATACCGGAGGCGGGGTGTTTGTGGGTTGGAGTACAAGCCACACAATAAGCGGGACTATCACGGGCAACACGGCGAATACCGGAGGCGGGGTGTGTTTTTGGGACAATTCCGCTAATGATACGCATACGTTTGTTTCGCCTACCATATCGGGCAACTCCCCGTATGGCGTTTATCGTGCGAATGCCAACAGCAACCCGCAGGGTATCGGCACAATCAACTGGGGAAGCGGGAATACGCCTGCAAATATGAACTGGTAGCTTAGGGGGTTATCTCGATACACCCCCGCACCAATTTATTGGGAAACCCGGAGAAGCGGGTAAATTGGTGCGGGAGCACTCGATAACCGGTTGGTTTAAGGAAGGACTTTTATGTAACGTTTCGGTCGCCGAGTGCGAGTGAAACGAGCGTATCGAGGCGACCGGATGGCGTTCCCCTCGATACTTGGTCTTACGACCAAACTCGGGGAACGGATGGTTTAAGGAAGGACTTCATAGGTAACAAACCGGTCATCGAGTTTGCCGATAGGCAAGTATCGAGATGACCGTTATCGAAATGACCGTTATCAAGGCGACCGATTCTCAAACGGAATGACTAACCGATACGCTTCTCGAATTTCCTCATCAATAGTAAAAACAGCGCGATATGGACTATAACCCCTCCCGCAAGGTATATTACATACCAAAGCGGGTCGTTGAAACTTGCTATATACGACTGGGTTACCCAGTATGTCGGGGAAAGCCCACCCAGCAGATGGATTTTCGATTCTACGAAAAGCGGGACAAACGAGCCGAGAAGGAAGATGCCGGTGGATTTGCCTATTGCCAAGCCCTCTATTTTGTTTGATGCAAACGAGGCGAGGAACAACGTTACAAGCGGGGCTTCCATTGATGCGAGTATTATTACGGGAAGCGTCCACAGCAGGCGGAGTGGGGTTAGTCCGCTTATCAGTATCAGCATAATCGACAGTATAACGCTTATTACTATCGAAAGTGCGAAACGGTAACGGAGGAATTTTCGTTTTCCTAAAGGAGTGGTCGTTATTACCGCGAGGACGTTTTCATCCCTTTCGTCAAGCAACAAAAATCCGATAATCCACCCGAAAATCGTAGGCACCATTATAATCCCTATGCCTGTAAGAAAGCCGTAGTAGTCTGCAAGGTCAATATATTCGATAAGCGCGTTTCGCAAAGGAGGGACACCGAAACGGTAAACAAGCCCGACAATTATCGGAAGCAACGGCATAAAGAATAAAACCTCATCGCGGGTGATATTTTTGAAGTCGGTTTTTATAAGCGATAAAATCTTACTCATTTTTTAGCCTCCGTCTTTTTTATAATATGCTTTGTGAAATTCTTTTTAGCCCAAAGGTATGCTATTACGCACCAGAACGAAAGCGTAAGTATCGAGAGGATTAACTCCAATGGGGTGATGCCTTTGTATGCTCCGGCTATCAGGTAAAGAGAGCCTTTTGTCGGGAAAATCCAGAGAAGCGGTGAGGAGAACACGTCAAAATATTCAAATATCGGCACAAAAAACACCGCCACATAATACGGCATTACCTCTATCATATACGAGTTGATTGTTTCTTTATACGACGCCACGGCAATACCGATTAAAGTAAACAAAACCGCGGTCGGGAATATTCCGGCTATGAGAATTACCGGAGAAAAATTTATACCCCACGCCGCTATTGCTACTATTACGCTTGCCGATATAGAGATAAACGACAGCGATACGGCTTTCGACAGGATATATTCCGATGGGGTAAGCGGGGTTACGAAAAGGCTTTCGATAGTATTGTCGTTTTTTTCAAGAAGAATCACCCCCCCGATAAAAAACATACCCAAAATCGACGGGTCGGAGAACATTACAAGCGGTGCGGCAATATTTTTTATCTCCTCGCTCAGGAGAAGCATTATTACAACGTAGATTGCGGTTAAAACCCCGTAAATCGTGTAGAACCCCGAACGCAGTTGCAAACGGAAGTCGTTTTTTATACATTGCAGAAGTCTCATTTTTTCCCTCCGCTGTCCAACGCCTGCCCCGTAGTTTTGATAAATATATCCTCAAGCGTAGCTTCAAGGGAATGGATTGTTTCGATAGTGTGGGTTTTGATAAGAGAGAGGAACTCCTTGTTACCGCCGATATTGTCTAACGGAAAGTCGCGGGATTTTAGGTCGGAATTATCGCGGTATTCCACGCGGACTAAGCGGTTGCCGTTTTGTATCATAAGGTTTCTCGGCGAGTCAATTAAGGGAATAGTTCCGTCTATAATAAAAGCGACACGGTCGCAAAGCTCCTCGGCAACGTTCATATTATGGGTCGTAAGGAACACCGTTTTACCATCCCGCTTTTTTTGCAGTATGATGTCTTTTATTTTACGGGCGTTATTCGGGTCTTGCCCTGAGGTGGGTTCATCAAGGAAAATCAATTCCGGGTAATTCAGGAAGGCGCGCGCAAAATTTAGTCTCATCCGCATACCTTTGGAAAACTCCTCGGTTCGCTTGTTTATAACGTCGTCGAGCCCCACCATTTGCAAGAGGTCTTTCGGGTCGGCGGTTTTATCGCGATACATAGATGCGAAAAACTCAAGGTTTTCAAGCGCGGTGAGTTTGGTATATATATTGGGAAACTCAAACGATATTCCGATTTCTTCATAATAAGCGTTGGTGTGTTTTCTTAAATCCTTACCCATAATTTCGACTTCGCCCTTGAAGTTCGTTAGAAGCCCCGTGAGGATTTTCTGCGTGGTGCTTTTTCCCGCTCCCGATGGTCCCAGAAATCCGAAAATTTCACCCTTGTCTATATTGAAAGACAAGCCCTTGATTGTTTCGCTTTCACCTTTAGGGTAGGTGTAGTGAAGGTCTTTTACTTTAATCATTGTCGCCTCCCGACGTATCTTTAATTATATGGTTTGTAACAAGTTCAAGTAGCGTATCCAACACCTGAGGGAAAATATCCTCGCCGATTTCCTGCTTGTGAATAAGCATAAAAAAGCAAGCCTTGAGAATACCGGTTATAAGTTTATCATCCTTTTCCGCGATAACGCCCTCTGCGCGCCATTTTCGGATAATCTTGATTGTGAAATTATCATCGTGTTCTATATGGTCGTTTATTCGATGAGGTGGAAGTTTGCGCAGGAGATAGGAATACTCGTCCTTGTTCAGCACTATGGATAACAGGGGATTGTCTTCCATTGCCTGAAACTGTTGTTTCAGAATGGTTTTAAAAACCCCGCGGGGATTGCCGTAGGTGGCTTCCAAAGCGGCAGCAATGTCGGTTTTGATTTCGATTTCGATGGATTCAAGTATATCCATAAAAAGTTCTTCTTTTGAGGGGAAGAACAGGTAAAACGACCCCTTGGCGATACCGCATTCCTTGGTTATATCCTCAACGTTGGTTTTTTTTATCCCGTAGATTGAAAAAAGACGCTTGCCCGTTTCAATGAGTTGGGATTTGATAATTTCGCGTTCTCTTTCGGAAAATGCTTTAGGCATAACTCCCTCCTATAAATCTATTTTATAGATAAAACTCATAGTCTTTTTGCCTAATACATACGAAAGATGATAGTCGTGGAAATCGGCGAGTTTTGTAAACCCGTAGATTTCATAAAACTTCCGGTTGCTTCGGATATCGGTGTAAAGGTAAACGGATTTCTTGCCGTTATTGCGCGCGTAGTCAACAAGGTGGTTCATAAGTTCTCTGCCTATACCTTTTCCCCGAAAATTACTATCGACTATAAAAAGCATCACTTCGGAATCAAAATCCCGGCAGATGGATTCCACTTGAGCGTTGGTTTTCATCATAGAGTTGAGGTATCCGAGCCGACCTTTGAATTTGCCGTATTTGCCTATAATAAGATTCCACAATAATTTCAAACCTTTCTTTCGCTTTTCGCGATTATACGAATTTTTATCGGTCAAACCTAAAATAAACCCCGCGACTTTGGAATCTCGTTCGCATATTTGCGTATAATCCGATGCGCAGAGGCATAACTCGAAATATCCCTGAGCCAAGAGCCTTTGCGTTTCCGGCGTGTTGATATTTTCGGGGAGCATTTCCCAAGTTGCCGATATGAGAGCTATGCATTGCTCAAAATCTTTTTCCGAATAGGGGCGATAAACCAAATTCATAAACCCTCCCGTGAACAATGACTATTTTTCTTTTTCAGTCATTGTGATTATAACATACTTCAGTTATTCCCGTCAAATAAATTTTAAAAAAAATAATTTCACGGTTTTCTTGATTTTTATTTCGGTTATCTTTAGTATATCGCTTCTGAAATTTGAATTTTTGAATTAAGAGGAATAATATGAAAGAACCTAAACTCCAGGAGCCTCCCCCCTCAGGCACAAACAAAGATAAATCCGAGCCCCCCTCATCGGGCAAAAACGGTAACGGCAAGGTATGCTTAGGACCCATAAACCAACTTGAGGAGCATACCCGACCCGACTGGTGGAAAAATATTTTTAACTCCCTTTATCTCAAGACCGACGGCGACGTTGTTGAAGACCCGCGTATCACATCGGACGAGATTGATTTATTCCTAAAGATTTTGTCTCCCGCAAAGGATGCCCGTATGCTTGACTTATGTTGCGGGCAGGGACGTCATTCACGTGAAATAGCCAAACGGGGTTTTACCGATGTCGAGGGTTTAGACCGTTCGCGCTATCTTATCCAGCGTGCAAGGTATCAGGCGAGACGTTCCCATCTTAACGTTCGGTTTCGCGAGGGCGATGCGCGGAAACTTCCCCATTCCCCCGACACTTTTGAATATGTTATGATTATGGGAAACAGTTTCGGCTACTTTGAGACTATTCAGGATGATTTGACGGTGCTTAGAGAGGTTTTACGCGTGCTGAAGCCGTGGGGTAGAATCCTTCTTGATATTACCGACGGGGAATATCTTAAAACTAATTTTCAACCCCGTTCCTGGGAGTGGATAGACAAAAAGCATTTTGTTTGCCGCGAGAGGTCTCTTTCCACCGATGATAACCGCTTGATTTCGCGCGAGGTTATTACCAATATAGACGAGGGCGTTATAGCCGACCAGTTCTATGCCGAGCGTTTATACACTAAGCAGAATATAACCGACCTTCTTGTTGAGGCGGGATTTAGCGATATAGCTTTTCACGGCGCTATCCTGACCGATTCCCAGCGTAATCAGGATTTGGGAATGATGGGAAAACGTCTTGTTATTACCGCAGTCGCTAAAAAGGAATGGACACCGGTCAAGACAAAAAAACGCCAGAAGGTTAAAAATGTCGTTGTGCTTTTCGGCGACCCAAACCGCCCCGACATTCTTAAACCCGACAGCGTTTTTGACGATGATGATATTTATACTATCGACCAGCTTAAATCCGCTTTGCGCGAGTTTAAAGGATATAATTTTACCTACTTGGATAAGCACGACAGTATCGCGCAGGACTTGTCTCGTATGAAAGACAAGATTGATTACGTGTTTAATCTGTGCGACGAGGGCTACAATAATGAAGCGACTAAGGAACTGCATATTCCGGCGCTTCTTGAGATTATGAATATTCCTTATACCGGTTCTAATCCCCAATGTCTTGCTTATTGCTATGATAAATCGCTTATCAGGGGTATTGCCAAGGAGATGGAAATACCCGTGCCTGAGGCGATGTTTATAAAACCGCAGGATAAGAGTTTTGAATTGTATTTTGAGCCTCCCGTGATTATCAAGCCCAATTTCGGGGATTCAAGCTATGGTATTACTCAAAACAGCGTTGCCAATAGTATAGAAGAGATTATCTCGGCGGTGTCGGAAATCCGCGACCGTTTCGGGTATAATAAGCCTATCCTTATAGAGCAATTCCTGACGGGGAGCGATATAAGCGTGGGCATAATCGGAAATTCCCCCGATTCTTATACGGTTTTGCCCGTTACCGAGGAGGACTACTCCGCGCTTCCGCCCGAACTCCCGCGAATTTGCGGGTATGAGGCTAAATGGAAGCCCGATTCCCCGTATTGGAAAATAAAATCCATACCGGCAACCCTTCCCGACAGCACTTACGAGGCGCTTATCGACTGGTGTATGAAACTTATTGTCCGCTTGGAATGCAGGGATTATACCCGTCTCGACTGGAGACTCGACAGCGAGGGTGTTCCGAGACTTCTTGAGGTCAACCCGAATCCGGGATGGTGCTGGGACGGGCATCTTGCCAAAATGGCTAAATTCGCCGGTATCTCCTACCGTGAAATGCATCGTATGATTCTTCAGTCGGCGGAAAAGCGTTTAAAACTTTTCGACAATGAACAGGATTGATACCAATAATTTTTTCGTTCCGGCTTTGTATGGTTTAGCGGTTTTGGCGGATATTAGTGTGTAACCGAAGGTGTCCGTAACCTTTCTTTTTTTGGAAAAACACTATCGGCAAACTAAAGTCTATTTTTTTTGCATAATGTAAAAAACATAGCCGTAATAGTCCGAATATCTTTCAAAAACATTAATTTCCTCTTCTTCCATATCCAAAACCGTATTCATTTCACCGGTAAGATTTTCCATTTCCCTGTATTTTCGTATCTTGGATTTTATCGGGTTGTAATATTCATCAAACCACGCATCTTTCGGGAAAACATAAGCCCCGATAATTTTATATCCGGTTTTTTCAACAATCCTGAGATTTTCCGAGATGGTAGCGATGCCATCATATTGTTCTTTCCAGTATTTTTCCAATTCGGCGGGTCGAGTATCGGTTAACCAAGACAATTCCGAAACGCATAAAAACCCCTGAGGTTTGATAAACCTCTTCCATTCGGCGCATCCTTTTTCAAACCCGATAATATAGATTGCTCCTTCCGACCAGATAATATCAAACTCCTCATCGGCATAAGGCAATTCAGACATCGCCCCCTGTTTAAGTTCAATTCTATTATCCAGTCCCTTAGCCTTAGCGCGTAATTCTAACTCGTCTAAAAATTGTCTGTATAAATCAAACGCGATAATCCTGCCGTTTTGATAATACTCAGCCAAGCACAGGGTTTGCATACCGGGTCCGCACCCGATATCTAAAATTTTCGGGTTTTGATATTTTGTGTATATCATTGAAAGCGCAATATTGGTAATCTTGTTGCTACCCGGTCCCTGTCTCGGCAAACCGTTGTGAAGTTCCATAAAAAATTCTTCCATTTTATACCCTTAGAATATTAGCTTTTTACTTTATCAATAACGCCTTTTATATACCTGCTTTTAAACTCGCTTGCGAGAATATCCATTATTATAGTGTCGTGGTATTCACCGCCGAAAAAATATGCCTCACGAAATTTTCCCGCATGCTTAAACCCGCATTTCTCATAACATCGTATCCCGCGCTTGTTGAAATTATGCACCCCAAGCCAAACCATATTGAGATTTAAAACATTGAACCCGAAGTCCAAAATCAGGTTGACAGCATCCTCGCCGTAGCCCTTGCCCCAGTTTTCCTTTTCGCCGATAAAAATCCCCATCTCGGCGTTACGGTTGACATAGTTAATCCCGTGAAGCCCGCACCCTCCGACAGGCTCATTGGTTTTAATATCGACAACGGCAAAGATTTTTTCGTTGTCTTTTTTAACGGAGTTTTCCAAGAACTCACGCTCCTTTTCAACGCTAAAAACCTTAAAACTCTCCAAGTAAACCATAGTCTCCGTATCGTTCAGCCACTTACAGCATTTTTCGGCATCGCTTATATCCCACGGCGAGAGGTAGCATTTTTCCCCGATAAGTTTTTTAAAGTACGGCATAATTTGCCCCTTTTATTTTTTTTCATCCATTACCATTATACTTTATCAATAACGCCTTTTATATACCTGCTTTTAAACTCGCTTGCGAGAATATCCATTATTATAGTGTCGTGATATTTTCCGCCAAAGAAAAATTTTTGACGAATTTTTGCGACATATTTAAACCCGCATTTCTCATAACATCGTATCCCGCGCTTGTTGAAATCAAATACCCGAAGCTGGACACTGTTAAAGTTTAAAACATTAAACCCGAAATCCAGAATCAGGTTGACAGCATCCTCGCCGTAACCCTTGCCCCAATTTTCCTTTTCGCCGATAAAGATTCCCATATTAGCGATGCTGTTGACATAGTTAATCTTATTAAGCCCGCATCCCCCGATAAGCTCATCATCTTTAATATCGACAATAGCGAAAAACTTTTCATTATCCTGCTTTGCTGAATTTTCTAAAATCTCGCGCTGTTTTTCAACCGAAAATAAACCGGCGCTCAAGGTCAGATATACGGATATTTCGGTATCATTAAACCACTTACAGCATTTTTCGGCATCGCTTGTATCCCACGGCGAGAGGTAGCATTTCTCCCCGATAAGTTTTTTAAAATACGGCATATTCTTTTCTCCCGATTATATAATACACCCTTGCCGAATTTAAGTAAATTTTTTGACACGAAAACTTAAAGCCGATTTTAAGGAAATTACAGACTATTCATCAGCGGGGTTTACCATCCGCCACCGCCACCCCCTCCGCCACCGCCGCCGGAAGAGCCTCCGCCTCCGCTTGAACTTGGGGACTGTGAGGAGGATTGTAACGCACTTGAGAAATTAGACCCGAGCGACTGTGCAAATCCCGTTGCGCCGAGAGTTGACCATCCCGCGCCCCTATACCAGCTTGGGGAGTATCCGCGTCCGGTAGAACTTACCTGCGTGGCTTCTTTCATCACGTCGGAAAAATAGCTTGCCCACGTTCCTTCTATATTGAAAGCAAGCGCGTAAGGCAGGAATCGTTCAAACAAATCAATAGTTTTAGCGGGAGGGTTTAAAACCTGCATACGGTTTTTCTCCGTAGCGTCAAGATACATCTCAAACCCCTCGATTAAATCCATAACCTTGCGTCCTTTCATAGTGGGGGCTTTCAGGAGACGGTAGTATATATAGTTGAGCAGGAATAGGAAAACCGCGCTTACAAAGAACCATACACTGCTGCCTGATGCCGTCATAGTAGAAAAGAAACTAAAAGCAAATGCGCCCATAAAAATAGTTCCCATTCCAATCATCATTAATCCGACAAACCAGTTGGCAACACATCCCTTAGTTCCTGCCCTGCCTGCTTTTATAAATTTAACGCCGGAAACCAAAGCCATAATTATAAAAAAGCCCATCATAAGATTAATAAAGATAATAAGCGCTGTCTCGCCGCCGGCAGGAAAGAACACAAAACCAAGAATAAAAAACACAACCGAGATTACAATACCCCATGCGAAATATTTCACATTGGTAACAAAATACTCCATCTCATACTCGGTTTTCAAAGCATTCCTAAACGCCCTTATAGCTGAAGAAAAAGTTGCGTGGTTGGTATTCTTGAGTTCAATAGAAGAGCTTCCCGAAGAAAACAATTTATTCGCAACAGCTTTTTCATCATGAGAAAGAGCGCTCATATCTTCGGTATTTCGTATCAGTTTGTATTGTCCTTTTTCATCCTCTATGGTAAGGAAACCTTTAACCGCCATATTAATTATAGCGGATGTAAATGCTTTTTGGTCATATCCCATCCGTCTGATAAACCTCATAGCGGCAGGTGAAAGGTTATGAGGAGGTTCAAACTGGACGACAATATTTCCTTTGGCAGGGTCTTTACCCACCTTGAACCACATAATTTTGTAATAGATAAACAGGCATAAAATACCGAAAAAGATAATAAATATACCCAGATTATCTAAAATAAATCGTCCGGTTTTTTCTCCTTGCGAAGGTTCGGGGATTATACCGGGTTTCCAGCTTAGCCATATAGTTAAGCCCTCATACGCCCCCAAGGGTCTCGTGGTTCGGCAGATAAATTTGTTATAATCCTGATACCACTGTGCCTCCCCTTTTGTAGAACCCCTCGCTCCGGTATATGCCTTCATTTCCAAAGTATTGAGAAAAGCCTCGCGAGGAATATTTACCGTTACGGAAGCGTTATCAATAGGGAAAACCCAGTTGTTACCGGTAACATTCCAGTATAAAACGGTTTGGTTGGTATCAAAAAGAAGCTGGCGGTCGGTTCTGTAAGTAATAGTATATGTATAAATCCCCTGCGGAAGATAAATATCGCTCTGCCCGATATAAACCCGAATATCGGAGCCGCTTTTTTGGGTATGATAAGGCTCTTCTCTGTCGCCGCGCTTGATTTCCAATATTTCAAACGGCACTGTTCGAATAAAATCACCGGGAATACTGTAAACGACAGGAAAATCGCGATAAATACCACGGTTAATTTGATTATTTCTGGCGACGACCTTGATTTTTTCGGTAACAATAAGCCCGCCCTCATCCTCAACAACAATATCGACATCATAGTTAAGGATACGTTCATCAAGTTCGCTGAAATGAGTCTGTCTGCCCATATATTCGGCATACTCCTCGCGACCGTAATCGCCGAAAGCTAAACCGAAAAACATTACACACAGGAATAGAGATACTAAAAGTGCATTAAAAATTTTGCGCATTAAAAGCCCCCTAAATATATTTGCTAATTTTACTAAAGCTAACCGATTTTGTCAAATTAAATTTGTTTTGCATATCAAAAAAACCGAATATTTGACATATAGAAACCCCACTTTAAAATATGGAGATTTTAAGAAACATAGTTATTCGGAGGGATTATGACGATTTATGATACGGTAAGGATAAGCGGAATTATAGCCTATGTATTTTTGGCGCTTGCAACCCTGACGGGGTATCTCAAATTTAAGAATAAAATGAAATGGCATAAAATTACCGGAATACTTGCATTCGCGGTAGCGACAATCCACTGGATTTTGATAATAGTGATAAGACGGTTTTTTTAAGCCCTCGCTATAAAAAAGTTCTACTCCGCATTCCAGAGGACAACGCGGTTTTTCCCGTCGCACTTAGCCTGATAAAGCGCCTTGTCCGCCATATCAAGCACCTGAAACGCATCGTTGGTATCCTCAACATACGATGCTATTCCCGCGCTCATAGATATTCTATACGGTTTGTTTTCAAAAGCAGTCCTGACTTTTTCCATAATCCTGTCGATACAGATATATGCCCCCTCTTTGTCGGTCTGGGGAAGCAAACAGACAAACTCATCCCCGCCATATCTGCATGCTATATCCTCGGTGCGTTTATAAATTTTAATTATACGGGCAATTTCTTTAAGAACCGCATCGCCGGTCGAATGCCCGTATGTGTCGTTTATTTCCTTGAGATTATCCAAGTCCATAAACGCCACGCTGAAATCAAATTTATACCTCTGCGAACGTTTATATTCGGTCTCAAGCGCTTTCTGCAAATATCGAAAATTATAAAGCCCCGTCATCTCGTCAATCATAGCTTTTTTCTCGGTAATCTCATAAAGGAAAATCTCAATAATGATAGGATTTTTCAGCATCTTGTATTCACGGGTGAAATAGTCCAACAACGCAACACGCAGGCTCATCTCCCGTTTAATCAAATCCTTAAGGGTATAATAATGCTCTAAGATTTTCTGCCAATGCTCCTTGGCTTCCTCTTCGGGAAACTCTAAATGAGTCAACAGCAACAACAATTCGTGATAGAAATTGCGTCTTTCCATTTCATCGGCTTCTTTATAAACCTTTTCCAATTCATCAAGGATAAAACTTTCTTTTATGTTCTCCTCGTTAAGAATCCCGATAAGCTTATACTTAAGCACATCAACCTGTTTTAACATATCCCTGCCCCTTTTATTTTACACCCGATATAATTATACCATTTTTCTAAATTTATTTCATCAAATAGACGATTTTTTTTGCCTTCAAATCGTTATCGTTTTTCCTTGATTTTTAATTCGCTATGTCTTACAATATTCTTTAAACTAAAATATAGGACTGATTAATGAAATCTCTAAACGTATTCAGAGTTTTGGCTTTTGGAGATATTATAGGAGACCCGGGTAGAATTGTTTTAAGAAATACGCTTAAAACTTTTCGCGACAAGTATATGCCCGATACCGTTATAGTCAACGGGGAAAACTCGGCTCACGGGTTCGGGGTTACTAAAGGAATAACGGAGGAACTTCTCAACAGCGGGATTGACGTTATAACATCGGGTAACCATATTTGGCAAAGAAAGGAAATTTTTAATTTCATCAATGATTACCCGTCCCTTTTGCGCCCGATAAATTACCCTCCCGGCACCGAGGGTAACGGCTCGGTTGTGCTTGAAAAGGGAGGCGTTAAGTATGCGGTTATTAACGCTATGGGACGGATTTATATGGAGCCTATTGACTGCCCGTTTCAGAAAGTTAGAAGCGAGGCGGAACGTCTGAAAAAAGAGGGTGTTTCAATTATACTTGTGGATTTCCATGCGGAGGCTACAAGCGAAAAGCAGATTTTCGGACGGTATTTCGACGGGAAAATAAGCGCGGTATGGGGAACGCATACCCATGTTCAAACATCCGATGAGAAAATTCTGCCCAATGGAAGCGCATATATATCCGATATAGGGATGTGCGGATGTGTCGAATCGATTATAGGTATGAAAATTGCCGAATCCCACAGACGCGTGATTGAGCATTATCCCGCAAGATTTTCGCCGGCTGACTCAGGACCTCTTGAGGTCAACGGCGTTATTATTGATATAGATAAACAAACGGGGAAAGCAATATTAATCACCCGAATAAAAGAGGAAGCAGGTGTATATAAGCAAAAAGGTAGCTAAAAAGCGTTTGGACATCCTTGTTGCAGAAAGGGAACTTGCCGATAGTCGCGAGAAAGCAACCCGCGAAATTATCGCAGGCAACGTGTTGGTTAATGAAGAGGTGGTAACAAAGCCGGGAGCGCCTGTCCCGTTGGCGGCGGAAATCCGTCTCAAAGAAAAATTTCCGTATGTGAGTCGCGGCGCGCTGAAACTTATCCATGCCCTTGACCGTTTCAAAATCGACCCGAAAGGCAAAGTCGCCGTAGATATAGGCTCATCAACGGGAGGGTTTACCGAGGTGCTTCTTGAACGCGGCGCGGAGTTTGTTTTCGCGGTGGATTGCGGAACAAACCAGCTTGATTGGAAAATTCGCAATAACCCCCGCGTTCTCGCTATGGAAAACACCAACGCCCGTTTTATCGACACTATTCACTTTTCAAGAACCCCCGAATTTGCCGTTATGGACGTGTCGTTTATTTCCGTTACCAAGATTTTACCCCCTCTGTTAAAAATACTTGCGGATGATTTTTTAATAGTAACGCTGATTAAACCTCAGTTTGAACTCAAGCGGGAGTTTATTGCGCGCGGAGGATTTGTTAAACCCGAATATCGTCAAGCGGCAATAGACAGTATTGTGGAGTTTGCAAAAAGTTTAGGGCTTGTCGCCTCCGAAGCGATAGAATCCCCCATAACCGGTGCAAAAAGCAAAAATATCGAATATCTTATTACATTCCGCAAAGGGTAAGTTTGCCGCAGAGCGGGGAGCGGTTATCTTGATACTTTTCGCGAAACGACTCAGTATATATATGTCTGTTGTATAAAAAATTGTCTCCTTATTGTCGCACCGGTGCGACAAAATTAATATTCATCAATTATATTTTCTATCTTTGCTTCAATTTCAGTTGAAGGCATTTCCGGAGAAATTGAATTGAATATTTTTACTTTTACTTTATTGCGCTCTTTTTCATCTGGAATTTTCTTGTCGATTGCATTAACTCCTTCAGTAATGTATCTCATTTTTTTATGCCCATAAACTATGGCTGTTTTTCTTGGAAAATAATCTGGGAAACTATTTATTAAATTTAGAATAGAAATATAAATATATATGGTTTGCCTAGAAAATCCTAATTCTTCTTCACAAAATTCGCTAAAAGTTTTGTATTTTAGTTTGTATAATTTTTTACGATGAATCTCGAAAATACTTTCAGCTAACTCAATGAAGCCCGTCTCAATTTTTCTTTTTGCTAGGAATGCTTTTTTAATTAAATCATTATATTGGCTTAAATCTTTTGGATCATCTTTTTCTAATAATTCATCATTGCGTGCCATATCTATTCTCCTTATTGTCGCACCGGTGCGACAGAATAAATTTCGATAACGTATGACTTCCATAAAAAAGCGATTTTTTACATAACCTCCGTCATTTACGATGGATTTTCGCCTTAGATAACTCTTATTTCAGACAAAAAGCTGTGTGCAGGATAGCTTCTTGCTCTTACTGCAAAAACTATGCTAATTAAAGTGTAGAATTTTGGGTTAAAAAAGTCAATTTTTCTCCATTTAAAGTCTATCGTTCTTTTTTTCGTTAGAAAAATATTTTTTTTGAATTGCGTATAACGTTTCGGGTATATATAATGCTTGGATTTCTCCGCTACGCCAATTCCTTCATTAGGAAGCGGCTCGGTTTTGCTCTGGACAGGTTGTTCAGAGAATGCCTCACCGTTCGCGTTTAGGGTAGGCTAAACCTAAACTTTTAAATACAAAAGCGCGAGAATGGTTTTAGAGTCCTTAATCCCGCCGCGTTTAATCATATCAAGCGCATCGGCAATTTTCACATGCCTGACATCAATGAACTCGTCCTCGTCTAAATCCTGTTGTTTTGCGGTAAGATTGTCCGCGCGATAAACCAAAATTTCCTCGGTGCTGTAACCCACGGCGGGGTAGAAAGAGAAAAGAAATTCGATACTGTCCGCATCGTAGCCGGTTTCCTCAAGAAGCTCCCGTTTTGCGGCGTTTTCGGGGGGTTCGGAGGGGTCGTCGATTTTGCCCGCGGGTATTTCAAGCATCACCCTGCCCACGGAGTAGCGGTATTGCTCAACAAGGATTACGGTTTCGCTATCGGCAAACGGGATAATCGCGACCGCCTTGGGGTATTTTACATAATCTCTGGTTGCCGTTCTGTTATCGGGGAGTTTTATCTTGTCGGAAAAAAAGGAAAACGACCTTCCTTTGTAGATTTCCTTAGTGGATACCGTTTTTTCTTCCAAAGTTTTTTTCTTTAATGTCATTTTCAAACCCCGATTTTGTAAATTTGGAAAGTTCGGTAGGGTATTGTCCGTCAAAGCACGCTTTGCAGAAATCCGACGGGTTTAAATCGGATTCATCGAAAAGTCCGTCGGTACTCAGGTAACCGACCGTATCCGAGCCGATAAACTTGGCGATTTCCTCAAAGGTATGGAGTTTGTTTGCCAAAAGCTCTTCGTAGGTCGAAAAGTCAATCCCGTAGTAGCATGGGAACTTCACGGGCGGAGAGGAGATTCTTACATGGATTTCGCTTGCCTTGAAGTCGCGTATCATTTTAACGATTTTTCTTGATGTTGTTCCGCGCACTATTGAATCATCTATAAGTATAATGCGCTTACCCTCTATTATTTCTTTAACGGGTATGAATTTGAGTTTAACGCCGAAGTCGCGGATTTTCTGCGAGGGTTCAATAAAGGTGCGCCCGATATAATGACTCCTGATTAATCCCATAGCCATAGGTATCCCCGAAGCATCGGAATACCCCAGCGCCGAAACTATTCCGGAGTCGGGAACAGGCACAACGTAGTCCGCATCAACGGGAAACTCCTTAGCCAACCGTCTTCCAATTTCAAAGCGGTATTCATAAACGCTTTTGTTGAATATTGAGGATGATGGTTTTGCGAAATATATTAACTCGAAAACGCATTGACTGTTTTTAGGTTTTTTATCACGGATTTTGATAGAAGAAACCCCCGATGGAGTAGCTATAACCATCTCGTTGGGTTCAATATCGCGAACCTTTTCTGCAGAGATAATCGAAAAAGCGCTGTTTTCAGAGGAGAATACCGTAGTTTCGCCGATATGCCCGATAGTGTTGCCGATTTTACCGAGAGACAACGGGCGAAATCCCATAGGGTCGCGTGCGCCTATAACCATATCTTTCGACATAACAAGCAACGAGAAAGCCCCTTCAAGACGGCTTAACGCCCATTTTACCGATGCAATCAAATCATTTTCAGGCGCTTCGGATATCAGATGAAGCACCACCTCGCTGTCGCTGGTTGAATGAAAAATCTTCCCTTTTTTTATAAGCCCGTCGCGAATTTCATTGGCGTTTGTTATATTCCCGTTGTGAGCTATGGCAAGCGCGCCTTTTGACGTGGATGCGGTAATAGGTTGGGCGTTTACAAGAGTAGGGGAGCCGGTAGTCGAATAACGGACATGTCCTATCGCGTGAAACCCCTCAAGGTATTGGATTTTTTCATCATCGAAAAAATCGTTGACCTTGCCGAGACCTACCTGTTTATAAAGCGACACCCCCTCCGAACTTACAATACCGCAGGATTCCTGTCCGCGATGTTGCAAAAAATTCAAACCGAGATATACATATTTTGCCGCTTCCGACATCCCGTATATTCCAAAAACTCCGCATTCGTGTAAAGGTTTATCCATGTTGTCCCCTTAATCGCACCGTTCCATATTTTAATATAAAACCCGTATTTTGTAAAAGATTTTATTTGTTATACCGAAAATTTCTTTTTGTGGATTTTTAAGCCAAATGATAGTATAATCATAAGGAGATTTGCGATAACGAAAACGGATTCAAAAAGGGGATAGAATGCAAAACGATTGGAAAATCTGGGAAATATTTTTGAACAAGACTTTAATATCTGCGCTTGTTGCGATGCTTAGTGTGCAGGTTTTAAAAGTTTTTTCTCCCGTTTTTAAGGGCAAACCCCCGAATTTAAAAAGACTGACCGACTACGGCGGAATGCCGTCGGGACACAGTGCGTTTATCGGGGCGGTGGTAACGGCATCGGGGATTTTCGGCGGATGGAGCAGTCCCGTTTTTGCAGTTGCAGGGGTTTTGGCATCCGTTATGATTTACGATATACTTAAACTCAGACGGGTTGTCGAGGCTAATCTCAAAACCACAAACGAACTTATGGAAAAAGGGGAGGTCAAACCTATTAAAGGAATCCCGCAATTTAAGGGACATTCCCCCGCGGAGGTTATTGCAGGTATAATATGGGGTGTGGTATGTGCGGTGGTAGTCGGAATTGTATGGGCATAGTGAATTTATGGAATACGGGCTTAAAGGTCGGGAAACAAAAAACCGAAAGATAAAAACAAAAGGTTTCTAACCTTTTGAGGCGCTATGCTTTCTAATATAGTAAAAGGTTTATAGGGGGACAAATTGTTTTGGGCAAAAAAGAATTGTGTTTCTATAACGGAACAAAAACTACTCAATTAATCGGTGGAAACAGCGTATTGGATGAAATTAACGAAGTCATCGAAAAAATCAGGCAGGGTGATACTAAAGCGTTTGGGTTAGTGTATGACGAGTATGTAAAGATGGTGGCATCGGTAATACGAAAGGTGGGGAGATGTTCAAGAGGCGACGTGGATTTCCATATAAACGAGGTTTTTTTCAGGGTTTATAAGGGAATTTTCAGCTTTAAGGGTAACTCGAAGTTTTCCACTTATGTTTACCGTATTGCGCTTAATTACTCGTTTCAGCTATCGAAGAAGGTAAGGAAAGAGAGCAAACGCAAGGTGGAATTGGACGAGAATATAGCCAATGAGGAGCGTCATTTTGAAGACGGGGTTGTTGACGGGATTTTTATGGAAAAACTGTTAGACCGTCTGACCGACAAACTCAGGGCGGTAGTAGTGTTGTTTTATTATGAATCGCTGTCGGTGAAAGAGATTGCCGAAGTGGAAAATATATCCGAGGCGGCGGTAAAAAACCGTCTTTTTCAGGCTCGCGATAAAATTAAGCAAATGATTACGGAGGACAAAAATGCGTAAAAGGGATGAATTAGACAAGACAATATTTTCTATGATGTCTAAACTCCCCAAGGAGGAAATAAATCCTCATATAAAAACCAAAATCCTTAAACGGATTGAAAATTATGAGGCAAAAAGTAAAAGGCTCGGAATTTTTATCAGTGTGCTATACAGGGTGTCCCAGGCAACCGTAGCGGCAAGCATAATAGCATTGTTTGTATTTTTTACTTCGTTTATGGGTAAAACGGATGCCCCTTCGCCGAGAGCCTCGCTTTCCTCATCCTCTCCCGATTCTCCGTCAAGGGCATTATCCGTTACCAATGAAGCACCGAGAACCTATTTTGATTCGATACAGCCGGATTATGCATATTTAAACTATGTCGGATTCTAAATATTTTCGGAGATTGTAATATTGATAAATAAACAGAAAAAACCCGATTTCGTTTATAGTAAAAACCGCATTATACTCTCGGTGGTTTTCTTATCAATAGCAGCATCAATAGGGGTGTATTCCTTATATAGCTGGAATGTAATTCCCCGTCTTTTTGAGAAAATCGAATTTAAAGAAAACGACATTATTATCTCAAAACGCTACCGATACAAATATAAAAAGAGTTATCCCGTTTCGATACAACAGATACCGGTTTCGGATATTTCAACGAATATTATTGCCGTAATAAAAAGGGATAATAAAGAGCTTGACTATAAGATAAAAGACAACAACCTGATTATTATGTTCGAGAATCCGATAAAAAGGGGACAAATAGTTGATTACACGGTAAAGTATTATGCGGATAATTACTCCCCGTTTTTTAACGTAGTTCGGCATAACGGCAATCTTTTTACACTGCATTATATAAACTGGGATGCGACCCCCGCGATAAAGGTTAAAACAATAGAACTTCCCGAAAAAGCGCAGATAACCGATGTTTTATCCACAGTCCACAATTATTTCATAAAAAACAACAAGGCAAAATTCAGCGGACGGTTCAGGAGGCTGAAAAAATTTGATATAAGTATCAATTTTATGCTTCCGACAGAAGAAACCATCAGATACGTTGAGGCTTCTCCCCCGATTATAGATAATACCAACGTAACAATCCGTCTCCCGAAAGCAATTTACCAATCTCCGCCTTATATACGGGGGGATTTTACGGGATGGAAAGAGTTGCCTATGAAAGAAAGCAACAATTTTTATATCTTTAAAACCAATATGCCGCCCGGAGCTTACCGTTATCAGGTTTATTATCATATACCCCATTCCGACAACAGCGTTATAAAACGGCAATTTTCTCATTTTGAAGATTCTATGAGCATAATATATGTAGGAACGCCGGGAACTTTCCGATAGTCCTGTTTTCCGTCCTGACTTACAAGCCCTATGATTTGACAAAACCGCTTGTCTTTTTTATTATAACTCACTGAATAACGAGGAGAATGTGAATGCAAAACGAGATGCAATGGGAAAAGCTGCTATTATCAAAACGTCTGATAAAAAATGAGTTTAGAGATTCGCAGGCGCAATATCCCGAACGAAGCGAGTTTGAGCGGGATTTCGACCGTATAATATTTTCAACCCCGTTTCGCCGTCTTCAGAACAAGACACAGGTTTTACCGCTGCCGCAAAACGATTTTGTCCATAACCGTCTGACCCATAGCTTAGAGTGCGCATCGGTGGGAAGGTCGCTCGGTAAGATTGCGGGATACCATATAATACAAAAGGAACGGGAGCTTTTTTATCGACTGAATATAACTGCAAACGATTTCGGGGATATAGTAAGTTCCGCCTGTCTTGCTCACGATATAGGCAACCCCCCGTTCGGTCATCTCGGCGAAGAGGCTATCGGGGATTTTTTTGCTAATAACCCGTATGGCGCAGAACTTATAAGGGATATGGGCGAGAAAGAACAAGCAGACCTTTTAAGCTATGAAGGTAACGCCGAGGGGTTTCGGGTGCTTGTGTCGTTACAGGGCGGACTTGAGTTGACCGGCGCTACGCTGTCGGCATTTATGAAATACCCGCAGGAGTCTTTCAAAAGGGATAAAACCAAAGCTAAGCGTGCAGACCAAAAAAAATTCTCGGTGTTTCAATCCGAAAAGGAAATATTGAAAAAGGTTGCCGATGAAAGCGGTTTAATTTTTATAGAAAGAAAAGACGGCGGGTTGTCTTTTGCCCGTAATCCCTTAGCGTTTCTTGTCGAGGCGGCGGATGATATATGCTATAGTATTATTGATATGGAAGACGGGCTTAAGCTCGGATATATAGCTATGGACGAGGTTGAAGACGACCTTATTGAAATTATTAAATCTAAAAATACCGAAAAAGAAAATTTTGATATGGAAAAATACCGAAGTCTTCAAAGCAACGATAAAAAAGTTGCATATCTTCGCGCAAAGGCGATTGACAGTCTTATTAGTCAGTGCGCGAGTGTTTTTATGAATAAAGAGAAAGAAATTATGCGGGGAGCTTTCGACAAATCGCTTATTGATTTAACCGATGCAAACCGATTTGTAGAAAAGATACTTGATGTAACTATTCGTAAAGTCTATAACCTTCGCGCGGCTTTGGGAATAGAACTCGCGGGTTTTAAGATTATTACGGGGTTGCTTGAATCATTTGCGCCTATACTATTGAGGAATGAAACCAAAAAAAACGAAAATCTCTTAAAAATGGTGCCGACCCAGTTTAACCTTAAAGACGGTTCAATATATGACCGCGTGATGAATCTTACTGATTTTATCGCGGGGATGACCGATTCTTACGCGATGTCTTTATATAAAACGCTTACCGGAATCAGCCTTCCGGAAACCTACTAAGGAGCGAGCTATGGAAGAACAAATTAAAATCATTAAAGCCTTGTCGGACCCGTCCCGTTTAAGAATTTTTACGCTTCTATATATAAAGCCTCTCTGCGTATGTGAAATTGAATCCATTATCAAAATCAACCAGTCCAACGCATCAAGACATCTCCAGCGTCTCAAAGATGCGGGTCTTGTCCGATACGAAAAACAGGGGCAATTCGTTATCCATACGGTCGATAAAGAAACCCTGCAAAACCATCGCTTTTTAGAGCATCTTATTGCCGAAACAAAAACCATTCCTCAAATCAAAGAGGATATTTCTTTGCTTGAAAAAATTCCCGATATGAAATGCAATTCGGATAAGTAAATTCCAATTAAAAAAATTGTTTCTTTAAATTTTCGCTAAAATATGTTATACTTCTATTATTATAAATATGGAGAAGGTGTATGTGTGGAATAGTGGGATATATAGGTTATAGAGATGCCAAAGAGGTATTGCTTGATTCGCTCCAAAGACTTGAATATCGCGGATATGATTCATCGGGATTAGCGATGATAGACAGCGAAAATAATATGATTGTCCAAAAAGAAGTCGGCAGAATAAATACACTTCGCAACGAGGTATATAAAAATTTTGCGAATATGCAATTTAAAATCGGGGTGGGGCATACCAGATGGGCAACTCACGGAGGGGTTACGCGTGAAAACGCCCATCCCCATACGGATACAAAAAAGCGTTTTGCGGTAGTGCATAACGGTATTATAGAAAATTATACGGTCTTAAAAAAAATACTTGAGGAAAAGGGACATAAATTCCATTCTCAAACCGATTCCGAAGTGTTGGTTCATCTGATAGAAGAATTTTATAAAGAGGATGAACGAAATCTCCAGTCTGCGGTAGTCGAGGCGCTAAAACTCGTTGAGGGAACTTACGGGCTCGCCGTGATAAGTATAGAAGAACCATACAAAATAGTCGGAGCGCGTAACGGAAGCCCTCTTGTAGTCGGTATCGGCGAGAAGGAAATGTTTTTTGCATCCGACGTAAGCGCAATTATGCCATACACAAAAAACGTGGTTTATATAGATGATAAAGAAGTAGCCGTTATCAAATCCGAAAAATATAAAACCTACACGTTGGACTATGAAAGAATTGAAAAAGACGTTTCAATAGTGGACTGGGATGTTGAGGCTATCACGAAGAACGGATACGAAACCTATATGCTGAAGGAAATATTTGAACAACCCGAAGCAATAAAAAATGCGCTTCGCGGACGCGCTATTCCCGAAGAGGGAACAGTCAAATTCGGCGGGCTTAATATGACGGAAAATGAAGCACGCAATATTAAAAAAATCACAATCCTTGCCTGCGGAACAAGTTGGCACGCCGGGCTTATAGGAAAATATATTATAGAAAGATTCGCGGAAATTCCCGTAGAGGTCGATTACGCATCGGAATTCCGTTACAGGAATCCAATTATTACAAAAAACGACCTCGTTATCGTTATAAGCCAAAGCGGGGAAACTAAAGATACTCTTGAAGCAATGCACGAGGCTAAACGCAAGGGCGCTCGCGTTATAGGTATGACCAACGTAGTCGGCAGCACAATCGCTCGTGAAAGTAACGGCGGTATTTATCTCCATGCGGGACCCGAAATCGGGGTCGCATCCACAAAAGCGTTTGTAAATCAGCTTGTAACGCTGATACTTTTTGCGGTATATATAGCCCGCCTGAAAAATATGCCTCTATACCAAGGCGAAAAATTGCTAAACGAACTCGCATCTATACCGACAAAAATTGAAACCATCCTTTCCCAAGCGGACAAACTAAAGAAAATTGCCGAAAAATATATCGACCGCGCCAACTTCCTTTACTTAGGTCGCGGCTTTAATTTTCCTATCGCCCTTGAAGGGGCTCTCAAATTGAAAGAAATTTCCTATATCCACGCCGAGGGCTATCCCGCAGCCGAAATGAAACACGGACCTATTGCTCTTATAGATGAAAATATGCCTGTCGTTTTTATTGCCCCAAATGACCCTCTCTATGAAAAAATCCTGAACAACGTCCGCGAAGTTCATGCGAGAGGCGGAAAAATTATCATTATTACCAATGAGGAAAAAGGCGAAATATCGAAATTCGCAGACGATGTCTTTATCACTCCTCAAACTATAGACGAGTTTTCTCCTATGCTCAACGTTATTCCGCTCCAACTTATAGCTTATTATATCGCTATTGCAAAAAATCTTGACGTGGATAAGCCTCGCAACTTAGCCAAAAGCGTAACCGTTGAATAGTTTTGTGCTAAAAATAAAGTCGCTAATGTGAGTTAAAAATAAAGTCGCTAAAAAACATCGAAAGTGAAAAATAGTCGCTAAATATCTGAAAAATGAAAATAAACTTGATAAATTTTAAATTTTATGCTACAATTATTCATGCAAAGGGTAAAAAAACCTATCAGCGAGAAACGCATATCCGATTATATCAAAAAAGGATATGCCGATAAGCATGGTTTAGAGTATAAGCCGTGGCTTGATGTTCGCTCGTTTTCATCCAAAGGAAGAGTATCACGGATTTTTGGATGGAAAACTCAACGGATACATCATTTATTGTCATCTCTTGAAAAATTTTATTTTCTGCTTTTGGAATGGGAGGATAGTATAATTGACATTCGGGAACAATATCCGCTTATCGATATGGAGTTATCGTTATCAATTTCCAAATATGTGGGAATAAAAAATTTATATTATACAGGCAGCAACCTGCCGAGGATTTTCACAACCGACTTCATGGTTACAAAAATAGACGAAAACGGAAAGAAAAAGGATTTTGCTCGGACTTTAAAATATGCTGCAGAACTTGAAAGAGATATAATTATTGAAAAATTTGAAATAGAAAGAAGGTATTGGAAAGAAAAAGACATAAACTGGAAAATAGTCACGGAGAATGAGGTTTCAAAAATAAAAGCCCGAAATATAGGATGGTTACATTCTCATAAAAGTTTAGATATTTTCATGGATTACGAAGGCAACATTGATGCCTTGCCGGCTGCTTTAATTGATGCATTAGCCAAGTATTCGGGTGAGCCGATTAAGGATATATTGAATAGATTTGATAGTCGGAAAAAATTGAAAGAAGGCACTGCATTAAAATTGCTAAGACATTTACTGGCAAATAAAGTAATTAAAGCGGATATGGATAAAAAGATTGATTTAGCCCTTACAACAAAGGAATTTATTTTAACGGAGTAACCATGGATATTTTTGTGAATAATTTGCTTCAGAGCGAAAATGAAGGCGTAAAAACTATCGAAAGAGTTTTGTGGCGTGACAGGGATTACATTGTTACAATTGACGTTTTTGGCAAAAGAGCATTACCTAAAATTAGACCAGTTAAAATAATTAATCAACAATTAGAAGAAAACGAAATTGAGATAATTGACGACGAGCCATATTTTGAATTATATGTAATGGCACTTGATGAAAAAAGGTTGAATGATACTTATGTTGCTATACAAAATAATGCGTGGAATCTAATCAAAGAAGCCGTAAAGCTTGAACCGGATATTTATTTGAAAAGAAAAAGAGGAAAAATTGTTCAGGAGATAGTCAATGAATATAATGTTCCGGCGGTTTCAATTTATAAATATTTGAAACGCTATTGGCAGCGGGGGAAAACAAAAGTAGCATTACTTCCCGATTATTTTAGGTCCGGTGCAAAAGGAAAAGAAAGAAAATCCGGAGATAGAAAAAGAGGTCGTCCAAAAAAGACACCATGTCCGTCCGGAGAAGGTATTAACATTGATGATAATATAAAGAATATTTTCAGGGTTGTAATAAACAGATATTATCATACGAGACAAAAGAACTCTTTTAAATTAGCTTATGAACTAATGGTCAGGGAATTTTTTTCCGAAAAAATTATTCTTGAAGACGGTAGCGAAAAATATAGGATTTTTCCGGCTGGAAAGCTTCCTACCCTGCCCCAATTTCGGTACTGGTATAAAAAAGAATTTAATATAAAAAAACACATATCACTGAGAGAAGGAAATCATAAATATAATTTATTAAACAGAGAAATAACCGGTAAGGCAGATGAAAATATATTTGCTCCTGCAATGGAGTTTCAGATTGATTCTACCCCGGCTGATTATAATATAGTATCAAGCTTTAATAGAAACGATATCATAGGACGTCCTTGCGTTTATCTTGTTGCTGATAATTTTTCAAGAATAATTGTTGGATTATATATTGGATTAGAGCATCCATCCTGGGCGTGTGCATCAATGGCTCTTTTAAATGCTTTTACAGATAAAGTTTCGTTTTGTGAACGCTATGGTATAAGTATTTCAGAAGACGAATGGCCTTGTTACCACTTATCGGATGTCGTCCTTGCTGACGGGGAGTTAATAAGTAAATATGCTGATAATTTACCCGAAACTTTGAATATTACAGTTGATGTTACACCGGCGGGCAGACCTGATTACAAATCAATAATAGAAAGGAAATTTGGATCTGTTAATACCGTTTTAAAGCGATTTACGCCTGGATATATAGATAAAACCGAGTTCAGAAATTATCCTGAAAAGGCAAAGTTAAATTTGGATGAATTTTATAGGATGGTGATAACTACAATATTAGAACATAATAAAAAATGGATAGAAGGTTATAAAGTATGTGACGAAATGATAGCCGATGGAATAAATCCCGTTCCTATCGAATTGTGGAAGTGGGGGATTAAAAACCGCTCGGGAAGGTTACGCACCTTGGATGAAAGGACTATAAAATTGAATTTACTTCCCCGGGCTAAAGCTTACGTTCGCAAAGATGGAATAAGATTTAAGAATTTGAGATATATATGCAATAAAGCAATTGAAGAGCAATGGTTTGCGCGGGCAAGGAGCAAGAGAGGTTGGGAAGTTAAAATCGCATATGATCCAAGGAGCATGGATTCAATTTTTGTGCAGGGTCTAAAAAACGGTAGTTATGAAAAATGTGATTTAATTTCCGGTGAGAACGGCAGAGGTAAAACATTTGATGAATTAGAATACTACGCGGAAGTCCTGGAATATGAAAGAAAAAAATATCGTCAAAAGGAGCTTCAAACATCAATCGACACAATTACTATACAAAAAAATATAGTAAAAAATGCTGAAAAAATTTGTAAAGAGGATTATGATAACAATTTGTCTAAAACCGCGAGAGTTAAAGCCATAAAAGCTAATAGGAAAAATGAAATTAAAAGACAAGCTGAAATAATTAATATTGACAGAAAAAATCCGCAGTTAACCGGGGAGTGTAACGACATAGACATAGAGCACAAGGAAAAAATATATGATGAAATAGCCGGTTTTATAGAGAAAAAGATAAAAAAGGATGTGAAAAAAAATAATGAAAGAGAGCAAATATAATGACAATGTAGTAAAAGCAATTTATACTGATCCAATATTACCGGAATATAGGGGGAACCCTTTAATTGAGGCTTTGCCGCCTATTTGGAATAGAGAAGAAATATATGAAAATATATTGTATTTACCTCCTTTCAATAAAAAGGAAAAAGAATTAGATCGACCATTTCTGTTGCATTGTTTAAAAAGAATAACCCGGCAACTTTTTATACCTATGCCGATACATTTTGAAATAGAAAATCGTATATCCTATGTTATTCGCCAAGGTTATATTTTACGAAACCTGTTATCGCCGAATCAAGCATCTGATTTGCAGGAACTTCATAAAGCGGTTAAAATTCGGGATTCCAGATTCGATAAGATATGTTTGTCAGATACAGCAACATCCGGATTTTCAGTCGTAGGTTACTCCGGAGTTGGAAAAACTTATGCAGTGGAAAGAATTCTTGGCCTTTATCCTCAATTTATTTACCATGAAAACTACAATGGAAATATTCTTAATCATCTCCAAATAGTCTGGATTAAACTTACCTGCCCATTCGACGGAAGCATCAAAGGGTTGTGTAAGCGTTTCTTTGAGCATTTTGATTATCTTACAAATGATAATACATACAGTAAGTTTGCAGCTGCGAGAAACACAACTGCCGATAGTATGATTCCTCGCATGGCTCAGATAGCAAGGCGACATAGTCTCGGTGTGCTTGTAGTTGATGAGATACAGAATTTAAATGTTGCCGACAGCGGTGGGCAGGAAAAAATGCTTAATTTCTTTGTTAACTTAATAAATGATATTGGATTACCGGTAATCTTAATAGGGACAAATAAGGTATTTCCGCTTCTGCAGCGGGAACATCGTCAAATGCGAAGGACTGAAAATGACGAAGGATACATAATTTGGGAAAATTTTAAAAAAGACAAAACTTGGGAATTATTTATTGAAGTTCTTTGGAGTTTTCAGTGGACAAGAAAAGCAGCGGATTTTAGCGAGGAATTTTCAAGTTTATTTTATGAAGAGACCCAAGGTCTTGTTGATTTTACCGTTAAGCTTTTTGCTATGGCACAAAAAATTGCAATTGAATCTAACGAGGAAAAATTTACGCCTGCCATTGTGAAAAAAACTGCACGGGAGGTGTTCGGCAGCACAAAAAAGGTTATTGAAGCTATAAAATCCGGAGATAAAGAAAAACTTGCTATGTATGAAGATCTATTCCCTTTAAAAAATGATTTTTTTAAAAACAAAAGCACTGATACCCTTCCAAGGGTTGATTTACGAAGAAATCCTGAGTTCAGTCAATTCCGTGGTCAGGAAAATAAGGAAAAATCACTAAAATACGAGAATATAAAAAGCTCTGAAATATATGCAGAGAATGTTAAACAATATAACCCGGAAGTTGTTGAAGGCGAAGATCTTAGAGAAATAGTAGCGAATGGAAGAAAGAGCGGACTTACAGCATATGAATCTTTAAAAGAATATCAGGTTATAGGAGATACCCTTGGCGATAAAGTGTGAGTTTATGGGTTTAAATGAATATGAAATCGTGGGTATAAATATCAGAGAGGCAAAACCTCTGTCCTGAAAAGTAAGATAAAGAAGGTCGGGTATAGTGTTAAGCTTTTTTCCTTATCCTTATCCGGATGAATTGCTGTATAGTGTTTTTGCACGGTTTTATATCCGAAGTGGAAATCTATCATACAAAACAACAATCAAAGAGCTTTTCAATACTAATAATATTACACCAACTATTGATATGCCTTGTCATTTATCAGCTCTCATAAACAACTTGCCTAATGGATATAATAATTTATCAGAAGATTTTCTGATCCGTAATCATACGCTTTCATCATTTTATTGCGCATTTTTACCTGAAGAAAGAGTTAAAAGAGTATTGCTTTCTCATAAAGGAAATTATGGCGGCGATATTCACCTTGTTACCGGCATAACTGCCGGAACTATTCCTAAACTGTCTCACCTTAGATATTGTCCGGATTGTAATAAACAGGATTTTGAAAGATATGGAGAATATTATTGGCATCGATTACATCAAATACCAGGAGCTTTACTTTGCAATAAGCATAAAACAATCCTGAGAAATAGTCAAATAAAAATCGACTTGCTCGGGAAACAATATTTAATTACGGCGGATAGAGAAAATTGTCCATTGCAAGTAAAACCGGAAAAATTTTCTGAGCAAATTTATGAAAAATTATCGATGCTTACAGATATTGTTTCTGATTTATTTGATTTTTACTCTCAAATTAGGGACTTGATGAAAAACCTTTCAAATATAAGAGACATATATCAATCGGCTTTAATGGAAAAAGGGCTTTGCACTTTAAATGGTTGCCTTCGGTTAAATTCAATTAGAGATAGCTTTTTGTCTTTTTACGGCATCGAATTTTTAAAAATAATAAAAGTTGATGTCGATTTTAATTCCGCGCATAATTGGTTGTTTAGTATATTTAGAAAGCATCGAAAGTCGTTTCATCCCTTGAAACATATTTTAGCAATTGGATTTCTTTTTAGAACCCTTGAAGATTTTATTAAAGCTGATTATGAATTTTTGCCTTTTGGGAAAAGTTTATGGCCTTGTTTAAATAAAGTATGTAAGCACTATCGGAAGCCTGTAATTTCAGATATTAGAATTTCTATATGCTCGGATACCCGCAAGCCGGTTGGCCATTTCAAATGCAGTTGTGGGTTTGCTTATTCCCGCAGAGGACCGGATTGTAATGAAGAAGATAGATACCGGATAGGACGTATAGAAAGTTTTGGAGAGGTATGGCAAAAGAAGCTAAATGAATTATCGCATAACAAAAACTTAAGTCTGAGAAAGATTGCTCATATTATGGGTGTAGATACTAACACGGTAAAAAAATACAGTAATTCCACAATACATATAAAATGCCGTCAAAATTCAGATTTAATTCAATACGACTTAGAAAACAGAAAAAAAGAGGCACGAAAAAAATGGAAACAAATCCAGGCACAGTATCCCAATTTAAGCAAGACCAAGCTCAGACAAATCGCGCAGAATGTCTATATTACACTCTATAGATATGACAGAGAATGGCTTATAAAAAACTCTCCGATAAAACAAACCCGGACACTTAAAAATAGAATTGATTGGGAAACCAGAGACCGGGAAACCTTGTCTTTATTAAAAATCACAGTCAACAAATTAATAAGGCTTGAAGGCAAACCAATTCGCTTAACCATTAGTCTTATTGCTCAAAAATGTGGCAAAAGAAGTTGGATACAAAAACATCCTGATAAAATGCAATTATGTATGTCCTATCTTTCATCTGTTGTTGATACAAAAGATTCTTATCAAATCAAGCGAATTAAATGGGCAGCAAAAGAACTTGATAATTCGGGAGTGTTGCCTGTAAGGTGGAAGGTTGTTAGAATGGCTGGATTACGTCCCGATATATCTAAACCGGTAGAGGACGTTCTGGAAATGACTGTTAATCAGTTTAATCAGTTGTGTGTTAATAGAACAAAAAGTAAAGAGATAAAAGATGAGGCGATATGCTCTTAGACCCTGGAATTTTACCCTAAATCAACCTGTCTATCTTTATTGGATTGGGAATCCCTATAAAAACGAATATAATAGATGGGTAATAAAAGCCCTTTTTGAAACAAATGATGAAAAGCTGGAAGAGAGGGTTTTCCCATGGGCATCACTAATGGCACTTAGAATTGGAAGGATGTATATTGATGGTATTATGCAAAACACCCAATCTCGCGGAAATTTCTCATCGATAAATATTCCAAAGAACATTGAATACAACATCTGTAAAGGATTTGATATGCCCAAATCACTATACCCTTTTGCAGATGCACCTTTTTATGGGAATTTGGCTTTATGCCATTTTACAATAGGCAATATGAACTTTTATATTCCCACTGTCGAAGTTATACGGGGCATTTTGACGAGAAGCACATTTTTGCTTAATCGTATTCTTCACCCTCCGGGATGGGATGATCTTATCGAATACTCAAATGTAAATGGTAAAAATCTGGAAATATCTCTGTTTAAAGAATTTCCTTACTATTGGATACAACAAGAAAATTTCCTGTTATATTTTATTTGGTTGGTTTCTTATCCAAAGGCAATAGAGGAATGGCATAATGTTTATAAAAACCTTGTTTTTAGGGGAGGCTCTTTTATAGCAAAACCACCAAGCGGATTTGATTGGAAATGGAATTTCAGAAGCCTATCATTTAGAGAACACTGCCTAATACTGGAAATAACCCATATATCAGGAATATCTCTACCTTTTGATGAAATAGTTTATTCTTCTCCACATCTTTTTTCTATTGAACATACTAATCAGATAAAAGGGGTAAGTTTTCAAAAAGATGCTTCCGTTATTATCCAAGAAGAAAGTGGGGCCGCTTCAAACAGATGGATGAATTCATATTATCCGAAGATGGAGCAAACGCTATTTTTATTTTCCAAAAAGCCGGTATTGAAGAAAAATATAGTTAAAAGTCGCCAATTGATAAAACAGAGTAAACGAAAAATCCGCGAACAAAATACACTATATCAAAAATATACCTTCTCCTTAGTCGGCACTACACAGGAATGGGAACAAAACGGATATAGCAATCCTATTGATTTTGTTCCCTTACCGAAAATTAAACAAGACAAGTATCCTTATTTTAAAGCCTTTCTTGATGCGATTGACATTTTAAGCCAATTTCCACGGGTCGGAAGTGTTTCTTTAAATATATTGCAATTATTAAACAGAAGGAATAAACCCACAAATTGTGCTGTTGTCCGAATAGTTATAGATGGTGGTATGGCAAAGTATATTATAGAAATTAATCGCATGGGTTCGCAGAATGCCTCTACCCTAATCCTCTTTCCATTAGTTCAACTGAATGATGATGCTCTTGCGCTTTCAATTGATAATTTGCTTCAAAAACTTGTATCAAATAATAATCATTGGGATATGGATTATTTGCGCCAGCAATGGGATTTTGAATACCAATTGCTTAAACATATAGAAACACAAAACACCGAGAGGTGGGGCAATAGGATGTTGGAAAAATTGATATGATAAGAATTAAAAAAAGGGGTTGTTGCTTAAAATTAGAATTAATGTATTTTATAGTTTATACTAAATAAGTTCATTTAAAAGGTTCTCCTGCGAATCAAGTGGGTAATCAAGGAGTGTGGGTTAAACTGATTAAAGTCATTGTAATCCGTGAACAACTATATTCTAATTCTTTTTTTACACAATTACAAATTTTTTCCCCTTTATCACCTCAATTTCCTTTTTTACCCACTTAAAATGGAAAATAACCCAAAAGTTTTTGAAAAAACACTTGACGTTAGAAGGTGTTTTGTGTATATTAAATAAAAATTTTCTTGGAGGTTTATGTGGTTTTATCTATTATCGAACAATTAGCTTATTCAACTGTTCGTATTGAGTGTGAAACTAAAGACGGGAAAATAGTAACAGGAACGGGGTTTTTCTTTAATTTTAAGGAAATGGAAAATGGCAACTCTATACCAGTTGTTATTACAAACAAGCATGTAATAAAAGACTCAAAGAAGGGTACTCTTATTTTTACCAGATCAGAAAATAGTGAGCCTAATGATATTTCCCATTTTAGAATTCTCGTGGATAACTTTGAATGTGCATGGAGACTTCATCCTGATGAAAATGTGGATTTATGTGCTATGGCTATTGCTACTTTAATAAATGAAGCAGAAAAACAAAAGGTGAATTTGTTTTATCGAACTCTTAACTTTTCATTTTTACCAAAAGAAGAACATTTGTCTGAATTGTCTCCATTGGAAGACATCGTAATGGTTGGATACCCCTGTGGATTATGGGATACAATAAATAACCAACCTATTTTCAGAAAAGGTGTAATGGCAACTCATCCTTGTAAAGATTATGATGGTAAACCATCTTTTGTAGTTGATATAGGTTGTTTTCCTGGTTCGAGTGGTTCTCCGGTTTTTATTTACAATAATGGTGGTTATACGAATAAAAAAGGTGACTTAATTTGGGGTAAATCTCGGTTAATACTTATGGGAATTCTATATGGAGGATTTATGCATTCAACAGAAGGAAATATAGTTGAATCAGAAATTCCTACAACCATGTCCATGCGTTGGGTTTCTCGTATTCCAAATAACTTAGGGTTGGTTGTAAAATCTTCAAAGATTAGAGATTTAGAAGATTTGTTTTAAAATTTATTATACCTTTTACCTTATTATGATTGGTAAACTTTGGTTTATATAAAATAAAACCATATAATATATTTCGAGGGTAAATATGGAAGATAGTGAAAAAAACGATTTTAACTTATTACGCGAAGAGGCGGTTAATGCAGACGATTTTGAGAGCAAAACACACTATAATATTGCAAAAACTCTATGTGATTTTATAGGTAGTAATAATGAGGGGGTTACCATTGGGCTTGAGGGAAAATGGGGTTCCGGCAAGTCAACGGTAATTTCTATATTAAAAAAAGAACTTGAAGATTCAAACAAAGGGAATGATAGTAATTTTATCACTTTTTACTTTGATGCATGGTCGCATCAGGGAGACCCGCTTAGAAGAATTTTTCTTGAATCTTTGATTAATCAAATAAATATTCAAATTAGGGATAAAAACTTAAAAAAAAATCTTGAAGAAAAAAAAGAGAAAATTTCAGGAAGAAAAAAAGTAATCAATATTAGAACTAAGAGATCTGCTACTCTCTTGGGAAAACTTATAGGAATTGCCACTTTTTTTGTTCCTCTTGGAATAGCAATGCTTACAGGTAGAAATTTTATTAGAACAATGTATATATGCTTTGAAAAAATGATAGATAACCATTTATCTGATTCTTTAGGTATTTCTTACGTTATAGCAAGTTGGATTATAAGAACCTCTTCATTTTATAGTCAAGTGATGCCTGTTTTGTTTTCCGCGGCACCTCTTTTAGTAATACTTATATATTTCACTTATTTGTTTATGAACAAAAAAAATGTCTTTGAGGCTAAAAATTGGGCTTTTTTACAAAGCGAAACAAATGAAGATGTCACCCAAGAGGTTTCGGATGAGCCGGAACGGTCTTCTGTTGAATTTGAGAAATTCTTTAAGGAAATTATAAACGAGTTATTTATTAAAGAAGAAAAAGCAAAGTTGATTATTATAATAGATAATTTAGATAGAATTGACCCGGATGATGCCTTGAAAATTTGGTCAACTCTCCAGTTATACATTCAAAATAGAAATCCTATTGCCTCTAATAATGAGAATTTTAAAAAAATATGGACTATTGTTCCCTACGATGAGAATGGACTTTCAAAATTATGGGATAATTTAAAAACTACAAAAAATGAAAATGATAGCGAAAAGGGTGATTCAAAAGGCGATGAAAACGGTAATAGAAATACCTGCTCTAAAGCGTTTTTTGATAAATGCTTTCAGTTAAGAATTGAAGTTCCGCAAATCAATTTTAGTAATTGGGTTGAATTTGCTCAAAAAAAGGCAAGAGAAGCCTTGGGTAATATATGGGCAAATGAAAAGATAGAACAGATAATTGAGGTTTTAAAACATACCAGAAAAGATTTAACCGATGTTCCTTCACCCCGCGAAATTAAAACTTTTATTAATCAAACAGGGTTTCTGGAAATGTATGCAGATACAACTATTGATGAAAGAATAATAGCTTATTATGTAGTTGAAAAGTATATTAACAAGGTCAATACAGAAGAAATCATTAAAAAACTTCTTGATGGTGATTTTCCAAAAATAGAATATTGTAACTTTATCTTGCCCGATATAGAAAAATGTCAAGAGGGTATTGCCGGGATTATTTGTGGGGTTTCTCCAAAAGATGGAATACAAATTATCCTTGAACCAAAAATAGAATCGTCTTTAAAGGATGTAGATATTGAAAAATTAAAAGGTTATGAAAATAGCTTTCCAGAGAGTTTTTGGGCTGTCTTTGATCATCATATTGAAGGTAACATAAATAATATATCATCTATTAATATTATTTTAAACTACTCTTTTACGTTTCATAAAGCGTTATGGGTAGAGTATAAAGAAAAATGTGAAAATGAATTAATCAAAAAATCCATCAATAAATTTATCAATAATTTGAAGCTTGCTATTACTAAAGATGAAATCCTGAAAACTATTGATTTTCCATCTAACCAAGATGAAACTGATAAATATTCAGCGTTGATAAGCTTAATAAGTGATTTTAATGATGAATATAAAGAGACAATTGAACTTATAATAAATAAACTTATCGAGTCGCTTTTTTCTAAGATAGGATCAGATCCAAAAGAATGCGAAAAATTACAAGAATTTCTATCTTTTATCTTGGAAAAGATAAAAGTTAAATATAGCATTAAACCTAAAAAGCCGGAATGGGATGGTAAAATTTGGATGAATTGGGCAGAATGCACATTGGAAAACGAATTTGATTTTTATAAATTTATTATTCCTGAAGAGGAACCAATAGATAAATTAATAGAATTTATTGAAACTAAAAAAACTTTAAACTCAGGTGTTCTTAAATTCATTAACTATATAATTGAATCTGATTTAATTAAAGAGCGAAAACGTCAAATAAAAGACGCTATTAAGCAATATGACGTTAATTTAATTGCTGTAATTAGAAATGAAAATTTATATAAAGAGTTTTTTGAGGTTTTAATGCGCTTAGCCCTTAAAGGAGTTGGCAATTTTAATGACTTTCAAAAATATTATTTTTTACTTATAAATAAAGTAGATATAGATACAATAAGAACTGCTGCTATATCAGCAGGCGACGGTCTATTTGAACAATTTCCAGAAATTGAAAATTTTTGGTTAAAATCCAATCTGTATAATGCAAAATTTGTATATAAGCAAGCCAAAAGATATGATACATACGATTTCATCTGGGCCCTCGTTGGGAAGAGAGATTATGCTCTCGTAGCTGATATTATAGGAATTGCTATTAAAAACAACAATAAAGACTTTTTTGGAATAACTACGGAAAATGCGATTAATAGGTATTTTGATTCATATAATTTGCTGAAAAATAAAAATGGAGATTGTTTGGAAAAATTAGCGGAAATTTTCTTGGCATCCGCTGAGTTTAATAATGCAATATCTAGTACAGATTTTGATATTGCTTCGCATGCTGAAGAATTAATTAAAATTACGGAAAAAATACAGGGGGACCTTCAAACAGATAAAAATAAAAATTATAAAAAAATAATAAATGGAATAATAATTAAATTAGAAGCACTAACTCAAGATGATTGGGAAAAAGCTTTAATGAAAAACACTGCCTTATTAGCCCTTGCTTTAAATATTAAAGATATAGATGAAAACTTTGTTTTAAAAAATGGATTTTATGATGCAATGATTGAATTTTCAGAATCTTGGGCTAAAGATAAGAAAAAAGATGTGATTTTTGACTTAAAGTTATGGAATGGGTTCATTAATTTACTAAATAAAGATTTCAAAAATAGATTTATGGATAAAATAGAAAACCTCATAATTTATAATAAATTCAATATAAACATTGAATTTTTTAATGCTAATAAGGATTGTTTTAACAAAGAAAGGTTAATAGATAAAATTGAAAAAAAAGCTGAGTCGTATTTTAAGGATGCTATTGAAAATTCTTTAAAAAAAGAAAAAGAGTTTGATTTTTGCAGTTTGGAAGTAAGTAATGAAATTTTACTGTGGGATGAAAAAAGAAAACTCCAATCTTCGGTGGAAGAAATGGCTGGCGTAATAAAGGCACCCATTATCAAATTATACAACGAAATCCTTGAAGAAAAAGATTCTGACGAAAAAAATAAAAAAATCGGAATTCTCAAATCGATTGCCAAAAGATTTGAAATTAATTTATCGGAATCAACTGATGACAAGACGGAAGAGGGCGAGGAAAAAAATAATACTAACAAAACCCTGTAAGGCAATATTGCCGGTTGAAACAGGAGTTTTAGTTATGAACACCACCGAATGCTTGGATTTGATATGGCAGTGGCGTAGCCTTTTGAAAAATGGGTGCCAGATAAAGTCCTGACTAGTACAAATTTAACCATTATCCTCTATTATTTTTTTTAAAGCCTTTCCAATTTTTTCTGCTATTGGTATAAACTCTTCTTCTGTGAAAAAATTAGATTTAGCATTGTTACACCAATAACAACACCAAACTAGGTTTTCTAATTCATCATAAGGTTTAGACGGGTTTTTTCGTTCTAATTCTAATCGTCTCCCTCTTTTCCCACCTCTTGTAGCATTATTCCTTTTTCCACTTTGTTGAAGTTCAAACAATATATTACTTTCACTATTTGTAATACCGCAGTAATAGCAACCTTTTTCAAAATTACTGTTGTGAAACCATTCCTCAAACATTTCAAAAGTAGTTGATTTTTTAAAACCTTTTTGAGTTATTTTTCCATTCTTATCAATTCTTTCTTTTTTCCCATTGAAAATTTTTCTCCTCATTTCTTTGTTAATCATTTTATTACTCCCTTAAAATTAGAATTTAGAAAACTCATTTGTCCGGCTTAATTTCATTTCCAGTTTTCTGGCGTATCATTGTGTCATAAAATTATGCTTCGCCGATAAGTGATTTGAAGTTATTATTAAACTCCTGCTTTCTTATATTTTCGTTGTAAAAAGGCATTCCCCATACTATAAAATTTTCGGTTTTCCAAATCGCTTCTATTTCATGCTCTTCTTTAATAGATTTTAGAAAATCCTCTTTCCATTTGTCCTTAGCAAGCAGATGCTCTCCTTTGGGTTCTATAAAGACTTGGTAATACAAAGACTTGTTGTTTTCCTTACCAGTAAGGAATAAAACAAAGTCAGGTTCAAAAGGTTTGCCGTCTTTAAAATTATAGATTTGGAATAGCTTTTCATTTCTTATAAGATAGATTTTTTCATATCGGTTTTTTAATTTTTCATAAACTCCATCAATATATTTGACCAGATATTTTTCTTCTGATGTTCCATAATTTTCAGAAAATACATACCAATCCCTTTGGGAAAGGTCTAACCTTAGCTCTTGGTTTCTTGTTTCACTTTGACCGACCCCGTATTCTTGTTCGCCGGAATCGTTTATGTAAATGTTGAGTGTTTTGCTTTTGATTTTGTTTTGGATTAGATGTGGAATAAATTTTTTTGTTCCTTTAAAATCAACTTTTTCAAAACTAATAGTTTCGCTTATTTTTTCTAAAATGTTGATAGCGATTTGAAGTTTATTTTCCGGCAACAAGTGTTCGATAATGCTTTTTGGTCCCTCAACTTCTACGGATACATTTTTTAGATAGTTTTCTGATGTTACAAACTCCGATATAGATTTTAAGTTGGGTAAAAATGATTTCAGATTATTAAATTGATAGAATTCCAGTTTGTTGATAGCCTTCCTTATTACGCGTTCTCCTAAGTCTAAAAGTTTAAAGATACGGTTTCCTGAATTTTTACTGCCGGAATTATCTTCTAAAAAGATTAATGTGGATTTAGCGTAACCTGTTTTTAAGGCAACTTTATAAATCTGGTTTTTGATTGTAGTTGATAATGATTTTATATCGGATTGGTCATAGCGAATCTGTTCATTTAGGTAAATGTATTCATTTTTATAGAAATTACTTTTTGTAAAGCTATCTTTGAGTTTAATTGAAATTTCCTTGGTCTCTTTGGGTTTTATACCCGTTTCAATAAGGGCTTTATTAAGTTCATAGATATATTTGGGATTAAATGCGCTATGATAATATAGTTCTTCACAAATTTTGAGTTCGTTTTCTATATCGCTGTCGTATTTTCTTTGGAATTTAGGTTGAGTGTTATCAATTACGAAAGGGCAATATCTTGCGCCCCTTCCAATTAATTGGGCTTCGCTAATTGTTGTTTTTCCTATTCTACCTTCAGAAATTTTAGAATCTCTTGTATCATAAAGGCGGACAATGTCGAAAAGATTTAAAACGTCCCAGCCTTCATTAAGCATATCTACCACGAAAATTGCCCTGTATTCGTTGTTGACATCTTCAAGCGTATTAACTGCAATTTGTTTTGCTTCTGAATCGGCTTTGCTGTTTATTTCAAGACATTTATTTTCCGCAAAATCTTCTTTTAATTCATCAACGAGACTTTCCAAAGATATATTATGTTCTTTAAAGTATTTGAAAATGCGTTTTATTACTGTATCTGCTTGTGAAGTATCAAGTTTTTCAATATCATTTCGCTTAAGGGTTTTGATTTTATCTTTAAATTCGAGAAAATTTGTTTTGCTTTCGGGTATTGTTTTAGATTTAAACAGGATAACCGGTTTTATATGAATACCGCGTTTTTCAAAGATTTTTCTTCTATACTGACTTAATAAACATGCTTGTAAAGCGCGGTCTATATTTGTAATATCCGCTTGCAGAACCTTTACTTCTTTTGAATAACCGTCTATGCGAAATTGTCTTAAAGGATAGTCAAATATAATCTTATCGCAATATTTATTTCCAATTTGGGGATTTGAAATATCGGCGGTTGCAGTAAACTCCAGAAGCATATTATCTTCATTTGATTTGAAAATACGGTTTACTGTGCCTTCCCACGATTTTATTTCTTCTCTTTCTTCTTTTGTTAAGTCCTTTTGTTTTTTAGTTTCCGCGTTTAAATGATGTGCTTCATCCGAGATGAGCGCTATTTTTTTATCTTTAAAGTCATCATAGGTTATTGAGTTTTCGCGCGGCGTATTCATTCTTTTATGCAAGCCTTGTATTGTAGTAAAAATAATATTTATATTGTCTTCATTGACAGCCTGAAAATTATCCACTTCCTTTATATTAACTCTTTTTGGTCCAAAAGTAATGGATTGAGAAAAAAGGTATTTTATTGAAGAAGGATTAAGGAAGTTTTCTCTGGTTTTGTTTATTATGTTGGTGCTACTAACAAAGAAAAGGAAATTCCTGTAACCCTGTTTATAAAGATACAAAATAAGTCCGGCCATGATTAGGGTTTTTCCGCTTCCGGTTGCCATGTGAAAAAGCAGTTGTGTTGGTTTTTGTCTGATTGCCGTATTGTGGAAATAAAAGATAAACCGCGAAAAGGCTTCTTCCTGATATGGGCGTAATTTAAAGTCCGGATTTAGATTTGCTTTAATAATTTCAGGAATTTCCGGAAGTGATTGGCCCAATTCTTTAAATGCCGTGATTTTTTGTTCTAAGGTGTTCCCATGCATTATTTCTTCCCATAAAAAATACAATTTAAAATTTTGTCTGTTTCCGTGATTCCATAATCTTCATCATCTATTTCTGAATATGGAACATAAAGCATGTTTTTATCAAGAATTTCAATAAGAAAGCGTTTTTGATATTCAAGTGTAAGTTTTTCAAACTCCGAGACATTATCATTGATTAATTTTATATCCACTCTATAGGAGATAAAAGCTTTCTCTTGCATAGTTTTCCAGATTTTCAGCAAAGCTTTATTGTCTTCTGCTTCAGTAATTTTATCGACATATTTCTGGTTGGCTTTTGCTAACTCGCAGTAAATAAATGAGCCGCCACCTTGCCAGTTCACAGCTTTTGAAATGCCAGTTTGTTCACCTTTAATTACTTTTTTTAGTCGTTTTATGCAATCTGCATTATCATAATATATTTGCTCAAGTAAAATCCATTTTCTTTTTAGTTTTTGAGCTGTTGCTGCTGTTGTTCCTGTACCTGCAAAAAAATCCACTACCAAGTCATTTTCAGCAGTAGATAGCTCAATGATTCTTTTTATTAAAAATTCTGGTTTTTGCCCATCAAACTCAAGCCTTTCTTTATCATTTGCAGAAATAATTTTTACTTCCTCATCAATCCATAAGTCAGAAAGTGGATTACCTTCTTTTTCATCTAAATATCGCTTTACTCTTGGAGTACCATTTTTCGTAAAAATAATCACATTGTTTTTTATTCCTTCGTCGATTTTATTTTGATCCCATATCCAATGTTTTCCTTTGGGTGGTTTCAATTCTTTACCATTAAAAATTCTTGTTTCCCCTTTACCTTTTTGTGTAAAATCAAAAGAACCATATCTTCTTCCAGTGTTTTCCTCAATGTATGGATAATTTTTTAAATCCTTTGCCTCTTCTGCTTCTAAAAATAGTTTTTTCAAGGAAAAGGTATTTGATCTTGAATAAAGAAGAATATGCTCTGTAACATTGGATAAGTTGTTACTTTGTTTTTTTGCACTTAATACTTTTTTCCATACTATGTTATTTCTAAAATTTTCTCTTCCTAATATTTCATCGCATAATACCTTTAAATATGAATGTTCATTGTTATCACATTGAATAAAAATAGAGCCGTCATTTTTTAGCAATTGTTTTGCAACAAAAAGTCTATTTTTAATAAATGTGATCCATGTTGAGTGTGTGAATTTATCATTATATTTAAAGCTATCATTTTCTGTATTATAAGGAGGGTCAATATAAATCAATTTTACTTTACCTCTGTATCTTTTTAGAATGGAAGAAAGTCCTAAAAGGTTATTGCCTTTAATAATGAGATTATCGTTTTCCGAAATACCATCAACTTCATGCTCCCCGTCTTTATCATACTTTTTCCAGTTGGTTAAAACCTTTGGGCTTAAAAGCCTGTCTATTTCATCCGGCGCAAGAGTTTCATTCCAGAAAATTTCATCCCGTTTTGCGTCTTCTTTGTCCTGCCCACCTTCCAAAACACAATCTTTATAAGGCCAAGTTAATACAACATCGTTATTTTCGCTAATGAATTCATCGTTTACGTTAAGTCCTATTTTGTTTTTGAAAGCAGTATAAGAATCCGGCAAAAAAGATTTGTTAGAAATAAATTTCTGAAACTTGATTTTATCAAAGACAAGAGTTTTCCCCACTACCTGAAAAAAATGTTTCTTGATTTTATTATCCGAGACTAAAAGCTCCAACAGCTTCGGTTCAAGTTTAAAAGCATCTTCAATAATTACATTTTTTAAAAGACTTCCTTCTGAAACGTATTTTTCGTTTTCTTTGAGTAATTCCATAAGATCGTTTAATAGGTTTTGCATATTCACCCCTGCATTCCAATTATTTTTTTTTCGGAGCTTTATCGTAATCACCTTGCGGCTCATAAAACCAAAAGTAAAACGGATTTGTATTTTTAAATGTGTGTAACCGTCTTTTCTCTTTTATGGAAACACCTAATTTTTCTTGTTTACATCTTGTATAAAAGCAATTTAGCAAATTACAACGGACTTCCTCACTATTTGAAAATTGGATTTGTTCATCCATATCAAATAAATTCGGGCAATCCCGTGATTTCCATTGGCAAAATTTTTCGTAATGTTCCTTTGAAAAAACCATTAACCCCGCAAATAAATCCGGTATCTGTATTAAAACCTCTTCCTTAGAATCCTTTGTCTCAAAAGATTTAATATAATAATCGGTAGAATTAAGAAAGGTTCCAAATATAGTGTGTTCTAATTCTCTGTTTAGACCTTTTTTACTTAAACATTCTTGTAAAGTTGCCCAATCTACCCCCATACGTTTATCCGGCCTAATATGCCATTGACTGTTCTTTTTTCTTCTTCTCAGACAATTATTTAATAAATGATAAAACATTCTTTCGTAATTTGCAATATCATCTCGTTTCCGAACGTCATGTCTTTTATCCTTCATATCCCACATAATAGTATCTATTCTTAAATCTCTTAATTGCCTTTCCTTAAAAATAAAATTGATTATTTTCTTGGCACAAAAATAATATTTTTTATTTTTCAAATTTACCCATTTAAACTCATCAACCCCAGATTGAACAAGAATGCTTCTAAATTTTTCCTCTAAATATTTATAATGGTTACAAGGCAACGAAAAAGCTGAAATACTCTGAAACTGAGAGGTTATATAACTCTCATCCGTAAAAACTAAATAATCCATTATTTCTCTCAACTCAAAATGGCGACTTGTGTAATATAAGTTCTGTCAGAAATCGTAAAATTATACACTGGGGTAAATTTTAGCACAATATGATATAAAGTCAATCGTTTTTTGATTTATATTGTTGGCTGAGGCAGAAATAGCATAATGTAAATCTGCAAACCGGAATATAATGTGTTTTTCAAACCAAGATATGTCATATAATGTTCTCCAAAAATTGGAATAGTCAAACTTAAGAGGTTCTATTTTATGCAATTTATTTGAAAAAGAAACATTTAATTCATCTGAAATCTTTACAAAAAATAATTTTCATCATATACTTAGCCAATGAACAAAAGAAAAAATCAATAGAAATTCTATAGTACTGATTCCTGCCCACCTTTCAATGAACTCAGCAAGGAAAAAATAGAGAAAGCCAACTCATATCAAAATTCCCACAGATTAACATATTTTAAGACAACTGTTTAGATATGAATCAAAAGTCTTATAAAAGCAAAAAATAAGTTTTCGGAGGGGAATCATGGATAATAGTAATTTTAGTTCCAAGACAGTGGATGCGGAATATTCCGAGCAAGTATTATCGGAATATCAGGATAATCCGTTTATCGAAGCATTACCGCCTATTCTGAGTCGGGAAGAAATGTATGAACAACTTAAACGAGATCCCGAATATGACAAAGAAGACTTGCATATAGGCGGTACTATTTTTGAGATTGAAAGGGATATATCAGCGATGATTAGAGCCGGATATTTGCACAGAAATCATAGTGTTTCCGTTGATGGGTTAGACGCATTTAGACATAATTATGTCTTTTCTCCTATTTCTAAATATTATGATTCAAGTAAAATCAAAGAGATTAGTAAAGTCTTAAGTTACTATCCTCAGACCATAAGGCATAAGTCTTACCGAGGTAAAAGGTTAGATTATACTCAGATTACTTGGTTAAAGTTTAGTTGTTCCCCTGATGGCGGGGTAAAAGAGGTATGTAACCAATTTTTTGCTGATTTAGACCATTTGGCCGGTAATGATTTTTATGGCAAATATGCTGAACTGAATTTGAGTATCATGCTTTCGCGTATGTCTGTATTAGCTGAAAAATATAAAGTTGGTTTGATTGTGGTAGATGAGCTGCAGAATTTAATAACCAAAGACGACAAAGAAAGTAAAAAAGCAATAAATTTTTTATTTTCTCTGGGAGAAGATTTGCAAGTGCCGATGATTTTAATTGGAACAAACGAGGTGTTTAAACTAAGATCAAAAAATTTCAAACTATCAAGGCGACTTGCATAGAGACAGGGAGTGCTAATCAGGGACTTGATCTGATATCTGTTTTTCAAAAGTCTATGCTATTGTCATATCAACTCTAAGCATCTTGGCTAATTTAGCTTGAGGTGTAATTAAGTTAACAATACCAAAATTTGTGTTTTGGGATATATAATTTATAATATATTTAGCTGAATTTTGGAGTTTATAATGCAAAAAATCCCTTTTACTGTATCAGCGAGAGCTGCACGACTGATAGGAAGAGAAAATATTACCAATAATCGAGGAGCCGTAATTGAATTAGTCAAAAACTGTTATGATGCGGATGCTAAATTTGCTTTTGTTATTTTTAAAATTAAGTATATGGAAGTTCCTAAAAGTCTTTCCAAGGAGGAATACCGTGAGCTATGCGTTCATCCTATAATCCAATCTTGCTATTCAATCGGACAGGAAGATTATTCGCTTAATTCAAAATTTGACGAATTTGAAAAAACCATTCAACTTGAATTAACTGGCTTATTTGTGAGGCAAAATGAATTGTATATTATAGACAATGGTATTGGGATGACTAGAGCAGTGATTGAAAATTATTGGATGACCATTGGTACAGATAATAAAGAGTATAATTACATTACAGATGGATCAAGAGTAAAAGTTGGGGCTAAGGGTATTGGACGTTTTGCTTTGGATAAGCTTGGGAATAAATGTGAGATGATTACAAAGTCAGATAGGGATAAGAATTTTTATCGTTGGATAGTATTGTGGGATAAATTTGAAGAACGTGCTAAAAATATTTCCGATGTATATGCAGAGCTAGAAATATTGAAGGAATATAATTTCAAAGATAGTTTGTTACAGTTAAATGTGGACAATTATTTTGAAGAATTAATAAGGAAAGAAGTGCTATGGAAATCAGGCACATTGCTGAAGATTTGTGATATGAGAGATTTTTGGACAAACAAATCTATAAAGGAATTATATGATGAACTAGAGACACTTATTGCCCCTAATGAAAGAAACGAAAATCCATTTAGAGTATTTTTTATTAACAACATTTATAAAGAGCTTTCAGGAGAAATAAATTCAATAATTAACAGAGATTATGATTATAAGCTTACAGCAAGAATTAGTGAGGACAGTTCTGTTAATATTGAAATTCAAAGAAATGAATTTGATTTTGCTTCGATAAATCGTCAGCAATTAGAAGATCATTTAAATTGGGTTGACAACAATTTTAAATTGCATAGTCTTAATAATAATATCTTGGAAATAAAAACTACCATTGAGAAACTCATAAGTAGTGATAATTTTAATTCAGCTCTTTTTGGAAAAATCGGATATTTTGATATAGTATTATTTTTTATGAAACAAAATATACCAACTAGGGATAGAGAGCGGTATCCTTATAAAGATATTGATGCCCATAAAAGAAAACTTTGGTTGAAAAATTTTAGTGGAATTAGAATTTATAAAGATAATTTCCGAGTTAGACCATATGGTGATATAAAAGGCAATTCTTATGATTGGCTAAGATTAGGAGATCGTGCGGCATCAAGCCCAGCTGGACCAGGTGATATAAGTAAAAATTTAGGAGATTGGAAAGTTAGAACTAATCAAATGTCGGGTAGTATTTATATTTCGAGATTATTAAATCTCAGATTTGATGAAAAGTCTAGTAGAGAAGGGTTTATTGAAGATGATTATTTTCAGGCATTTAAAAATTTAATAATACAATTAATCGCTGTTTTTGAAAAAGACCGACAAACTATTATGCAAGCATTGAACCGTTTATATGAAGAAACGCATCCAAAAGAGCAAACAGAAAAAATTTTACAGGATTATATAAAAGAAAATCGGGGAAATTTGACTTATACGGAAAAGCTTTTTTCTGAAACAATCAGTAATAAAGAAAAAGAAATTGAAGAGTTGGCTAATGAAAATCAATTACTTCGAGCGTTAGCTAGTAGTGGCTTGGTAATTTCAAATTTGGCTCATGAACTTCTTGCAATTGGGGAACCGTTGCTTAATATTGTTAATATTATGGAAAATGAAATTAAAGATTTTTTTCAAGCAAATGGATTTGAAAAAAAATTCAAAAATCAATATGAGAATTTTTCTAAATATATTGATATAATCAAAGGAAAGAGCCAAAGTGCTCAGTCGTGGATTTCATTTTCTTTAAATTCAGTCAAAAGAGATAATCGAAAAAGAAAAAAGGAAAACTTAGGCGAATTGCTTATAAAAGCAAAAGAGGCTTGGTGCCAAATTCTTATTAATAAAGGTATTGATATGAGTATAAATATTGAAAGTGAGTTTGAAATATATAAATATATCTTTAATATAGATTTTGATAGTATAGTCAACAACTTAATAATCAATTCGATTTATGTTTTTGATAATTTAAAGACCTCTCAAAAAAAAATATTCATTTCTATAGAAAATACTGAAAATTTAATAATTATGAAATATTCAGATACTGGACCTGGTTTATTGAAGACAATTGAACAACCGGAAGAGATTTTTAAAGCGTTTTTTACTACCAAAAAAGAGAAAAATGGTGAACCAACCGGGACAGGATTAGGTATGTGGATTATTAAAAATATTGTTGACTATTACCAAGGGAAAATTGATATTCCAATAACAGGCAAAGGCTTCAAAATAAAAATATCTTTTCCAAAATATAAGGGGGAAGGCAATGGATAATCCCGATAAGTTTACAATTGGTTTGATTGATGATGATGATGCAGAGATAATTACTTTTGAAAAAGTTTACGGAGAATATTTTAATTTTTATATTATTGATGAAGAAGAAAAAATTGAGGATATGATTAGTAAAATTAGGGAGGGTTTTATAGATTGCTTATTTATAGATCATAAATTACGTAATTTTCATGGAGCAGAATTGTTTAACTCAATTCAAGAAAGGTTTTATCTTTTTCCTGTTATACTATTTACTAGATATGTGAATGACGCTAAAATTGAAATATCCGATCCTTTTCTCCTAAAGGACAAACGCCTTTATCTTAATGTTAAGGCTAAAGATGAAAAACATGTAAAAACTTTTGTGGAATATTTAAAGTTCAAAGTTGATTTTTATAAAAAGAAGTTTAATGATTATAAGAATGAATTGAGCAAATTGCTTAAAATTAGAAAGGAAAGAAAATTTTTGCCAGAAGAAAAATTTAAAGTGCTGCATTTAGATACCAAACTTGAAGAGATGATTGATAGAGAACATAGCATTCCTTTATGCATAAAAGAAAAAGTATATGACGATGATAAAATTTTAGATTTAATCAATAAGGCAAATAAAATAATAGAAGCATTCAGGCAATCCAATGAATAATTATAAAATAAGATTTAATCATCCTTTTCGCACACACCCAAGAAAACAAAAAAATTATCGCAAATATAAGTCTCATTTAAGAAAAGATTTTTTTTGCAGTTGTGGGTATTGTGGAGATTTAGATCATTTTTTGGGTGGTTCCAATATTTATCACATAGATCATTTTGCCCCTAAAAGCAAGTTTCCCGATTTAGAAAATAAATATAGTAATTTGGTTTATTCATGTCCTTTTTGTAATAATGCAAAAAATAATGATTGGATAGGGAAAGATCCTAAAATAAGTTTTGATTCTAAAAAAGGAACGGGGTATATTGATCCTTGCGATAATGATTATGAAGCACATCTGGAAAGAAATGGGAAAGGCGAAATAATAGGCAAGACAAAAATCGGGAAATATATGGTAAATAAATTGAATTTGGAGTTACCAAGGCATTCAATAATTTGGAAATTGACTTTATTAAAGAAAACAATAGACGAATTAAAACAAAAAAAAGATAAACTTCCAAATAATACCGGATTAATAGAGGAATATAATAATATGTTGGAGCAATATCAAGAATATGAAGATTATTTATGGAGTATAGATTGATGAATATTCAAAAGCAAAATGGTTCGTACTATACTCCTGTTGATGTAGCCACAACTATGGTAGAATGTATAAAAGATTATCTTCCGGATTGCGAAGTGTTAAATATTCTTGAACCAAGTTGTGGAGATGGCGCTTTAATAAAAGCTTTGCTAATGAATACTAAAATTCAAAAGAAAAAATTGAAATTAACAATTATTGATAAAAATGAGGGTGATTTAAAAAAAGCAAAAGATTTTATTGATATTAATTATCCAAACACAGAGTTAGTAACATTACCCGGAGATTATTTAGAATTCCATTTTAACGACAATAATAAATTTGATTTAGTTTTAGCCAATCCACCATATATTAATAAAAAACACTTATCGCCAGAGCAAATTGACCTAATAAATAGAATAAATATAGAAAACAATCTAAATCATTCAATGGTTAACAATATTTGGACTTTCTTTTTGACTAGTGCTATTAGTAAACTAAATGGGGGAGGTGTGTTTTGTTTTTTGTTACCTTCTGAAATTCTTCAAGTCAATTATGCAAAAGAATTAAGAGCCTTTATAAAAAACAAATTTAATACAATAGAAATTATTTTTTTTGACCAACTGGTTTTTAAAGGTATTGAACAAGATGTGTTAATACTAATTGGAAGAAATTCTGATAAGAGACATATTTCTTTTTTTAAGGAAGAATATAGAGATAATAATAAATTTAAAAATCATTTATCTTGCTCTTATGGTAGGCCTATCAAAGATGAAAAATGGCTTAAATATATCATTCGGCAGAAAGACTTGGAAACTATTGAAGAAATGTGTAAGAAAATCCAACCTGTTGATAATTATTGTTCTTCCTATGCTGGTATTGTTACTGCTTCAAATGATTATTTTATCATAGATAGAAAAACTGTTGAAACATATAAGTTAGGTAATTGCGTTAAGAGAATTTTAAAAAAAAGTTCTTATTGTAGAAGCCGCATAGTTTATTCAAATGATGATTTTATAAAGATGAGAGATAACAATATTAAATGCTTTGTACTAGACTTGAACAAAATTTCTTCTGATTTAATTCCTGATAATGTGAAAAAATATCTTGATAAAGGTATAGATAAAAAAATTCATTTAAGATATAAATGTAAGATAAGGAATAATTGGTATCAAATACCTAGTATTCATTCAGCGGAAGCGTTTGTTTTTAAAAGGGCAGATTGCTTCCATAGAGTTTTATATAATCCAGATAATATTTTAGTTACAGATGCTGCTTATCGCATCAAAATTAAAGAGGATTTTAATATTCAGAGTTTTGTTTTTTCATATTATAATTCACTATCCTTGTTATTTGCTGAAATAGAAGGCAGATATTATGGCGGAGGAGTTTTAGAATTAACCCCAAATGAATTTAAAAGGTTACCATTACCCTATATAGAAGCTAATTTAAATCAATTTAATTATCTTGATTCGTTATTTAAATCAAAAAAACCAATAGAGGAAATTTTAGAATATACTGATGATATAATTTTAAAAAAATGTTACAATATAACTGAAGATCAGATTAAAATTCTTAGAGAAACTAGGCAGCATTTGATAGAATATCGATTAAAACATTCTCATAAAAATAAGAAAGAACATATCATAGCTAAAAATGCGCCAGAAATCCATTTAGCAAAAACAACTCTAAATCCTTCAGCGGGCTTTGTGGCTCTTTCTTGAGTTAATCGAGGGCGCTATTTTATTTAATTACAAGTAATTAAACCTAACTTTTTATAAACTTTTATTTTCATCGATATTTTATCCGGTTTTATCGAAAAACCAAAAATTTATCGACTTTATTTTTACTGGTAAAAAATCGAGTGTTGCAATATAAGTAAATAAAACCATTGTTTTTAATGCTTTTATTTTTAAAGCACAGCTAAAAAGCATCAAAAGTGTATTATTTTGTATCGGCTAAATATACTTGTAAACATAACGGTAAATCTGCGTTTTGGAAGCATCCGAAATACGCTGGAACTTTATATGCATAACAAACATATTCCGCTTTTTGATTACATTGAGTATTGTTCCGTAAACTACTATTTTCCGCTCATCTATATTAAATTCAAGTTTAACCGCGCTGTTTTTCGCGAGAGCATCATCGCTTATTACGGAAGCGCCGTCGGGTGATATGTCTATCATTATACCTATATGGGTTCTGCTTAGAAGGACAACCGGTTTTCCGTCATCGTTGGTGGAAACGCTGAATTTAAAAAATTTTACGTCAAAACGGCATTTACGTCGGGGGTATTCGCGACGTTGTATGCGTTTAAGGGTTTCCTGATGAGCAATCATTAATGCCTGAAGTTTTGATGAGAAAACCACGTTTTCTATCTTTGTCTTGAAGATATATCCGGCATCGTTATATCGCCAGAAATATATTTCCACCTGCTTGTCTTTCCATTGGACTGACGTGGGGTCTTTAATATCGGGAATGGAGCAGATTAGATTGCGTTTGTCGTTTATTATGACAATTGAATAGAAATTACCGACCCCTGCGACTTTCATAGATAAAAGCTGGTTCGGTTCTATCTCTAAAGTGCTGCGTATTCCGCGATGCATATCGAGGTAGTGGTTGTTGATTTTACGTTTGATATCGAATATATGAAGGAGACGTTTTTCCTTTTCCAGTTCCGGAATATTGAGCGTTTCAATTTTATTGATGTTTTCGGTAACCATTTTTTCGAGGATGGAACTGTCTAAGAAAATCATATAAGGCTTAGTGATACCCGCTTCGGCAAGCAGGTTGCGAATTTCTTTAATATCATTACGGGAGAGCCCGACCGACAATCCCATCTTGTTGAATTCCGTCGGGAATTTTTTGCTGACACTCTTTTTGGATTTATAATTCTTATAAATTACATAACCCAAAGCGCACATGGTAACCAACCAAACAATAAAAATAAGGATAAATTGAGCCAATTTTCAACTCCGCATTAAAATTCGATTACAGTAGCCCCTTCCCCGTAAATTTCCGTTAAAAAATCCTCCATTTCGTTTTCTAACTCAGGGAAATTATTGACGATAGCGCGTCTTTCCGCCCGCAACCGGATAGCCGCACGTCTTGCAGCCTGCGCATCATCCAACGCAAGATGGCATCTTCCCTGATTCATTATAGATATATACCTGTATTTTTGCGTCTTCCCGTGATTTTCGGGAAGCAGATACTTGGATTCCGCTATCTGAAAATAGCGTAACGCCATTTGCCATATTCCCTGTCTCATATAGATATTGCCGAGATTAAAATAAATATCCGCCTCATTGGGTAAATACCGTGATGCGTCCTCATAGGGTTGTATTGCGAGAGCATAAGCTCCTTTTCTGAAAAGCATATCCGCTTTTGCTTTAAGCCTTAATCCTCTTACGTGAAGATTATCGGCATAAAGGAAAGAATACCCGTTTACGGTAAAATTTCTTTTTTCTTTGGAAAAACCGTTTTGTAGAAAACAAAAGATGCTAACGAACAGCAGAAAACATTTCAGAAACTTTCCAAACATCACCGGCTCCTAAAGTTACAAGGACAGAATTTTCGGCAAGCAATGGTTTTATCATTACGGGAACGTCGTCCAAATTATGGGAGTAAATAACGTTCTCCGCCCCTTTTATTTTTACCACTTCATCGTAAATAATTTGCGATGAGATATTATGTATATTTTTCTCGCGTGCCGCGTAGATATCGGTTAAAACGACCCTGTCGGCTTTTGCGAGCGTTTTTGCAAAGTCTTTGTAGAAATGCTCGGTTCTGGAGTAAAGATGGGGTTGGAAAATAGCTATCAGTTGAGCCTTTCGCTTTGAGGATAGCTTGCGTGCCGCGTTAAGTGTAGCCCTGATTTCGGAGGGGTGATGCGCGTAATCGTCTATAACGGTGAGATTATCCATTTCGAGTTTTAACTGGAAACGTCTGTCGGCATTTTTAAACTCGCCCAGCGCAAGCGCGATATATTCATTGGGTATTCCGTTAAGATGAGCTGCGGCGATAGCGAGTGATGCGTTATAGATATTGTGCATACCCGGAACGTTGAGCGTAAACCGCCCGACAAAACTCCCCCGTCTGATTATCGAGAATGATGATGAAAACGCGTCCATTGCAACATCCGTAACCGTAAAATCAGCGGATTTGTGCCTGATACCTATTGATATTGCGTTTTCAAGTTTACACTCGTCAACAAGTTCGCGCAGGTTTTTATCATCACGGTTATAGATAACCAGACCGAACGGCGGAACGTTTTCGCAAATATATTTTTTGAACATCTTTTTTATGTTGGCGAGCGTTTTATAGTAGTCTAAATGGTCTTTATCAATATTGGTGATAAGCGCGATATCGGGTTTAAGATGACCGATAGAGCCGAAAGCCTCGCATGCTTCATATATAAAATACTTTCCGTTGCCCTCATATCCCGAACCGTTGATTTCTTTAAGATAGCCGCCGACGGCAAGTGAGGGGTCAAGTCCCGCTTTAAGGAAAATCTTGGAAACCATAGAGGTTGTGCTGGTTTTACCGTGAGTTCCCGAAACCCCGATAGCAAACTTGGATAAAGCAATTTCGTTAAGCATCACGGCGCGTTCAATCACGGGGATACCGAGTTCCTTTGCTTTTACAAATTCAGGGTTATCCTCGCTGATGGCATTGGTGTAAACAACCGCATCCAAATCGGGTGTGATATTATCGGCGTTATGCCCGACTTTGATTTCCATACCCTGCTGTGCGAGGAGTTTGGTGTTGATGGATTGCGTTCTGTCGGAACCGATTATTCTATGCCCGCGCTTGTTCAGGACTATGGCAATCGCCGACATCCCGACTCCGCCTATACCTATAAAAAAATATTTTTTAGATTCATTCATCTAATACTGCCTCCAAATAGCAAAACACATGATTTTATATTAATTTTGAATAATTTACAATTTTTCTACTATTATTATCGGCATTTGAAACCGTTTTTGTAGAAAAAAGCGGAATAAAACAAAACCTAAGCAAAATCAAAGGGACGAATAAATAGTATTACCGTCTTAAAAGCCCTCGTGGATATC
>Ga0334898_1000599_pt1 | contig 53816 bp, 52 predicted proteins | sample GraSluR3_MG_10_FD_207228 | JGI IMG/M metagenome (GOLD analysis project Ga0334898, IMG submission 207228) | Sludge microbial communities from methane-producing bioreactor in Wageningen University, Netherlands - Granular Sludge_3_08-R3 | ecosystem: Engineered > Bioreactor > Anaerobic >... | reverse complement strand
AGCAAGAAAAAACATTGAAAGTAGAAAAAACAATCCTTCCTTCTACTCCATCAAATGGTTCGAAAACCAAGGATGCCCCACCTCAGACTCCATCTCCTACCTCGATTCCTCTTGAAATTCTGTTTCCAACGTTACAAAAAAGAATGGAGAATGCCCAGAAAGCAAATGTGAGAACACCTGCATTGCCTGTTTATATTTCTCTGGAGAAATTGCTTCAATGATGTTGTATAATGGATGTAAATTCCATGTAAAAAAATGGGACCCTGTTTACTATATCTAGAAAAAGAATGAAAATTGAGCGCATTACCGAGAATGATCGACATTTGCAGCAGCGACAGGATGAAAATCCAGCGTATTACCGGGAACAAGAAGCGTTTTCTAGACCTACTGCTCCTAGAAGCCTTTCAGATGGTACCCAAATGCCATTCCTCCACCGGAGAGAGACAAAAAATCACTGTGATTGGTACCACTACATTAGACATCAAATTAGACATCAATTGACTTCATTGGGTAGAAAAGATGTTTGATAGTCAATAAGTTGAGCAAAATTGAAAATCTATTTTCTCTCCAACTCTCCCCAACTCTCCAACTCTCCCTAACTCTCCAATTCACTGTTGAAAAATGGAGAGTATCTCGATATGATATTGAAGTATCAACAATCAGAGGTGCTTTATGATTGAAAATCAATGTGTTGAGTTCAAACGGGAATATAACGACAAAGTGAATAAAACAATGCTGGGCTTTCTAAATACGGACTTGTCCCTGAAGGCGTGTGGATTCGCATCGGCAGTAACACACTTATGGCAACCCGCGAGCATATCAGGCAAATGATTAAAGACAACGGAATGGGACATTTTATCTCCGATTTGTCTATAAAGCAAAACTTGACATTTGATTACGCCGATACGATTTTTGCAGAGAAAGATGTAGCATTTAACAAACAACATAAGCAGACACTTGGGCTTATTCGCCCTGATGGACGGTTCTCCAATCTCGCACTTATCCTCTCTGATCAATGTCCATATACAACCAAAGCAGCAATATTTGAGGGAACGAATAAGGGAAAATTCAAAGACCGAAAGGAGTTTTCAGGTTCGTTGTTCAAGCAGATTGATGATGTTTTAGCATATCTTCACGTTTTTAACCGTGTGAGTGGAACATTTGAAGGTGCATATCGTATCGACCATCCTGATTACCCTGATGTAACACTCAGAGAGGCGTATGTTAATGCGCTTATTCACAGGGATTACTATGTAGAGGGTAGTGTTCTTGTCAGTATGTTTGACGACCGATTGGAGTTTATGTCCCTTGGCGGCATAATGCCTGGCGTTACCTACGACTTGATGCTGATGGGTGTTTCCGTGACAAGGAACGAAAAACTGGCACAGATTTTCTATCGTCTGAAGATTATTGAAGCGTTTGGCACTGGTATCCCACGGATATTTGCAGCCTATGAAAAAAGCGTGGTTAAACCTGAAATTCCTGTTGTGGACGGTGGCTTTATAATCCGTCTGCCTAACCAAAACTATGGTTTGCAAAAAGCAAGAGCCACAAAAAGCGAGCGTGAACAAAGATTACTCGATTTTTTCAATACCATGGAATTTACAAAAGAAGATGCTGCGAAGATTCTTGGTATGAGCGTCAACGGTACATATAAATTTCTTGTTCGTATGAGCGAAAAGGGCTTACTTAATGCCAAAAAAGACGGCAAGCGATGGGTATACTCTGTAGTCAAGTAAGAAATGAGTTGAATATTTCTAAACGAAGAATGTTATTCTCCTAAACTCTTCTCCTACCGTTCAATGATTAAAATACCACAAAGGACCTTGTTTTGAAGAATACGTTTCAATATTCTGGTTAACAGGGCTTCCGATCGTACTATAGGGATATCAAAAAAAGTTATATAAGTGAGCTTTCACCAAAAACAGTCGGAATCAAAATACAAAATAGTGTCGAATGGTATTGCTAAATCATGCCGAATATGCTATGATGATGTCATGAGAAGCAAGGGAGGCATAGTCATGGCAGAAATTGCGAATATGGCAAAGTATAAAAAACGAGTGATTGATTCGCTTGTCGAGAAATATCTGAAAATATTTGGTGCTATTTGCATTGAAGGACCAAAGTGGTGCGGAAAGACTTGGACATCTTCTTATCACAGCAAAAGCGAGTTTCTGATTGGAAACCCGGATAACAATTTTCAAAATCGGTCATTGGCAGAACTCTCCCCTTCACTTGTACTTGAGGGAGATACACCACGACTTCTTGATGAGTGGCAGGAGGTTCCTTCGATTTGGGATGCGGTGCGTTATATTGTAGATCAAAGAAGCGAAAAAGGACAGTTTATCTTGACAGGTTCTTCCACCCCAAAACGAAAAGGAATTCTTCACAGCGGAGCGGGAAGAATCGGAAAACTCAGAATGAGGACGATGTCTCTATATGAATCCGGAGATTCCAGTGGCAAAGTATCACTCTCCGATGTATGTCAGGGGAAGATCACCCCTGTTATGACAGGCGAGGTTCACTTGAGGGATCTTGCGGGTTATATTGTGCGAGGCGGTTGGCCAGGGAATCTTGATGTGCCGATAGAAAACGCTTCGATTCTTCTACAATCCTATATTGATGCGATTTTGGATGATGATACACAGCGGATGGACGGCAAGAAATATGATGTTTCAAAGATGCGGCTCTTGCTGCGTTCTCTTGCAAGAAACGAGAGTACAACTGCAACGAACAAAAAACTGATGAACGATATCAAGGAAGTTGATGATGAAAGTGTCGACTACGATACCATAGCAACCTATCTTGATGTTTTCACCCGCCTTTTCCTTATCGATAATCAGCAACCGTTTTCAATGCATATACGATCCTCTGTAAGGGTCAAACAAGCGGCAAAGAGACACCTCTGTGATCCCGCACTCGCCTGCGCATTGTTGAAAGCAACTCCTGAAAGATTGATTGGCGACCTGGAGACCTTTGGCTTTCTGTTTGAAGGAATGTGCGAGCGCGACCTGAAGATATATGCACAGTCGTTTGATGCAAATGTGTATCACTATCAGGATTATTTGAATAGGGAAATTGATGCCGTTATTGAACTACCGGATGGAAGGTGGAGTGCATTTGAGATTACACTCGGTGCAAATCAGATTGATAAGGCTGCTGCATCTCTGATCGATATCCGAGACAGTATCAGTAAAGACGGCGGAAAGGTGCCGTCAGTATTATGCGTTATCTGCGGATTGTCAAACGCTGCATATGTAAGACCGGACGGCGTTGTAGTAATTCCGATTACAGCACTGAAAAATTAAAGATGGCGGAATAGTGGCCGGAATAGTAGCGATTGAACCGTTTTAAAAAACTCCGATCCCATGGTGCCAAAACTTTCCCAAAATCACCCCAGTGGCATTGGTTATTTCGGGCGAAAATGTACATGGCACTGAAGTTAAGCATGTTCCAGGTTGATCAACGTAATATAACTTGCAATGTAACATGATGAATGTTATATTAGAAGAAATTAATGTTATATTAGGAGAACTTATTTCATGATTACTGTAATTGAACGATATATTCAGGACAATTTGGATGTGGATGCTAAAGTAGAACCTTGTCCCGATATCTCGATTTCCCCCTTGTTTTTGAGAAATTCCTTCCGATTTTATATCATGACTTTACTGGATGTTTCCTGCATCTTGCTTGATCCTATTCAGGAGCTACCTCCTATTTCTGAGCTCCAAAAACAGGTAAGTATGGTTAAATCTATCGAGGGAAGAGAAGTAGTCGTTCTTTTTAAAGGCATTACGCCATACAAGAGAAGAAGCCTGATTGGCAAGCGAATACCTTTTATTGTTGAGGGAAACCAGATTTTCCTTCCTTTTTTGGGGATGCATTTATCGAAAGCTTACATAGAAAACAAAGCAAAACCAAAGAGCTTTACTCTAAGTGCCCAACTCACATTTCTTTATTTTTTGTATGGCAAAATTGAGGAAATCAATGCTACTCAACTGGCACTTATTCTGAAAATGACGATTATGACGGCCTCAAGAGCTTTAAATGAGTTATATGACGCTGATTTGTTGAGCTATGAGATAGGGGGGAAAACCGGCAAAAGCAAAGTGTACCGTAAAATTCAAGACCCCTTGTTTTTTGAAAGGGGAAAGGAATTTTTACAAACTCCAGTGCAAAAAACAGTTTTTGTGAGAAAGGTTCCACCGAATGCTCTGGTATCTGGCTTGGAAGCTTTGGCTCAGGTAAGCATGCTGAATCCTCCAGGGCAAAGGGTGTTTGCTGTGGGTAATCGGGTTTTGATTGCGGAAGAAGATTTTGACGAAGTGGGTATGAACCTAGAGATATGGAAATATCCGCCCGAGTTGTTTTCTTGCAGGGAACAGGTAGATTTGGCATCGTTGTATGCTTGTTTGAAGGACCAGAAGGATGAGCGGATCGAGCAAGCTCTCGAAGAAGCTTTAAGGGGTGAATCGTGGTACACGGGCTAGGGAAGTTTAAGGAGTATTTTAATGAGTTTACCGAGAAGTATGTTTTCATTGGTGGAACTGCTTGTGATCTCTTGATGAATTCTTTAGGTCTCCCTTTCAGGGCTACCAAGGACTTGGATATAGTTTTTACACATAGAAAACCTATGGGTTTTAAGATTTGTGTTCAAGAACACAATCATGAAACATGATGAGTCTCCAATCTCATGGTTTTCCAGAAAGGAAATTCCATGGTTGTCTAGACTTTTTATCACACTTTCAGTCTATTACAGGGTGAGCATAGTGTATCGGGTTGAATGCCAGCTTGAATGGGTCTCCCGTTTTTTGGGTACACTTTATTTTTGTACAGTAGGTAGTGCATATTTGCTATATTGTGATATACTATATTGTGATATAGCAAATGGAGTGATTCTATGTTTATTGGTCGAAAACAAGAGCTGAAAAAGTTAGAGAAACTCTATCTAGGCGAGCAATTCGAGTGCATTGTAATGTATGGTAGAAGACGTGTTGGGAAAACGACTCTGATTAATGAGTTTACTAAAAACAAGCCCACAATATATTTTACTGGCATTGAAGCCTCATCGAAGATCAATTTAGAGAATTTAAGTGACAGCATATTCCGTTATGCTATGCCTCAAACTAATGCATATCCCATTTTTGAAAACTATCAAAGAGCATTGGACTACATACATGATTTGGTTCGTGAAAAACAACTCGTGGTTGTATTTGATGAATACCCCTACTTAGCATCATCTGAGCGATCAATATCTTCTATATTGCAATTATATATTGATACAAAATTCAAAGATAGTAAAGTATTTCTTATTTTGTGTGGTTCGTCAATGAGTTTTATGGAGAAGCAGGTATTGGGTTATCAAAGTCCCCTGTATGGGAGAAGAACCGCTCAAATGAAAATGACTGCATTTGATTACAAAGATACTTCACTTTTTTATCCTCATTACTCAAATGAGGACCAAGCACTACTGTATGGTATAACGGGGGGTGTTCCATCCTATATTGAGAAATTTAATGCAAAGAATTCAATAGAGCAAAATATTGTCGAGAAAGTATTAGACGATTCTTCTTATTTATTCGAAGAGCCTGGGAATCTTCTGAAACAAGAATTGCGTGAACCGCAATTGTATAATTCTATCATTACTGCTATTGCTCGAGGGGCTTCAAGGTTAAACGACATTGCACTGACAGTTGGAATAGCTTCTTCTTTATGTTCTGTCTACCTTCAAACTTTGCAGTCTCTTGGTATCATTAAAAAAGAAACTCCTTTTGGTGAAGGGAGAACCAGGAAAACCATGTATCGAATAGAAGATAATTTGTTTCTATTTTGGTATCGCTATATAGCGAAGCATATTTCATCTGTTACCCATGGCAACGGTGAATATCTTTTTGAAACGTACATAAAGCCATATCTAAACGATTACATGGGTATTGTATTTGAAAAAATGTGCATGGAATTTCTTCAAAGAGAGAATCACTTTCATTACTTGCCCTTCTTTTTTCCCTCCATAGGCAGGTGGTGGGGAACGGATCCGAAGCGTCGAACACAAGTTGAGATAGATATTGTGGCTGCATCGCAAATTGAGAAAAAAATTCTGGTTGGGGAGTGTAAGTATAGAAGCGAACTAACAGGATTAGAAGTGTACAACAATCTAATGAATAACAGTGAAGTGTTATCCAAGAATTATACTGAAACATATTACTTGTTGTTCTCAAAAAGTGGGTTCAGTGTTGGACTAAAAGAACAAGTAAAAGAGAATCCAAACGTTCTTTTGTTTACATTGTCCGATTTGTATAACCTTCCACGGCTCAAAGGTGCTGAGTAAGACTAGGAAATAATCACCTATGGCAACACCAACTTGGTAGTTACGAAGTGCCCACTGAACAAAGGGAATATCTGTAGTGGTGATAGCAGGTGATTAGCAAATGCTAATTTTGGAGGGACACTCACGGAATGATTTGTTATTGGATAGCGTCTGTTCTGGTGGCAAGCAGCGTCGCGAAGTCCGTTTTGAGCGTATCCGGTAAAAGCGACTGTTCAATCATGGCAGCCAAGCGAAGCCGCATGGAAACCAGCTTATCCAGCATGGTCTCTGCGGGTTTTCTGTCGAGGCCGCAGGCGTCAGCAAACACGAGAAAATCATTCCTGCGAAGGTTTCTCTTTTTGCCGTTCATCGTGAGTGCAAAGTTTTCTGTATCCTCCGGCATGATGACATTCACCGGTAAAAGGTCATAAGCGGGAGAAAGTACATATTGGCCGCTGCCCTCGAGTGTTTCAATCAAGGAGAAGTTTTTTAGATGCATATCGGAGTTCCCCGTTATAAAAGAAAACACGAGACGCAGATACAGCTCACTGAGGTCAAGTCCGGGCCATGTGGAATACCGCCTAATGATCTTTGCGCAGCGCTCATAAGAGCCGCGGTACTTGTCCTGGGTTAACCGCAGATCAAGCTGACAGAAGTCCTCCATGGCAAGCATTAGGACAGGCGCGCTGGGTTCAATGACACGGTCTATCCGCTTCGTGATGTAAGCAAGATTATTTCCCGACCGTACCAGCGCGTGGGGTACAGTTACGATTCCGCAGATATCCGCCATACTCATCACAAGATGCTCTGATTCCGGGAGAGCGGAGAACTCCTCCACCTGGGGTTTGAGAATATATCCGGTGGGATAATTGACTAACGTCAACCGGGGTTTTCCCTCGATCATCAGGTGCAGTGACAGCTTTTTCTGCACGCCAGGTATCGTAAAACCTTTACTGATGTTCTCGGTGGCAAGAAGTTCCAAGGCATGATTCGAGATATCCAACTCAGGGATCTCTTTGGTGCCAAAAAAGCGTTTAATACAGGCTTTATGCCATCCGGTACCGGTGGAGTTATCAGGCAGGTGTTTTCCGCAACAAAGACAGTTCATACCCTCACATCCCAGATACTAACATTTCCAACACTGTCCCGGCACGCGACTAAAAGCAGCCCGAACCGGTCGTTTCGGTCAATCTTCCAGTTGCGACTGACCACGTCAAGCAGCCAGCCCTCCGGAATAAGTCCATCAAAGAACGGGAAAATGGTGTTAGACGTGTAAGCTTCCGTCTGAAGAGGAAGTGTGAGCGACACGGCGGAAGCGTCAGGGAGTGCAAGATAATCCTTATCATAGGCAAAGGAATAGCCCTCGTCGGTCTCACAAAGCTCTCCTGTAAATGTGTTTCTTACGTATACGTAAGCGGTTCTATAGGCATCCGTCATTTTTCATCCGTCCTTCCCGGCACAGCCTCCATACCAAACATCGCAAGCGCCTGATTGACCTTATCCATGCGGACAGTCTGCTTGCCTTGCTCCAATTCCCGAACAAAGCGAAGACCGAGCCCGGAACGCATGGCGAACTCTTCTTGGGTGAGCCCGGCGGCTTTTCTGTTGTTTTTGATAAACTCAGCAATTTTATTCATACGTATATAATATACCCAAACGGGGCGATTGTCAAGAAAAAATCCTTCTAAGCTCCCTATCGGGTGTAACTCATAATCTTTCCAATGAATTATACCCTATAGGGGTGAATTGTGTAACAGAGAGAGCTTTTTGGCTACCGATAGTGTGTGCTTTCACGAAAAAACAGTCGGAAGCAAAATACAAAATAATGCCGAATGGTATTGCTGAATTATGCCGAATATGTAAGACCGGACGGCGTTGTAGTAATTCTGGTTACAGCACTGAAAAATTAAAGATGACGGAATGATGCTTGAGAGAGCTTTGTTTTTTTCCTTTATTGTGTATAATAAATATCCATAATGCAATTGTACCTGCATTATTGGTATGAATAATGCGAAAGTTGGTAGCATATGGATAGATTATTGATGCAAGACCTTTTAAAATGGAAAAATAAAGCTCATCGAAAGCCTTTGCTTTTGAAAGGACCCAGGCAGTGTGGAAAAACGTATCTGTTGCGTGCCTTCGCAGATCGCTATTTTTCGGATACTGCTTATTTCAATTTTGAGCACCAACGACCCCTTGTAGAGCGCTTCGAAGAGGATCTTGATGTAGAGAGAATTATTACTGAGCTTGGTATTTTTAGGAAAAAACCTATTACCAAAGAAACGTTGATTATTCTGGACGAGATCCAGTTTTGTCCAAGGGCCTTGACTTCGTTAAAGTATTTTGCAGAATATCTTCCCGACCAACCCATTGCCTGTGCTGGATCTTTGTTGGGTATTTTTGTAGCCCAGGAAGGTTTTTCTTTTCCCGTAGGCAAGGTGGAATTTTTGTCTCTGTACCCTTTGAGTTTTAAGGAGTTTTTATTGGCTCATCAGGAGAGAGATTTGTTGGAGTATCTGGAAAAGCTCTCACCAAACGAAAAGGTTTCCAGCTTATTTGAAGCGCGTTTGAAGAGTTACGTGAAAACGTATCGTATTACTGGTGGAATGCCCGAAGCAGTGGAGCATTGGCTTCAACATCAAGACCTGGAAGGCTTGGAGCTTATACTGCACCATATCCTTGATAGCTATGAGTTTGATTTTAGTAAACATGCCCGATTGCATGACTTTCCCAAAATCACCATGTTGTGGAAGTCGATTCCTGAGCAGTTGGCGAGGGAGAATAAGAAGTTTATCTATGGGGATGTGAAAAAGGGATTTCGCGCCAAAGATTTGGAAAGTTCTCTTCAGTGGTTGATAGATGCTGGTTTGGCTTACAAGGTGATTAAAATAGCAAAACCTGGCATTCCTCTTTCGGCTTATGGAGATAGCACTTACTTTAAGCTTTACCTGCTTGATGTGGGTTTATTGCGAATTATGAGCGGTTTACCAGCAAGCGCAATCCTGGAAGAAAATCCTACGAATTTTACTGAGTTTAAGGGAGCCTTGGCTGAGAATTTTGTTTTAAATGAAATGATAGCCTCTTTCGGGGTCAAGGCCTATTATTGGAAATCGCAAAATAGTGCTGAAGTTGATTTTGTGGTGCAATTCGAGGAGCAGATTGTTCCTATTGAGGTAAAATCTGATCAGAATGTAAAGGCCAGAAGCCTTGGTGAATATCGAAAGAAGTTCCAACCTCCGGTGTCGTTGGTTATTTCGGGGGAAAACGTGTATGGCACTGAAGTTAAGCATGTTCCATGGTATCTGACATGGAAGCTGAAGGATTATCTTTGAGCGTACCATACAAACGCCTAAAACACCTTAAGGGACGTAGCACTTGCGACATGTTAATAGTCAAATAGGATTGGTGAGTGGTGAGTTTTCAATGTCATGGTTTTCCAGAAATGAAATTCCATGGTTGTCTAGACTTTTTCACACACTTTCAGTTTATCACTGGGTGAACCTTGAGTATCGGGTTGAATGTCAGTTTAAAAAACTCCGATCCAATGGTGCCAAAATAGAGAAGCGCACAGAAAAAGAATCAAACAAAAGCTGTTTTATTAGGATTGGTTGTGTGAAATGCTCTATAGTCCCAGTGTTCCGGAAAAAGAGACCTAGATCACTGTTAGAATAGATCCGCCTTTCCGTTTTCTATTTCAGTTTTTTTGGAAGAAATTGAAGTGTTAGTACAGAAGGTCCTTCTTCCCTCAGGGATAACCTGGTCCATTTCAAAGTTTAATTTACCAGGAATCCAAGAACGAACTGGTAAAGGATCTATTCCTACAGCAGAAATGTTGTTTGCATGGTTGATTATCTTGCCAGAAACAAAATGAGTATGACCAAATACCCACTCTTTGGAAGATTCTATTTCCAATAGTTCTCCTTCTGCAATGAAATCTTCTTCAGTTTGTCTGCCCATCCACACTGTTCTTTTCTTCGTGTTCAATTCATAACCACTGATTGAACCAAGTCCTGATCTAGTTACTACAAGTTTCATAGCATTCCTTTCAGCTTGGATAACGTGTTACTAATTATTTCATCAATCACTTGCAAACAATGGATCTGTGTATGAATTCTTGGGATTAATTTTCCGGAGAAGTGGATCTAATTTTATAGAACACCGGTGTTGTTGAAGCGTACTGTTCAATGATACTATCTGTCGTCCAGAATGGAAGCTTTTATATCTGTCATCACATCCACACTCCTAGGATCATTTTCACCTTCTGCATGACTCTCAGTTTTTTCGCGTATTCTGAAAGTCGAGGAATATTTCTTACACTGTCTGCGATATAGCTCTGGATGGCCTTGTTAAAGATTTCCTTATCCATCTTTCCCATATAGCGGAGACAGTCACAGATTGTACGTTCCTTGTTATATATACGTATGGGGTTTCCATCCATTTCACCATCAACAGCACCCAGTTCCAGGATTGACGGCTCAACATAGTACGGTTTTGTAAACGGATAGTCTATCTTGAAGCGAGTTTTATTGTTATCTTTGCTCACAGCGAGGTGCCATGCGAGTGGTGTTCTGTCACTATATCGATAATAAAAAAGAGCCGTATCCATACACATGATGGCATCCGGGAACAGCCGTGTCACGGTCGTTGCTTCACTGAGGTTTTCATTATCGATCCACTGGTAATAACCATACCTGATTTTCTCAATAACACCGTTCTCAATCAGCTTCTGAATATCATTATAATAAATTCGCGCTTCGTATAGCTCTTGGGTACGTATTATTCCATTATGCTGCTTGAATCTATCTTGGATGGTTTCGATTGAAATCACCGGGACACCTCTTTTACAACTTTTTAACAATATGCTTCATCAAGCGGATAAAGTTATAACGTAATGATACTGCCTGGAAATGCTTGTGTCAATACGCAGTGAACGAAGAGTTAGAGGAAAGTTGGATAGAACCCAGAATCTCTTGCAGATTACTCTGTGTAGAGAAAACATGCGGTAAATGTTCACACTTTCAGTCTATTACAGGGCGAACATGGGGTATCGGGTTGAATGGCAGTTTTAATTCTCCAGAATAATACGACACCTTTTTCCAAGAGCTTTGGTTGCACGTCCAATGGTATCTAGCGTAATGGACTTATTTTCTGGATCCAACAATCGATTTACAGAAGAACGACTTGTGTTCATTCTTCTAGCCATTTCTGTAACAGTAATTGACCCACTTCTCATTTGACTTCTTATTTGGTATGCAAGTATACGTTTTAATGCTACTTTCTCTACATCGGATAATATGTCGTTTTCCAAAAGAAAATCATCAAAATTGGATCCTGCATGAGGATTTAATTCTTTGTTCTGCTTATTCATACTTTGCTCCTATTCTTAAATTGTTCTACTCTTTTTCTTGCCGTTTGTATTTCACTTAGCGGTGTTTTATTGCTTTTTTTTACAAATCCATGAAGCAACACAATTGTAGTTCCAATAACTGAGAAAAAAATTCGTAAAATATGATCATCTAATTTTGATCGTATTTCCCAAAGGTCCGTATCAACTTTTTTAGATAACGGTATCCCAATGGGCCAACCATATTGTAAAGCAAGTGACTACTACTTTTCATATATGAACCGTACCAGAATTGGTTCATTTGTCAAACATTTTCAATGTGATGGACAAAATACTTCATTATTGCATAGCCTTAAACTGATCTTCAACCCAAACCACCTCTATAAACTAACAACTCTTGCATTCATCGCATTGGTTTCAAAAGTTACTTTTTCACACACTTTCAATCTATTACAGGGTGAGCATAGTGTATCGGGTTGAGGGGCAGTTAAACAAAAACGCAACGCTCCCTGTAATTTAGCTTGATAACCCACATAAACACTGGAGCACCTTCTGAAACAATGAATGCGGATTTATCTATCTCTCTGCAACTCTCCAACTTTCCTCTAACTCTCCAACTCTCCAATTCACTGATGACAAATGGAGAGTAGTTCGGTTGGAATTTAGGTAGCAATTTCATACAAGCCCTTCAGATAGCACCCAAATGCCATTCCTTCACCGGAGCGAGATAAAAATCTATTGTGCCTTATGGCATAGTAAGCTGGGATTTTTAAAGTCATCTTGCTCGTGTTTATGGGCATAAAAAAACAACATTATCATTTACAATACGCCGGATGGGAAAGCATCTGTTTCGCTTTATACTAAAGATGGCATGGTTTGGATGAACCAAAATCAAATAGCAGAACTTTTTGACACCTCAAAGCAGAATATTGGACAACACGTGTCCAAAATTTTACTTGAAGGGGAATTGAAAGAAGAAGCAGTTGTAAATAATTACTTTACAACTGTATTTGTCAATCGAAAAACAGGACACAAAAATAATGTAAACATGGTGAGTTTTTCGGGAAGAAACCGAAGCGTAAAACAGAAGGTCCTCTTCCTTCAGGTATTCCTGGGTTTGTTATTCAAAAGAAGTGGATCTGAAATACCGGAAGACTGTAGCTATTTGAGTGGAATACATAATTTGGTCCCCCTCAATGGTCAGTTTCATCCGGAACCGTGGTCAGATTGGTCCGGAATTGAAGATAAGTGGTGCGTAACAATCACTTGATCAAAAAAACATTTTCACTTCAAGATAACGATGAGGCAGGATATGCTATTGCCCTCTTTACAAATTCTGTTACTATATTTCTATCACCTTTTTCCTGATGGGGGATTTATATATTGTTTGGTTTAGAGGGTAGCTCGTTATATTTAAATGATTTTGATATGAAGTTTGGATTTTTTTGCAAGAGATTCTTGTTGGCGATTTATGTTATTTCTTTGCTTTGTCCCCTTTTTTGGATAGGGTTTGAATCTCTCCAATTTCGTATCATTTTCAAACCTAGTTTTCGAAGGAGTAAAGATGTGTTACTATATTCCAACTGAAGAATTAATTGCAAATGTCCTTATTCTAAAAGCAGAAAGCAAAAAAGAGATTATTGGAGAAGTAACGACCAATATTGCCGAAATGATTAAATTGTATGAATACTCATTTGAAAAAACGGACGGAAACTGCATTTTCGAATTATCTTCAAAAGATGTTCTTAGCACACTTCAATCCTATCCTAAGTATTTTAAATTTTCTTCCAATTCGAACAACATTATGTTTTCAGGACTAATTAAAAACAAAGAAGATGTTGAAAGAAAATTCTCTACCCCAGAAATGCTTAGTAACATTTTCAAAAACTTTTTTACCGAATCTTCGCATTTGGATCAGAAAGTAGCACTTAGTGCCGGATAAGATTATTCGAGACCCTATTCATGGGTATATCAAAATAGAAGATTTTCACGATTTTCGGATCTAGTTTCACGTGAAATTGATGGACCAAAAAAAATGCAACCTGCGAATATCTTTTGTATGCTACATCCGATGATGTGCTATCTCTCAGAGCGGATTATCGATTTATTAAGGATATAGCAAACCTATTTCCAAAAAAACCAGTAAGAACATAACTCCTGCTTCTTTATTTCAACCTTACGTAATATTTCCCCCAAACCAATCAAAGAAGCACTTCAATACGATCTGCAAACATCTCCATACGGTGATGGGTGCATATCGAATCAAGAAAAATGATATGGAGTCCAGATGAGGGATTCCGAAGATAAACATTACCAGGGTTGTCTAGACTTTTTCACACACTTTCAATCTATTACAGGGTGAACATGGTGTGTCGGGTTGAGGGGCAGTTAAACAAAAACGCAATGCTCCCTGTAATTTAGCTTGATAACCCATATAAAAACCGCAGGACCTTCTGAAACAATGAATGCGGATTTATCCATCTCTCTGCAACTCTCCAATTCTCCCTTAACTCTCCAACTCTCCTTAACTCTCCAATTCACTGATGAAAAGTGGAGGAAAACCAAGTATTTTGTGCAATGACTGCACAAACTTTACATTATTTAATACTTTTGCTATTATATGCACTAGAATACCCGCACCGAAAACGCAATGCGGACAATGAGGTGTAATTATCATTGATAAGAGTAGAGTTGTAGAAGAATTTAATAAGCACGGCGGTGTCCTTAAAACATCTGAACTTAATGCAATAGGGCTTAATAGTCGTCAAATTAGAAAATTGCTTGATCAAAGAGAACTTTCAAAAATCAAGCAAGGTTACTATGAACTATCAGGAGAGGTAAATGCTGAAGAGATAATCATTGCAAGACTATTTCCAGAGGCAGTTATTTTTCTGGAAAGTTCTTTGCTTCACTATAATTACACAGACAGGATTCCAACAGCCTGGCAGATTGCTGTGGATAGAGATAGTGAGAAGAGTCAATATGATATCGACTATCCTATCGTTCAACCTTTCTATCAAGAACCTAAATTGTTGAAGGTTGGTGTATCAATAGTAAGGATCCAAGGAGTTGAGATCAAAATATTTGACAGAGATCGCACGCTGTGTGATGTGATGCGCTATGAACGGAAACTTGAAAAAGAAGTATTTTCAAATGCAGTCATGCGCTATATCAAAGATCTGAAAAAGAACATCAGGCATCTCCTTGAATATGCAGAAATATTCAACATCACAAAGAAAGTTCAATCACAGATAGGGAAGTGGTTATAATGAGTAGTTCAAGTGCATCTATACTAGCAAGGCTAAAAAGCAAAGCGAAAAAGTAAGCATTTTGGTAAAAATATGAGAGGAAACGGATTGAAACATTTTGATTGTCCACCTTCTTTTGTTATTGTTGCAGGACCAAATGGTTCAGGAAAAACAACTTTTGTGAAAAATCATGTATCGTCCATACATCATTCAACAAGGGGGTCATTATATGAAACTTGGCGAGTTTGAAAGGCAGTCTCTACAAGGTTTGAGAAAGGCTGTAAGAGAAGTTTACAGAGAAGCAATGAGAAACAATCAGAAAGTAGTCGTTGGTGATTATAAAGGCAACCCTAGATTAATTGATCCATCAGAAGCATTTAAGAGAACAACTCATAGAAGAAGAGTTTTAAAAAAACTGCGATCCAGCGTACCTAAAAAGGCAAAGTGTGCAGAAAAAGAATCAAATAAGAGCTGTTTTGTTAGAATTGGTGTAGTGTATTGCTCTAACGTAAGCGATAAAAGATCTGCACGATGTGTTGTTAGGCTAAAAAGGACTACTACTTCAAGTAGTATGTAAGTATGTAAGTCTTTATTGAAAATAATGCCAAATACCCATAGAAAACCTATGGGTAATGAGATTTATCTTCAAGAAACGCAATGATGAAACATGATGAGTTTTCAATGTCATGGTTTTCCAGAAATGAAATTCCATGGTTGTCTAGACTTTTTCACACACTTTCAATCTATCACAAGGCGAACATGGTGTATCGGGTTGAATGGTAGCTTAAAGATATGTAAGAATCATACGATGGAGCTTATATCATCCAAACGGGAACAATGAAATTTTCAGAATTGATCGCTGACAACTCGGGACGCATACAAAGAATTGCGCCTTTTCCTCTGGGTACAGTACCTTTATCCAGAATCTGAAAAGTGCTGACCAATTCACTCCCTGGGTTGACGGAGCGCTTGATTTCTATGGGATGAAGTTCTCCATTGCTTTCCATGACCATATCGATTTCATTGCTGTCTTTATCACGATAGTACCATAGAAGACAATCCTTACCGCAGTTTTGATACGTCTTTATAATTTCCGCAACAACGTAGTTTTCCAGTATCGCACCGTTGATTGCACCTGCGGAAAGAATCTCTGGCGAAGTATACCGGGTAAGATATGCCACTAGACCAGTGTCAAAGAAATACAATTTTGGCGTTTTCACCGTGCGCTTCAACAGATTGTTGAAATAAGGACGTAGGTAAAAAATGACATCTGATTTTTCTAGCACCGCAAGCCAGCGTTTTGCGGTATCATCCGACACGCCAACATCCACCGCTATGTCATGGACATTCAGCATTTGCCCGATTCGGCAAGCAGCAGCCCGAATAAAATCTTGAAACTGGAGTTTATCGACACGGGCTATCAGATCGCTGACATCTCGGTTAATATAGGTTTGGAGGTAGCTGCTGTAAAAGATATCCTGATCTGTGTACTTTCCGCTGACTAAACCTGGCATGGAACCTTTCCAAATTCGCTGGTATATCTCTGTCATGTCGGCCGGCGTGTTGATTTGCTTTCTTGTTTTTAATGAATCAAGTTCCACAACAAACGGTTGGCAATTGCCAGTACCGTGGATTTCGTGCTGCGATAGGGATGGCATATGTAAAATAGCCACGCGTCCGGCCAGGGATTCCTGCGCAAGTTCCATGAGAGTAAAGGCTTGGGAGCCAGACAGCCAGAAGTCACCTGCCGACGCACCGCTGTCGACTGCGATTTTAATATAAGAAAACAACTGGGGTGCATATTGTACTTCGTCGATGAAAATGGGAAGAGTATGCATTTGCAGAAACATTGCAGGATCATTTTTAGCAAGGCGGCGTTCATCCAAATCATCCAGTGTTACATATTCACGATTGGGATCCATAAGATGCTTAAGCACTGTGGTCTTGCCAACCTGCCTCGGGCCGGTAATCAGGATGCAAGCGTATTCCTTAGTGAGTTTCGTAATACTATTTTCTATATCGCGCTTGATGTAATTCATTGTGGTTCCTCCTTCTGGCTAAAATACGATTTAATCTTATTATAGACTGAAGGAGGAAAAATATCAACTGTATAGCGGATAGTGTTTCATAGGATCTTTCATAAAGAATTCTTTGAGTGTTTCGAGGAGCTCATTAACTTGGTCCAATCTCATGGTTTTCCAGAAATGAAATTCCATGGTTGTCTAGACTTTTTTACACACTTTCAGTCTATCACTGGGTGAGCATAGTGTATCAGGTTGAAGGGCAGCTTACGCTTAGCTTTTTCACATGTCATTACCCCACTGAGTTATTATCCCATGTTTAATGGCTCTTTCGTACATTTCCCGTAATGCCTTTTTTGCGCCTTCGCCATAACTTATTGACGTAGAAGTCATATAGCTGTCGTAAATGATTTTGTCTTTGAAGGGTAGCAATACGGTTTCTAATTGTATCGGTATTTCTCGCTGCATGGTATCCGACAGCGACCGGCTAATACCCTTTATACCATACAGTTTGTCCTCTTTATTGTCGCCTACGCCGATTACCACTGCGTATTCGGGTGTGTAATCGACCAAAAAGAACATTCCCCTTTTGTGGTGATCACGCCATGCCTTCAAAAGCTCAATTTTTTCTTTTGAGAGCGCTGTGGCATTTACATAATCGTCGATCATTTCTGGGTTTTCCCAAAATACTTCGCGCACTTTATATACTTCTTCGTCACTGATTGGATTGGGGTAAACCGGTTTTATTGATGCACTGATCACTTTTTCTCTCTCGTTGACAAAGCCCATTAAACCATACCAGGTTTCATAAAACAGTGTGCACTCGCTTCTTGAAAGCTGTGCTGTTTTGGCTTTTTCGGTCAGGTAGCAGCATTTTTTGTACTTCTTGCCACTTCCGCAAGGACAAGGGTCGTTTGGGCCTATCTTTTTTTTCTCCTGCAAAATCATTGGTCTAGGTTCGTTTTGTGGAGAGCGACTCTCAAAAAGCGCATGCATCTCGTTTGGAGAATAGCCTTTATTGCACCACATCCGTGTATTGTTACGAGCCTCCACCAGCAGGTTGAAAAATGCTTGTGCATTCTTTTCACCTTTAAAAACAAAGTTGTATTTTTCAAAAAGCTTACTAATCTCCTGAATTCCTGTACTCAACTCCGGAATACTTTTCAATTCGTCGTAAAGACGGTATGTGTTATAGCTATCAGGCCACTCTTTGAGGATGAAATCGAAAAGTTTATTCCAGCAAGTGGCTTGTTTTTCGCTCTCGTAATACTCGTTTTCAAACTTCAGTAGCTCATCCTTTTCAGGGATGAACCTTGGTTTGTCACCCTGTACAATGATCCAGGAGTCGGCAAATGCAAAGTTGTTGATTGCCAAGTAGTGAACGATGTAATGCTTATAAAAGCAATACCATTTTTGTTTCAGTACCAGCGGCAATAGCAGTGTGTAAATTTCATCGGGGGTGGTTTGTTCTGCGTTTTGACTGTTAAATATCATAGCGAGTTCTTTTTTGGAGATGACGCCATAGAGGTTCACAGCCGCCTTTGCGTAGTGGTCCAGTACTTTGCGAACAGGAGAGCGACCCCTTGGACAACGGGTTACCGCTTCAACCGGATTATACTTTTCAAAGATTTTTTGCGCTTTACTTTCCGTCATTTATTGTACCCTCTCTTCCCATGTAAACAAATACTGACCACCTAGTAGAAGGAAGCCTTTGGCTTCTTGAATAAAGGTGCATACGACACCTTAGCAATGATTTCACCCTGCTGGTCAGAAATACATGTCTAGTTGTTTTCATTTCGCATATCCAAAGGTGACACCTCGTGTAATCACAAAAGCATTCATACACTACTTCGATCAATTCATTGTAGCATTCTAACCTTCTATCGGCAAGCTCTAGCATCCACTTAAAAAGAAACGCAACGCCGTCTGTTGTATAGCTTGATAAGCCGCTCAAAAAAACGCAACACCTCCCGTTATAATGAATGCGAGTTGTTTCAATGTGATAGAAAAGTCCAAAACCATTTTGTTGACGTCAACAAAATGGTTATAATTAGCTCTGGAGGAGAATGTTCGAATTTGGTTTAAACCGACCATGATTAAGGAAACAAATAAGTTTGAAAATAAACGTCTAAATTTATCTAATTATACTTGATTTTTGTTTTTTATTCATTAATATTTCAATTGAGGTGAAATATGATTGAAATAGACTTAAAAACTGTATTAATACAACATGGTTCCACTCAAGCAAAGTTTTCATCTGAATCAGGTGTGAGTTTAGCTACAATCAGTAAATTCTGTAATGATCCCAATTACCAACCTTCGGCACTTGTTAAAAGTAAAATTTACAACGCTTTAATACAATTGGGGTATATTGATAAGAATGAATGGATTCAATGATTTTTTTTTCAATTTGCATGATCGTTAGAATTTGGTAGGATATATAAACATAAAAAATGATCATTACCGGAAAAGAGGCGTCAAATTGACTTCTGAAGACGTAACGAAGAAAATTGCAGAAATTATTACAAGAAATATTAATGAACTTGAAAAGAAACCTATGGAATTGTTTCTTTTAAAAAGGATAAATGATCAGATAGAGAGCGATGTTTATCATAAGGATGAAAAAAATATGGATCATAAGGATCTTGTTTTTTTCCGCTATTTCTATTGTAATTTTCTTGAACACATTTGGTTTCATTTAGCTTGCGATGCTTCTTTACGGGTAAGTGATGAAAAAACCATACGTATTATTCAAAAAGTGATTCAAGGACTTAAAGGTCTTTCAAAAGCATATTTGCGTAATAATAAAGAAGAAATCTATGATGCTTTCATGAATCTTACATATTGCTATTTCAAGGAATTGAATTTGGAGGAGAACAATGATTAAGAATCCTGAGTCTTTTCTCTTACAACTATCAAAAGAAGTCAATCCGATCGATAGTAAAAATGCAGTCATTTTCTTGGCAGGAAATACCGGATTTGATTTTTTTGATATTGCCAAACAAACATTATCACCCAAAACTTCCTCCAGAATTGTAGAGATATATTTGGATTTGCTTGGGCAAATTGACAAAGCAGGAATTGAATACAACAAGCTTGCTTTTACAGATAAAACTTTAGGACCGTTAATGCTATCTTCTCAACTAATCCAAAAAACTCAAAAGGAAGCATTAATCATTAAAACCCGATTTCCTTGTGATTGCAAATTATGCTCATCCAAACTACGGGTTAAATCTAGTTGTGACATTGATGAAACCCCCGTAAAAGAACAAGATCGCATTGTCATCGTAAGTGATGTATTGTCAACCGGAGGAACGATTCAAAAATCAATTGATATCATCCAAAGCTATCATGGAAAAGTAGTGGCTGCTGTGGTAATTGTAGACCGCCAAGTATTTCTTGAAGAAAAAAAATCTGTTAAAGAAGCCCTAGAAGATAAGAATAAGGATTTTGCTTTGTTTTCTTTTACGACAAGAGATCGTATGCTAGTATGGGGTTTTTCTGAACCGACTATTCACGATTTGGAAAAGAAAGATTTTTTTGAAGTGATCCGGTCTTCATTAGAAATATCTGATGACGGTCAAATAAAAGAAAATGAAATGTTTGTTAAGAAGCTTGTTGATTACGCTATTCAAGAAAGAAAAGATAAGGATATTCGTTCTGATCGAAAAATGTTAGAAAATATGGTTGTTGCTCTCCTGTCACATTCTTTTACAAAACAAGCGATTCGAAAAGAAAACTAAAATGCCAGCATACGATGTTTTTATCGCGTATGATACGGCAACTGCAGAGAATTGTGCATCTTTTTTAAAAGAGAACTTAGAAAAAAACGGAATTCATGCTTTTGAGGCTCAAATTGATCTTGCTGAAATCGATAAAATTGGAGAAGACTGGAGATTGAATAGGGACAAAGCCTTAGCAGAGGCTTCTTTTTTCGTGTCAATTATTACTTCAATGGTGGTTTTTTCCGAAGAGTTTAAAGTTGAATTTGATTATGCTATTGAACAAAAGGCTCAGAAAAAAATACTTTTGTGTGTTCATAAAGAGACAAATACAGAGGTTGTGTTCAGAGTGTATCCAGAAATGAAAACACTCCAGAGAATGAAAAGCTTTGAAGATAAACATGAATTATGGAACTATGTTTCTAGCTTAATGAGCAAAGATCAGTCTATGTTTATCAAAATGGGTGTTTCGCATTCCATAAATATTGCGTCAAGGAAGCTGGAAAGACTTTCTCAAGATGCTTCTCTTCATCATACCCAACAAATGGAGAATAAGATTCATGATCTGCTGGATATATTAAGCAGCTATCAAACTAGAGATGAATTGATGGAGAGATATTTAAGTCTATTTCGCAATACGAATATAAAAAAATGATTACAAACCAATGAGTCCATAATACCATTTGTTTTCAATGCTGATGGAGAGATGATTTAATGTAAGTTTTCAAGGTGAATAGTACTTTATAAGCAAAAGGTTGTAAAATTTTTAAAAGGGGATAACATGAATCCGTTTCGCTTGAAAATCCCAAAGGCTTTTCATATCATCTTGATTGACATTCCTAAGATGGATTTCGATGTTTTTAAAATAGGGTTTCATCCTCTACCCCTCATTTGGGCGTTTCTATTATACAAAACACATTAAAGACTGGTTCGGATGCACGTTTTAGGAATATGAAGCAAAAAAGTTGGCAAAGGAACAAAACCAGAGTGTTCGTTGATCTTTTGTGAATATTGTGTTTTAATAACCATATGTTTAGTAGCTAGGGGGTAGAGTGTATGCCAAGACCAAACATGAAAGAAGAAACGAAAAGATTTCAAGATAAGCTTGAAAATGGACAGTTCAAAGTAGAGAGATCTGTGAAAAGTGAAGTTGATTGTGATGAAAAGATAGACCGTGACACAGAGGCTATCAAAAAGATATGTAGCTCAAGATTGTTCAAAAGACTTCTTGATATTGTGTAACAGGATTCGTCAAATTGTTTGAGCTCTTATAAAATTGTAAAATAACCTATTCACGAGTAGCCTACTTATGAGTAGGTTAATTATTTGGCGGTGCTATGAATGTGTCGTCGTAGTTGATAAGTTGTATGTTTGGCTTGGTTTCGGGTATTGTTTTCAAAGTGTTTGTAAATCCTGATTTTGAGAATACTATGTAATGTGGGTTTTGAAAACTTTTCATCATGGAAGCGATCGCTATCATCTTTTCCAATACCTCTTTTCCCACTGGTTCTGTTGTCCACTTGCATGCACCCAGAAGAGTCCTATTGTCCCCCTGTGCAACGATATCAATTTCATTCTGCTGTTTGGTTACTGGATTTGATCCCCACCAGCGTCCGATCGCATGAAACGGGAATGGTAAGAAGGAAGAGCAATTTTTATGCATTATATATTGTCTACAAACGTCTTCAAAAATGGGACCAATATAATGGTTGAGGTTTGGAATCACTCGGTTTTGTAACACTTCTTGTCCGTGATTTGCTTCAATGCTGACATTGTTTTGCGGTATAAACCGATACCAAAACTTGAACATGTTATCCCTTAGTTTGTAAATCCCGTTTCTTTCAGACTCTTTGCCGATGGGGTATTCTTTGTAGATGATCTGAAGCGATATCAATGATTTTAGATACTTTGCACACTTTTTGCCATCTTCGCCTGTTTTTGTTGCGATCTCATTTAACTTGCTAGATCCTTTGGCTATTGCATGTATGATCGTATTGTATATGGCTGGCTCTCTAAGTTCCTGTTTGAGGAGGTTTTCGGGCTCTTCGTATAAAGGACCTGTTTTTGTCAAAAAATTGTCATGTATCGCTGCAAATACATCCGGTGATTCTTGGCTATAGCTTAAATACTGCGGAGTACCGCCAAATACAGCGTATGCGATCATTTTTTCTTCCAAGGTGAATTGAGGAAAGAACAATGCGCTCTCGAAAAAATCAAATGCTTCCAATTTTATCTGCGCTGTTCTTCTTCCGTATAGTGGACTTTGGTATCCCAAAATCTGATGTTCCATAAAACTCATGGACGATCCGCACAATAAAAGAAACAACCGACTATTCTTAAAGGTCGTATCAATGAGTTTTTGTAAAATGGAAGATAAGGCAGAATTGCTATTTGCTAAATATGGATACTCATCCATGGCGAGGATGACCCTTTCTCCTTTTGCTTCCCTCACAATATAGGTAAATGCTTTTTCCCATGTGGGAAATGTATCGATCATTGATTTTGCCGATGGAAAAACGTCCAATACTTTCCCTGAAAAATTTTCTAGAGCGAGTTTATCATTTTGTTCAGTGGCTATGTAGAAGATTGCTTTTTTCCCCTCAAGAAATTTAGAAATGAGTGACGTTTTACCCACCCTTTGCCTTCCATACAGAACAACGAAACGAAAGCTATCGTTGGAATATTCTTTGTTCAAAACAGATAATTCTTTTTTGCGACCTATAAACATTTTACCCTACTTTCAAGTAGCCTACTTACGAGTAGGATAAGGAAAATTGAAGCATTGTCAATAGCTGCATTTAACCGAAACCACGGTCAGTTTGGTCCGTTTTGGTGGTCAGTTTGGTCCGAAATAACTAGCAGGGGTACCTTCCACCATTTTGATCAGGCAACACAGCATTTTTTTGCTTCGAACTTGACATCAATACGATTCATAGCTGTTGAATGTAAATATTTACTAAAAGTTGTCTTCCAAACAGCGATCAGGATTTTCAATTTTTTTATCAAACGTTTTGTTGAAAAACTGGTAAGTTTGTTTAGAATTTAAACAGAACCTTGTAGGGAGTGATAACATGCATCAACTAGAATCAAAAATGCGAATATATTGTGCTGGTCCTTTATTCAATGATATTGAACAACAAGAAATGAAAGCCATTGCTGAAGCACTAGAAAATGCAGGCTATGATACATTTTTACCCCAACGAGACGGTCTTGAACTTGCCAATCTTTTAGAATGTGCAAAAAAGAAGAATATTTCTCATGAAGAAGCTAGTATTCTTTTATCAAAAGCTATCTTTTCATTGGATATTTACCAAGTTACTAGTTGTGATGGGCTAGTATTAAATATGAATGGTAGAACTCCTGACGAAGGTGCTATAGTTGAAGCTGGTGTTGCTTGGGCATCGGATAAGAAGATTGTGATTTATAAAAATGACAAACGATCTTTTATGAATGGTCAAGATAACCCTATGGTAGTTGGTTTATCATGTTTTCAAACTGTCAAATCATACAATGAGATTGCTCAAAAGTTTCAACAACTCTTTCATGATAGCACATCTAATCCAACACAGAATAACACGCATTGTTTAGTGCCGAATTTTAATGATTTCATAGAAAACGGGAAACGATTATTCTTAGAACTCAAGAGTGCCAAAACCAATGAACTTGAAAAGAACACTGAAAAGGTAGCTGAAAAGCTTTTTGATTTAATCATAAAAACATTTAATGCCTCATTATGAAAGAACATGTGTACCATAGTCTTCTCACATACCGGAGAAAAGATATCAATGAGGACTTAAACGGAAGAGAAGCCTATCAGAGAGATATTGATCGAATTGTTTATTCCGATGCTTTTCAAAGGTTGAAGCACAAAACACAAGTTTTTTTCCTTCCAAAAAACGATCATGTTTGTACTCGATTGGAACATGTTCTTTATGTATCCCAAGCCTCTGCAGCAGTGGCTAGAACGCTTGGTTGGAATGAAGATTTAGCGAAAGCTATTGGACTGGCTCACGATATAGGGCATGCTCCATTTGGTCATCATGGAGAAAGCGTCTTTCAAGAGATTATTGAAGGCAATGAAGTTTTAAAAAAACAGATTCATTTCTTCCGACATGAGACAAACAGCCTGAGAGTTTTAGACACGATTGCATTCATCAATGGGCATAAAGAATCTGGCTTGAATCTGACTCTGGCTGTAAGAGATGGTGTATTATGTCACAATGGAGAAGACCAGAGCAATCACTTTGTTCCTCGAATCGTTACTGATGTAGCTATGCGGGACGAACTAGAAAAAAAGTTAAATTGTACTTTAAAAGAATGGCCAAAAGATTTGGGTTTACCCAGTACATATGAAGGATGTATCGTTCGAATTGTAGACAAGATTGCATATACAGGGAGAGATATTGAAGATGCGTTTACTGCCCATATTCTGGACGATGACACTAAAGCCGAATACGAAAATTTCTTTCAGAAAGAACACACCGATTTTTATGACCCAGACGATACACATTGCCCATTTAAAAATGGAAAATTTATCTCCTATTTCTTAAAAGATCTATGTACAAATAGTGCAAATAATGATGCCATAACTCTTTCAGATAGTTCTTCTAAATTACTTGCTAGTCTGATCGAGTTAAATTACGACAAAATTTACAAGCATGATCGAGTAAAAAAGTTTAAAGAACAAGCAAGACGTGGCATACGCATTTTGTTTGATTATTTGTTGATGGACCTTAAGGGTAGCAATAAACTCAAGGACAAAAGTAAACTACCGGATACTGAAATTGTATACCCTATTTTTGCGAATTTTATACAGAATTACCAAGATCAAAATGTACCCGAGGAAATGATGGTCCTTGATTTTATTGCTGGCATGACAGACAATTATCTTTTGCGATGCATTAGCGAACTTTTTGTTCCACAGTCAATTGTTTGATTAAGTATTTTGCCTGATCCATTCCTAGGTTCGCCTTGTGATAGATTGAAAGTGTCACGAAAAGTCTAGACAACCATGCGCGTTTTCATATGAAAAACAACCGCACATCCTCCTGACTTTTTAAAGTCGAGCTTTCTACCCGCATATTTCGGTGGTCAGTTTGGTCCGAAATAACTAAAAATAAGGGGTACTATCTTTTTTTTTTGTAAAACACATAAGCAGTATTGACTAACGTAGTGGGTTGCAATACAGTATAGGAATAGAACAACAAGGAGAAGTGAGTAGCATGAAAATAAATATGTGGTATCGAGTTGTAGTGGTGATGATTAGTGCATTGTTATGTTGCACATCGCTTGCTTCATGTGGTAAGAGTTCTAAGCCATCGCCACCGAATCAATCGGATGTGGCCACCGAGACTGCACCTGAAACTTCTACTCAAAGTGGTGCCCAAGAAGAGATAATTGATGAGGAAAATTCTGAAAATGAGATTTGTACAAATACATTGTATCACGCTCCTTATCTTGTATTCCAGGCCGGTTTATCCTCTCAACCCTCTGATTTCTATTTAACCGCGTATGATACTTCGACTGGTTCTATTACGCGTATCAATAAAGGGTTTCACAGACAATATTTCATTCGCAATGCAGAGCTGTATTTTGATCAGTATCAAAGCTACTATAAATGCGGGGTGGGTTCCTTTCAAATTGAAAAAATAGAGGAAAAAGAATTTCTGAACAAACTGTTTGACGATGCTGAACGTTTGGACTATATTAACGACTTGAGGGCACTTCCCGAAGCTTTCAAAAAACTCGATTATTTCAATATCAACCAAGTGTTAAAAGGGCATTTCACATCTCAAAACCAAGAGGATACATTGTTTTTGGCGGGAGGCAAAGAACGTTCCACTATGGGTATCATTCGAAAAGAAAACGATCAGTATCTGCCTTCCATTTGGGACGAAATTAAATTTCTGGAAAATAAGAGGTTTCCATTTTGGCAATCCATGATCATTGACATTGATCATGATGGTCTAGACGAAGTGGTGGTTGTGGGGCACGACTACGATTACCATAAAAACCCTACTATGGTGTTTGTGTGGGATTATCATGCGCCTCGAAGCAAGATTGAACTTTTCTTGGTAGGAAGCTTGACTAAAGTAAGCGATCCAGAGCTGATTGAAAAAAACCAAGAAGTCTATTTGCGATATACGTTTTCAAATGTAATTTACCAGCGGAAAATTGATTTTCAACAAGGACGGGACCATCCCTATACGTTTGTAGAATCAAATGAGCCTTTGCAGCCCGTGATATTTTCTCACAAGCCTGCTACATACTTTCCTAGCTTCTCCTTTCTGGAGACTTTTGAACAAAGCGCAGCCATTGTTTTGCACAACACTGATTCATCTGAAGCCTTTCCATGTGTTACCTTGCCACCGAGAATAAGCATTCAGACTGGTTCTTCCTCTATCCAAGAACGACAATTTGTATCGAAGCAGAACAAGGTTCTTGCCACATTTGTTTCCATGATCAATGAAGGAAAGGATCCTTTTAAGCAATCACCAAAAAATCCTTGCGAGGGAATGGAATATTTGACAGAGATGGACTCTGTGTGCCAACACTCTTCTCTAACATTTGTCGATTATGTACAATACAAAATAAGCAAAGTAGAAAGTATTTTCCCCGTTACTGCCAACAATAATGAATATGTAGTGATAACAGCAAAAGGCGGATGGGACACTTACGTTTTTCTTTTTACTCGCTCTTTTGAACTGCTAGATATCTATTGGGAACAGGGAAGTTGTTCAGAAGGAAGCATCAATACAATCGTTAGCTTAGAAAAACCATCTTATTTCTGGATTAGTACGTATGCCTATAGAGGCCCTTATCTACTTCAGTATTTTAAAGTAGAAAACGAAAAGCTGGTAGATTACGAATGGTATTGCACTCCGGGAATGGTTCGAAAAAACGGAAAAGTATATTTTGAATATAGCGATGGTTATATGTACAGAGAGACAAAGGGTTGTGATTCTGGTATGTATGCATCCGAATATGTAGATCCATTTACTCACGAAAGCTGCAACAAAGAGTTTCTACCTGAAATGAGAGAACAATATGATGCAGCGTATCTGTATTATTTTGGTCTTAAGCATTGGGAAGTTGTCTATGATGGGATCAAAGTTTTACTATCGTACGGTCCTGTTCCTCCCCTTTTAGAATCTCCCTTTCCAGATGGCCGCGAAAAATACCACAGGCTATATTGGTTTTTTGATATATTTGAACAGTATGAAATGGAGATATCTATTCCCCCCGCAGAATCATAAAATTGTAAAATAACCTACTCACGAATAACCTACTTATGAGTAGGTTATTCTTTGTAGATGATCTGAAGCGATATCAATGATTTTAGATACTTTGCACACTTTCTGCCATCTTCTCCTGTTTTTGTTGCGATCTCATTTAACTTGCTAGATCCTTTGGCTATTGCATGTATGATCGTATTGTATATGACCAGCTCTCTACGTTCTTGCTTGAGGAGGTTTTCGCCTACCTTGAGTTTACTACGCTTGTGTTTTCATAATAATCATACCCAATGGGGTAGGATTGCTGGCAAAATCCAAACGAGATGAATGAAAAGAGTGCTTCGGACTGATGTAATAGTTTCCCTAAATAGATATGGAGTATAATAATAAAGTGTCATGGGTACATTGAAGATGTTTTTTAAGTGCAATCAGGAGGTTATATGTTGGATAAACTGGAATTTTTAAACAAATACAACCTGGAAAATGATTTTATTGCGTCGAAGTATGATTGGGAGACCATTGAAGAAATTGTCAGCGATTTTGAATCTAGGCAGGAGACTCTAAAAAAGAGCTTGGATGAGCTGTTAAAAGTATTTGCGAATTCGGAATTACCGATCTGCACACTATCTTATTCAGTGGAAAGGATGCATTGCAGAGCTTCAGGTAAGAACCATTTTTGAAGAAGCCTGGGGAGAAGTGGATCATTCTCTTGTATATGCTTTGCGAAAAGACGATGAACTACTAAGGCAGTACAGCAAAATTCTAAGTCGGATTGCTGGAGCAGGCGATGAGATCAGTACCATCATGAAGCAATTTGCACTTCACCAAGAGAAAATACAAAAAGAAAAGCACACTCTGCATTCCAATATCCGCCAGATTCGAGGCATTCTTGAGGCCTGCGATCTTGATTCCAATAAACTCCAAGATGCATTGGCATTACTTGCAGGTATCGAAGATGTGGTGGTGTAGACGGGATGCGACCGCGAAATGGTTATGAATTGGATCCGCTTTCATGGTCAGATTGGTCCGAAACCATGGTCAGTTTGGTCCGAAATTGTTCTACGTTGGTCTGAAATAGCTACTTCACAACGTAGCAGAAAGGAATCAATATGAAACTCGTTGCAACGAATACAGGATGGAATACCATTACAGCCTATGCCCTGGATGATAAAAAGAAAATGGTATGGCGGGGAAGACAAAAGATCTTTGATGAACTGGTCGAAGGAGAGATTTTTGACGTTGATGTTACCAAGCGGTGGGTGTTTGGAAATACACACTATGTGTCCGGATCCATTGTGCATCACGAAATTAATATTCCTGCCCTAGGTTTGGAACCTTTGCCAGTGAACAGAATGTCTCCAAATGATAGAGAGTACGAAATGGAGCAGGTTGTTCCAGGAACTTGTAAAGATTCTATCTACGATCCCATTTGTGAAGCTGTAGATTTAAAAGCTACAGGGGATAGTAGTATAGCCTATGAAATTCTGCTGGAGCTACTGGCAACCGATTTGCGCTGCATTGATGCCCATGTTCACCTAGGCCACATGCGATTTCAAATCCAAAGTGATACTATTTTGCTACTGCAAGCCTTGAAAAACTATAGGGTAGGAGTGGCGATGGGAGAATTCTTCTTAGGAGATCATTTTGACGGACTTTTGCCCTGGGGCTGGGTGGATAACCGTCCCTATTTACGAGCGTTACAAGGCGAATGTTTAGCACTGTGGGCATTGAATCGGTTTGAAGAAGCAGAGGCAGTTGCCACCAAATGGTTGAAATTGTGTCCAGATGACAACCTAGGCATAAGTTTCGTACGCTTGCGTGTCCAAGAAAGGGTTCCATACACAAACTACATAGGCGATTAGACCCACCCCATTGTGTTGCCTCGCTACTTCTTAATGGGGCCAGTTTGTGAAACATTGTACGAATAAGGAAGATTAACGTTCCCCCTTTTGTTGTTCCAATGATTCCGCATGACCCTTATACCAAGGATTTTCATGATAGTCATTTGGAACCCTTGATGAATAATCCTTTCCGTATATGAAATTGCAGATGAAAAAATCTTTCATTTTACTTGCAGAGGAAACAAGCATTTGTAAAATTTTTCTTGTTGGTGCTTGTAATGGTTTGGGTGTTTCGGCCCCTCACCATCGCAAAGCCCTGTTATATTGAAGGAAACTACCGAATCAGTGAATTTGAAACCGATGGAACTAATACCGCAAAAAGCCCCATCATCACAACTTCAACCGACCCGGAGCAGCGGGAGGTATGTCCTGACCATTAACGTTGTGTTTCATTTCCTTTGTTTCTTTGTTAATGAAGTATTGGCTTGAATAACAACAATCTTGTAGAATTATTGAAATCATCTATGTTAGTAGCATCATTAAAAACCCTTTGGTATTTTTTTACCCAATTCTGAGAAAATCTTCATTGACATGATACCATGATTGAATAGAGAATTAGAATGAAAGCTTCTTTGTAATTGCATGAAGAAAGGGGTTATTATGAATACGTCTATGAGCAGTGAAAATGCAGAAAGATTTATCCGGAAGCTAAGACAGGATAAACTACGACAATATATAGGCCCAAATATTGGTATGAATTGCAGAGATGAAACAGTTTTTAAGGACTATGTAACCTATAATAGTTTCCTGAAAACAAGTCTATTTCATTCAATTGCCCGGAAACCACTGGAGACTTACGCAATGTCGAAATAAGAGGAGGCTAAGATGAACTTTATTGACTCAACGAAAGCGAAAGAAGCTGCAAAGAGATTTATCGAGGACTTGAAAAGTGGCAAAATCAAAAAAGATGTTCTCCCCAATAAAGCAGAGAACTACACAAGAAAAGAAGAAAAGAAAGACTTCGAACACTTTTGCAAATTTGCAGAAACTGAATACTACAAGGAATTGGTTGATCACAATTGAATGACAACATTTTTGTAAGGAGAAAATATCCTATATGAAATCAACTGTAAATCGTGCACACATGAAACGAAAGCTTGTGTTTGACCCTGCATTTCAACCAGTTCGATACATTGGAGAAGACAAAGAAAAGGAATTTTTTTGCAATGGTATGTTTCATTTTGATATTGCTGCTCTGAACGAACACATCCGTACTCATCAGGAAGATTATGTACTCATCGACATTGAGGTGGATTGATATTATTCAGAAGTCAGCTTTATGAATGCAAAAGAATCTCTTGAAAGCCTACTCCAAGGAGCTTCTAAACAAGATTCAAAAAAAGGTCACGGAAAACTGAAAGAGGAGCATATTGAAGCCTCTGATGTTAGTCGCCCCATCATTTTTGCCGAGATTATTCCGGATCGATTGGACATAGTAGATGGCATTAATCCAGATAACCTCACCATGAGAGGATATAGCTTAATCGATGGACACCACAGAATAGTCAAAGCCCATAGACTGGGGCATATAACCCTCAAGGCATATCTGGTCAGAATGGAACAACATCTTCCTTGTATGTTTGAGGGATACAAAGAGTATGTCGAGTATTGGAACGAGAAATTGAGAAGTTACTAAGTACCCTAAGCAGTTTTCTGGAAGCTGTTCAGATGGTACTCAAAGGCCATTTCTACACCGCATTTTTTTGCTTCAAACTTGACACCAGTACGTTTTATTCCTTTCCTATGAAGGCAATGCTTCAGTGAAATCATGGGAAATGATGTTTTTTTCTGGTAGAAATGTAAACTAGAAGCATACTACAAATTGAATTTGAAGGAGCTGTTCGACGGATGAAAACTATCACAGAGCCTCATTTGCTTTCGATGGAAGACCTGGTTCATACACTGCAGAGCGATGATGAAGAAGGATTAAGCACCAAAGAAGCCCAGCGCAGACTGGCTGAATATGGTGAAAATGTAATTGATTCGGGAGAAAAGGTCTCTGCCTTGAAAATTCTCCTCCACAATCTCAACAATCTGATTGTATATCTTCTTTTCATTGCTTCTATCGTCGCTTTTTCTATGGGAGATTCTGTGGAGGGCTTTGCCATCATTATAGCGATCCTCATTGCTGTCATATCAGGGTTTGTTACGGAGTATAGGGCGCAAAAATCAGTCGAATCTCTTCAAAAAATGATACAAATTAAAACCAAAGTGAAGCGGGATGGTTCCCTTAAGGAAATGGAAGCAAGGCTATTGGTTGTGGGCGACCTTGTTTTTTTGGAAAAAGGGGACGCTATAGCGGCAGATGCTAGGATTGTAAAAAGTAAAAATTTGGCATGCAACGAGTCGGCCCTTACCGGGGAATCGGAAGCTGTTGAAAAAGAAGCTGCCTTTACGCCTGAAGAAAATGCTCCTCTAGGAGACCGTAAAAACATGGTGTATACTGGCACTGCCGTTACCAGGGGCAATGCCTGGGCAATGGTTACTTCAACGGGCATGCAAACCGAAATGGGAAAAATCAGCACAATGATACAGTCTGAAAAAAAGCAAGCATCCCCTTTAGAAGATCAATTGCATCGACTGGGGAAAGCTTTGATTGTGCTAGCTGGCGCTGTCTCTGTGCTGATCACGATTTTTGGTATTGTTACCGGAGAAGAAGTAATAGGGATGATAAAAATTGGCATTGTGCTTGCGATTGCTGCTGTACCGGAAGCACTGCCAGCTGTTTCTACCATTACCCTAGCCTTGGGGATGAAAAGAATGGCCCAGCGCCATGCCCTGGTAAAAAGTCTGTCTGCTGTAGAAACCCTTGGCTCTACTACCGTAATTTGCACCGACAAGACCGGTACTTTGACCGAAAACCAGATGACCGTCAAGGAAGTCTTTCTTCCCCATGAAGAACTGATCGAAATAACGGGCCAGGGGTATGAACCGAAGGGAACATTTCTACAGAATGGAAAAGAGCTTACCACAGTAGATGGCCAACTAAAATCAGTTCTCATTGCTGGCATCCTTTCTTCCAACGCCTCCTTAGTACAGGAAGAAAAGCAGTACAAGGTGATTGGAGATCCCACCGAAGGCGGTATTGTCGTGATGGGTAAAAAAGCGTCTTTGGACCTAAAAACACTCCAGCAGGAAGGCTACGAGAGAATAGGAGAAATCCCCTTTGATTCCAGTGATAAATATATGGCTACTGCCTATCAAACGCCTGATCAAGGGAAACAAATCTTTGTCAAAGGAGCGCCTGATGTTTTGTTTGAGAAGGCATCTCTATCGGCTGAGGAAAAAAAGGATTGGATCCAGGCAAACGATGATTTAACCGAAAAAGGACTTCGCGTTCTTGCCATGGGATCTATCCCTGAGTATAGCGGCCAGGGAGATGAGCCTTCTATGCGAAAAGCCTTGGAGGAAGATCTGAAACTACTTGGGTTGGTGGGCATTATTGACCCTCCCAGAGCGGATGTAAAAAAAGCGATTGAAGTAGCCCAAACGGCTGGAGTACGCGTTATAATGATTACCGGAGATCATCCAAAAACCGCTCGCATCATTGCCCAGAAGATTGGCATGCAACACACAGAAAAAGTGATTGCAGGGCAAGCGATGGATCAAATGAGCGTTGAAGAGTTGGCAAAAGAAATTCTGACTACTTCCATTTTTGCCAGAGTTTCCCCTGAAAACAAACTCCAAATTGTAAGGGCATTGAATATGGATGAAGAAATTACTGCTATGACAGGCGACGGCGTCAACGATGCTCCTGCTTTAAATGGGGCAGATATTGGCATTGCTATGGGAATTCGAGGCACAGAGGTAGCCAAAGATGCTTCCGACATGATCTTAACAGACGATTGCTTTTCTACCATCGTTGAAGCGATCAAAATTGGGAGAAACATTTTTGATAACATTGAAAAATTCGTGTATTTTCTCTTTTCCTGCAATGTGGTGGAAATCTTTGTCATTTTTCTGGCTATCGTCTTTGGACTACCAATGCCCCTCCTTGCTTTGCAAATTTTATGGCTGAATTTAGTAGTGGATGTATTCCCTGCCATATCTTTTGCTTGGGAGGTAGGCGAATCGGATATCATGAAGCGAGGGCCAAGGGATCCTAAAAAATCAATTGTACACCGAGGCTTCCTGTTAAAGGTTTTGGGCAACGGCTCCCTTTTGGGGCTTGGTGCGTTTTCTGTTTTTGTAGTCGCTCTCTACATGCTCAGTTTAAGCTATGAAATTGCCCTCACGATGTCCTTTACAACCATGGTGTTTGCCCAGCTATTGCATACCCTCAATGTACGAGAAAAGAATCACATTTGTTGTCAAGTGAGACTAATGAGCAATCCTTACCTGATGATTGCATTGTTACTCTCTTCGCTTCTGCAGCTTATGGTGATCTATGTTCCATTTTTCAATACCGTCATGGGTACAGTGCCACTTGGCATTCATTTATGGCCTTGGATAGCCATGGGCGCTATTGTTCCCACCCTGATCATCCAAGCTTTGCGATGGGTGAGTTTCAAAAGAAAGTAGCAACCTGCAATGAGAATGCAATATGCCAGGAGTGCGCTACGGGTGCTCTATGTTTAGACAATGAGTGTGCCGTAGGGGGTTCTGTGTGTATGCCATGGACATTCTGTGGGTGCACTATGAGCTTGCCATGAGCATACAATGAGAAATTTTCAATGAATCAATGCCAAGCTGCTTATAGCTGTAAAATTTGACGAGTACTCGCATCATTATAATGATCTCTAATCATAAAGTCGTGATAAAAAACTTGTGCCATTTTTAGAAATACCATTGAAAAAAATAATGATATTCTACTTGCACAGAATAAAAGAATTTGTAAAATTTTTCTTGTTGGTGTTTGGAGTGGTTTGGGTGTTTCGGCCCCTCATCATCCCAAACCCCTGTTATATTGAAGGAAACTACCGAATCATTGAAATTGGTAACCGATGGAGCTAATACCGCAAAACGCCCCATCACCACAACTTCAACCGACCCGGAGACACGGGAGGTATGTCCTCACTATCCACCTTGTGTATCAATTTTTTGTTCGTCCCTGATAAGAACCTATTTGCCCACTATTCAACAGTTTGAACTCAACAAGAAGAAAGCCCTTCACAATCCTTTCATGCTTTTTTCACCTTCCTGGCATATACCAATTGATCTAATGAAATAATTGAGTAAAGAGGATCATAATGTTAACAAGCAGTAGGTTTTTTACTGGCCTAAAATACTCTACGTGGATAGTAGTTTTGTTGTGTTTTCTCATGGGAACAAGCTGTTTTGTCAGTTGTTCAAAGAGTAGTCAAATTGAATGCGAATCTGATTTCATAGGAGCAACTTCTTCATACAATCTGTATCTTCAAACCTGGCAAGAAGAGTTTGAATATCAAGGTGACACTGAGCTATTGAACTGTACTATCATTGTTCAATATCCCTTGGTTGCAGAAATGAAGGATACAAGCCTTCAAGATAAAATCAATGGTTGCATTTACACGGATATATCCAGTCGCATTGAAGATTTTAAGAACAATTTAAACAAGTATTGGAATACTTCTTATCGACGAAACGTTACCATTGAATTCATGACAGCAGATTATTTAAGTATTCTCTATGAGGGGATAACAGAGAACGGATGGGCAAGACCTTACCAATTTGCAGAAACCCTGAATGTGAATATAAAAAATGGAACACCTATGGTTGTTTCTGATTTTTTTGTACCCGACGTGGATGGACCTACTTTACTCATGAATTATTGCAAACAGGATTTAATAAAGCAGTACGAAGAGTTTTATAAAGAGGAAATCACAGGCCAATTTTTGATGTTGATAGATTGGGGTGTTACTCCCGAAAGTTGTTCTAATTTCTCCATAACTTCAAAAGGCTTCCATCTGATTTTTATTGATGTATTCTCTCACGCCGAAGGCATCTGGGAAGTGTATGCACCCTACAGCGCATTCGGAGAACAGTGTTTGCTGAATGAATAATACTCATATAGAAATTTCGATGCCTGTTTTTCGTCAATATACAACAAGAAAATTTTGAATATCATGGGAGTGCAAAATTATGTCCGCACCCTCGTCTTTGATGCAGGCAAGAATGAGTGCTTTGCAAATCCTCTTCGCATGCATTCCACAGAAACCATAAAAGTACATTGTTCATTCTCTTCCTAACTCTGATCATGCAAACTTATCTGGGAGGGAAAATGAAAACGAGCAAGATAGACTCTTGCTACTCTATTCGAGGATTGTTTCAGGAACTTTACAAACTAAAGAAAGCAATTTGGCAAGGGAAAACGTGTCTATTAAATGAAATCACCAAAGCGCACCGGCTCATATTCCAGAAATTACAGGTTGTGTTGCCTAACTCGTAGAAGAGTTTAGAATAGATGTGTATTCGATCGCCATCATTGGGAAATAGCAAAAGAACATTCAATGTTGTTTGGTTTGGTAGAAGCATCAAAATCTTTGGAGAAGACGATTTTAAGTTTTTCTGCCATCTCTTTGTTACACCACCAAAGAACAGAATTCGGTGATGTTTTACCGTTCCATTTTCTTTGGTTCCTCCTACAAGTTCTGCACAGTAGTAGATCTTGTCTTTCTTCTTTCAAGGCGTAATTTTCACATACATACAATCCTCCATTAGGTAGTAGTCTATCGTGCTGTTGTAGGATAAAAGAACCAATATGCAAGCTATTTGTGAAGAATTATGCCATTGAGTCTAGACAACTTTTGAAACAACAAATGTTATGAAATCAAGAGTTGTAACTTTTTAGGGGTGGTTTAAGTTGAAGATCGGTTGAAAAGTATTCTTCAAAACAAGGTCCTATGTGTTATTTTAACTTTTTAATGGTAGGAGGGTGCATAATGTGTACTTTTAGTGAATATAAAGAATTTGTAAAGAAAACTGAAGAAAATTTATTAAATTGTGCTTTTCACTCAGAAGATGTAAAGTATTTGGATGGTAGTACTTTTAATGAATACTATGAAGATATTTTTAATTCTAAGGATTATTTCGCACAAGATAGAAATCGATACCGGACTCCGATGCAAGTAGAAAGAGATAGGATTATTTATTCAAATCTTTTTTCAAGATTGGCTCAAAAGACTCAGCTTTTTACAACTGAACAAAAGGGGATAACTGAAAATCGTTATTCACATACATTAAAAGTTCAACAGATCTCTAGCTTGAGTTTACTATACCGTTGTTATAAGTGCCCCTTAAAGCCTTTTCCTATCTGATATGACAGAAAACAGGCTTGTATAGACTAAAAATCTAAAAGCTCAGGTTTTGCAAGTCATACCACTCTTGTATTACTGGTTTCATAGTTTCCAATGTAGTTTCTTTCATGGGTTTCTTTTGCAGATCCGATATACTGATTACTTCTACTTGTCTGACTTACTGTTAATATTAATAATATTATGTACCACCGAGGGTCTGTACACAATCTTAGTTTTATAACACCTAACAAAATAACCACTAACACCGACCAGCGAAACTTTCTTAATTCATTTGTTTATTCCTGTTTTTTTACCCTAAACATGACACCAAAACGTTTACACGGTGTGTGTGTATTTTTGAATTCTTCTATTTCATTGACGATAGTTGATATACTTGTACAATTTCTGAGTAACATGGTTTTATAGGAGATATGATTTGGTACTTTTACAAGAAGATGACACACAGACTGATGAAAATGTCGAAATGGAAGAAGAAGTAGAGATTGAAGATAACTCTGAAGAGCTTGAAATGCAAGAACCCTTCAATCCAACTGAAATAAAAATTGATACCAGAAACGATACTTTGCGAAACATCATCGATCGATTGCGTAACAATGAAATTGATATGAATACTGAGTTTCAAAGGCATGCAGAGCTATGGGACACTAAAAAGATGTCTCGCCTGATTGAATCCATCCTTATACGATTTCCTCTTCCAGCCTTTTATTTCGATGCATCCAATGATGATCAGTGGTTAGTGGTAGACGGACTTCAAAGATTGTCTTCTATTCAAAGATTTGTTATTGATCAAAATCTTAAACTGAGTGGATTGGAGTATTTACAAGAGCTATTTCACAAAAATTATACGGAGCTGTCTAGGAAATATCAACGCCGCATTGATGAATGCCCAGTTACATTGTTTCTTATCCAACCTGGCACCCCAAAAGAAGTCAAGTTTTCTTTATTTCGGCGAATTAACACAGGAGGACTTCTTTTGAAAGATCAAGAGATTCGCAATGCAATGACGGATCCTTCTGTACGAGATTATTTGAATGAGCTTTCTTCTTACGAATATCTGACCTCTACAATTGGGAACCAGTCAAAGCGAATGAAAGACAAAGAACTGATTCTTCGCTTTTTTGCATTTTATACCATGGACTTTGCTGGTTTTAAAAAGAATATCACTAGTTTTTTGGATGCTATGAACATGCGTCTTGAAAAGCTTACAAAGCTTGAGCTGGAGGAGTATAGGGAGATATTTTACCGCGCCATACAGCGCTGCTATGATCTTTTTGGATCGGATGCTTTTGAGAAAAAAACAAGCACTGCAGGCAGCTGTGTTAAAAAGAATTCTTCTTTGTTTGAAGTGTGGACGGTAGCCATGGCCAAAGTTTCACAAGAGCAGTTTGATGTGCTACTTGCAAACAAAGATATAGTGAAAGAGAAACACCAGAAAATGATCGAAGAAGATAACCAGTATGTTAATTCCATCACGTATTCCACGCAGAAAATCAGTCATTTTCGGTATAGACATGAAGCTGTTAATCGCTTGTTACAGGAGGTTTATGATGCTGGAATTTGTACGAATCCAACGATTTAAAACCTTGTACGATGCTTCGTTTCCCCTTTCCAACCTGAATATTTTCAGTGGATTAAACGGAATGGGGAAATCTTCTTTTATACAAATTCTTCTTTTGTTGCGTCAGTCGTTTGAAAAAGGGATGTTTCCAGCAAAGGGACTGTTTCTCCATGGTGACTATGTGTCACTAGGAACAGGAAGCGACATACTTTCGGAAAGTTCCGATCAAGATGAGATTGAATTTATACTCACCTGGTCGGATCGAAACCCAGATCGCTATCGATTTCGCTATTCTGCTGATTCAGATGTTCAGCCACTTCTAGATGTTTCTGCAGACAATGACTATTTCTCTGTAAATTTTTCTGAACATGAATCTCCATTAAGTCTATTCAATACACAGTTTCAATATCTTTCTGCTGATCGCATGAGCCCTCAGACGATGTATGGTAAGTCGGATTACCACGTGGTTATGATGAATTCTTTGGGCAATCATGGGGAATACACCCCCCACTATATTGCAGAACATGGGCTGCGAAAGATTTCTATCCCTTCCCTTAAGCATGATAAAACAGAAGGGTTGACCTTGATTGAAAATGTCAATGCCTGGATGGCAGAAATATCTCCTGGGATACGAATAGAAGCCAAGTTGCAAAATGAAACCAATTCGGTTGTGCTTAAGTATTGTTTTGCTCAACAAAATGACGTTACGGCCTCTTTTAAGCCCCAAAATGTGGGGTTTGGAATTACATTTGTGCTTCCGCTGGTAGTAGCTTTGTTAAAAGCAAAACCAGGGGACCTTCTTTTGCTTGAGAATCCCGAAGCTCATTTGCACCCTGCCGGGCAGTCTCTTGTGGGAAAATTGTGTGCACTGGCCTCTCACCATGGTGTACAGCTTTGCATTGAAACGCATTCGGATCATTTTTTAAATGGAGTGCGAGTGGCAGTGAAAGAAAAAAAGATGGAACCCCAAGAGGTTACGATTTTCTTTTTACAGAGAAGCGATTGTACTTCTCATTACTCCACTGTGATTTCTCCAGCCATTGACCAGGACGGTCGAATGGATTGCTGGCCGAAGGGTTTTTTTGATGAATCAAGTGCGGTTTTAGAAAAACTTCTATGTCATCCTGGCTAGTGTTCAACCACCATTCTCTTCCTTTTGAGGATCCCTACAAGGCTATTGAGGCAATGCCTGCCTTTATTCAAATCTGCTTGCAGGCTCGCAATAGAGGGTTTAGTACCATTTTGATGGAAGAAAAACAAGGCGAAACTTGGTTTCATCTTCCTTTGGCTGAAGGATATTTCTGGAGAGACTGGTACGAACAACACAAAAGCACCGAAAAGGATCAAATTCAAGGATTTCTGCAAATTGCTACAGACAGCTATCCATTTGCTGCGGATGCACCTGCATTTTTGCAGGCAACCATCGAATGGAATGGCAAAGCGGAGCATTCTGCCTTGCGAGCAGCGGCCTATTACCAAAGCCCACTTGTGAGTTTTCCCACAAAGCATCCCTGGAATTCTTCCCCGTTTCCCGTTTCTTTGCACCTAAAGGGGAAGAAGACAGAAGTAAGCCTTCAGAATTTGTATCAACTGGAAGGTACCGAGAAAATACTGGATGCATTGCAGAAGGAAAAGGATTCGTTACTCCTTTCTGTAAAAGAATTGATTCAGAATGCTAGCGAACTGTACCCTCATATTGTATTGTGTGAAAACATGATTCAATGTTTGCAGAAATGGTCGTATCCAGAAGTAGTATTTACCCAGACAAAGGAAACGCTTCGAGTGCTTGATTCCTTTGTTGCGAAATGGCAAACAGAGGAAGCCTTGTTCTATTCAGAGAAGACTATCAGGGAATTTGGTTTGAACCATGAGGTGAGTGGTGAATCGGACACTGTGAAGAACAATCCCAAGCTTAAGAAAATGAGAACCTTTTTTCTTCCTGATGGTAGGAAACAATTTTTTGAGCAGCATGCAAAGCTAGCAAATGGATTCCGACTGTATATGTACCCCGATATGGCACAAAAGCGTATTTACATTGGCTATGTTGGCCCTCATTTCCCCACAGATTAACGCTTTTGGTGGGGGTGCCCTACGAGAAGTTGGCATTTTGTGCAATAGAATGCACAAAAGTGTTGATTTTGTATACTTTGTGCAGGGGATGTTGTTGCTGTATTAACCGAAAGTGTGGGTCCAAATGCTTATTGGCGTAAACTGAAACAGAGACTTCATGAAGAAGGAAATGAAACCGTGACAAATTGTCACGGTTTGAAAATGCAGTCCGTCGATGGCAGATTAGGCCATGAATAAAATACTGGAGTGTTTTAAAGACATGACTAAAAGAGGAGAGAAGTGAGTTGGCTACAAATTGTAGTCAACTGAAAATGCAGTCTACCGATGGCAAATGAGGGTGTGGATAAGATATTGAACTTGCATTGCTGGACTACACCTTTGGAATATTTATAGGACGTAAGTTCTCGGGCACATCCTACGAAATGTATTATAGTACATCTAAGGAGTAATAGTATGCATGTAGCAAGGGCGAAGAATGGGGTATTTTTGGGTATCCTGTTGTGTTGTATTTTGGTTTTTCATGGATGTACTGGGGTTGTACAGAATAGTGTGATAAAGGGCTCTGGGGGTGCTGTGCAAGAAAGTGCTCAAGTACCTGCTTCTGCAGATGATTCTTTTGCGACTCAAGAAAGTACTCCTTCTGTTATCGATCCACCAATGCCTTCTCTGGAAGAGATGCTTGGGCAGAACTTTATGGTTGGTTTTGATGGGAAGGAAATCACGGATGAAATTCGCTTTTATTTACACCAAATCAAACCTGCAGGCATTGTGATTTATAGGAGGAATATAGAAGATTCTGCGCAGATCACACAGCTATTGCAGGAGTTGCAAGAGATTGCCATAGAAACGACTGGCACTCGATATTTTGTAATGATTGACGAAGAACCGGATGGTGCTTCTCGAATGGGACTACTGAAAAATTGTTGTCCGCTAGGATCTCCGTATTGGAAGAAGATTGATCAGGATGTTGCCATATTGTCTTCGTTTGGATTCAATACAGAGCTAGCTCCTGTAGTGGATTTTCCTTTTAATCCTCAGTCTTTTATGCGCAATCGAGTTCCGGTGAATACCACTGAAGAGCTGATGAGTTTTAACCAGGGTTTTATCGATATTCTTCATGCGCATGGTATGTTTGCTACGCTAAAGCATTTTCCTGGAATGGGAGCTTTTTCCACCGATCCTCATTTGGCAATACCTGACCAGGAAATATCCAAAGAAACTTTTCAGCAGTCTTTGGATTTGTTTCAACATGGTATTGATGCAGGAGCGGATTTTATTATGACCGCGCATGCAGTGTATGGGCATGTGGATTCTACCTACCCTGCTACTCTATCTCGCTTGATTATTACCGATGTACTGAAAGAAAAAATGCAGTTTCAGGGCTTGATTGTGACCGATGATTTATCGGATATGGCACTGGCTTGTAACGTATGGACGTTGGATGAGCTGGGAGAGCTATCCATTCTGGCTGGTCATCATTTGATCCTGTATTCGCATAAACTATCAAGAACAGCGGAAATGTTTCAGTATATCCTTCAGAAATGTAGCCAAGATGAACTTCTTTTCAAGCAAGTTCAGCAAAATTATATGGATGTGTCAGCTTTTAAACGCTCTCATCAAATGGACTCCAGTTCAGAAATGAAGGAGGGGTTATGAAAGATCATGTTACGATTTTACAGCGCAGTCTTGTGATTGCAGTTATTTTGCTAGTCGGCATTGCTATCATTGGATCGATTGCCAATCTAAAGGTAGCGTTTAGAGAAACGGAAACTTGTCCGCCACAAGGTAAACTAGTGGATAAATCGGGGTTGATAGGAGAGTTTGAAAGACCTTCTTATCAGTGGTTTCCACAAAGACCCTATACCCAAGCATTGTACGAAGATGAGGAGGAGGAAAACAAGGGAAAAACCTCGATTCTCCAAAGGCCTCGCATTTTAGAAGTAAAGGGTCATCCATTTCGGGGGAATGTACAGTTTCAAATGCTTACAGAGCCTGTTCGAGCGGAGGAAGATGCCATTGTGCACACTCCTTTTGACTTTACACAACAAGTTGTATTGTTTGCTCGAGAACCTGATAAAGAAGAATCTTCGTGGCGTTCTCACTACGAACCCTATACATTAGACCAATTGGAAGATCCTGGGGAGCTACAGAATCATCTTCTTTGCTTTGTATTGCATATTCCAAACCTGTACCAGAATGCTTCTTTTTCATTCCCTCTTCATCAAATTGTCGTGCTGGATTCGGATGGTCAAACTCCCCTTCCCTATTGGGTGCAAGACGATTATCATCAGGACATGCTTCTTTGGACGCGTCTACCCGTGTACAATCCTGCGCAGCCCAAAACGCTGTACATTGGAGCGAACCAACAATTTGAGTATCCCATGCTGGATGCTACGTACCCCTTTTCCAACTTTGATTCTGTGTTCACCAAGCAAGAAACCAATATTACGGGGCAGTACCAGTTTCGGTACAACAAAGTTGCCAGCTATTTGGAAGCACTTGATGTTTCGGGGAATCATCGAAATGGAACCATATCCACTTTTTCGTGGGGAGAAAACTACGGAGGGTCTAGCAGTTGGAGCTGGTTTGAAGAATACAAGAAGCTTTATTTTTCTGAAGCGTGGAGATCTACAGAAAAAACATATTGTACTATTCCAAACCCGAAGGAATCGGTGCTTTCTGCCTGGCAGGGAAGTCTGGAAATGATCATAGATTACCGCGATGGATATTTGAGCAATCTCGGTAGGAACTTTGGTGGCGACGAGGAGTATTCAGACCAAAAAGCTGTCTTTTTTGAAGATACCAATGGCAATTTTTCAATCTATTGTTTTCAAGGTGCGTTCTATTGGGAGTTTGCAAAGAACCATCAAGCCGTTAAGATGAAAATCCCTTTTTCAGAAAAGCTTCTTCAAGATGATCACCCTTTGGCTCATTTGTTTTGTACCTGGGATCAATCACTGCAGCGCTATGATTTTTATTTGGATGGACAAAAGCAAGAGAATGTTACGATTACTTCTATACCCAAACCTAATAGCAGCGCTCTTGGAGATCTTATTATTGGATCTTCTTCAAACGATACTTTACGACCCTCTAGTTTTTTCCCTTCTGTGTATTTTTATGACTGTTCTTTTGATACTACCAAGGTAGTGGAAAGGACGCAGAAGCATTGGCACCAGCAGAATCCACTGCTGTTTTCCCAAGTGGGAAATTCGGTTGAGTCTGTAGAAAAGAGCACCCCTGATTTTGATGGGATTCAATATGGCAATGCTTTGTACTACGACTTGTTTTATGTTGCTCCTGTTCATGCTGGTTATTATGGCAGCAACTACTATGGGACTTCTGTGAAAGGAAGAGAAGTAAATGTGCTGTTTAATGAAAACACGAATTGGCAACCTGTTTTTGGGATGCCCAATCATTTTTATAGCTATGTGGGGACGTATATTGAAGTAAAACAACCCTGCATGGTGGAATATGTGAAGGTGAAAATTATAAATCCTGCATTGATCGAAGAGCTTTGCATTAGTTTTTCCTATACTTCGCACATGTCTTTTGTCAAAGAAGATTCTCAGAATTTTTCTTTTGGTACATGCTTTGACTGGCTAAAGCTTGTCTGGGAGAAACTTCTTCCTTCGGCTGCAGCATGTGGACCATTTTACTCTCACAAAGACTATGGAGAAACTTCCCTTGAACTAGTTTCCTCTGTAGGGGATTCCTATATTTATCGATTAAAAGAGCCCATCTATATCGATGAAGAAGCTGATTTCATGCAAATGCAGTATACGTGTGCAAAAAAGGTGGGACGATTTTCTTTGCAGCTCGAAGATGTGTTTGTGTTTTCTGAAGGTCAGTATTCAAAAGGGGTGTATGCACCCGATATCCCGATGAAATATTCCCATCCGTATACCAAAGAATGGAATGAAGAGAAACAAACCTTTGAAATAGACATGGATGGGGATACTACGATGCTACTGTACTCTGATTTTCAGGTTCTACTACTTGGACAAGAAAAAGGTTTAATCCCCAATATTGTTGTCCAAAACAAAGGAAAAGAACTTGCTTTTGTCCTTATGAATGAGGGATCAGAGCCGATTACCATTACAGAAGAATCTCTTCTTTCCATTCAAATGGAGTATAGGGATGAAAAATGGGTGGGTTTATGGATGATCCCAGTACTTAAAGATGGCCCTAAGGATACAAAAAACAGTATAGAAATACTATTGCCATTTGAGAACCTTTTATGGCAGACCATACAACCTGGTGAATCCATCACATTTCCCTTCTTCAATTGGAATCAATACAAACGCAAACCAGGCTTTAGAGATGCCACCTCCATAGTTTTTAACAAAGTAAAAACCGAAGGAGAAATCTCATTCCTTCCTGTGATTTCAAAAGGAAAAATGAAAATCCTTCAGTGGGAAGAAGACTTTTGGGGATACGATCGTTCTTGGGGCGTGAGTTTTATGGTTGACATCACCCCACACAACACCCTTGAAATCAAGGATCCAAAAGAGGAGTAGGGGTTTTGCCAGTATGTGAGCAGGGCAGAAATCGGACCGACTCTCTTTGAAAGTTTGTGCAATAGAATGCACAAAAGTGCCAAATTTATATACTTTGTGCAGTGCAATGCATAAACTTTATCTTTTTAACATTTCTGCTACTATATTGCTATGAAAGTAATGCGCACAATGAAAATGATTCCAAGACCTGATTATTTGAATCAGTTGATCCGATTACGTGATAAACGGCTTATAAAAGTCATTACCGGTATTCGTCGATGCGGAAAATCTACGTTGTTTGATTTGTTTTGTGAATGGCTTCGTAACAACAATGTTGTGCAGGAGCAAATCATCCGGTTAAATCTTGAAGATCCTTATTACTGCGATATTCAAACTGACAGACAGTTGTATGATTGTATTCACGCCAAGCTTCTACCCGACAAAATGAACTATATTTTTATAGATGAAGTACAGAATGTTCGGCATTTTCAAAAGACTGTTGATGGATTGTTTATCCAAGAGAACTGTGATGTTTATGTCACTGGATCAAACGCATACATACTTTCAGGTGAATTGGCCACATTGCTGTCTGGTCGCTACATAGAAATTAAAATGCTGCCTTTGTCATTTCAAGAGTATATGTCTACTATGGAAAGTCAATCGGACCTACTCGTGAAATATAGAGATTATGTTCAGAACGGCTCTTTCCCTTACATCTTGCAGCTTGAGAATAGCCGCGATCGATATGCGTATTTAGAAGGGATTTATTCGTCCATTGTATTGAAAGATATTGTCACACGCAGGCGTATATCGGACACGGGTATGCTGGATAGCGTCATTCGATATATGTTCGATACGATTGGAAATATTTGTTCGTCTACAAAAATAGCAAATGCGATGACGTCTGGAGGCAGAAAAATTTCTGTTCATACTGTAGAGTCGTATTTATCTGCACTCACGGATAGTTTTGTTTTATTTAAGGTGGGGCGGTATGATGTGCAAGGAAAACGGATTCTTGCCTCTTTGGCAAAATATTATCTGTCTGATATTGGACTCAGATATTATCTTTTGGGAAACAAACAGACTGATATGGGCCATATTCTTGAGAACGTAATATATCTGGAATTGGTTCGAAGAGGCTATCAAGTTTTCGTTGGTAAAGTGAATCAGGCAGAGGTGGATTTTATAGCCATTGGAGATAGGGGTACAGAGTATTATCAGGTAGCCTACTCGGCACTGGATTCAGAAGGAAACCCTTTGCAACGAGAACTTTCTCCACTTGAGGCTATTAAAGACCATAACCCCAAATACTTGTTAACGATGGACTTTACCCCTTTTACTTCCCATAAAGGCATTAAGCAGTTCAATGCCTTGGAATGGTTACTCGGAAAAGTATGAAATGAAAAGAATAATGGTCTATTCCCCAAAATCGATCGATAAATGAACGTAAAACCATTTTTTTCTCAATATGGTTTTGAGAAAGGACAATAATGTGCTGATTAATTTCGTGCAAAAGAGTACAAATTAACGCAGTTACAAATTGATACCTTTAAGCAATCTTGTTTTATGGCAATGGATGAATTTCTTCCCGAAAGGTGACTTTATTCCAGAATACTTCAATTGATGCTCAACCCGATTGTTTTGTTTGGGTTTAGTAAAACAGTGTGTATAATCAGTATATATGAAAAGCATAATAGTATTCTGGATTGGCTATGGTACTAACCAAAATAAAGGTCTACGATGAAAAAACCGCCTTATGAAATTACAGATACAATTGTCAATTTGGTTGCGGATATTTCTGCAATGCTTCCTGTGCTTCTACCAAAAGTAAGCATGCAACTTCGTAAAGAATGCAATGTTCGGTCGATACATTCGTCGCTAGCGATCGAGAATAACTCGCTTTCACTGGAACAAGTGTCAGATATTGTAAATGGTCGACGCGTGATTGGTCCACCAAGTGAAATACAAGAAGTGAAAAATGCATATAACGCTTACTCGCAGATAGAAACTTTTCAACCATATTCGATCGTAGATTTTTGTAAAGCACATAAACTGATGATGAAAGATCTTGTTACGGGCCCAGGTGAATTTCGTCATCAAGGAGTTGGGGTTTATGCTGGCAATGTGCTAATTCATGCTGCTCCAAAAGCAGAATTTGTGAACGGTCACATGAAAAATCTTTTTGATTGGGCAAAAAGCAGTGATGTTCATCCACTGATCAAAAGTTCTGTCGTTCATTACGAGATTGAGTTTATTCATCCTTTCTTAGATGGAAATGGACGAATGGGAAGATTATGGCAAACTGTTATTTTATCGAACTGGGATTCTCTATTTTTAAGTCTTCCTACTGAAACTATTGTCTTCAAAAAGCAACATGACTACTATGCCGTATTAGCAGAATCCGACAAGGAAGGCAGCTCAACGACATTTATAGAGTTTATGTTATTGGTAATTGGAGAGTCACAAAAATATCGTTTAACCAACAAAGGCAAAGAAACTCTCGGGCAGAAATTGTAATAAACCACAAATTCGGTAAAATGGCCAATTATTTTTCGGCACTTTGGCCATTATTCGTTCGGTAGTTTGGCTTTCGACGTAATCTTTAGGTGAAAGCTATTGCTTTCCATATTTTGCTTTTAGTTCTGCAAAAACTTCTTTGGTGTCTAGTAAGTCTTCCTTGTTTTTAATTTGTGCTTCAGATTCAGTTAATTTTTTGTATACATCGAGTTTTGCCAATTGTTTTTCATAGGTTTCCATGCTCATGATCACTAAATCTCCGTAACCGTTTTTGGAGATAAAAACTGGCTCATCAATTTTGTGACACAATTCTGAAATTTCTGTTGTGTTCCGCAGTACTTTTATGGGTCTAATTTGTGGCACTGTTAGCTCCTTGCATTGTAATGACATAAATATAGCATAATTATGTCATATTGCAACAACCGTACAACCCACTACACCAGGTATGCCCTGTGGTGGTGGAAAAGTACGCAAAAAAGTCTAGACAACCCTTTGGGATAAAAAATCCATATGCGTTGCATTTGCCAAGAAGCGAGTTAATTCTCAAGAATAATTCAACTTCTTCATGCAAAGTTCAAAGTGTATATCTGCATATAAAAAATAAGAATATATGCAGATAATGACTCCTCTATCTTGATAATCTGCATATTATGTGCTATAAAATATGCAGATATGGAGGATGTGTATGCGAAGATTTGATTATTCCTTTTTACGAAACGGTCTTTTACCAGCAAGTTTTGTTAACATGACATCCAGTATATATGCCTTTAAAACAGAGGCACAAAATAAGAAAAACGACTATCCTCAGATTTTACGTTCGTTGGAAGCACTTGCTAAGGTTCAATCTGTCAAAAGTTCCAATGCTATTGAAGGTATAGTGATTACCGATGAGCGTATTCGTGAGATTGTAAATCATGGCAGTGCACCACTGAATCATGACGAAGCTGAAATTGCAGGGTATAGAGACGCTTTGAATGAAATACATAGGGGTTATGAGAGCATTGATTTCCGTGAAATGGATATTCTACGTCTTCATGAAATTATGCTCTCTCTTACTGGATATGAGTTTGGTGGTAGGTATAAAAGCGAAGACAATATCATTTTAGAGACAGATTTGTACGGGCAACGGACGGTCAGATTTCGTCCGACTTCTGCATCCGAAACGCCCAAGGCAATGGAACAACTAACGCTTGCATATATGGATGCACGTGGAGATTCTGTGATAAATCAATTACTTTTGATCCCATGCATTATTCTTGACTTTCTGTGTATTCATCCCTTCCGTGATGGGAATGGGCGGATATCCAGATTGTTGTCACTGCTTCTTTTGTATAAAAATGGTTTTGATGTTGGGAAATACATATCCTTTGAAGAGCAGATCAACCAACACAAGTCGTATTATTATGAATCACTCAAGGACTCTTCCACAGGTTGGAACACGAATGAGAACAACTATTTTCCATTTGTTAAGAATTTCCTTTTTACGTTGCATTCGTGTTATAAAGAACTGGATACGAGATTTGCAGTCGTGAATGGAAAGCATATCACAAAGAAAGCACGCATTGAGGCAACCCTTTTGAACAGTCTTTTGCCTATGTCAAAAGCAGACCTATGCAAACTACTTCCAGATGTCAGCCCTACAACCGTTGAGGCTGTTCTTGGAGCGATGGTGAAAGACGGACGAATAAAACGTATTGGTTCAGCACGAGCATCCAAATATATCCGCAACGAATGATGGGAAGTAGTGAAATGGTGCGCGTTTCGTATTGATATGAAAACGAAAAAAAATCTCTATATGCTTGTTTTTCTCCAGTAATTTGGTACTATTACTAGGTAATGGAGAATATTGAACAGAACCAAGAACCAATTTATTACGATACTTTGATGTTGATGTACAGATATAGGGGCTATGCGTCTCCTGAATCAAAAATATCGTACTTGGTAAAAACAGGAGAGTTAATTCGCATTCGAAGAGGCTTGTATGTGTATAATGGCGATAAAAGAGTCCATCCATATTGCTTGGCAAACCTTATCTGCACTCCTTCCTATATTTCCTTTGCTGCTGCCTTGCGTTACTACAACTTCATACCAGAACAAGTATTCAACATTACTTCTGCTAGCTATGGGAAAAGGAAAACAAAACAATTTGAAACTCCGATGGGCAACTATATTTATTATGGTGTAAATCCAACTACATATGCACAGGGAATTGATCGAATACAGGAGTTCCATCAAAGCTTTCTCATCGCGACTCCTGAAAAGGCTGTATTGGATATGTTGTCTAAAATACCCGGGGTGCGTTCTTTAAAGGCTTTTGAAGAGCTACTCTTTGATGATTTACGATGGGATACCCACTCTGTTCTTTTATTGCAGAAAAATAGGTTGGCTCAATATGCACAATGCTATCCGCAGAAAAATGTAAAAATGCTCTTGAAGTGGTTTGAAAAGGTGAAGTCATGAATTTAGTTGTTCAAAATATGTTGCGATCCTATTCTAGCCAAGATCCACTGAAACAAAAGCAGAGATTACTAGAAATTGTACAGCTTCTCACGCTAATGGGACTCTCGAGAAGCACATTCTTCCACCAGGTGCATTCTATGGAGGATCCTCTCTTAGAATTCTTCATCACCTTCCTAGATTCTCAGAAGATTTGGATTTTTCTCTTAACAAGCCGGATTCTACTTTTCAACTGGAAGATTTTTTCCCCTTTATTCAGGAGAATTTAGAGGCGTATGGATTTTCCATGACTATATTATCAAAAGCCAAAAAAGAAGGTAGTCAGATTCAATCTACTTTTTTAAAAGGAAATACTAAAAGGCACTTGCTTGAAATTGCTCCAAACATTTATCAGGACAACATTCCATTTTCTCATAATGATTCTTTGAAGATCAAATTTGAAGTTGATATTGACCCACCTTTGTTTGCTAATACAGAAGTGAACTATCTGTTATCACCCATTCCTTTTAGTGTAAGGAGTTATGATCTTCCTTCTTTGTTTGCGGGTAAAATCCATGCAATACTTTACAGAAAGTGGAAAAATCGTGTAAAGGGAAGAGACTATTTTGACTATGTATGGTTTCTTACCAACAATATCCCTGTGAATATGAAGCATTTGGAAGCTCGATTGCGACAAAGCAATATTTTGCAAGAACGTCAAAAATGGGGAAAAGCGCTCCTTGAGAAAATGCTCATGGATCGATTTGAAACCATTTCGTATGAAAAAGCAAAAGCCGATGTATTGCCTTTTATCGGGGATTATTCCAGTCTAAATTTATGGTCTTCTACATTTTTTACTCAAATTACACAAAAGTCACTTCTTTGTGACAGTATGGGTGCGGATAAAACTGATCATTGACTCGAAACTTTTTTACTTGTACTATAGTACAAAAGCAGTATGTTATTTGTATGGAAAATCTCTTTTTTGAAGGGATTGCCATGTGTGTTTTGATTAGAAAGCGATTATTTCGCTTCGGAAAGGTGATTCGGTGCTTTGATAGATGATCAAAATGCTTACACTAACTGACCAACAAATATTTGAAATTGCTGAGTACCTCGACTCAGGAATGAGATGTTTCTATCATAGAAAGACAGGAGAAATAAAGACAATCTTAGATTCTGATTATTATGGTGAAGTTGACGAATCTCTTCAAGATGAAATTGAAGAAAACTGGGATGATTACTTTGAATTTGAAAGAATGTCATCGCACGAATCTTATGAAATAATGGCTGATTTTACCGAGACAGTTGATAATGACGAATTGCAAGATAAACTAATAGACGCTTTAAGAAAGCCAAAACCTTTCAGGCACTTTAAAGATCAAATTGATAATTCCGGCGAATACCGACAGAAATGGTTTGATTATCAAAAAAAGCGCTTTATTGAATTTGTCAAAGAGCAAATTAACAGTTATAACCTCAGTTCCTGCTCCGACAGAAATGGAAATACACTGTAAATTCAGAAAAATGGCTGTTTTTTGTTCGGCACTTTGGCATTTTCAATTCACAAAGCGATTTTTTTCCAGACATTCAACCCATACCCCCAGGTATGTCCTATAGTAGGAAAGTAACCTTTCGATATATCGTAAGGTTACTGGCAAAACCTTCCGATATATTTGACGGTTGAGAATTTTATCGTATACTTTACTCATGAAAACTACAATTCTTGACTCTTTGATACAAACATGGAATCCACATTTTTCAAATACGGAACATGGTAAATGGGAACATACGGTTCCTCGAAAACACTATATGTCACTTTTAAAAGCATATCTGGATCTACGACATGTTCTTATTTTAACAGGCATTCGTAGAGCTGGTAAATCCACCTTGATGCACCAATTGATGCACTATTTGCATCAAGATAAAAAGGTTCCTTCTTACAATATTCTGTATTTGTTTTTGGAAGATATCTCCATTCTCCCTTATCTTCAGAATGGTATTCAGTTCCTTGATGAACTTTTTTCCTTTTATCTGGAAACGTACAACCCTACGGGAAGGCTTTTTGTTTTTTTAGATGAAATCCAAAGCGTGCCAGATTTTAATCGTTGGGTGGCTACGATGTATGAAAAATACCCAAGGGTGAAATTTATATTGTCTGGTTCAAGATACTCCTTGGTACAATCAGACACTGCTTCATTGTTAACAGGGCGCAATATTCTTCTTCAGATTGAGCCTTTTTCTTTTGCTGCATACTTGGCAGTCCATAAAGTTTCATACAAAGAAGGGGAAGATGCTTCTTCGGTTTGGCAATTGAATGTAGCCAATCAATCTGTTTACCTTCACTATTTATCCGCTTATATGAAGGAAGGTGGATTTCCAGAAATTGTTCTTGCCAGTAACGATGTTCAGAAAAGAGCACTGGCGTCGAATTATTTTCGTGATTGTATTACGAGAGATATTCTTCTTCCGAATCATGTTCGAAATGAGCACTTGATTGAATTGCTTGGGTTCCATCTTTTGCAAGAGTTTACGAAAACCCATACTTATTCAAGTTTAGGAAAGCCTTATAAGTTATCTGCAGAAACTGTGAAGAATTATCTGATGTATTTTGAAAAGGCTTTTTTGTTTTATCAAAATCAATCTTTTTCTTATAAAACGAAAGAAACGCAAGATATACAGAAGCCCAAAAAGATCTATGCTGCTGATAACGGATTGCGCAACTTAAATATTCCCTATATTCGCCCTGATCTGGGCCAGTGTGCAGAGAATATTTGTTCCCTGGAGTTTCGAAGACAAACGTTTCAGCAATACTACTGGAAACGAACACACGAAGTAGATTTTGTTGTGTTTCGTCCTTCTATATCGTTGTACAATGTTTCTTATACAGATGCGATTCATCCTAGAGAAATAGATGGTCTGGTAGAGGCAATGGATCATTTCTCATTGAAGGAATCTACGCTCCTTACAAAAAGCATCCATGGAACCGAAACAATGCAGGGCAAAAAGATTCATTGTATGCCTTTGTGGGCATGGCTTTTGGCCCACCAGAAATGAAATGGATATCCTTGTTTGTGATGGGTAGTAGTGAAATGGTGCGCGTTTAGTATTGATCACTTAACAAAAAGTCTGTGCAGATTAAAAATCGGTTAAACTTTCTCAATATTTTCTACGAAACTTATCCCCATTTTTGTTAAGTAGTACTTTTGCTTGGGACTTGTCGGTTTATGTGGGATTGTCATTGCTAGCAATCCAAGCTCAATGAATAGGTTGATGTATTTCTTACGGAACTTACTTCGATTTGTGAATTGGATAGTATTCTGTAGATCTTGAATAGAAACGGGTGAGGATGCATTATTCAGGATTTCTATGACAGGATCCCAGCTTAGTCCCAACTTAGTCCCAACTTGGTACCAGCTTAGTCCCAACTTAGTCCCAACTTCTTCAACAAGTTTGTTGAAATGACTATCAAATTTTATACCTTTTCCTTCATTTATCACTAAGGTACTGTTGTAATCTATTTTCTTGAAAGTGATTTGTAGCTGTATGCCATTGTCTATCCATTTGAAATCAATAGCGGGATATTCTGCTAATTCGGTAGTGCAACTTTTATTGTGTAAATTTTTTTATCCCTCCTTTTCTTCGATTAATTGAAAGAATGGAAGATTTTTTTTTACTTTACCAAAGCGATTGCTCTTCCAATGCAATTCCATTTTTAACGAT
>Ga0334898_1000596_pt1 | contig 54011 bp, 55 predicted proteins | sample GraSluR3_MG_10_FD_207228 | JGI IMG/M metagenome (GOLD analysis project Ga0334898, IMG submission 207228) | Sludge microbial communities from methane-producing bioreactor in Wageningen University, Netherlands - Granular Sludge_3_08-R3 | ecosystem: Engineered > Bioreactor > Anaerobic >... | reverse complement strand
GAACAGGCTTACGTTAGACCCGTTAGAAGGTATTAAATGACTAAACACACGTATTGATGTCCCGTCCAAGATACATAACATCAGACACCACGCAGTACACGGCTGATACTACGCAGTACACAGCCGATAACTTCCCTATGCCGGAGGTAATTCTGCAGGGATCAGGCGATCTGACTGTTACTGCATATCGAGTTAAAGATGCGGCTATAAAAGTGTCCGGGTCTGTATCTTTGAACATAAAAGGGTACAAGGTTCAAAGCACAGGTGGATCGCTGCAAGGTTCGAGTAATTTAATAGTTGATGCAAGGGCTATTACACCAGATTCTTCTATTAGCTTTAATACCTCTGGTAATCTGGTTGTAGCCGCAGAAGTTGTGCGGCAAGTATCGGCCAAACTAGATGGTAGTGGAAATCTGTCAGTAAGTGGTCAAAGAACCAGAACAATTAGAGCAGTTTTAAACGGAGCTGGGAATTTATTTATTGAGGCAGGTAAGTACACTCTTAAAAATGCTGCCGTCAATTTTATAGGATCGGGGGATATAACTGCAAGAGCGTCTAAGATACATAGCGGGGTATTGTCATTGTATTCGTCTGGGAATCTGATTACAGGTGCAGAAGCTATAAGACAATCGTCGGCTGCATTTAATGGATCTGGAGATATATCAATCGCAGTACAGAGAGTAAAAATTGGTCAGGCTGAATTGAGTGGTTCGGGGAATCTATCTGTTGAAGGGTTTAAATATACACTCAAAGAGGTTGCAGTTAAGTTTACAGGCGCAGGAAATCTGATTGTAAAAGCGTCTAGAATGTGTGACGGGACGGTATTGTTGTACGGTTCTGGAGATATGACAGCCCAGGCTGCTCATATAGCTACGGCGAAGGCTCTGCTGTTAGGGCAAGGAGATCTGAAAGTAAGCGGAGGAAAACTAAATAATGCAAGGATTAAATTAGATGGATTAGGCAACTTAATTATTGATGGGGAAGTATTTGCTGGTGAGTTGCTTGTTTTTGAGGACACACCCTTTGATTTGGTGTCAATTGAGAACTACATTGTTGTTATTAAGTGATTCAATGAAACCAAAAGTGACCATAGGAGGCATCCCGGTAAATATTGACTCGAACATTCAAGTGGTGCTGCGCTCCCCGGTATTTCCTGAACAGGATAACACCGGCAGCTATGTGTTTAATTTCTCCCTTCAACCAACCAACGACATTAAGCGATTGCTGGGTTGGGGCCATCGACCCGGTGCCCCTAAGAAAGTATTTCATCATGAGATGACCATTAGCGTGGGCTCATTCAAACTCAGAGGACTGGCCAGGATCACCTCAATTAACCAAACATTGGCTGAAGCGTCCATGCCCATTTTTAATGGGGCATTCGCCCGAAAACTTGAAGGACTCAACCTCAATGAAATCGAGACTCAAAGCCTAACTGATTTACTTCCTCATATCGCCAGGGCGCAGATACCCGCTCCAATCCATAACCAATTTACCTCCCCTACTTCGGGTGAAGTCATTGAAAACGACCCGATCCCTTTTAGCCTCATCATAGAAGACTCAGCAGCTTCACTGGGCCCTGAAGGGAAACAATATTCCACCCCGGCCGATGGCAGCTTTACAATACATATTGAACTTGATGTGAATGTAATCGCCGGCAACACGCCAAGACTTATCATTAGAAAGAATGGTCAACAAGCCTTTATTAAATACCTCCAACAAGGGCAGCAGACTTTTTCTCATTCTCTTGAACTGGACCTTCTGGCCGGGGATATAATCGATTGGGTATTCAGTATCAACTACGATCAGTACTCTTTCGACCCCTATGATCCTGATTACGGATATTCAGAGGCGGTTTGGGAATACAACCCCCAGTCAATGGTTTCAGTATTCTCGCCCTACCCCATTAACGATATTGTAAATCATCAATATCCCCAGGCAAACTATGCGATAGGACCCATATTTAATGACAATTTTTTTGCTCATGCCGGACAAAGCAAATTCCTGGTTGACTCACAGGATCTCCAGTTTATAAATGAGAAATTCCCCGTGATCAACTACTTCAAAAATGGGAAGTTCCCGGTTCTTATCTCAGGGGAACAGGAAGGTGACCAGTACTCGTGCTTTAACACAATCTCTCCACTGCTCTACCTCCCTTATGTAATTACCAAATTATTTGAAACATTGGGAATTGAAATCAACAACAATGTGTTTGAATCCCCGGAGATCAACCAATTGTGCATTTATGCCAATAACTCCCTGAACCGTTTCGATCTACAAGGGGCAAACCCAATTCGCGACAGCTTCAACCTTTCTGATATGCTGCCTCCAATTCCTGCATCAGAATTTTTTAAGGACGTTTGTAAAACCCTGGGCATTGTTTATTCCTTCAACGAATTCAACAATACGCTAATACTTAAAACCATTGACTCCATTATCCAGGACCACACAGCTATCCCTTTTTCCAATGGGATATTGACAAAAGCACATATCGACATCAATACTATTTCCGGTTTCCATCTCAAATATGAAAAGCCGGAGGATCCCTTTGTGTCGGAAAATTATAAGAATCTGGATGAAGTCAATCTTTTGGGAAGTGTTTCCACTTTGTCTGAACTACCTCATGAGGCAAACCCCAATGACTGTTTCCTGGTTGAACAGGAATCTGCCTACTATTACTACGGCCTGGAGGAGGAAACAAACAACCTTTCATGGCTGCTTTACACAATGGCGTTTTCCTTTGACATCAAGCATGTTTCGGCCGTGCAAAATGCGAGTGAAAACCTCCTTGAAATTGTGCTCCCATGTCCTCCAATGATGATGCGAACCTCTCCAAAACATGACCCCACATGGGGAAATCATCGAGATTGGGTTATTCCCGCAACCAAACGACCTGGTCGGCTCCAGGGCACAAAAAAAGCAGACCCTGACTACTATTTATTGTTTTACAGGGGGCTAATCTTCGACAGTTTCTTTGAGCTTTATCCATACCTCTCAAATCAAAGAGAACCATCAATTGGTGGTGTACCGCTTCCTGACCCATTGGATCTAAGCCTTACCCATGAGGACCACAGTTTGTACAAGAAACGGTTTCATCGGTACTTGACGTGGAGAACCGGCGTGGATGGCACCCATAGATTTATAAAAGACATATCCACCCGAGAGCTTGCAGAGTTTGATTTTCTTCGGTGGTACAATATCCTTGGAATGGACTACCTTATTCAAGAAATTCGTTTTGAAATCACCCCTCGGGGAATATCTCCAGCTGAGATCATCGCCATGCCAAGGGCGGTAATTGACCAGGACTAAATCCTAGGAGCTATCTTTTTGATCACGCTACTGCAGTCCCCCATCAATGCAGTCGTATATTCAATTGTCTGGTCCAGGCTCTTATGTCCAGCTTGGTTCTTTATCACCAGCCAGTCCGCTCCAGCCCTTTTAAGCTCCACCATCCCTGTGTGCTTAAATGCATACAAGATGTAATCCTTTGGCAGATCAATGGCCTTTTTCAATGCCACAAACCTTGTGTATAAAAAGTTACGACTCACCCGCATCAGCCCTTTTGTTCTATCAGAAAAAATAAAGTAATGGTGATCCGGGCGCTTGCCTATGTGAGCAGCAACATCCTCTAATAGATAATCTGGCACATCAACCACTCTTTGTATTCCAACCTTTGAAACAGGAGCCGGAATGGTGATCTTGCCTCTTCGAATGTCAATGTGTTTAATCTGAATGCCACGCAGCTCTCCTGGCCTTATGAAACAGTTGAAAATAATTTTTATTGCCACCATTAGTTGGAGATCAGAATGCCTGGAAGCTGCTGTGATTTTTTTCAGCAATTCCGGATCATAGATCCTTGGCTTAAGGTTTTCATTCTTCAGACGTTTGATCTCAATAAAGGGGTTGTTGACGACAACACTTTTCCTAATCAAAAACTTGAAAAATGATTTTAACAAAACATTGTATTCATTGATGGTCTTGTTGGACAGCCCGCGCTCATTTCGCAAATATAAATTGAACTCTAAGGCTTGCTCTTCCCCAAACAGAGCAATATCATTCTCCTCCCAGTGCTTCTTTTTGATGAATTCCAAGAAATATCGAAACTTGCTTTTATAGGTCGTAAGCGATGCAGGCCTAACGTCTGCCTTTGTTTCAATAAATTGATTGATATAATAGGGGAAGGTTTTGTTGCCGGATCTTATTCTTCCGTACTTCCTTGCGATTTGATGATACACAAGATCATCTGAATAAATGACCTTGCTCCTATCTTCAAATGGGGACCAGCCATTGAGCAGCTTTTTTGTCAGCTCCTCAATAACCCTTTTCGCATGGTTTCGTTTTGCTCGATTGGATTTTTTCTCAGTAAATCCATCATAAAGACGGAAGCGTTCCATCTTCCCGGAACCAGGATTCCGGTAGCTGTAAAACACAAACCATTGCTTGGATAAATCTCCGTTATGGTCGTGTAACCTAGGGAGTATCAGGACTTTCTCCCGTTTTTGTCTGTTCATAAGTTCTGAAATGCTTGATAACCCGGCCAATCAGAACTTTGAATTTGTCTGCCCGTTTTTACTATGTCCGTAACACTCTGATATTCTGCCCTTTACAGAGGTGTTTGTGCGGATGAAGGGACTCGAACCCCCACGCCTTTCGGCACCAGATCCTAAGTCTGGCGCGGCTACCAATTACGCCACATCCGCCCGCCGGAAACGGAGTGCAAATTTACAAATTTTTTCAACAAGAAGAAGCTCCCGTTCAGGCTTTTTGCCGGCCTTCGCTGGTGGGGAGGGTAAAACGGAAACAGGACCCCTTGCCGGTTTCGCTTTCAAACCAGATATCCCCCCCCAGTTTATCGACGAACTCCCGGCAAAGAAGCAGTCCCAGGCCGCTGCCTTTTTCGTCCCGGGTGCCATAGGTCGAGTAAGGGAAGTCCACACGGAACAGTTTTTGTTTTTCGGAATCCGGAATACCGACCCCGGTATCCGTGACGGACACCTCCACCGAACCGTTCCTGTAGGCTGCATCGACCCACACACTGCCCCCCGCCCCGGTATACTTCAGTGCATTGGACAGCAGGTTGCGAAGGACGGCATTGAGCATGTTTCTGTCAGCCCATACGATCATGTCGGCCGGGATCCTGCTGTCAAATGCAACCTCCTTTTCCCGGGCACCGGCAGCAAACAATTTGAGAACCTCCCGGACCAGTTCGCCCAGGTCGAGATAGGCCGGCTCGTAGGTGATCTTCCCTGTCTGTGCGCGGGACCAGTGCAGGAGGTTCTCCAGCAGCTCGTTGATCTTATGGACCGATTTGTCCAGTTCCGACACCAGCTCGCGCAACTCCTCCCTGTCCAGGGCATCGATGTCCCGTTTCAGTATCCGGGAAAAACTGACAATGGAGGCAAACGGATTCCTCAGGTCGTGCGATATGATGGAGAAAAACTTGTCCTTGGTGGAGTTTATGGCCACCAGGTGTTTATGGGAGTCGGACAATTGCTGATTGGCTTCATGCAGCTTCCTGTTCAGATCCTCCACCTTTTGTTTCTGATCAAGGAGGCTGTGATTGAGTTCCTGCAATTTTCGGTTGGCCTCGAACACCTCCCCTCTTTGCTCCTCCATTTTTTTATGGGACTCCCGGGCATAGCGGTAACGGTTCAGCAAAAGAATCAGCAGGGCCAGGGCCAGGGCAATGACAAGGAGCAGGAAAACCTGAAGCAAACGCTGCTTGTCCAGGGTCAGTTGGATGATCTCGTTATTCTTCCTGAGCAGGTCGATCTCATTTTCCTTTCGTTCGCGGTCAAAAAGCAATTGCATCTCCACCACCCGCCGGTGACTCTCCTCATTGTAGAGGCTGTCCAGCAGGGCAAGGTATTGCTGCTGGTAATTGTATGCCGAACGGTAGTCAGCCACCCGGGCCATCACCCGGGACAAGGCGAGCAGGTTGGCCGAGACCATCCGCGCCAGCCCGATCCTTTCCGCAATGTCCAGGCTGGTCTGAAAACTGGCCAGGGCATCCGCCTGCTGACCCCGTTCCAGCCAGGCCTTGCCGATCCAATGATGGATGCTGGCCAGCCCGCTCTTGTCATTGATTTCCCCGTACAACGCCAACGCCCAGAAAAAGTGTTCCACGGCCTGATGTACCGCCCCCGATGCCAGGTAAAGGGATCCGATATTCTCTATGGTAACGGCCATCTCCCGGGTATCCTGAAGCTCCTGCCTGATCTCCAGGGCTTCCCGGTAATAGGAAAGGGCCTGGTCATGGTCCCCGATGGCCTGCCTGACCAGTCCGAGGTTGTTCAAAGAGAAGGCAATGCTTCTTTTATTTCCCGGTTCCCGTTTGAGTTTCAGGGACTCCAGGTGGTACCATTCTGCCTGGGCGTAATCGCCCTGGAGGTAATGGACCTTTCCTATATTGTTCATGACCGTGGCGATGCCGGCTGCGTGTCTTATCTGCTGGTAAATGCCCAGGGCCACCAGGTAGTATTCCAGGGCCCTGTCGTGATGTCCCTGGTCTGAGAAGATCAGGCCGATATTGGCCTGGGTGCGGGCGATCCCCAGGGAGTCATTCTGGTCGCGAAAATGGTGAAATGCATCAAAAAGGAAATCGAGTGCCTGGGGAAAACTGCCAAGCTGCCAGTAAATGACGCCCAGGTTGTTCAACGCCCGGGCAACACCCCCGGGGTCATTGTTCCCGGTGGCAAGATGCCTGGCCCTTTCCGCCATATCCAGCGCACGCTCCGGATCGGTCGACTTGATCAGCCAGGAGAAATCAATAAGGGCCGGAATCAGGGCGGTGTCGGAAACCTGCGGGTCTTCAATCAGTTGGTATAGGCTGTCGGCCTGCGCCTGCAAAGGGCTCAGGGAGTCTGTCTTCCCGTGCGAAGTCACACACAGGAAAACCATCACCCAGGCAACAGAGAGGTTCCGAACCATTTGCATCGGGTAAAAACGACCAATTATTGCAATAACACCCCTATTTATAGGGCAAATATAGCAAAACAAAGTCAATCCCAACCGGCAGACATGAATTAAATCTTTTCAGGACGCCATGATTTAATTTAATCTAAACAAAAATTCCAGCCCTTTGTCGCCTGCTTTTCCCTGGGGAAATATCTTTTTGTATATTTCGGTACGAATTGACCCAAAACGAACCAACAGCCAAAGTGATGGATGGTCTCAGGCGGTTTTTTCATTTTTTCATCCCCCCGGAAAACTGGCGCTTTACCGTCATCATCCTGGCGGGGATTTTCACGGGAATCTTTCTTCTTGTGGTGCACATCTCCAAGGCGACATCCTATTTGTCGGATAAGCCGGAAACCTGCATCAACTGCCATGTCATGTACCCTCAATACGCCTCCTGGTCCAAAAGCAGCCACAGCCAGGCCGCGACCTGCGTGGAATGCCACACACCCCAGGACAGCTTCCTGCGGAAATATTATGTAAAAGGCACAGATGGCATGGCACACACCACCTATTTCACCTTCCGCTGGGAGCCCCAGGTCATCATGATGAAGGAGCGGGGCGTGAATGTCGTGCAGGAAAACTGCATTCGCTGCCACCTGGAACAGGTTGACATGGTTCAAATCGTGGAAGTCACGGGGGAATCCGCTTCCATGGGTGATGGAAAGCTCTGCTGGGACTGTCACAGGGAAACGCCTCACGGCAGCGTAAAAAGCCTGTCGGCTGCTCCTCACGCCCTGGTGGAACGCCTTCCCTCCGTACTGCCCTCCTGGCTTGAGCAGTTCCTGAGGCCCCGGCAGAACCGGACAGACGCCCTGCCAACCCCCAACCCCCGATAGCGAGCAACCAACAGCCAACAACCAACAGCCAATAACCAACAACCAACCCATGAAAAGCATACGAGAAATGACCAAGCAGCATCCCTGGCTCAACTGGCTGCTGTTTTTCCTTACGGTGATCGTGGTCTTCATCATCGGATTGTTTGCCGCGTCCATCGTGGAACGACGCAGTGAGGCCCAGCTTTATTTCCAAATGGTCAACCCCATTCCTGACTGGGAACCCCGCAACGAAGTCTGGGGAGAGAATTTTCCAAGGCAGTACGAATCCTATATGCGAACGGCCGACACCAGCTTTTCCAGTAAATATGCCGGGGCAGCCATGATCGACTACCTGGACAGCTATCCCGAGATGGTGGTCATGTGGGCGGGCTATGCCTTTTCGAGGGATTACAACCAGGGGCGCGGCCATTACTATTCGATCGGGGACGTACACAACACCCTGCGTACCGGGGTGCCCCAGCCGGCAACCTGCTGGACCTGCAAAAGCACGGACGTCCCCCGGCTGATGAACGAGATGGGGCCCGAGGCCTTCTACAGCGGGACCTGGGCCGGCATCGGGCACGAAGTACGCAACCACATCGGTTGTCAGGACTGCCACGACCCCCAGACAATGAACCTGAGGATCACCAGGCCTGCCCTGGCGGAGGCATTCCAGCGCCAGGGAAAGGACATTGACCAGGCCTCCCGTCAGGAAATGCGTTCCCTGGTCTGCGCCCAATGCCATGTGGAGTATTATTTTAAAGGGGAAGGCACCTACCTGACCTTTCCCTGGGATGAGGGCATGCTGGCGGAAGACATGGAAAAATACTATGATTATGTGGGGCATGTCGACTGGGTTCACACCCTGAGCCGGACGCCCATGCTCAAGGCACAGCACCCGGATTATGAGCTATACAAGACGGGGATCCATGCCCAGCGCGGGGTGTCCTGCGCCGACTGCCACCTTCCCTACAAGAGGGAAGGCGGCATCAAGTTCACCGACCACCACATCCAGAGTCCGCTCAACAACATTGCCGGCTCCTGCCAGGTCTGCCACAGGGAAGGAGAGGCCGAACTCCTGGCCAATGTGTACGACCGGCAGCAGAAGATTTCCGAATTGCGTAAAATTTGCGAAAAAAACCTTGCCACCGTGCATATTGAAGCCAAATACGCCTGGGATGCCGGGGCCGGTGAAGAAGAAATGGAGCCCATCCTTCAGCTGATCCGTCACGCCCAATGGCGATGGGACTGGGTGGCAGCAGCCAATTCCATGGGATTTCACTCTCCGGCTGAGGCCCTCCGGGTTCTTGGGACATCCATACAAAAGGCCCAGGAGGCGCGCTTGCTGCTGACCCGTGTATTCAACCGGCATGGGGTGGACTATCCGGTTGAACTGCCGGACATCAGCACCAAGGAGAAAGCCCAGGAGTTTATAGGACTCGATATGGAGTCCATCCGCAGGGACAAGGAAACCTGGAAGCAGGAGGTCCTGCCCCAATGGATCGGGGCCCTGTAGGCAAGGGCGGATTATTCCACATTGACGCCGGCGATGGCTTCCTGGATGTTAAAAATGGTATCGCCGATCTTTTCGCAGGAGGTGATGATCTTGTTGAAGTAAAAGGAGCTTTTCACCTGAACCGATCCTTTTTCAATGTCCTCAATCACCGACTCGCGTATGGAGTCCCTGAACTCATTGATCTTTCTCTCGGTCTCGATGGCCCGGGGCAGGTTGTTCCGGGCCTCCAGCTCGCTTCGCTTCAGGCTGTCCATCATCAACTCGAAGGCATCGTTGGTCAGTTTGAACATCTCGAACAGGTCGCTTCTCTGGGCAGGGGAAAAATAAACCCTTTCTTCCTTTTTCTTCAGCAGGATGGTTGACATCTTGAAACAGACGTCCCCGATCTTTTCCACTTCGCTGCAGATCAGCCGCATCCTCCTCAATTCTTCAGAGGCATGCTTGCTCAGCTGGTTCTGGGATATCTTGATCAGGAAGGAGGTGACCTCCACCTCCACCCTGTCGGTAATTTCCTCGTATTTGCTAACCCGCTCGGCGATGTTCTGAAACTCCTTTTTATCGGTCTCCACGATCATGGCCGGGATGAAGTTGAACATGCGGTGTGACAATTCACAGAAGCGGGTCACCTCCTTGCGCGCCTGAAAGATGGAAAGTTCAGCCATCTGCAGGAACCCGCTGCTGAAATACTCCAGCTGCGGACGTTCAAACTTTTTACCCCGGGAGGGCATGGAGAACTCCACGACCCGGACAAGGTACTTGGTGAAACCAATCAACAGCAATGTGTTGGTAATATTGAAAACGGAGTGAAAAACAGACAGGCCGATCGGTACCATGGTGGGGGAATCGAATGGCGAGACCATTCCCGCCCCGACCATGAAGTAATCGATCCGTCCCAGAAAAAACCTGAAGAAGACAAGCATCCAGACGACGCCGATCAGGTTGAAGAAAGTATGGGCCAGAGCGGTTCGCTTGGCATGCACATTTCCCACCAGGGCTGCCAGGTTCGCGGTAATGGTGGTTCCGATGTTTTCCCCCAGCACGATGGCCGCCCCGTGTTCGAAGCCGATCCATCCGTTAACGCACATGACCAGGGTCAGGGCCATGGTGGCGCTGGAGGACTGCAGTACGATGGTCAGCACGGTGCCCAGGGCAAGGAAAAGCAAGGTACTGTAAACCCCGTATCCGGTCATGCTCTCGAGAAAGGCAAACATTTCCGGATTGCTTTGCAAGTCGGGAACGGAGGTGCGCAAAAAATTCAGGCCCATGAACAACAGGGCGAATCCCAGGAAGGTCTGCCCCATAGAATTAAAACGCTCCCGCGACATCAGCAACAGGGGAAAGCTGATGCCAATCAGGGGGAGGGAGATCGCCGCAATGTTCATTTTAAAGCCCAGGAGGGAAATCAACCAGGCCGTCGTGGTGGTCCCGATATTGGCCCCCATGATCACCCCGATGGACTGCACAAGGTTGAGCAGGCCCGCATTGACAAAACTGACCACCATCACGGTAGAGGCCGAAGAAGACTGCACCAGGGTGGTGAGCAGGAATCCGGTCAGCACCCCCACAAAGCGATTGGCCGTCATCGCGCTCAGAATAGAACGCATCTGGTCGCCGGCCAGCTTCTGGATGCCTTCGCTCATGGTTTTCATGCCGAAGAGGAAGAGGCTGAGCGAGCCGAAAAGGGTGAGAAACTGAAAAAAAGAGAAGCTCATGGGTTGGGCATTGCGTGCGAACAAAAATAAACGCAATTAACGTAAACTTAATCATCAATTGGGTTTTTTTTCCACTCCCGGGCGTAATTTTGACTTGAATATTTTTTCCCCCGGCCCATGGAGAACATCTACCTGTTTTTCGTCATTGCCCTGCTGATCCTGGCCATTGCCGACCTGGTCGTCGGGGTGGGCAACGATGCCGTCAATTTTCTGAATTCAGCCATCGGGGCCAGGGTGGCCCCATTCTATTTCATCCTGACCATCGCCGCCCTTGGGATTCTCCTGGGAGCCACTTTTTCCAGCGGCATGATGGAGATAGCCCGCAGCGGCATTTTCAGGCCGGATCAATTCTTCTTCCCTGAGGTCATGATCATTTTCCTGGCCGTGATGATCACCGACATGATCCTCCTGGACGTGTTCAATACATTCGGCCTGCCCACCTCCACCACGGTATCCATCGTTTTTGAAATTCTGGGGGCTTCCGTGGCCATGGCCCTGGTGAAGGTCAGCGCCTCGGGGGAGGGCATGGCAGGCATTGGAAATTTTATCAATTCGGGCAGGGCCCTGGCCATCATTTCCGGGATCCTGTTGTCCGTGGTCATCGCTTTTTCGGTGGGCGCCATCGTTCAGTTCCTCACCCGCATCCTGTTCACGTTCAATTATGAGCGAAAAATCCCCTACCTGGGCGCGGCCTGGGGCAGCCTGGCCGTCACCGCCATCATCTATTTCATCCTGGTCAAGGGAGCCAGCGGGGCATCCTTCATGACCCCGGCTGTCATTGGCTGGATCTCCGAAAACACCTCCAGGCTGCTGCTGGGATCCTTCCTCGGGTTCGGCATCCTGTTTCAGTTTCTTATCCTGGCTTTCAGGGTCAATATTCTTCGCATCATCGTACTGATCGGCACATTCTCCCTGGCCATGGCCTTTGCGGGCAATGACCTGGTTAATTTCATCGGGGTGCCCCTGGCGGGACTGGAGTCTTACCGTTACCTGCTGGGGCATCCGGGCATCGATCCCGCGACCTTCACGATGGAATCCCTGCTTCAGCCGGTGCAGACCCCCACACCCTGGTTGTTGATGGCGGGGTTGATCATGGTCCTTGCCCTGTTTTTTTCCCGCAAGGCCCGCTCCGTTACCCAGACAGAGGTGGACCTGGCCCGTCAGTCGGAAGGGGACGAGCGGTTTTCCTCTTCCCTGTTGGCCCGCAATATTGTGCGGGCGGGGGTGGACGCCAACAGGGTGTTGGAACGGATCCTTCCGGAAGCCTTAAAGAAATTCCTTGCCCGGCGCTTCGACCTGGCCCTTTACAATCGCCGCAAACGCCTCCGGGGGGACCAGTCTTCCTTCGACCAGCTCCGGGCCTCGGTCAACCTTTTCGTGGCCAGCATCCTGATTGCACTGGCCACCTCCATGAAACTGCCGCTTTCCACCACCTACGTCACTTTCATGGTGGCCATGGGATCGTCCCTGTCTGACCGGGCTTGGGGACGGGAAAGTGCTGTGTACCGGGTTACGGGTGTGATTACCGTGATCGGCGGCTGGTTTTTCACGGCCTTTGCGGCATTCACCGCCGCCTTTCTGATCGCCCTGTTCATTGGCTGGGGGGGACTGCCCGCTGCCGTCATTGCCCTGGCGGGTGCCTTCCTGATGGTCCTGCGCACCTATTCCCTGCACCGCCGGCGCAGCCAGAAAAGGGCTGCCCGTCAACAGCAGAGAACCCAGTGGAACGGGGACCATGTCCGGCAGACATGCAAAGCCAATATCCTCGACACCCTGGAGGTCAGCTCCGTGCAATACAAGCAGGTGGTCACTGCATTGCTCCGGGAAGACAGGAGAATGCTGAAAAAAGCCCTCCGGCAGGCGGGGGAGCTGAACCAGCGGACCAAGGACCTGAAACAGGACGCCTACATCACCCTGAAAAAACTGGAAGAAGACTCCATGGAAAGCGGGCATTATTATGTGCAGATCCTGGACTATCTCCGCGAAATTGCCCACTGCCTGACCTATCTGACAGAGCCTGCTTACAGGCATGTCGACAACAACCACCCCCCCCTGCATGAAGAACAGGCCAGCGACCAGGAAGTTCTTTTAAAACAGGTAAGCGCACTCTTTGGCGCCAGCCTGGACATCATCCGTGGGGATGAATTTGACAGGCTTCCCCAGCTGATCGAGGACCAGCAGGCCATTCTGACCCTGTTGCACAAGCTGAAAAAGAAACAGATCCGGATGATCAAGTCAGATAAGGTGGGAACCCGCAACAGCCTGTTGTATTTTAACCTGCTGGCAGAGACAAAGAACCTGAGTCTCTACCTTGTCAATATGCTCAAGGCACATCGTGACTTTATCCTGACCCGGCGATTGCCGGTCACGGAATAAAGAAATGCCTGCCAAAACCGGCTCATCGCTTCCACAGTTTCCGGGAAACGACCTGTCCGCCGGAACCGTGAACCTGCAAAATATAAACCCCCCTGGGAATGCCGGACACGTCAAACACAAACGGCTGGCCTGTGAAGTCCAGGTAGGCCTGCCTGTCCAGTACCGGCTGGCCGGACAATGTATAGAGTCCTACCGTAAACCCGCCCGGGTCCATATCCAGGCTGAATGACAACCAGCCATGGACAGGATTGACCAGGTTGGCAAGGCCTGCCGCAGGATGGCTGACATCCCCGGCCAGGGTCTGCGGCTGGGTCACCTCCAAGCGGAGGATCACCGGCAGGTGATCGGAAGCGTTATACAGGGCCATGATCACCGCCTGGGGTTCGCTGTAATTGGGTGGATCTGTCAGGGACTGGTTGAAGCGCAGCCCGTCCTGCCCCAGGGCATGGTAGGATCCTTCCAGATATCGCAGCCCCTCCGTGCCCTGTATGATGCTCCGTGCGGCAAGGATCTGGTCATAGCGGTCATCCAGCCCGCCAGCCACAAAACACGATTGGCTTCCTGTACGGGGGCTCTGGGTGTGGTAGGCAGCCATTTCAGGATTGTTGTACCATTGTCCGGGCCGGTCAATGGGGTCATAAAAACGGATGGCCTCATTCGGGTGGTGGGTAAGGTGCCCGTACGCCTGTTCATAGGAGGCATTCATATTAAAGTCCCCCATGAACATAATATTTCCGCGCAATCCGGACAACTCCAGGGAGGACATCATGGCCATCACCTCCCGGAGCCGTGTTTGCTGATCGCTTTGGTTGCTGCCGGCCTTCAGGTGGGCAACAATACAGCTCAGGAAAAGGGTGTCCTGGCCGTATTCCAGTCCGGGAGAGCGGTAGTACAGGGTGTACAGGTTGATGTCACGCACTTCATTGGCGAGCACCGCCTCACTGTGCAGGCCGAATTTGTGCCGGTCAAAATACAGCATGTTGACAATGGTGGAATTGCGGGTATTGGTATAGCCTGCCATTTCGTAACGGCCCTCGTCCACCCGGTTCAGGACCTGCTCCAGCAAACGCTGGGAGGTCGCCTCACCCCGCCCCATTTCATTTACAGCAAATACATCCGGCCTGACATGGGACAGGATTGTCCGCAAATTGGCGTCCTTCAGGTCCACATTGTTGTTGCTCTGATTGCAAAAGGAGGTATTGACCCCATAATACAACAGGTTGTACACCATCACAGTGAGGGTATCCTGGCCGGCCAGGATCCGGCCCGGCAGCAACCACAGCAAACAAAGTAAAATCAATCGTTTCATGGGCAGGAAATCAAGCCGCCGGGTCACGGGTCTCCGGATGAACAGCTCCTGGAAAAGCAACCTGCTTTAAAGGCCTGCAGGGCAGCATCCGACAGAAAAAACAGGGGGGCAAGCCCCCCTGGTCCCTGAGAATAAATCCCGTTATTTTGTAACGAACCGGTATTCCTTGCCGGGATAGCGTGCTGTTTCACCAAGCATCTCCTCAATACGCAAAAGCTGATTATACTTGGCAATCCGTTCGGAACGACATGCAGAGCCGGTCTTGATCTGCCCGGTACCAAGGGCCACCGCCAGGTCGGCAATGGTGGTGTCTTCGGTTTCTCCGGAACGGTGGCTCATGACCGCCGTATATTTGTTGCGGTAGGCAAGGTTTACCGCCTCAATGGTCTCGGTCAGGGAGCCAATCTGGTTCACCTTTACCAGGATGGAGTTGGCCACGCCTTTAGAAATGCCCTTGCTGAGCCGTTCCACATTGGTCACAAAGAGGTCATCCCCCACAATCTGTATCTTCCCGCCCAGCTTGCTGGTCATCAGGGCCCAGCCATCCCAGTCATCTTCGGCCATGCCGTCTTCGATGGAGACGATGGGGTACTTCTTCACCCATTCAGCCCAGTAATCGACCATCTGGGCAGGGGTCAGCTTATCACCGGTGGACTTGTGGAGGTGGTAAACGTTCTCCCCGGCCAGGTAAAACTCGCTGGCCGCCGGGTCCAGAGTCAGAAACACATCGTCGCCGGGTTTGTAACCGGCATTCTCAATGGCCATGAGGATCAATTGAATCGCCTCCTCATTGGACTTCAAATTGGGAGCAAACCCGCCTTCATCTCCCACATTGGTGGAATAGCCCTTCTTCTTGAGCACAGACTTCAGGTGATGGAATACTTCAGCGCCCATTTTTATGGCATGGCTGAAGGAGGAGGCCCCCACCGGCATGATCATGAACTCCTGAAAGTCCACGGAATTGTCGGCATGAGACCCCCCGTTCAGGATGTTCATCATGGGCATGGGAAGCACGTTGGCATTAACCCCTCCCACATAACGAAACAAGGGTTGCCCGGTTTCCTGGGCCGCGGCATTGGCGACAGCCAGCGACACACCCAGGATCGCATTGGCGCCCAGATTCCCTTTGTTCGGGGTGCCATCCAGTTCCAGCATGGTTTTGTCGATGAGGGCCTGATCCGTGACGTAGAATCCTTTCAGCTCATTATTCAGGGTGGTATTGACGTTTCCAACGGCTTTCAGCACGCCCTTTCCGAGATAATTCTCCTTGTCCCCGTCACGAAGCTCCACAGCTTCATGCACCCCGGTGGAGGCCCCGGAGGGGACGGCGGCGCGCCCCATAATCCCGTTTTCTGTAATCACCTCCACCTCAACGGTCGGGTTCCCCCTGGAATCAAGGATCTGTCTTGCATGAATATTGATAATTGCACTCATAGTATGGATTTTTAATGATTGATAGGTCGGTCGTTCAGCAACAGGCAAAGATACTCCAAAACAGGCATAAAAAAAAGGGACTGAACGCGGCAGCGTCTGATCCCTTTGAACAAATCCCTCGGGAACTCCCGTTACTTTTTCTCTTCCTCCTGAGGACCGGACTTCTCTTCCCCGGCATCGTCCCCGTCGGTATTGGCGGCCTTTTCGCCCGCTTCCTCCTTGTTGACATCCTCCGCGGCAACAGGCTCCTCCTGTCCTTTTTCTGATCCGGTGATCTCTTCGGCCACGGGCGGTTCCGCTACAGGTTCGCCTGCTGCCGGATCCTCCTGACCGACTGCTTCAGGCCCTGCCTTTACGGCTGCTTTCTCCTTTTTCTTAACCGCGGTCGTACCTGCTTCCTTTGATTCCTCCGAGGCCTTCTTGCCACGCCGGCTGCGACGGGTCCTCTTTTGCTGGGAATCTTCAGAGGCCTGCAGCATGTTGGCATTATAGTCAACCAGCTCAATAAAACACATTTCGGCTCCGTCCCCTTTTCTAAAACCCGTCTTCAGAATGCGGGTATAACCACCCGGCCGTTCGGCCACCTTCTGGGAGATTTCCCGGAACAATTCGCTGACAGCCTCCTTGTTGCCAAGGTAACCAAACACGACACGGCGCGAATGGGTGGAGTCGACCTTCGATTTGGTAATCAGCGGCTCCACGTAGACCCGCAGGGCCTTGGCCTTGGCCAGCGTGGTATTGATGCGTTTATGGAGAATCAGGGCGGCAGCCAGGCTGGACAGGGTCTCCTGCCGGTGGGCCGACTTCCTGCCCAGATGATTGATTTTCTTTCTGTGTCTCATTTCTATTAGTCCTTATCTAATTTATATTTCGCAAGGTTCATTCCAAAGCTGAGGTTCTTTGCCTTGATCAGCTCTTCCAGCTCGGTCAGTGATTTCTTCCCGAAATTGCGGAATTTCAACAGGTCGTGTTTGTTCAGGGAAACAAGATCAGCCAGGGTTTCCACATCGGCGGCCTTGAGGCAGTTCAGCGCACGGACTGAAAGGTCCAGGTCAACCAGCTTGGTTTTAAGCAACTGCCTCATGTGCAGGGATGTTTCGTCAAACTCCTCGCTGGCCGCCTTCTCTTCCGTGTCCAGGGTGATTTTCTCATCCGAGAACAGCATGAAGTGCAGGATGAGAATGCGGGCGGCTTCCTTGAGGGCTTCCTTGGGAGAGATAGAACCATCGGTCTGGATATCAAGAACCAGCTTTTCATAGTCAGTCTTCTGCTCCACACGGTAGTTCTCGATGAAAAACTTCACGTTCTGGATCGGCGTGAAAATGGAGTCCACGGCAACCACCCCGATGACCGGGTTCAGGCCCTTGTTCTCCTCCGCGGGCACATAACCCCGGCCCTTTTCAATATTGAACTCCATCACCAGCTCCACCTTGGGCTCCATATGGCAGATCACCACCTCCGGATTGAGTACCTGAAAATTGGACAAGGCGTTGTTCAGGTCCCCGGCCTTGAATTGTTCCTGGCCGCTGATTTTGATACTGAACTTTTCGGATTCCACATCCTCAACCTGCCGCTTAAAGCGGATCTTTTTGATGTTCAGGATGATCTCGGTAACGTCCTCCACAACCCCCTTGATGGTGGAAAACTCATGGTCCACCCCGTCTATTTTTACGGAAGTAATGGCAAACCCCTCCAGGGATGACAGCAGAATTCTTCTGAGCGCATTGCCAATGGTGATTCCGTAACCGGGCTCCAACGGCCGGAACTCAAATTTTCCCAGGCGGTCGTCAGACTCCAGCATGATCACCTTGTCCGGTTTTTGAAAAGCTAAAATGGCCATTATATCTGTTTTTTTTATGAAAAATGGATACAGGTTCTACTTGGAGTACAATTCCACGATGAGCTGTTCCTTGATGTTTTCGGGAATGGCTTCCCTTTCGGGAAAACTCATGAACTTCCCGGCCATTTTTTCCTGGTCCCATTCGAGCCAGGAATAGCTGGAGGAACGTCCTGCCAGGGAATCCACAATATGCTCCAGGCTCTTGGATTTCTCCCGCACCCCCACGATGTCACCCGGCTTGAGGGTGTATGAGGGAATATTGGTCACCTTGCCGTTGACGGTGATGTGACGATGGCCGACAAGCTGGCGGGCGGCACGACGGGTCGGGGCGATGCCCAGGCGAAACACCACATTGTCCAGCCTTGCTTCCAGCAGCTGCAGGAGAATCTCCCCGGTGATGCCCTTTTTCCTGACCGCTTTGTTAAAGGTGTTGGAGAACTGTTTCTCAAGCAGGCCATAGGTGTACTTGGCCTTTTGCTTCTCAAGAAGCTGGATCCCGTATTCTGACATTTTGCGGCGCTTCTTCATCTGCCCATGCTGTCCCGGGGGATATTTCTTCTTCTCAAATGCTTTGTCTGCACCGAAAATGGGATCTCCAAACTTACGTGCAATCTTGGTTGTGGGGCCGGTATATCTTGCCATGTTTTTTTTGCTTCAAATGTTACAAACTGATCACTCTGATTAGACTCTTCTTCTTTTGGGAGGACGGCAGCCGTTGTGGGGCAGCGGGGTCACGTCCATGATCTCGATCACCTCAATGCCGGAGGCATGCAGGGTGCGGATGGCGGACTCCCTTCCGGATCCGGGTCCCTTTACAAAAACCTTGACCTTGCGCAGTCCCTGGTCGTAAGCAACCTTTGCGGCATCGCCTGCGGCCATCTGCCCGGCATAGGGGGTGTTTTTCTTGGACCCCCTGAAGCCCATTTTTCCGGCAGAAGACCAGGAGATGACCTGCCCGTTCTGATTGGTCAGCGTGACATTGATGTTGTTGAAAGAAGCAAAAATATGCGCCTGTCCGACAGGCTCAACTTTCACCACCCTTTTCTTGGTGCTCCTGGCACCCTTGGTTGATTTTGCCATGGTATAAAAATGGTTTTTCTCTGGTCAAGCGGTGGCTTTCCACCCACTTCAATAAATAAACAGGAATTACTTGGTTGCCTTCTTCTTGTTGGCAACGGTCTTTTTCTTTCCCTTTCGGGTACGTGCATTGTTTTTTGTCTTCTGACCCCTAAGGGGCAGTCCGATGCGGTGACGGATACCACGGTAACATCCGATATCCATCAATCGTTTGATGTTCATCTGGGTTTCGGACCGCAGGCTGCCCTCCACCTTATAATGCTCATTGATGACGTTACGGACAGCGGTCAGCTGCTCATCATCCCACTGATCCACTTTCAGATCAACATCAACCCCGGCTTTCAGCAAAATATTTCGGGCCGTGCTTTGCCCGATGCCATAAATGTAGGTCAGGCTGATTACGCCCCTTTTGTTTCTTGGAATATCAACTCCAGCTATACGTGCCATATGTGTTTTTCTTTGCGGTTGTCTTTGTGTTTAACCCTGACGCTGTTTGTACTTGGGATTCTTTTTGTTGATGACATAAATCCTGCCCTTCCTCCGTACAATCTTGCAGTCGGTACTTCTTTTTTTTACGGATGCTCTGACTTTCATTCGAGTTATATTTTAAAGTGGTTGAATGCGCTTCCTGTGGGACCGGGAAGTTTTGCCTTCCATTGATTTATCGGTTCTTGTGAGGGCCCGTCCCATTCAGCATGTCATGGTTATTTGTACCTGAATGAAATCCGGCCTTTCGACAGGTCGTACGGAGACATCTCCACTTTCACCCTGTCGCCTGGCAGGATCTTGATGTAATGCATGCGCATTTTGCCGGAAATATGGGCCGTGATGATGTGCCCGTTCTCCAGCTCCACACGGAACATTGCATTCCCCAACGATTCAATGACCGTGCCGTCCTGCTGAATTGATGGTTGCTTTGCCATAGGCTTTACTTTATGATGATCGTATTGTGCGTGTTCTCCTTCAGGGCCTGTTCAATGTACGAAAACGATGAAAGGATCTGCGCCTTCTCCTTACCAACCGCCACGGTATGCTCGTAATGAGCAGAAGCCTTGCGGTCGGCTGTACGGATGGTCCATCCATCCTTCTCCTGCACCACAAAACGTTTCCCCAGGTTGATCATGGGTTCAATGGCAATGACCATCCCCTCCCGAAGTTTGGGGCCGCGGCCCCTGGTGCCGAAATTCGGAACCTCCGGGGGCTCGTGAAGGTTTCTTCCCAACCCGTGCCCGACCAATTCGCGGACCACTCCGTAACCTGCCTTTTCAGCATGCTCCTGTATGGCCGCAGAAAGGTCCCCCAGCGACCGTCCTTCAACGGCATGTTCAATGCCGATGAGCAGGCACTGGTGGGTTGTTTTCATGAGCCGCCTGACCGCATCACTGACCTCCCCGACCGCAAAGGTGTAGGCAGAATCCCCGTAAAACCCGTTCTTCAACACCCCGCAGTCGATGGACAGGATGTCCCCGTCATGCAATTCATTGTCGGATGGGAATCCATGGACGACGACCTCATTGGGTGATGCGCACAGGGTATACGGGAAGCCCTGGTATCCCTTGAACCCCGGGGTGGCCCCGTGGTCACGGATGTATTCCTCGGCCACCTTATCAAGCACCCTGGTGGTGATACCGGGCCTGATATACCTGGCAACCTCACCCAAAGTTTTCGCAACAAGCAAAGAACTCTCCTGAATGAACGCTATTTCTTCGTCGGTCTTGTACTGAATCATGCCCATGGGCCTCTTCTACTGGTTATCCGGTCATGCCCATCTGGGATGAACGGCCCTTGATCCTGCCTGATTTGGTCAGACCATCATAATGTCGCATAAGCAGGTGACTCTCGATCTGTTGCAGCGTGTCCAGCACAACCCCCACCATGATCAGCAGGGAGGTTCCTCCGAAAAACTGCGCAAATTGTCCGGTCACGCCCATCAGACTGACAAGCGCAGGCATGATGGCCACAAACGCCAGAAAGATGGAACCGGGCAGGGTGATCTTCGACATCACATTATCAATAAACTCAGCGGTTTTTTTGCCTGGCTTAACGCCCGGAATGAAACCGCCGTTCTTCTTCATATCTTCAGCCATCTGATTGGGATTCACGGTAATGGCTGTATAAAAATAGGTGAACAGGATAATCAGGGTGGCGAAAGTGAAATTGTACCAGAAACCGGTAAAATTGGAGAATGTGGCGGCAATGCCGCTCAGCGCCTCGGAGAACCCTACCAGGGTGATCGGGATGAACATGATGGCCTGGGCAAAGATGATGGGCATGACCCCGGCGGCATTGACTTTGAGGGGAATATACTGGCGCACGCCTCCGTACTGCTTGTTGCCGACAATCCGCTTGGCAAACTGCACCGGGATGCGCCGGGTACCCTGCACCAGCAATATGGTCAGCACCACCACCCCCATCAATATAACAAGTTCAACCAGGAAAACAACCAGGCCTCCCCCCTGTTCCTCCATGCGTGCAATGAACTCGGCAAACAGGGCAAACGGCAGGTTGGCAATGATGCCGATCATGATGATCAAAGAGATCCCGTTGCCAATGCCTTTCTCCGTGATCCGTTCACCCAGCCACATGACGAACATGGTACCGGCAATCAGGATGATGACCGAGGAGACCATGAAAAACGTCGTGGGGGAAGTGGCTGCCGGATCAAAGGGGGATATGGCCTCAGCCGGCAATTGGGACACCAGGTTGGCCAGGTAGGCAGGAGCTTGTGCAGCGGTAATAAAAACAGTCAGGTACCGGGTAATCTGATTGATTTTCTTGCGGCCGCTCTCCCCCTCCTTCTGAAGTCTCTGAAAATAGGGGACAGCGACGCCCATCAGCTGGATCACAATGGAGGCACTGATATAGGGCATGATACCCAGGGCAAAAATGGAGGCATTGGAAAAGGCACCCCCCGAGAACATGTTCAACAGCCCCAGCAGTCCATCCTGAGTCTGAGCCTGCAATTGCTCAAGCTGGCCGGGGTCCACCCCGGGCAGCACCACAAAAGACCCCAGGCGGTAGATCAGAATAAAACCCAGGGTGTTGATGATGCGAATCCGCAGGTCCTCAATCCGGTAAATATTCTTAAGCGTCTGGATAAATCGTTTCATCCTTATGAAATCTTGTTAACTGTTCCACCGTTGGCTTCTATGGCTTTAATGGCCGAATCCGAGAAGGCATGGGCACTGACCTCCAGTTTGGCGGTGAGTTTTCCCCTGCCAAGCACCTTGACCAGGTCCTTGCGGGAAATAAGCCCGTTATCCTGGAAGGTCTGGATGTCAAACACCTGCAATCCTTTTTCTTCCGAAAGTTTTTGCAGTACATCCAGGTTGACAGGCGTGTATTCCACACGGTTCGGGTTGTTGAACCCGAACTTGGGCAGGCGGCGGGCAAGAGGCATCTGCCCCCCTTCAAAACCAGCTTTGCGCTTGTAACCTGCGCGGGACTGGGCCCCTTTGTGTCCCTTGGTGGAAGTGCCTCCGCGGGTTGATCCTTCACCCCTGCCGATCCTTTTGTTCTTTCTGACGGACCCCCCGGCCGGTTTCAGATTGCTTAAATCCATTGTATCGTTCGAATTAATTGATTGAACCATGAATGATTATTCGGTGACCTCTTCCACCCTGACCAGGTGGCTGACCTTCCCGATCATGCCTTCCACCTGGGGAGAGGCCGCAATCAGGACAGATTTGTTCATTTTGCGGATGCCCAGGGCATCCAGGGTCTTCTTTTGCTTGTCCGGCTGACCGATCCTGCTTTTGACCTGTGTGATTCTGTATTTTTTCATAATCAATGCTTTCAGAAATGTGACATGCTTGTTTGGCGATCCGTCAGGCTGCCTGGATGCAGCACGGAGTGGGTTACCCGTTGAAAACCCTTTCGGGGGTGATGCCCCTTTGCTGGGCAACCATGAATGGATCGCGGAGCCTGGTCAGCGCATCAATCGTAGCTTTTACAACACTATGCGGATTGGAGGATCCTTTGGATTTGGCCAGCACGTCGGTAATCCCCACGCTTTCCAAAACCGCCCTCATGGCCCCCCCGGCAATAACCCCCGCACCATGGGCGGCGGGCTTGATCAGCACGCGGGCCCCACTGTACTTGCCCTCCTGGGCATGGGGGATGGTTCCTTTGTGAACCGGAACCTGGATGAGGTGTTTCTTGGCGTCATCGATGCCCTTGCTGATGGCGGTGGTTACCTCCTTGGCCTTCCCAAGGCCGTGGCCAACCACGCCGTTTTCATTTCCCACGACAACAATCGCAGAGAAGCTGAAGGTCCGGCCACCCTTGGTTACCTTGGTAACCCGCTGGATGCTTACCAGCCGGTCCTTAAACTCGATCTCGCTGGATTTAACTTTCTTGATGTTTGCGTTTGCCATAATCTCCTAAAATTTTAAGCCGCCTTCCCGGGCTCCGTCTGCCAATGATTTAACTCTTCCGTGGTACAGGTATCCATTCCGGTCAAAGACAATGGTCTCGATCCCGGCTTCCCGGGCCCTTTCGGCCACCAGTTTTCCCACCTGCCTGGCTGCTTCGGTCTTGGTCATTTTTGTGTCGCCAATCTCTTTGCCCAGGGAGGAGGCCGATGCCAGCGTCTTCCCGTCCAGGTCATTGATCACCTGGGCATAAATGGCTTTGTTGCTTCTGAAAACAGACAGCCTGGGCTTCTCTGCAGTGCCCCGGACCCTCTTCCGCACGCGGTATTTGATTTTGGTCCTTCTGTCCAATTTATTCTTTGTTGCCATCCTGTGATGTGGATTAAAAATTACAAACTTTATTTGGCTGCGGCGGCTTTACCGGCTTTCCTTCTGATCACCTCGCCCGCGAAGCGGATCCCTTTCCCTTTATAGGGTTCGGGTTTGCGCAGGGAGCGGATCTTGGCTGCCACCTGTCCGAGCAGTTGCTTGTCGTGCGACTCCATGATGATCTTGGGATTTTTCCCCCTTTCTGTCAGGGTGTCCAGCTTGATCTCCTGGGGAACTTCAAAAAAGATTCCGTGGGAGTACCCAAGCGACAGTTCCAGAAGCTGTCCGTTATGGGAAGCCTTGTACCCCACGCCGACCAATTCCTGAACCACTTTATAGCCCTCGGATACACCGACCACCATGTTATGAATCAGGGAGCGGTACAATCCATGAAGTGCCTTGTGCCGTTTCTGTTCCGTGGCACGATCCAGGGTAAGAACCGGGCCGTCAAACTGAAGGGAGATGCCTTCATCGACTGCCTGAGTCAATTCCCCCTTGGGCCCTTTAACGGTTACAAGGTTGTTGTCGGATACCGAAACGGTCACACCGGCAGGTATGGTTATGGGTTGTTTTCCAATTCTTGACATGATTCCTTCTCCTTTAACTAACGTAACAAATAACTTCTCCGCCGACGCCCAGGGTCCGCGCCTCCTTGTCCGTGATGAGTCCCCGGGAAGTGGAAATAATGGCAACGCCCAGACCATTAAGAACCCTTGGCAGGTCGTCACTGCCGCAGTACTTGCGCAAACCGGGGCGGCTCACGCGCCGGATCTCACTGATGGCGGGAAGCTTGGTCACCGGGTGGTACTTCAGGGCGATCTTGATCATCGCCGGTTTCTTGTCATCCTCAAACTTATAATTCAGGATGTATCCCTTTTCAAAAAGAATCTTGGTGATCCCCTTCTTGAGATTCGATGCAGGAATTTCAACAATCCTGTGATTGGCCTTGACGGCATTCCTTATTCTGGTTAAATAATCTGCAATTGGATCCGTTATCATTGGAATATCTGTATAGGTTGTTTACTCGTAACTACCAGCTGGACTTGGTCACTCCGGGAATGAGGCCTGCATTGGCCATTTCCCGGAAGTTGATGCGGGAAATCCCGAACTGGCGCATGTAACCCTTTGGGCGGCCGGTCAGTTTGCAGCGATTGTGAAGGCGTACGGGCGAAGCATTCTTGGGGAGCTTCTGAAGGGCTTCCCAGTCACCCTGTGCCTTCAGTTCCTCTCGCCGGGCGGCATATTTTGCAACCAGTTTTTCTCTCTTAAGCTCTCTGGCTTTCATGGATTCTTTTGCCATGGCGGTTGAATTATTTTTTCATGTTTTTAAATGGAACACCAAAATGACGCAGCAGGGCATAGGCCTCACGGTCGGTGTTGGCCGAAGTAACGAAGGTGATGTCAAGGCCGCTGATCCGGTTTACCTTATCGATATTGATTTCCGGAAAAATGATCTGCTCGGGCACACCCAGGGTGAAGTTGCCCCGCCCATCAAATCCCTTCTCATTCACACCTTTGAAGTCGCGGATACGCGGCAGGGAAACCGCCACGAGCCGGTCAAGGAATTCATACATGCGGTCTCCCCTCAGGGTGACCCGCACCCCGATGGGCATGCCGCGCCGGAGCTTGAAGTTGGAAATGTCCTTCTTTGATTTCGTGGGAACGGCCTTCTGGCCACCCACCAGCGTCATTTCCTCCAGGGCGGCATCGATGATCTTTTTATCTGTAATCGCAACGCCCACCCCCTGGTTGAGGCAGATCTTCTGGAGTTTGGGAACCTGCATCTGGTTCTTCAACTGGAGTTCCTCCATCAAGGCCGGAACGATTTCCTCCTTGTATTGCTTTTTTAATCTGGGTATATAGCTCATTACTTGATTACCTCCCCTGTCTTTTTGGAATAACGAACCATTTTGTCATCGGCATCCTTCTTCCGGCCAATACGGCTTGCATTGCCTTTGGAATCAACCAGCATGAGGTTGGAAACATGGACCGTGGCCTCCTTCTTGACAATCCCGCCCTGGGGATTGGAAGCGTTTGGCTTGGTGTGTTTGCTGACCATATTGACTCCCTCAACCAGGGCACGGCCTTTTTCCCGGTCGATCAGAAGCACTTTCCCTTCGGCTCCTTTTTCGTTGCCGGCAATGACCTTAACGGTATCGCCTTTTTTAATATGAAATTTGGGCTGCATAGTTTGCTGAATTTTATCGCATTAAAGCACCTCCGGCGCCAATGAAACGATTTTCATGAATTGTTTTTCGCGCAATTCCCTGGCCACGGGACCGAAAATGCGTGTCCCACGCATTTCCTCATTGGCAGTGAGCAACACGACGGCATTGTCATCAAATTTGATGTAGCTGCCGTCGGAACGGCGGACATGCTTTTTGGTACGCACCACCACCGCCTTGGAGACTGTTCCCTTTTTCACATTACCCGAAGGAATGGCATCCTTTACAGTCACGATGATCTTGTCACCGATGCCGGCATACCTGCGACGGGTACCGCCCAAAACCCGGATGCAAAGCACTTCCTTGGCTCCGCTGTTGTCCGCGACTGAAAGTCTTGATTCTTGCTGTATCATAATTACTTCGCTCTTTCAAGGATTTCAACTAATCTCCAACATTTGTTCTTGCTCAAGGGCCGTGTTTCCATGATGCGAACGGTATCCCCGGGGTTGCACTCATTCTTCTCGTCATGCGCCATGAAGCGGGAGGAACGCTTGATAAACTTCCCGTATTTTGTATGCTTGACCCGCCGCTGCACCTGAACCACAATGGATTTTTCCATTTTGTTGCTGACAACGAGCCCAATTCTTTCTTTTCTATGGCTTCTGGTTTCCATTATCGTAAATTCCTTTATGATTGTTGTTCGTTTTCCCGCTTGTGCAGCTCGGTCATGATCCGGGCAACTGTCTTCCGGTAGTCTTTAATCTTCATGGGGTTCTCAAGGGGAGAAACAGCATGATTCATCTTCAGTTTGCGAAGCTGCTTTCGTTCCTCCTCCAGGCGCTCCCTGAGCTCACCGGTTGACATTTCACGTATTACGTTCTGCTTCATTGTCGCGTGAATTATTTGGTGTCATTTTAATGGGGGAAAAACCAGACAGGTAACGGCTGCTTTGGCGCTCAATCCCCTGCAAAAAGGCTGCAAAGTTACAAAAAATATTTCTTTATTCTGATTATATTATTCCACAAAGTCCCGTCTCACAACAAATTTCGTGCTGATGGGAAGTTTCTGTGCACCAAGGCGCATGGCTTCCTTTGCCACATCGGCAGTGACTCCTTCGGCTTCAAATAGAATGCGGCCTGGAGTGATCCTGGCGACGAAGTATTCCGGTGCGCCCTTGCCCTTACCCATACGGACTTCCGCAGGCTTCTTGGTGACAGGCTTGTCCGGGAATACCCTGATCCACAGCTGGCCTTCACGCTTCATGAAACGGGTGATGGCCTGGCGGGCTGCTTCAATCTGACGGCCTGTAAGCCAGCAGCTGTCCATGGCCTTGATCCCGAAAGTCCCGAAGGAAAGCTCGGCCCCACGCTTGGTATTGCCTTTCATGCGGCCCTTCTGCTGTTTCCTGAATTTGGTTTTCTTAGGTTGTAACATGATCCTGACTCTTTTCTAATAGGATTGAACAATGGCTGTCGTCTTATTTTTTTCTCCGGCCCTTGAAACGGCCTCCGCTTGCAGCGGGGACGGACCTTCCTTTGGTTGGTTCTTCGACAAACGGGGTCAGGTCTTTCTTCCCGAAAACCTCCCCCTTGCAAATCCAGACCTTGATTCCGATGCGGCCGTAAGTGGTATGGGCCTCTGCCAGGGCATAATCAATATCGGCACGCAGTGTATGCAATGGGATGCGGCCCTCTTTGTATGTTTCGCTTCGGGCCATTTCTGCCCCGCCCACACGGCCACTGACAGTGATCTTGATGCCTTCGGCTCCCAGGCGCATGGTGGATGAGATGGCCGTTTTGACGGCACGGCGAAATGAGATCCTGCCTTCAATCTGCTTGGCCACATTCTGGGCTACGAGGAAAGCATCCAGCTCAGGCCGTTTGATCTCGCTGATGTTGATCTGCACGTCCTTGTTGGTCAGCTTTTTCAATTCCTCCTTGAGCTTATCCACCTCCTGGCCTCCTTTCCCGATGATGATGCCGGGGCGGGCTGTATTGATGGTCACGGTGATCAGCTTCAGGGTCCGCTCAATAATGATCTTGGAAATACCGGCCTTCGCCAGGCGGGCGTTCAGGTATTTCCGGATTTTCTGGTCTTCCACCAGCTTGGCCTCATACTTGTTGCCACCGTACCAGTTGGAGTCCCACCCCTTGATGATCCCGAGCCTCAGGCCAATTGGATTTGTCTTTTGTCCCATTGATAAACTATTTAATCGTTTTTAACTTGACTGTCCACAAAAATGGTCACGTGGTTGGAGCGCTTTCGTATCCGGTATGCGCGACCCTGGGGGGCCGGGCGGAGCCGTTTCAGAACGCGTCCCCCGTCGACGGTAATGGACTTCACAAACAAGTTGCTGTCCTCTATCCGCACGCCTTCATTTTTGTTCTGCCAGTTTGCAATGGCCGACAGCAACAGTTTTTCGAGTCGCTGCGCAGCTTCCTTTTTGGTATACCGGAGGATACCAAGGGCCTGGTTTACATCCTTGCCACGGATTAGATCCGCCACCAGTCGCATTTTCCTGGGAGAGGTCGGGCAGTTGTTTAAACTGGCGAAATACTGCGTTTTCCTTTCTTCCTTTATTTTTTCAGCCCTTAAGTGCTTTCGTAATCCCATTGTATCAAGATTGTTTTATTTTTTGCCTTTATCCTTTTTACCTGCATGTCCGCGGAAGATGCGCGTGGGGGCAAATTCACCCAGTTTATGTCCCACCATGTTCTCGGTGACGTAAACGGGAATGAATTTGTTGCCGTTGTGTACGGCAATGGTCTGGCCAACAAACTCTGGAGAAATCATCGAAGCCCTGGACCAGGTCTTGATCACGGACTTTTTGTTGCCGGCAGCCATGGCCAGGACTTTCCGCTCGAGTTTATAATTGATGTAAGGGCCCTTTTTTAACGAACGACTCATCTTATGCTTTTTTACCTGTTATACTTGCTTACTTCTTCCTTCTTTCAAGAATCAGCCTGTTGGAGGCCTTCTTCCTGTTACGGGTTTTATACCCTTTTGCCGGCAAACCCTTCCTGCTTCGCGGATGGCCACCGGAGGCACGTCCTTCACCACCACCCATGGGGTGATCCACCGGGTTCATGGCCACACCACGGGTGCGGGGCCTTCTGCCCAGCCAGCGATTCCGGCCTGCCTTGCCCGACATCTCATGCATATGGTCAGGATTGGAGGCACTGCCAATGGTCGCCCTGCAGGTCACCAGCACCTGACGGATCTCCCCGCTGGGAAGTTTCAAAGCAGCATATTTGCCTTCGCGGGAGGTAAGCTGCGCATAGGAACCGGCACTTCTAGCCATCCGGCCGCCTTGCCCTGGCTGCAGTTCGATGTTATGCACCACGCTGCCCAGGGGCACGTCCGAGAGATACAGGGTGTTGCCGATATCCGGACTGGCTTTTTTGCCGGAAAGAACCGTCTGTCCGATCTGAAGTCCGTTGGGTGCGATGATGTAACGCTTTTCGCCGTCTGCATAAAAAAGCAGGGCGATCCGCGCTGAACGGTTCGGATCATATTCAATGCTTTTCACCGTGGCGGGAACACCATCCTTGTCCCGTTTGAAGTCTATGATGCGGTAGCGGCGCTTGTGTCCGCCACCCAGGTAGCGCATGGTCATTTTACCCCGGTTGTTCCTGCCTCCCGACTTGCCTTTTCCGACCACCAGGGATTTTTCGGGTTTGGAGGCAGTTAGGTCGTCGAAAGCGCTGATGATCTTATTGCGCTGTCCGGGCGTGGTCGGTTTAAATTTTCTTAAAGCCATTTATCCTTGCTTAAATGTTGCTGTAAAAATCTATGGTCTGGCCTTCGCCCAAAGTGACAATGGCCTTCTTGAAACTGTTTTTTCTGCCGGTCTGAAATCCGGTACGGGTATAGCGGGATTTCTGCTTGCCGAGATACACCATGGTATTGACGGAGGCAACCTCCACGTCATACATCTCCTCCACTGCCTGCTTGATCTGGTTTTTGGTCGCCCTTTTATCCACCACAAATCCATAGCGGTTGGGCACCTTCTCTGTGACGGCAGTCATCTTTTCGGTGATGAGCGGCTTGATTAAAACTTCCATGTCTTTCGGGTTTGGGGACCGATTAGTTTCCGGTCCGTGATATTGGTTCCTATTTCAGTAAGGTGTCTTCAACCTGTTTGACGGAGCTTTCCACCAGCAGCAAGTGGTCGGCATTCATGATCATATAGGTGTTCAGGTCGGACGCCACAGCCACCCGGGCCCTGGGGATATTCCGGGAAGAAAGCACGATGTTGTGATCGTTCCCGGGCAACACCAGCAGGGACTTCTTGTTGTCCAGGTTGAAACTCTTCAGGATCTCCAGGTAGTGCTTTGTCCTGGGTCCCTCCATGGAGAAGTCCTCCAGCACGAGCAGGGTATTTCCCCTGGTCTTATAGGAAAGGGCCGACTTCCTGGCCAGGCGCTTGACTTTCTTGTTGACCTTAAAGGAATAATCCCTGGGTTTGGGCCCGAAGGCACGACCACCTCCCCTGAGCAGGGGGGATTTGATGTCGCCAATCCGCGCAAAACCGGTTCCCTTTTGCCTGCGGAGCTTGCGGGTACTGCCCGACACCTCATTGCGCTGCTTGGCCTTGTGGGTTCCCTGGCGCCGGTTGGCAAGGTATTGCTTCACATCAAGGTAGATGGCGTGATCGTTGGGCTCAATGCCAAACACGTCCTGGTTGAGCTGCACCGTTTTGGAGGTCTTGGTGCCATCTGTCTTATATACTGCTAACTCCATCTTTCAAGTATTAAATATGATCCATTGGGTCCCGGTACAGAACCTTTTACAACAACAATGTTTTTTTCGGGAATGATTTTCATCACCTGGAGGTTGATCATTTTCACGCGATTGCCGCCGGTACGCCCGGCCATGCGCATGCCCTTGAAAACACGGGAGGGCCAGGATGAAGCGCCCAGTGAACCAGGGGCCCTCAACCGGTTATGCTGACCATGGGTTGCCTGTCCGACACCGCTGAAGCCGTGACGCTTGACAACGCCCTGAAAGCCCTTGCCCTTGCTGATGCCCACGACATCAATGAACTCCCCCTCGATGAACACATCGGCGCGCAGTTCATCCCCAAAGGCTTTCTGGTGGCCTTTTTCAAACCTGGTGAACTCTGCCACCACACGCTTGGGGCTGGTTTTAGCTTTCGCAAAATGACCCCGCAGGGCCTTGGATACCAGCTTCTCACGCTTGTCATCAAAGGCCAGCTGTATGGCTTCATATCCATCATTGTCCTGGGTCTTGACCTGGGTCACCACACAGGGGCCAGCCTGAATCACGGTGCATGGAATGTTCTTTCCAGAGGCATCGAACAAGCTGGTCATTCCGATTTTCTTTCCTATAAGTCCTGACATTTCTCAGCTATTTAACTTTTTTCGCAGGTGCGATTTCTAATTCTTATACTTTGATTTCCACCTCAACGCCACTCGGCAGTTCCAGCTTCATCAGGGCATCAACCGTTTTGGAGGAGGAAGAGTAAATGTCCAGCAGCCTCTTGTAGGAACACAACTGAAACTGTTCCCTGGCCTTTTTATTCACGAAGGTGGACCGCAGTACGGTGAAAATCTTCTTGTTTGTTGGCAGGGGGATGGGGCCATTGACAACGGCACCGGTAGACTTCACGGTCTTCACGATTTTCTCGGCAGACTTGTCCACCAGGTTGAAATCGTAGGATTTTAATTTGATTCTGATTCTCTGACTCACGGTTCAATTCCTTTAAATTAAACGATTAGGCTTTCGTGCCATACAGTTTGAAAATGACTTCATCGACAATATTTTTCGGGGCTTCCCGGTATTGCTGGAACTCCATGGTGGAAGTGGCCCGGCCACTGGTCAGCGTACGCAGTGAAGTGACATAGCCAAACATCTCTGAAAGCGGCACCTGGGCATGAATGACCTGCAGGTTGGCCCTGGAGGACAGGCCGCCAAGGTGTCCGCGCCGGCGGTTGATGTCCCCCACCACATCCCCCACATACTCCTCGGGCGTAAGCACTTCAAGCTTCATGATGGGCTCGAGCAAAATGGCATTGGCCTTCCTGCATGCGTCCCGGAAGGCAATTTTGGCGGCAAGTTCAAACGACAGGGAGTCGGAATCCACATTGTGGTAGGAGCCATCCAGCAGGGTCACCTTCAGATTGTCCATCGGATAGCCTGCCAGCACCCCGTTCTGCATGGCCGACTTGAAACCCTTCTCTACCGAAGGAATAAATTCCCTGGGAATGTTGCCGCCCTTGACCTCATCCTTGAACTGCAGCCCGGTAACGCCTTCGTCGGCCGGCCCGATCTCCACAATGATGTCCGCAAACTTGCCCTTGCCACCCGTTTGTTTTTTGTAGACCTCGCGGTGGCGTACCACCCCGGTAATGGCTTCCTTGTATGCCACCTGGGGGGCCCCCTGGTTGCATTCCACCTTGAATTCACGCTTGAGCCGGTCGACCAGAATCTCCAGGTGCAATTCGCCCATGCCGCTGATCACGGTCTGCCCGCTGTCCGGATCCACCTTTACCTTGAAGGTGGGGTCCTCTTCGGCAAGTTTTGAAAGGGCCATTGTCAGCTTGTCCACATCGGCCTGGGTTTTGGGCTCCACCGCGACGCTGATTACAGGATCCGGGAAAGTCATGGATTCGAGCAGCACAGGGTGTTTCTCATCACAGAGGGTATCCCCGGTCTGGATGTTCTTGAATCCGACGGCGGCCCCGATATCCCCGGCCTCAATACGGTCGATGGGATTTTGCTTGTTGGCGTGCATCTGGAGGATGCGCGAAATGCGCTCCTTCTTATTGGTGGTGGCATTCCATACATAGGAACCGGAATCCAGCGCACCACTGTAAACCCTGAAGAAAGCCAGGCGGCCCACATACGGATCGGTGGCAATTTTAAAGGCCAGTGCGGCAAAGGGCTCACCTGCATCGGCCTTTCTGGTTTCCGGTTTTTCCGTTTTGGGGTTGATCCCTGAGATGGATTCCACGTCCATGGGAGAGGGCAGGAATTTCACCACGGCATCCAGCAGCAGCTGGACGCCCTTGTTCTTGAAGGAGGAACCGCACAGCACCGGGGAGATCCGAAGGTCGATCGTGGCCTTGCGAATGATGGAAAGCATGTCCTCCTCTGAAATGGAGTCGGGATTATCCATGAATTTTTCGAGCAGTTCCTCGCTTTCCTCGGCACAGCCTTCGATCAGTTTCATCCGGTGCTCACGGACCGTTTCCTCGAGTTCGTCCGGGATGGGGACCTCAACGAATACCGTCCCCAGGGATTGTTCTTCCCAAATAAAAGCCTTGTTGGTGATCAGGTCCACAACCCCCTGGAAGTTCTCCTCGTCTCCAATGGGAATCTGCAGGGGCACGGCATTCATGCCCAGCCGCTCCCGGATCTTTTCCACAACGCCGAAGAAATCGGCGCCGGCCCGGTCCATTTTATTGATGAAGCTGATGCGGGGCACCCGGTACTTGTCGGCCTGTCGCCAGACAGTCTCCGACTGGGGCTCCACGCCCCCGACGGAGCAAAAAAGGGCAATGGCCCCATCCAGCACCCGCAGGCTTCGCTCCACCTCCACGGTAAAGTCGACATGGCCAGGCGTGTCAATGATGTTGACCTTATATTGTTGTCCCCTGAAGTTCCAGAAAGTGGTGGTCGCGGCAGATGTAATGGTGATGCCCCTCTCCTGCTCCTGGATCATCCAGTCCATGGTGGCGGCACCATCATGAACCTCACCCAGGCGGTGGTTTACCCCGGTATAGAACAGTATGCGCTCCGTCGTGGTGGTCTTGCCAGCATCGATATGCGCCATAATGCCTATGTTGCGCGTGTATTTAAGGTCCCGGGCCATCTGGGTGATTTGGTAATTGAAGGGTGATTAGAACCTGAAATGTGAGAAAGCCTTGTTGGCATCCGCCATGCGGTGGGTGTCTTCCTTGCGTTTGTACGCTCCGCCTTCTTCCTTGTAGGCGGCAACGATTTCCCCTGCCAGCTTGGCCGCCATGCCTTTCTCATTGCGCTTGCGGGAGAAATTGATCAGGTGTTTGATGCCGACGGACATTTTTCTGTCCGGCCGGATCTCGGAAGGAATCTGGAAGGTGGCGCCACCGATCCTGCGGCTGCGTACTTCCACGGCAGGGGTCACATTGGCCAGGGCCTTTTTGAAAACCTCCAGTCCATCCTCCTTGGTCTTGGCAGATACCAGGTCGATGGCATCATAAAAGATTTCGTAGGCGAGGTTTTTCTTGCCCCGGAGCATCAGGTTGTTCACAAACCGGGTCACCAGGGTGTCATTGAACCTCGGGTCAGGAAGCAGGATTCTCTTCTTGGGTTTTGCCTTTCTCATGGATCAAACTGTTTTATATCGAATGCTGTGCAATTGGTCGGATTTATTTCTTGGCCTTCGGGCGCTTGGTTCCGTATTTGGACCTTCTCTGGTTGCGTCCATCCACCCCGCTGGTATCCAGGGCACCCCGGATAATATGATACCGCACACCGGGAAGGTCCTTGACCCTCCCGCCGCGAATCAGTACGATGGAGTGCTCCTGCAGGTTATGTCCTTCACCGGGAATATAGGCGTTCACTTCCTTCCCGTTTGTCAGCCTGACCCTGGCCACCTTTCTCATGGCCGAATTGGGTTTCTTTGGGGTGGTGGTATAAACCCTGACACAAACCCCACGGCGCTGGGGGCACGAGTCCAAAGCGGGTGACTTGCTTTTGTACGTCACCTTATGGCGCCCTTTACGAACCAATTGCTGAATTGTTGGCATACTGTAATCTGAATTTTGTAAAAACTTCGCTTTTATTTGGTTAAATTCAATCCTGGCTATTTTTGGGAGTGCAAAGGTAAAAGTTATTTTTTGAAAACCAATATGGTTTCACAAAAAATCTCCCTGGCCTGCACAATTTAAAGCCTCAAAACAAAAGATTGATTTCCCATCCCGGTCAAAAAGCCGGATCACCCTGTGTTACAGGAGGATTAATCTCTCCTCATTTGAGGGGCACAAAGTTAGGAAACTTTTTTGATAAATCGCCCTGTTTTTTTCAACAATACAAGGACTTATCAACAGAAAGGTTGATTTGTTGATTCCTTGATTTGCTGGGGCAGAAGGAGGAGAGCCGGAAGGTCAGAACCGGTAGGCGGCCCGCTCCATCTCCCTCAGGTTGCGAAACTTTTTGGGAGGATCCAGGTGTTTCTCCAGGAATTTGTAGATCCTGAAGCGGATGTCCCGGCCCATGCGGTGGTCCATGCGGTCGAAGGAATGCCCCCCGGGAATCGCCTGGAAGATTTCGTATTCGAAACTCCGGTTGTGCGCCTTCAGGGCACGGATCAGGTTTTCCACCTCCAGCACGTGGACATCTTCATCGATGGTGTTGGTGTGGATCAGCAGGGGGATCCTGAGTTTTTCCGCATGGTGGACGGGGGAACGCCTTCTGTATTCGTCGATGTTCTGATCCACGGTCTGACCGATATGGTAGTCTGCGCTGAAGTAGCCCTCATAGCCGGCCCTTTTGTACCCCATCCGGGCCACCAGGTCGCTGACCGGAACCCCGGCAAAGGCGCATTTATACAGATCCGGATGCTCAAAGGCATTCATCAGGGAGATCATGCCGCCATGGCTCCAGCCGATCAGTCCCACCCTCCGGGAATCAATCATGTGCCCGTAATTCTCCAGCATCATCAGCATGCTTTGGTGCACGTCCTCATTTTCCAGCCCGCCATAATCAATCAGTTCATGGTGGCCGCGTCCGTAGCCGGTGGATCCCCGGTACTCGGGGGCCACCACGATGTACTGCTGGGCCATCAGTTCCCGGATGATGTGGGTGTAATACGTATTGAAATCCCCGTGCACCCCACCGTGTGAGAAAACGAGCAAGGGGTATTTCTTCGAAGGGTCGATGTCCTTGGGGATGAACACATAAGTCCAGAACTTGATGGGGTTTGAGTCCATCAGGTTGGTGGCCTTTTCGGCACCCCTGGGAGGCGGACCGGCCATAAACAGCTTGTCAATATAGGCCACGTCACCCACACGGTGATGCCATTGAATATCGTCAATGGCCTTTTCAAGCACGTCGAACCGAAAACGCAGGTTTCTGATCTCCTCCTGCATGGCCTGCTGCCTGCGGGCCATTTCCCCTCCGGCATCCTGCCCCAGCAAAGGCAGGGAGGCCAGTAAAATAAACCAAAAGATCAGGTTGGTCCGGGCAGGCAGTGGGTTGGTTGCTTTCATCTGTCAGCTAATTTGTTGTTTCACGTCGGATGGGAATTGCCCGGCGGACAACTCCCGGTGCATCAGGACAGGCTGTCATGCCCCTTCCCAGGCATCAGCCAGGGTTAAGGGGGCAGCCAATGGCGCTGTAAATATATAATTTTCCGGAGAAATACCTGCAAAATGGCCTGCATTTGTGAGCCCGGGATGGGGAAGCCTGGCCGGAACGCGGGTACAGCGGGACGCCTTCACTTTGTTCCTGCAGAGAACCCGTGCATCCAGAGCATGGCCTGAATTTTTTCTATCTTTGCCCCCGGATGCCGGGGGGCATCCGGACTGACCCTTGTCACTTATTTATAGACACGCCATGGCAAACTTCCTCAAGGACCTTAACGATGCCCAGAAAAAAGCGGTCATGGCAGCCGACGGGCCCGTCATGGTCATCGCGGGCGCCGGAAGCGGAAAGACCCGGGTCCTCACCTACCGGGTGGCCTACCTGCTGGAACAGGGCGTTCCCCCATTCAATATCCTGGCCCTGACCTTCACCAACAAGGCGGCCCGGGAAATGCGGGAAAGGATCGCCAGACTGGTGGATCCTTCCAGGGCCAAGGGACTGTGGATGGGAACCTTTCACAGCATCTTTGCGCGCATCCTGAGGGCAGAAGCCCCCAGGCTGGATTTCCCGGGGAACTTCTCCATTTATGACACGGACGACTCCAAAAGAGTGATCCGGAACATCCTGAAGGAACAGCAACTGGATGACAAGACCTACCAGCCTTCCTATGTTCTGAGCCGGATATCCAACGCAAAAAACAACCTGATCTCCCCATCCGACTACAACGAGGATTTTGACATCCAGACCCAGGACACCCAGTCACGCAAACCCAAACTCGGACTGCTTTACAGCCTGTACCAGCAAAGGCTGCGCAAGGCCTCTGCCATGGACTTTGACGACCTGTTGTTCAATACCAATGTCTTGCTGAGGGATTTCCCCGAGGTCCTCTACAAATACCAGCAGCGGTTCCAATACCTTTTGGTGGATGAGTACCAGGACACCAACTTCTCCCAGTACCTCATCGTTAAAAAGCTGGCGGCCAACAATGAAAACCTCTGTGTTGTGGGGGATGATGCCCAAAGCATTTATGCCTTCCGGGGGGCCAATATCCAGAACATTCTGAACTTCCAGAAAGACTACCCGGACTACCGCCTCTTCAAGCTGGAGCAGAACTACCGTTCCACCGGACACATCGTGCAGGCCGCCAACAGCGTGATTGTCAACAACCAGGACCAGATATTCAAGAAAATATGGACGGGCAATAAACAGGGCGAGAAGATACAGGTGGTCAGGACCGCCACGGAAGGGGAAGAGGCCCTGTGGGTGGCTTCGCGCATTTTTGAATTGCAGTCAGCAGGACAACATCCCAACAGCGCCTTTGCCATACTGTACCGCACCAATGCCCAGTCCAGGGCCCTGGAAGAAGCACTCAGGAAGCGGAACATCCCCTACAGGATTTATGGGGGGGTCTCTTTTTACCAGAGGAAGGAGGTGAAGGATGTTCTGGCCTATTTCCGGCTGGTGATCAATCCCCACGACGAGGACGCCCTGCTCCGGGTCATAAATTTTCCTGCCAGGGGCATCGGGCAGACCACCGTCAGCAAGCTGCTGTCGGCCGCCGGCCAGGCGGAGAAACCCCTGTGGGAATTGCTCAACGGCTCCGCGGACCCCGCACCCGGGCTGAACACAGGCACCCTGCGCAAACTGGAAGAGTTTGTCAGCCTGATCAGGGGGTTTGGGGCCAGGCTTTATAAAACCGATGCCTATTCCCTGGGGGAGGCCATCGTCAACCAGAGCGGCATCCGGAAACTCTACTTCGAAGACGGCACCCCCGAAAGCATCAACCGGAGGGAGAACATTGAGGAACTGCTCAGCGGGCTGAAGGATTTTGTGGAGGAACCGCAGGATCCGGAACAGCTGCGCACCCTGGACGAATTCATGCAGGACATCGCGCTGCTGACCGATGCGGACATGAAGCAGGAGAAGAAGGAGGATACCGACAAGGTGTCCCTGATGACCATCCATGCGGCCAAGGGTTTGGAATTCCCCTTTGTATTCATTGCCGGGGTGGAGGAGAACCTCTTCCCCTCCCTGCTGTCGATGAACAGCCGGGAAGAGCTTGAGGAAGAACGAAGGCTCTTCTATGTCGCCCTGACCCGTGCCATGGACCTGGCCACGGTCTCCTATGCCGAAAGCCGCTTTCGTTACGGAAATTTCACCCTTTGTGAACCCAGCCGCTTCATCGATGAACTGGATGCCGGCCATGTCGATTTCCTGATGCCCCGCGGCCTCCGCAAGCCGCCCCCCCCGAAGGAAAGCTTCCAGGAAGGACTGGCCCGCTTCCGGCAAATGAAAAGTCCTCCGGCAAGACCCGGCCCGCCAGCCGCGGCGAAGGCCGCCGCCTCCCCGGCCGGACCCAGGCCGGTGAAGGGCCTTTCGTCCCCCGGCTCATCAGGCTCCCCCTCCGGGCAGGAGGCTGGTTTCGCCATCCTCGATCCTGCCCTGCTGGCAGTCAGCACCCGGGTGGAACACCCCCGTTTCGGCACAGGCACCGTCACAGCCATCGAAGGCTCAGGGCAGAATGCCAGGGCCACCGTCGCATTCACCCAGTTCGGGCAGAAACAATTGCTGCTGAAGTATGCCCGGTTGAAAATCCTGTAAACCCGTCATTAATCATTAATTTTCGTATCTTTGCACAATCCGTCAGGCTGTCCGTGCCGCTGCTGACTGCCCGTTTAACCCGGCCGGCATCCCCCTGCGATGGCTGGCACTTACCAGGAAGACGGCGGACCTTAAACAAGCGATACACCATTTCATTTCACTGATTCTTTATGGAGTACAATACTTCCCGTTCAAAAATGAACATTTCTGAATACGGACGAAATATTCAGAAAATGATCGAACACATCATGAGCTTTGATGACAGGGAGAAGCGCAACCACCTCGCCCGGGCCACCATCAATGTCATGGGACAACTCAACCCGCACCTGCGCGATGTGAATGATTTCAAGCACAAGCTGTGGGACCACCTCTTCATCATGTCAGACTTCAAACTCGACGTCGACTCCCCCTATCCTGTCCCCTCGCCCGAGATCCTGACCAGGAAGCCGGAGCAACTGGACTATTCGTCCAACAATGTCACCTTCAAGCACTACGGAAGGTACATTGAGCGCATCATAGAAAAGGCCTGCGAACTGGAGGAGGGAGAGGAAAAGGATGCACTCATCCGGCTGATCGCCAACCACCTGAAGAAATCCTACCTCACCTGGAACCGGGATGCGGTCACCGATGAGGAAATCGCCGCCCACCTGAACCAGCTTTCGGGCGGGCGGCTGACACTCCCCGAGGACATCAAGTTGCACAGCACCCCCGAGGTGTTCATCAAACCCAAAAAGAAGAAATTCCAGGGCAAGCAAGGCAACGGGAAATATTCCCAACACAACAAGGGCAAGAAAACGCATTAACCACTCACGAAACGCTTGTCCGGTTCCGACCTGTCATGCTGTCGGGTCAGGCAATCCGGCCATGAGGCCATCCGCCCGTGACAATTTCAGGGGCCTGTTTGGCATCATGGCTTTTTTTTTGTTTCTTGGACGGACTTTCACAGAATCTTCATCGGATCATTCACAAGACTTTCAACATGGGCTCATTTGAAATCACCGGGGGCATGCCCCTGAAAGGCGAGATCATCCCGCAGGGTGCGAAGAACGAGGCCCTGCAGGTCCTCTGCGCCACCCTGCTGACCGGGGAAGAGGTCGTCCTTGACAACGTCCCGGACATCCTGGATGTGAACAAATTGATTGATTTGCTGTCGGATTTCGGGGTGCTTGTCAGGAAACTGGAGCCGGGACGTTTTTCCTTCCACGCCGGGGGACTGGACCCCTCATTCCTCGACAGCGAGGAATTCCTCAGCAAGGTCTCCCAACTCCGGGGTTCCGTCATGGTGGTCGGACCGCTGCTGGCACGCTTCGGGAAGGCGTGCATCCCCCGGCCCGGAGGCGACAAAATCGGCCGCAGGCGGCTGGATACGCACTTTCTGGGGCTGGAGAAACTGGGGGCGCGTTTTCACTACGACCAGGCGGCAAGCACCTACCGGATCGAGGGAGACAAGCTGAAAGGGACATACATCCTGCTCGATGAGGCCTCGGTGACCGGCACGGCCAACATCATCATGGCCGCCAGCCTGGCAAGCGGGACCACCACGGTGTACAATGCAGCCTGCGAGCCATACCTGCAACAGCTTTGCCGCATGCTGAACGCCATGGGGGCAAAAATCAGCGGGATCGGATCCAATTTGCTGACCATAGAGGGAGTGAAACACCTTGGCGGCTGCAGCCACCGGCTCCTGCCCGATATGATTGAGATCGGCAGCTTCATCGGGCTGGCCGCCATGACCCGGTCAGACATCACCATCAGGAATGTACACTACAGGGAGCTGGGGCTGATCCCGGATGTGTTCCGCAGGCTGGGCATCCGGATGGACCTGATCGGGGACGACCTGCACATTCCTTCACAGGAGGTCTATGAAGTGGAAAGTTTCATAGATGGCAGCATCCTGTCCATCAGCGACGCACCCTGGCCGGGCTTCTCGCCGGACCTGCTGAGCATCGTTTTGGTCGTGGCCACCCAGGCACAGGGCAGTGTGCTGATTCACCAGAAAATGTTCGAAAGCCGGCTCTTCTTTGTGGACAAGCTCATCGACATGGGAGCCAAGATCATTCTGTGCGACCCCCACCGGGCCACGGTCATCGGCCTGGGCAGGAAGCACCAGCTCAAACCGCTGGAGATGACCTCCCCGGATATCCGGGCGGGCGTGGCCCTGCTGATCGCGGCCCTGAGCGCCCCGGGAACAAGCATCATTCACAACATCGATCAGATTGACAGAGGCTATCAGTCCATCGACCACCGCCTGCAGCAGCTCGGAGCACGCATAACCAGGTTTTAGGCAGGCATCGAAAGGACTGACAAAATGGCCTCTCCATGCCCATTGGCAGGCTATTTGATAAGACTGGGGGACCAGCAACATGACCGCCTGCCATGGCCTGCCGGGGGTTCAGGATGTCCCCCGGCGGCCAGAATGGCATGAGGCCGTCATGGCTTGCAGAGTAACCAAAGGTTTAAACCAGGAAACAGCAATGAATAAGAAAGGATCAGAAAAGCCCCTGGCATCCGACGAAAAAGACACGGAATCCATGGGGAAGAAGGCCGGAAGACCGGCGGCCAACGAGAAGGAAAAAGGCAGGGCAAAGACCGGGCAACAGGACGCAGAACGGCTCAGGGAACTGGAAGAGAAGCTGGAGGAATCCAATGACAAATTCCTGCGCCTGTTTTCGGAATTCGATAATTTCCGCAAGAGGACTACCAGGGAACGACTGGAATTGATCAAAACCGCGGCGGAGGATGTGATCTCTGCCCTGCTGCCGGTTCTGGATGATCTGGAAAGGGCCTGCAAGATGCAGGGAAAGGATGGTGAAACCGCCGGAACAGACGATGGTATATTGCTGATTTATAATAAGTTCAAGGCCATTCTACGGCAAAAAGGCGTGGAGGAAATTCCCGCCCTTGGAGAACCATTCGACACCGACCTGCATGAGGCCGTCACCCACATCCCGGCCAGCGGGAAAGAACAGAAGGGGAAGGTCGTCGATGAACTGCAGAAAGGCTACAAACTGAACGGCAGGGTGATCCGCTTTGCGCGGGTCGTCGTGGCCAGCTAAACCAACCAAGGAGAATGTCTAAAAGAGATTATTACGACATATTGGGCGTTTCCCGGGACGCCACCCCGGAACAGATCAAGAAGGCCTACCGGCAGAAAGCGCTGAAGTACCATCCGGACAAAAACCCGGGCGACAGCCAGGCGGAAGCCAACTTCAAGGAGGCGGCAGAGGCCTATGAGGTACTAAGCAACGAAGAGAAAAAAGCGCGCTACGACCGCTACGGCCATTCCGGCATGGGCAACAATTTCGGCGGGGGCGGATTCGGTGGCGGCATGAGCATGGAAGACATCTTCAGCCAGTTCGGGGATATCTTCGGCGGGGCATTTGGCGGGTTCGGCGGGTCAGGATTCGGGACCGGACGAACTGGCCGCCGGGTCAATAAGGGGAGCAACCTGAGGATCAAGGTTAAACTGAGTCTGGAAGAGATCCTCCACGGGGTGGAGAAAAAGATCAAGGTCAACAAATACGTGGCCTGCAAGCAGTGCAACGGTACCGGGGCCAAAGACGGCGGGGCATTCCACACCTGCCCCACCTGCAATGGCATGGGCAGGGTGACCCGGGTCACGAACACCTTCCTGGGACAGATGCAGACAGCCTCCACCTGCCCCCAGTGCAGCGGGGAAGGCCAGGTGATCACGGAAAAATGCACGGCCTGTTACGGCAACGGCATCACCAAAAACGAAGAAGTAATCCCCATCAATATTCCCGCCGGGGTGTCCGAAGGCATGCAGCTCTCCCTCGGCGGCAAGGGCAATGCAGCCCCCCGCGGGGGTGTCCCCGGAGACCTCATCGTCCTGGTGGAGGAAGTGCCGCATGACAAGCTGATCCGGGACGGGAACAACCTGCTGCACGACCACTACATCAGCTTTCCCCAGGCAGTGCTTGGCACCCATATTGAAGTCCCCACCCTGGAAGGGAAAGCCAGGATCCGCATTGAGCCGGGGACCCAGGGAGGCAAGGTTCTCCGGCTCAAAGGCAAGGGGCTTCCCATGCTGAACTCCTACGGGCGGGGCGACCTGCTGGTCAATATCAATATCTGGACACCCCAGCAAACCAGCAGCGAAGAAAAGGCCATGATGGAGGAGCTTGCCCGGTCTGAAAATTTCAAACCCAGGCCCAAAAAGAGCGATAAAAGCTTTTTTGAACGGATGAAAGACGTGTTCAGTTAATCAAACCAGCCCCATGAATTATCTTCTCCAGGCCGAACAGATCACCAAGCGTTACGCCAACCACCTGGCCCTGGACGGGGTCGGGATAGAGGTGCCCAGGCAAAGCATATTCGGTTTGCTCGGACCGAACGGGGCCGGCAAGACCACCCTGATACGCATCATCAACCAGATCATCGCCCCGGACCAGGGCAGGTTGCTTTTTTCCGGCCGCCCCCTGCTTCCCGAAGATGTGCACCGCATTGGGTATCTTCCGGAGGAAAGGGGGCTGTACAAGAAAATGAAGGTGGGAGAGCAGGCCATATACCTGGCAAAGCTCAAAGGCCTCGGCGGCCCCCGGGCAAGAAAGGAGCTCAGGGCATGGTTCGAAAAGTTCGACCTGATGCCCTGGTGGGACAAGAAGGTCGAAGAGCTCTCCAAAGGCATGCAGCAGAAGGTCCAGTTCATCATCACGGTCCTGCACCAGCCCGAGCTGCTGATCTTTGACGAGCCCTTCAGCGGGTTCGACCCCATCAATGTGAACCTGCTCAAACAGGAGATACTGGATTTGCGCAGTCAGGGAGCCACCATCATCTTCTCGACCCACAACATGGGCTCGGTGGAGGAACTCTGTGATGACATCGCCCTGATCGACAAAAGCCACAAAATTCTGGAAGGGAATGTACGGCAGATCCGCAAGGCATTCGGGGGACAGCTATACCAGGTCGAACTGGAAGCCGGCACCAAACTGCAGGGATTGCTGGACGAACGTTTCGAGCTGATCGGCAGCCACAGTCAGGATGGCCTTGTACGGGCGCGCATACGGATCCGCGGAGGAGCGGAGTCGAACGACCTGCTGGCAAAACTGATCCCTGAAGCACAGGTTCTTTCATTCCAGGAGCTGGTCCCCAGCATGAACGATATTTTCATCAGGCAGGTGACCGGCAGGTTCCCGGCGGGTCCGCTTTCCGGGGGAGCAGACCTGCGGGGTACGGAGCAATAGCCCGTCCCGGCCCAAAGTGTACCGGTTATCAACACCAAAGACCATGAATAAAATCACCACCATCATACAGCGGGAATACCTCAGCCGGGTAAAAAAGCGCTCCTTCATCGTGATGACCATCCTGGGCCCCATCCTGATGGCCGGTCTGATGGTGGCCCCGCTGTTGGTTTCCCAGATGTCTGACCGGACCCAGGAAGTAGCCCTGGTGGATGACTCCATGCTGTTTTATGACCGTTTCCGGGATGCCAACAACATCCGGTTCACCCACCTGCCCGCATCCATAGACCAGGCGGTGGAACTGATGCAGGCCGGCCGGTTCGATGCCGTGCTCCACATCCCGGAAATCGCCCTGGAGGCCCCCAGCAGCATGCGGCTGTTTTCTGAGAAAGCCACCAACCTGAACACCAAGCTGTACATCGAAAACATCCTGCGGCAAGAGTTTGAAAGCCTGAAACTCGGTGCCGCCGGAATCGACCGGGAGATCCTGGCCTCCATACAGACCCCGGTGAACATCCATGCCATCCGCATCAAAAAGGACGGACTGGAACAGGCCGACCACCCGGAGGTCAGCATGGGGCTGGGGTTTGTTTCGGGCCTGCTCATCTATATCTTCATCTTCCTGTTCGGTTCACAGGTGCTCCGGGGCGTCCTCGAGGAAAAAACCAGCCGCATAGTCGAGATCATCGTTTCCAGCGTCCGGCCCTTCCAGCTCATGATGGGAAAGATTGTCGGGGTGGGCCTGGTGGGACTGACCCAGTTCCTGATATGGATTGTCCTGACATTTGCCATCGTCGGATCGGTCCGGGCGGCCGCACCCGGCCTGTTCCGTTTCACACCGGGCGACCAGGTGTATGTCACCAGCAGCCAGATCCTGAATCCCCAGGAATTACAGGCCCGGATGGAAACCGTTCAGCAACTCAACACCCCTGCCGGGGAGATCCTTGCCGGCCTCGCCGCCATCAATTTTCCCCTGGTCATCCTGGCATTTATCTTCTTTTTCCTGGGGGGGTACCTGCTCTACGGGGCCCTCTTTGCCTCCATCGGGGCCGCTGTGGATAACGAGGCCGACACACAGCAGTTCATGCTCCCGGTAACCATTCCCCTTTTGTTCGCCTTCATCATGGCCCAGATGGTGATGGCCAACCCTTCGGGCCCGGTGGCCTTCTGGTTGTCCATCATACCCCTGACCTCCCCCGTCATCATGATGGTGCGCATTCCCTTCGGGGTTCCCTATGCCGAGCTGCTGTTATCGGCAGCCCTGCTGGTGGGCGGATTCATTCTGACGACCTGGCTGGCTTCCCGCATTTACCGCACCGGCATCCTGATGTACGGAAAAAAAGTCAGTTATGCCGAACTCTGGAAGTGGATACGGCACCATTGATTCACCCCCCGGGGCCATTCCCGTCCCGGTCACAAACCATCAAAAAACCTGATATGGCAAAAATCCTGGTAATCGACGACGAACGGAGCATCCGCAACACCCTCAAGGAAATTCTGGAGTTTGAAAAGTTTGAAGTGGAGGTGGCCGAGGATGGTCCGGACGGGCTGGAAAAGATGGGGAAAAGCAGCTTCGATGTGGTGCTGTGTGACATCAAAATGCCCAGGATGGATGGCCTGGAAGTGCTGGAACAGGTCCAGGAACGGGATCCGGACACCACCGTGGTGATGATTTCCGGTCACGGGACCATCGACACGGCCGTGGAAGCGATCAAAAAAGGGGCCTTCGACTTCATCTCCAAACCGCTCGATCTGAACCGCCTGCTGATCACCATCCGCAACGCCATGGACAAAACCAAGCTGGTCACCGAAACCAAGGTGCTGAAGCGCAAGGTCAGCAAATCCTACGAAATGATCGGGCACTCGGAATCCCTGGAGCGGATCCGGGAAATGATCCAAAGGGTGGCCCCGACCGATGCCCGGGTGTTCATCACGGGGGAGAACGGCACGGGCAAGGAGCTGGTCGCACGCTCCCTCCATGACCTGAGTCAAAGGGCAAAGGGCCCCTTTATCGAAGTCAACTGCGCAGCCATCCCCTCGGAACTGATCGAAAGCGAATTGTTCGGGCATGAGAAGGGATCTTTCACCTCTGCCATCAAACAGAAGAAGGGGAATTTTGAGCTGGCCCACGGAGGGACCATCTTCCTGGACGAGATCGGAGACATGAGCCTGGCCGCACAGGCCAAGGTACTGCGGACCCTGCAGGAAAACAAAATCACCCGGGTGGGTGGAGAAAAAGAAATCCCCGTGGATGTCCGGGTTGTGGCAGCAACCAACAAGGACATCCATCAGGAAATTGCCCGCGGCAACTTCCGGGAGGACCTTTACCACCGGCTCAGTGTCATCCTGATCCAGGTACCCTCACTGAATGAGCGCATCGAAGACATCCCCTTGCTCGCCAAACACTTCCTGGAAAAGCTCTCGGCTGAACAGGGCATGCCGGTAAAGACCTTCAGCGAGGATGCCCTGGAGGAGCTGAAAAACATCGTGTGGACCGGGAACATCCGGGAGTTGCGCAATGTCGTGGAGCGCCTGGCCATTCTTTGCGACCGGGAGATCCATGGGGAGGATGTCGTCCGCTACGCCCAGCCCCTGAGTCAGGTCAGGAGATAAATTCGCAAAGCGCCATTCACCGCTTTCCCATCCGACGAAAACCCGAAAAAAAACCGACGCTTTGGCCGGTAATCATTATTTTTGTGGCCTCAAACCCGTTAACAATGCGTCTTCCTTCCTGCACAACACAATGGCTTAAACCGGTTATCCTTCTACCAGCCCTTTTGATGGTTCTCATGGGTCCCCTGACCGGCAGTGCGCGAAGCACATTCGAAAAGGATGACCCGTCCACCGAACGTCTGAATGTCTTTCTGGATGCCCCCTGGTGGGCCGATGAGGATTTCATCATGCAGGAGATCCCGCTGGTGAATTACGTGCGCGACAAGGAGCTGGCGCAGGTACACATCATCATCACCCGGCACGGGGGGGGCAGCGGGGGCACCGCTTACCAGCTCAGCTTCCTGGGGGCAAGGCAGTTCTCCGGCATGATCAACGAGCTCAATTACTGGGCACCATCGACCAATACGGCCGATGCGAACCGCCGGGGTTACACCAACATCATCAAGATCGGGCTGGCCCCGTACGTATCCCGTTCGAACATGGCTCCCTATGTCAGGGTCGATTATACCTATGACCCCAGGACGGTTTCAAGGGAGACCGCTCCGGTCAGGGATCCCTGGAAAAACTGGGTCTTTGAGGTTTATGCCGGCGGCAACTTCAGCAAAGAGGAAAAAAACAGCCGGTCCAGTTTCCGCTACGGCTTCTATGCCGACAAGGTGACGCATGAGTTCAAGATCCGCATGCGGCCCTATTTCAACCACGACTCGAGGACATTCATCTCGGGAGAGGACACCATCCGACGCACCTCCCACCGCCACGGATTTGACGGTTACCTGGTGAGAAGCATCAGCGGGCACTGGTCGGCCGGGATTTTTTCCAGCATGCAGTCGAGCACCTTCAACAACATGCGGTTCAATACCGAGTTGAAGCCCGCCGTCGAATACAGCCTTTTCCCTTACGAAGAGGCCACCAAGCGGTCGATCTCCCTGGCCTATCGCATTGGAGGAGGTTACCAGGATTATTACGAAATGACCATTTTCGGGAAGGAAAGCGAGTTTTTGTTCGGACATTCCCTGGAGGCGGCCGCCCGTTTCCAGCAACCCTGGGGCACAGTGCGGGCCGGGGTAACGGGCTCCCATTTCTTTCATGATTTCTCCGTGAACCGACTCGCCTTCTTCGGCAATTTAAACCTCAGGGTTTTTCAGGGCTTTGCCATCTCCCTCAGCACGAACATGGACCTGATCAACGATCTGGTGGCCATCCCGCTGGGGGATTTGTCCCTGGAAGACATCCTGCTGCAACAGTCCAGGCAGTCGACCAGTTACCAGCTGTCCGGATCGATCGGCCTTTCCTACACCTTCGGGTCAGAACAGAAGGGGGTATACAACCCCAGGCTTTGATCCCTCCCTGACGAATCACCACCGGGAGACAATTTTTCAGGCCGTTTCCGCCGGGCAGGATAATAATTCAGGGCTGTGTTTCCCGGCCATGCCGGGCCACACAGCCCTGAATGAAACGCACACCAGGCGTCCGGAAGGAACTATTCCTTTACGGAAAAGTCCATTTCCGCATAGCGCCTGTAAGTATTGTACCTCCAGCGGGCATTCTCTTCGGCAGCCTGGAAGAGGGCTCCGGCATCTTTCGGGAATGCCTTCTTCAGGGAACTGTAACGCACCTCCGAGCTCAGGAAATCCTGGAACTTACTCCAATCGGGCTCCTTACTGTCCAGCTGGAAGGGGTTCTTGCCCTCATTTTCCAGCTCCGGATTGTAGCGGTACAGATGCCAGTACCCCGCCTCCACGGCATTCTTGATCTGTTGTTGGGTGGCTCCCATGCCGTTGCGCAGTCCATGGTTGATGCAGGGCGAATAGGCGATGATCACCGAGGGACCCGGATAGGCTTCCGCTTCGCGAACCGCCTTGAGAAACTGGTTCTGGTTGGCACCCATGCCCACCTGGGCCACGTATACATAGCCGTAAGACATGGCCATCAGGCCCAGGTCTTTTTTGCGGACCCTTTTACCGGCAGCGGCAAACTTGGCAATGGCCCCGACCGGGGTCGATTTGGATGCCTGTCCCCCCGTGTTGGAGTAAACCTCGGTATCCAGAACCAGCAGGTTGATGTCTTCCCCGGAAGCGATCACATGGTCGAGACCGCCGTATCCGATATCATACGCCCAGCCGTCACCGCCGAAGGCCCACACGGACTTCTTGACCAGGTATTGCTTCAGGCCCATGATCTCGGTGGCAATGGGGTTGTCCTCATGCTTCAGGCAGGCGACGACCCGCTGAGAGGCCTCCTTGCTTTTAACCGTATCATTAAATGCGCCGATCCACTCTGCAAAGGCTTCTTTGGTCTCTGCCGAAAGACCGCTTTCCAGGCCCCGTTCCATGAGCCGGGCGATGCGTTCACGAAGCTTGCGCACCCCGGTGGCCATCCCGAATCCGTACTCGGCATTGTCTTCAAACAGGGAGTTTGCCCAGGCCGGCCCATGGCCGTCCTTGTTCACGGTGTAAGGAGTGGCCGGGGCTGAACCGCCGTAGATGGAGGAACAGCCGGTGGCGTTGGCGATCATCATGCGGTCACCATATAATTGGGTGATCAGCTTGATATAGGGGGTTTCCCCGCAGCCGGCACAGGCACCGCTGAATTCAAACAATGGCTGTGCAAACTGTGAGTTCTTGACCGATTGCTCTTTGTTCAGCAGGGTGTCCTTGTACGACACATTCCGGCTGACCCAATCCCAGTGGCGGTCTTCATGCATCTGTTCTCCCAACAACCGCATTTCGAGGGCCTTGGTAGGTGCGGGACATACATCGATACAATTACCGCACCCGGTGCAGTCGAGGGGGCTGACCTGCATGAGGTACTTCAACCCGGCAAGGGACTTGCCCTTGGCATCGACAGACTTGAGACCCTCCGGCGCCTGCTTCATCTCGTCCTCATTGAGGAGGAAGGGACGGATCACGGCATGGGGGCAGACATAGGCACACTGGTTGCACTGGGTGCAATGCTCAGGGAGCCATTCAGGAACATGCACTGCAATCCCACGCTTCTCATACGCCGTGGTTCCCTGCGGAAAGGTGCCGTCCTCCCTGCCCAAAAAGGCACTGACCGGCAGGTCATCCCCTTTCTGGCTGTTCATCGGGAAGACGATGTTGCGGATGAATTCCGGCACGTCCGTGTCCCCGGCTCCGTCCTTCACAGCGATGGTTTTCCAGTCCCCGGGAATGGCCACGCGAACCACCTCGTCCCCGGCATCCACGGCGGCGTTGTTCATGCGGACAATTTCTTCTCCCTTGCGTCCGTAGGTCTTCTTGATGGCATCCTTCATTTCCTGGACCGCCTTTTCGTAGGGAATGACCTCGGCCACCTTAAAGAACGCGCTCTGCATGATGGTGTTGGTGCGCCCTCCCAGGCCAATCTTTTCAGCAATTTCCGTGGCATTGATGATATAGAAACGGATCTCATTTTCTGCCAGGTATTTCTTCATATGGGCGGGCAGGCGCCTTTTTGTTTCCTCCTCATCCCAGATGGAGTTCAGAAGGAAGGTCCCCCCTTTCTTCAGGCCCTTGAGCATGTCGTATTTCTCAAGATAGGCCGGCACATGGCAGGCCACGAAATCGGCGGCATTGATCAGATAGGGTGAGCGGATGGGGCTGTCTCCGAACCGAAGGTGGGATACGGTGATTCCGCCCGACTTCTTGCTGTCATAGGAGAAATAGCCCTGTGCGTATTTGTCTGTGGTATCCCCGATGATCTTGATGGAGTTCTTGTTGGCTCCCACGGTACCGTCCGCGCCAATTCCGTAGAACTTGGCAGCATAGTTGCCTTTGGGCGATACATCGATGTTCTCCCCCACAGGGAGGGATTTGAAGGTCACATCATCCACAATCCCCACCGTGAACTGGTTTTTGGGCTCGGCCAGTTTCAGGTTGTCAAATACCGAGATCATGTGGGAGGGCAAGGTATCCTTGGAGCTGAGTCCGTAGCGTCCGCCAACGACCAGGGGGGCATTCTCCCTGCCGTAGAAAAGTTCACGCACATCCAGGTAGAGGGGTTCTCCGTTGGCCCCGGGTTCCTTGGTGCGGTCCAGCACGGCGATGCGTTTGACCGTTTCGGGCAGGACATTGAAGAAGTATTTCGCAGAGAACGGGCGATACAGGTGGACACTGACCAGTCCGACCTTTTCCCCCTTTGACATCTTGAAATCGATGGTTTCCTTGATGGTCTCCGTGATGGAGCCCATGGCCACAATGACATGTTCGGCATCGGGGGCCCCGTAATAGGTAAAGGGGTGGTATTCCCTTCCGCAAATGCCGGCAATCTCCTTCATATAGGCTTCTACCACATCGGGCACGACTTCGTAGAAGGGATTGGCGGCCTCCCGGGTCTGAAAATAAATATCGGGATTCTGAGCCGTTCCGCGGGTCACCGGGTGTTCCGGATTCAGAGCCCGGTCGCGGAATGCCTGCAAGGCATTCTGGTCTACCAGCGGAACCAGATCATCCTGCTGGCACTCCTCGACCTTCTGCACTTCGTGGGAAGTCCTGAAACCGTCAAAGAAATGCAGGAAAGGGATCCGGGTTTTGATGGCAGCCAGGTGGGCGATCGGGGCAATGTCCATGATCTCCTGAACGCTGCCGGTGGCCAGCATGGCAAAACCGGTATGACGGGTGCTCATGACATCCGAATGGTCGCCAAATATCGAAAGGGCCTGGGCGGCCAGGCTGCGTGCAGAGACATGCAGGACCGCAGGCAGCAGTTCACCGGCCATTTTATACATATTCGGGATCATCAGAAGCAATCCCTGGGAGGCGGTATAGGTACTCGTCAGGGCACCCGCCTGCAAGGAACCGTGAACGGCACCCGCAGCCCCGGCCTCGGATTGCATTTCCACCAGTTTCACCTCTTCCCCGAACATATTCTTTCTCCCGGCAGCGGCCCATTCATCCACATTCTCGGCCATATTGGACGAGGGGGTAATGGGGTAAATGGCAGCCACCTCACTGAACATGTAAGCCACATGCGCTGCCGCATGATTGCCATCGCATGTAATGAACTTTTTCTTCTTTGTCATAATGGATTGAAATTTATAAACAGTCTTATTATAAGGCAGTTAGCACGGTCTTTTCACGCTGCAAAAATACTAAATAAAATCCAGTATTCCGGGTTGATCGGCCTATTTATAACGATTTTACGTAAGAAAACAAGGGGTGTTGTTAATCAAAAAACATCCAGGAAACCCCGAATTTAAAGGCCACTTCCGGCAAGGGATAGAAAGGAACGGAATAGGCGGGGGGCCTGCCCGGAAGCAGCCCGAGCACATGCTGCAGCTTGACAAAAAAACGGGTCCGCTGCACCTGGAAGTTGGCGAACACATCCAGCAGAAACTGGTGCCCGCTTTCATAATCGTCCTGGACATGGAATTGCCAGACCACAGGCATATAGCCCATCGGAAAATACGGCACATGGTACGTCAGATCCACCCCGACATGGGCCTGCAGGGCGCGATCGAACAGCGAAAAGTCTCCGTACAGGGAATGATGGCTCATCAGGGGGGGGAAACGCTCAAACTGGTCCCGGTCCACATGCTGGTAAAGGACCTGGTTGACTGATCTGAAGGGGCCCAATCCGAATTTCGCATGGGCCCGGGCAGTCCATACGGGGAAAAAATCCTGGTTTTGAACGGGAAGGGCCCGGGCATCCAGGTACACCATGTTGCCCAGCCAGGCATACCGCCCTTCAAAACCAAAGGCCTGCCCGCCAATCTTGAGCCCGGCCCCGACCAGGGACAATTTCTCAAACTGGTTGTCCCAGGACACATAATTTCCTGAATAGTGCTGCATAAAGTACGGGGCTTCCCGGCTCTCCACCGTGACGGAGCCCAACACGTGCCAGTTTGTTCCCAGGGCGGCATCCAGGCTCGCCTGCAGGCTAAAATCCTCATCCCGGTAACCCCCCAGGGTATAGGAAGCCGCTCCGCGGACCACCACCCTGCCGTTTGGGTTGACGGACAGGCTAAGGCCGGGACTCAGGTGGTTGAAGGTGGCCTCACGGAATAAATAGGCTTCTCCCTCCTCTTCTCCATGGCCCCCCAGCAAAGGCTGCCTGATCCGCACCACTTCATGGGTCAGGGAAGCGGTCACATGCAAGGGGGACCTCCTGGCTCCGGCCCGGAAAGAACCATTCGACCAGCTGATGCGGTTTTCCAGCCATTGGACCCTGGTAGAATCATAGGTGGCAGATGGCGAGGCCGGCTCAAAAGGGTAAAGGGGGTGAGGAGGGGCCTCATCTTCGAACACCCAGGACTGGTACCGGTAGGCAAAGTCGTGGGTGATCCGGCCAAGGTTGATCGACCCGGGAAGGGCTGCGGGTAACTGATCCGGGGTCCGGAGTGAATCGGCCTCCCTGCCAAAGGATAAATCGTACAAATGGGACAGACTGAAAGCGGTTTCCCTCAACCTGGAACCCGCACGGTAAAGGAAAACGGAGTCCCTTACAGGATCCTCCTCATAGGCCAGTCGGTTTCTCAGACCGCCGCTTTGCTGGTTCTCAAGCTTGTTGATCACCACACTGGCCAGTGCCTGATACCGGCCTGCCGGGTGGCGGTAATCGCCCGTGAAGTAAAGGTTGGTATTTTTCGTTCCCATCCGGCTGTGGAGGCCGGGGGAATTGATGACCCTGTATTGAAATCCAAGGAACAGGCCGTCCTGAAGGCGCTGCGTATGCTGGGCAAAGAACAATTGTTCCCGGGAGCTGCCCAGGACATAATAGAGCTCGGAGAAGACATGCTGTGGCCGAAAGAACCGCAGCTGTTCATGAGAGAACCGGTATTGTCCGTATGGATCCTTTCCGAATAAACGGAACCCACCGGAAGGATTCAGTGTAAAATCGAGTCTCCGGGACGGATGGCCTACATTCCCCTTGCCGGCCACAAAAGGATGGCCGGGAAGGTAAAAATCATACCATTGAAACCCCGCCAGGGTGGTATCCACATACCAATTCAGCTCAGACCGGGAGTCCATCAGGGCCCGGGCGTCGTACCAGGGAACGGCCGACACTGCGGGGAGCGAATCAACAGGCTCTATGGTCCGGGCATGCAGCGGCAACGCCTGACAGGCCAGGGCCAAAAAAAAAGCACCAAGGAAAAAGGTTCTGTTCACCAACATGGAAGCAGCATTAAGGCATACTCCGGCCGCTGTAAAAGTACACTTTTTTTTCCTTTGCAGCCTCAGGGCAGGAGGGGCAGCGCGAAGGCGGAGCAGGGGGAGCCGGCCGGGAGGCCGCCGGGGGCGGGAAGGCGACAAAAAAAGGACCTCCCCGTTTTCAGGAAAGGCCC
>Ga0334898_1000595_pt1 | contig 54049 bp, 52 predicted proteins | sample GraSluR3_MG_10_FD_207228 | JGI IMG/M metagenome (GOLD analysis project Ga0334898, IMG submission 207228) | Sludge microbial communities from methane-producing bioreactor in Wageningen University, Netherlands - Granular Sludge_3_08-R3 | ecosystem: Engineered > Bioreactor > Anaerobic >... | reverse complement strand
GTGCTACTGTAGATATTGGTGCTTATGAGTATCAAGGTTTGAATGCTAATTTTACAGCTGAACCTCTTTCGGGAGAAGTTCCTTTAGAAGTACAGTTTACAGATCAGTCATCAGGTGTTGTCTTTGCTTGGGGCTGGGACTTTGATTTAGACGGATATATAGACTCTTATGAACAAAACCCGACCTATACCTATACAGAACCGGGAGTATATTCTGTTAGACTAGTCATCAATAACGGAGAAAACGCAATCATCAAAGAAGATTTTATTGATGTTCTGCCTACCTCTGATGGTGAGGAAGTCTATAAGCCGTTAATTACAAATATTGCAGAACCTTATCCAAACCCTTTTAGAGGCAAGACAATGTTTAATGCCACAATCAATGAACCGGGTGTAATAGGTGTAAATATATATAACATTAAAGGACAAAAAGTAAGGTCTCTTGTCAATGAAACAAAAGATGTAGGTATTTACCGATTTGTATGGGACGGAGAAGATAATAACCGTAAACGAGTAGCCAGTGGTATCTATACTATTGAAATGAAACATAATAATAAGAAAATCGGAGTAGTAAAGGTATCTTATATTAAATAGAAAAAGTGATTTTTATGTGCAATATAGTCAGACTTGACTTGCAATGAGCAAAGCGAGTGTGAGTCGAGAATGACTTAATCTCGTCATTGCGATGAGCTTGTGAAGAAGCAATCTAATTATTTGATTTATAATAATTTATAAGATTATCACGTTTCGCTAAGATGAGATTCTTCACTGCGTTCAGAATGACAGACCGGATGAGCTTGTGAAGAAGCAATCTATTTGCCTTGAGGCCGGCTTAAATCTCTAATTTATAAATTCTTAGCCCCATTTTTTAAAATGGGGATTTAGATGAGCCAATATATTCATCTCCCTATCAGCGACTTAAGTCGCTGATAGGGGAATATTGGAAGATAATCATTTATTCCACGGATTGAAGAGGCTGTCTAAAAACTACTGTTGTGCGAGCATCACTGCTTGCACTATAAAAACATAAATCACATACATCCAATAATTTATGAAACTACAAGCTGGAAGCTTGTAGAACTTTTCTGCATTTTGGGACAGGCTCTGAAATCCGTAGCTAAGGATTTAGAGAGTCGGCTTAATCTTGTCATTGCGATGAGTTTGCGAAGAAGCAATCTATTCATTCTCAATTTCCTTCTTACTTACTCGACCAGGATGGTCAAGCTACGATATTCGCAATTAGAGACTAAAATCCAAAAATAGTATTATGCTACTCAAATTTTTAAAAATACTTTAACCATTAATAATGAATAAATTTCACTTGACATTATTGCTTAATCAGAAAAAAGATACATAAGTTATAAGTATATATTATAGGAGTATTTATGCCAACAAGCAATGAAATCAGAAAACAATTTATAGATTTTTTTATTAGTAAAGGACATACATTTATACCTTCTTCATCAGTAGTGCCATTTGATGATCCAACCTTACTATTTACAAATGCCGGGATGAATCAATTTAAAGATATTTTTCTTGGTAATAAAGAGACTGATACTTTACGTGCCGTTAACAGTCAAAAATGTATAAGAGCCGGAGGAAAACACAATGATTTAGATGAGGTAGGCAAAGACGGCTATCATCATACTTTCTTTGAAATGCTTGGCAATTGGTCATTTGGAGATTATTATAAAAAAGATGCTATTAAATGGGCTTGGGAATTATTTACAGAAGTATGGAAATTACCTAAGGATAAATTACATACAACTGTATTTACTGACGATGATGAAGCATTTGAGTTATGGAAAAATGAGACAGATATAGATCATAAACATATAACAAGACATGGAGAAAAAGATAATTTTTGGGAAATGGGAGAAACCGGTCCCTGTGGTCCATGCTCGGAAATACACTTTGACAGAGGTATAGAATTTTGCAATAAAAAGAATACTCCCGGTCATATGTGTAAAGTGAATGGTGATTGTCATAGATATATAGAGTTATGGAACCTTGTTTTTATGCAATTTTTGCGTAATGATGATAATTCTCTTTCTCCTTTAAAAAATAAATTTGTTGATACCGGTGCAGGTTTTGAACGAGTGTGTCAAATACTACAAGGAGTAAGCTCAAATTATGATACTGATGTATTCACCCCAATTATAAGAGAGATAGAAACCTTATCAAATATTACCTATACAGAAGAAACGGGAGTTTCACATAGAGTAATTGCTGATCATATTCGCACTCTGTGTTTTGCTATCGCTGATGGAGGGCTTCCTTCTAACGAAGGTAGAGGTTATGTCTTACGCAGGATACTTCGTAGAGCTGCTCGATATGGTAGGAATCTCAAGATGACAGAACCTTTTATCTATAAGCTCGTGGATTCTGTCGTACAAAATATGGGGGAACATTTCACAGAATTATCAGAGAAAAAAGACTTTATTATTACTATCATCAAGGCAGAAGAAGAACGTTTTAATCAAACCTTAGATAAGGGATTACAACTTTTTGAAGAGTTAATTTCTACTTTAAAAGAAAAAACTATTTCCGGTCAAGATGCCTTTACTTTATATGATACTTATGGCTTCCCATTAGATTTAACAATAATTCTTGCTGAAGAAAAGGGATTATCTGTTAATCAACAAGAATTTCAAATTGAGATGGAAAAACAAAAAGAAAGAGCAAGAAACGCTTCGCAATTCAAAGTCAATCTAAGCGAAATAAAATGGATTGAACTAATTGCAAATCCTGAATTTCACAGTAAATTTATAGGTTATGAACTAAGTTCATGTACCTCAAATATCATTAAATACATTATTGAAGAACGCAGTGGAGAGAATCCGCAATTTAAAATTATTCTTGATCAGACACCATTTTATGCTGAGTCAGGTGGGCAAATCGCTGACAAAGGAATCATAAATAACAACAAATGTGAAATTGAAATTTATAATGTTCAAAAAGAAGGTGATACTTTCATACATTACGGGAAATTAATAAAAGGTTATGTTAATAATACTTTAGATGGGGCAGAATTACCTTTTATTGCTATGATAGATAAATCATATAGACAATCTATTGCAGGAAATCATACAGCTACTCATCTTTTACACTCAGCATTAAAAAAAGTACTCGGTGAACACGTTCAACAAAAAGGTTCATTAGTTTATGCTGAAGGACTACGTTTTGATTTTACTCATTTTTCGGCTATGAGTACTGAAGAGATCTCCCTTGTAGAAGATATTATCAATGAAAAAATAAGACAATGTTTACCTTTACAAACCGATATAAAAAGTATCGAAGAAGCTAAACAAGAAGGAGCTACTGCACTTTTTGGCGAAAAATACGGTAATAGTGTAAGAGTAGTTTCAATCTATGATGATAAACATAGTTTTTCAAAGGAATTATGCGGAGGAACTCACGTACAAAATACAGGGCAAATTGGTTTATTTAAAATCATCAATGAGGCTTCATCTGCCGCAGGTATCAGAAGAATAGAAGCTACTACCGGTAAATTTGCTGAAAACTATTATAAAAGCAATGAAATAACTCTACAAAAAATAAACCATATACTAATTGGTAAAAGTAGTACTATAAATGAAAAATTACTCATTGATAAATTAGAAAAATTAATATCTGATTATAAAAAACTTAGCGTAGATATTGAATCTCTAAAACTACAAAATTCTTCAAATCTACTTGATGATATTATAAAAAACAAAAAGTGTATAAATCAAATTAATTATATTATCGGCTATATTGACGTTAGCTCTCCGGATGAACTTAAATCCATTGGAGATACTCTAAAAGATAAGATACACTCAGGAGTAGGAGTATTATACACTGAACTTGATTCAAAGATTTCTATTATAGTTGTAGTGACTAAAGATTTGTTAAAAAAACTCCACTCAGGTAAGATTGTCGGTGAACTTGTTAAAGCAGTTGATGGCAGAGGTGGAGGACGTCCTGATATGGCAATGGCCGGAGGTAAAATACCTGAAACAAAAATTGATTTACAACAATCATTTGAAGACATTTTAATAAAAATTTTAAATAGCTAATTATCAAAGTTATATGAAGAAAATTTTATTTATCAGATTTAGTTCTTTAGGAGATATTGTACTAACTGAGTCAACAATCAGACTTACTAAACATTTTTTTCCGGATTTCGAAATACACTATCTTACTAAAGAACCATTTGATGAGTTAGTTAAAAACTTCTTAATTTATGAAAATAATAATTTTTATCCGTTAATAGACAAAGTATATCTTTGGAAAAATAAGTTAAAATTACTACGCTTACTAAATCAGGAAAAATATACTTATATCGTTGATTTACATTCTAAATTTAATTCATTTATAGTTAAATTAGCTACAAAATCTAATTATACTATTATATGGAAAAAACAGCACTTACGTCGATTAATGATGATTAAAAGATTAACAGATAGGCATATAGATAGCGTTGTATGGAACTATCTAAATACATTAAATATGATTGCTTCGACTCAAAAAAATATTTCACTTAATCCGGATGAGATTAATAGTTTACACAAACCACAACTTCTTATTAACACTCAAGATGCTGATTACGAAAAAGTTATGGATATATTCGCTGTACATAACTTAACTGTTTGTAATGTAGATAAACCTGAGAATTTTGCCGGGAAATATATGATTGCAATCTTTCCAGGTGCCCAACACAAAACAAAACAATATCCGATAGAAAAAATGGCTTTATTTATTGATAGTATCCCGGAATATTGGCACTGTTCATTTGTTATTATGGGTGATTATAAAGAAAAAGATATAGCAATAAATCTAAGAAGACTAACTAACCAAACTATTTTTGACTTAACCGGTGCATTTAGTATCAAACAATTAATTTATGCAATAAATTTTATGCACGCTGTTATCAGTAACGATTCCGGTCCTATGCATATCGCTGCAGCATTGAATAAACCACAAATCGCCCTTTACGGAGCTACTCATACTAAACTTGGATTTAGACCATTAAATGACAACGCTGAAATTATTCAGAAAAACCTATATTGTCAACCATGCTCTTTACATGGAAGTGACTCTTGTCCAAAGAACCATTTTTTATGTATGAATTCTATCCAAACGGAAGAATTATTTATTGTCTTTAAAAAGATGTTTGAAGATAAAGTTTTAAGAATTTAAGAAAATATTTTTAAGAAATCCTAAAATCATAGATATGTCCAACTATATATATTAGGAAGGAATATTTGATAAAGATTTTAATTTTTCAAGATTAAGAAAGCTTGTTTGAAGTTTATTAATTAATATTCTTGTGTTTTAACTATTTTTAATGCAAGCAAGGATGCTCGCATAACATATTTATTCAACTGCCTTTTAAAATTAACAAATTAAAATATCACTTGACTAAAAACTTAGAGTATATTTTTATCAACATACACCGAGTTTTAAGTTCTAAGCATAAGTATGAACTTTAAACCGTTAGGGTATATTGGGAAACTAATATGCCTCCCGAAGTTGGAAAGGTGCAATAAACAATTTTCAACTTCAATAAAAAATTATTGGAGGATAAAATGAGAAGAGAACTCAAACAAACAAAATCAACTACTAGTTGTTTTCTAAGGTTATTATTATTAAGTTTTTTACTATTTAGTTTAGTATTAACAGCATGTTCTGAAAAAGATGACAACGATCCAATTATCCCTACAGATCAAGTACCACCTCAAAGAGCAAGTGTACCAAATTATAGCTTTATTATGCCGGATGTAAGTGAAATAGTAACAGATACAACCATAATCTACAAAGACAATGAAGTGCAAGCTACAAGCTTAGAAAACTTTATAGATAAAGTTATTACAGATTCTCTTGCTAATACAGACAAAGAATCAAGAAGACTTTTTACTTACGAACTTATATCTGAAGATGGGTTTTCTCCACGTACAAGAAATGAAAATGACTTAACTTGGGATACATTTAAAACAGGATTTTTATTGCCTAATGAAGATTTCCGTTCTTACTTTGATATGCCAATAAGTACATATAATGTAAAATTTTTAAATGAAATAGCTGCCTATAGAACAATCATTGTTGAAAAAGCTGATGGTGAAGAAGTATTATTTCAATTAAAATCCTCCTCATTAACTCCAACAGAAATACCTAACTATGATGAAGAATTAGAACAAGCAATCTCACTTAGTGCTTTTATTACAGAATATATAACTGCTAACCCTCAGAATTACAACTATGAATTTATAGCTCTGGATGATTATGCAAAAGTTTATGACTGGAATTTAATGCAAGCAGGTTACTGGTTAATATCTTCAGAAAGGACAACTTTCCCTTCAATTGCAGATGAAGATATGGAAAATAGTATGAGAAAATTTAAAGGCTTAATGAAAATTAGATTAATTGATAATCTATGAGTTTTATAAAGAAATTCACATTATATGATTTAATATTAATAGCCGGTCTGAGTGCTATCGGACTGGCTATTAAACCTATAATAAATCCCATTATACATATTTTATCAAGTTCTCTCAGAATCCCCGGAGGATCTTTATCAGGTGGACTTTATATGATGTGGATGGTTCTTGCAAAAATCATAATAGATAAACCCGGCAGTGCTTTATTGTTTGGTATTGCTCAAGGTTTAACGGTTATGTTACTTGGTTTTTTTGGAAGTCATGGAGTATTTTCTCTTATTTCTTATGCTCTACCGGGTGTTGTTATTGAACTATTGGCTTTGTTTTTCAAAGGGCATTCTTTAAGTGTAATGGCTGTTTATTGTGTCGCAGCAAATATGACAGGTTCTTTAATAGTAGCAGTTATCATTATGCAATTACCTTTTATTCCCTTAATGATTTCACTAAGTAGTGCTTTTTTATCAGGACTACTCGGGGCGTGGCTATCAGAAATAATTATGCAAAAAATTAAAAAATATCATATATTAGATTTCTTATGATATTGCATAAAATTTAAAATTAAAAAAGGATATTATATGAAAAAAATAATCGTCTTGCTTATAATGTTCATAGCTGTTTTTGTAACTCTTAATTCAATAACTGTCATAAGTGATAAAAAACAATATATTTTATTTGAAGACAAAGAATTAAAAGATTTAGAAATTATTGAAATAACAACTCAAAGAGAAAAAGATGAGATTATAAAAAAAGATGTCTGGAGAGGTGTTAGACTCTATGATATTATGCAAAGAATTGCTAATGATAATGATGATGTTATTGATTTTTATGCAAGAGATAATTATTATATCAGATTAAATAAGACTGATATAAATATTGAAAATAGTCCAATTATAGCCATTGAAAGAAATAATAAACAACTAGATGAAAATAAGTATAGATTAATAGGTAAAACAATTCCTGAAATGCATTGGATATCAGATATAACAAACATTACATTTACACAATTATATATCATAAAAGAACCCAAATTTATTTATCCATATCATACAATTACAAGTAATCTTAGACTTTATACTGATCCTGCACCATTTGTAGGGATAAAAGCATATAAATTATGGGATTTAATTTCTCGCTTTGCAAGAACATCTAATGTTAACGTAAGAATAGTTTCTAAAGATAATTTTGAACAAGTTTTAAATTTTAACGATTATCTGAAAAATGCATATCTTGCTGTTGATGAAAATAAGTTTTCTATTTATGCTCCGGAAATACCAACAGGAATGTGGCAAAAAGATATCTTGTTAATTCAAATCGATTCTACTATTATTGTTTTTTATCATAATATAGACACTCAATCTGAGGCATATCAGAATTTAATCAAACTTGCTTCCAAAAAAGAAAGAACTCAGAGCAATATTAATGGCAGTAATGCAATATATAACTGGGAGAACTTAAAATGGGAAAATATTATATTTATTCAATAATTATTATATTTTTATCATTTTTTTTAGCTTCCTGTGATTCAAAACCGAAACTTAATATTTATGGAGATATACCCACAAATACAATCATTATGGATAGTGAAAATTTAAAAGAATTAATCAATCAATTTCAAATAAACAATTTATTGATTGTAACTAAGGATGCTATAGCTGTTGAGCTTTCGTCAGAATATATAAATGAATTAAATTTAATCTATGAAAATGATAAAAAATGGAATACCGGTTCTGAGACTTTACCCATAACTACTAATCTTAAAGATATTGCCTTCATTGCTGTAGAATCAAGTTACGATAAATATAGGTTAGCTTTATTTACTCAAACAGAAAATCAAGAACATATTACACCATATCAAAAAATAAAGTCAGAATATAAACTTGTTGGTACCTCTACCTTAAATAATAGAAGTATTACAAAATACGCTAAAAAAGATAAAAAAGAACATATATTATCTATAAAAAATAGTTCTATGTCTGATACATTATTAATAATTCATACTTCAGGCAAAGAAAAATTAATAACTCGTGAAAACTTATTGAAATCTATAAAATTTCATAATACACATTGGAGTTTAAAAAACACTCCAACAGATACTATTACAATAATATGGGATAAATATCCGCGTAATTCCATAAAAGATGTTTATACTAAGTTAAAAGAAGTAAATTCCGATAACCCTCTTATGTGTATCTTTGTTGACGGTTTAGGTGTTAATATCATAGAAAACGCTAAATCTCATAACAAGATAGGATTTTTTGAAAAATATAATTTTTTATCTGCCAGAACTGTCTATCCACCTAAGACCAAGTATGCATATTTTGTAGTAGGCAACCCTCTTCATTTAAATGAATCGGATCAAAAAATGAAAACAATCTTTTCTAATCTCAAGCTTAATCAAGTTGAAATCATTGAAGAAGAAAAAACATATTATCCATCTAAATATCCTATAACTTTAAATACAGATAAAAATCAAAACGGCACTAAAGACGATGAAATTTATCATACTGCATTAAATAAACTTTCTCAACAAGATATTGAATTGCTCTTTGTTCATTTTCATAGTATAGACGATATTGCTCATAAATTTGGGCCATATTCCATACAAACATTAAATCAAATTGAATATGTTAGTAACTTTGTTTTTGATTTAACACAAAAATGGGGAAAGGATTTCATTATCTTCTCAGATCATGGATTACATTCTGTTGATAATTATGGAACTCATGGAATCAATTTACTAGAAGATATGAATACGGTAATAGCTAATGAATTCAAATAAAAAATTCGGATTAATAGTACTTTTTGTTGTCTTGTTGTTAATTGCATTGGTTGTAATTAATAATCCCATTGAATATAATCACATCATTATCGAAGAAAAATATGGAGAAGAAACTCAACTTTCTTTTAAGGATATCAATAGATTTAAGGGTATAGATTTTGAAGAATTAAAAGATTTAAATCCTGAGCAATATGATATAAAGGTACAAGAAAATGTAAAAACATTGCTATCCTTTTTTGAGTCATACAAAAGTAAAAAAGAAAAGAATGTGAAAAAGATATTCTATATTGAACAAATACTTGATTTAACAAAATTTAAAAATTACGATTACAGAAGCATCACTTTTGAATCTGTTGAAGGAGCTCAAATTAAGATTGAACCTACAGAATCACAAGATTTTTTGATACTACTATCTTTAGAGAAGTATGGCAAAAAATATAGCTTAAGATTAATTCTTCCTGCAGATAATTTTTCACAAAGATGGTTAAAAAATATTGCTAAAATTACATTGGAAAAGAAATTGTAATGTCAACTTTATCAATAAACCATCTTAGCCTAACATATCTTAGTAATAAGCAAACTACCATTAATAATCTCAATTTCAAAATACATACCGGACAATTAGCTATCATAAAAGGAGATAACGGTAAAGGCAAAACCAGTTTATTGCAAATCCTCTGTGGTGCAATACCTAATTACATCAAAGGACACTTAACCGGCGATATAATATACAATAATACAAAGCTTACTTATAACTCTTTAGTTGATGCTTCTCATATATTCGGGTATATGATGCAAGATCCTGAAAAACAAATCTGCTTCCCCTTTCTCGAAGAGGAACTATTTTTTGGTGCAGAAAACCTAGAAAGAAATAAAGAAGAATTTTTTAAAGATTTTAACTTATTAATTGACTTATTTCCATTTCTTAAAAACACCAATCAAGAAACTAACAGCTTGTCTTTCGGACAAAAAAAGATTTTAATATTTGCATCACTAATACTTAAAGACCCTGTTATTTTTTTACTTGATGAACCGGGGGCAGGCTTATCTGAGGATAATAGAGAAAAATTTATTCTTCTTGTCAATAATCTTAAAAATAAATCTAAAATTATTTTAATTACAGAGCATCATAATATTTTTGATAAATATGCAAATCTGACAATAACACTATGATACAAATATTAAACATCAGAAAAAACTTTGACAAACTTCAATTATCTTATCCTAACATTAAAATATCTAAAGGTCAACTTGCTCTTGTTTGTGGTAATTCCGGGAAAGGTAAATCAACACTTTGCGAGATAATCAGTGGTTTTATGATAGCAAATTCCGGTAAAATTATTATTGACTCTCAAATCATTTTAGATTGTACTCAACAAAACAAAAACCTTAACTCTAACATATTTAATTATATACATAATATAGCTCAATTTCCTGATTTTAATTTAATAGGACCGACTTGTTTATCAGAACTTCTATTTTGGAAATTTAATACAAACCAAGATAATGATTTGAATGATAAAATAAAAGAGTATTTGATTTATTTTAATTTAATTAATATGGACAATGATTTATCTATCTTAGATAAGCCTATCTGGAAACTTAGTTTTGGTAAAAAAAAAGCTCTTTCTTTTTGTGCTTTAATGCTTATTCCAAGACCGATTTGGATTTTAGATGAACCTTTTACAGGCCTTGATTTAACTCTAAAAAATAAACTAATTGAAGCTATGCGTACTTTTTTAAATGGTAATGGAATGATTCTCGCAACAAGTCATAATGCAGAAGATTATAAAATTTTTAACCCTATAATATATAATTTGGAATAATATGAAAAAATATTTTTTAATACTATATTTATTGATAACTGCATCTATCTATGCTAATACTCAAGTTGATTCACTTAAAATAAAAACTCCTAAAACCAGACGATATGAACTCGAAGAATATAGAGTTATTGCTACTACACCTGATGAAAAAATTGGTTCAGTTGATATAAAACATCTTGAAGATACCTCCACAATAAAAGATTTAAATCTAACTGACTTACTCAAAGATATATCCGGACTTAGCATTACAACAGGTTCAAAAGGCGAAAGTAATCTTAGAATCAGAGGATTTCAAAAAGAAAATATAAAGATAATGATAGACGGCAGACCTTTAAGCGGAGGTTATTTTGGTAATGTAAATTTATCAGAAATACCTATCTTTGATATCAGTGAAGTACAAGTAGTTAAAGGAGCTATCTCCACCTTTTATGGCAATAATGCTACAGGTGGAGTAGTCAATTTTGTGAGCAAGAAACCTTCTACTGAAAATTGGCTTACCTTAAGGACATCTATTAAAAGAAACAATACTCAATCTTTACAATTAATAGCTGCTCATAGATATATTAATTGGGATTATTGGCTTAATATATCAGGGTATAAAACAGATGGCTTTACGCTTTCTGATGATTTTAAACCTACTCCTTATGAAAGTGGAGGAGTAAGAAAAAATTCTGAAAATACTAGTGTAGATATACAATCAAAAATTAACTTTAGTTTATTTGACATCCACTCTATAGGTATATCGCTGGGATATACTTTTGCAAATGAAAGAAATGTCCCTTCTTCAATTTATGAGCCTCTTTACAGGAAATTTACAAATTGGAAAAGATATCAATTTACTACCATATCTGCTTTCCAAATAGGACCCTGGTATAACCTTCAAGCCTCTATTTTTTATGATGCTTATGATAATACATTACAAGAATTTAATGATATACAAATGACTAATTTATCTCTGGAATCAATTTTAGAAAGTTGGAAATTTGGTTCAACCATTAAAGGATCATATATTTTATCTGATAAAAACACGCTTCATCATATTTATAGATTTGAAAAGGATGTTTATAATCGAAAAGATAATCAAAATTATGATAAATGGACAAGCAACAATACGCTTTTACACAATATGTCATTTTTCTTATCGCATAAATTTAATCATCATTGGAATACTAATATATCCGGAGCTTTTTCAAAATCACAAAGAAATTTCAACACATTAATTGATGCGCATATTGATTCAGGATTAACAGCAGAGACAATAAATACAAACACTTATTTTGAGCCGGCCATAAGTCTTAATTATGAAGATAATAATTTTTCTACAAAAAATATATTTCTTATTCCACATCAATTAAATGCAGGGTTAGCTTTTTCTCAAAATATTCAATATCCAACTATGCATCAATTATTTTCAAGTTCAAGAGGGAATCCTTATTTAAATCCTGAAAAAGTATATAAGATTGAATTAAACACAAAATTTGTTTATTTATTTAATCATTACATTGCTAACTTTGAAACTGAATTATTTTACAATTATCTTTTAGATAAAATTGATAGGCTTAATTCATCACAATATATAAATCAATCAAAGACAAAGAATGCAGGTTTTGAAACAAGATTGATAAATCAATTTTATAATAAATTTGAAACCAGTCATAGTTTTTCATATATTAATCTTAAAATGAATGATGATTATGATTATTATCATATCCCTAAATATACAATTTTTAATAGTTTATCTTATAATGTAATGTCTAATTTAAAAATATCTTATTCTATTAACTGGTCCGATAAAAGACTAAGCCCGGATGATTCAGGAAAACTACATAATTTATCTTCATATATACTTAATGATATAGGTCTTTACTATTCAAAAAACCAATACAAGTTATCTTTATCTATTCAAAATATATTTGATAAAGACTATCAAGAAGAATATGGTTTCCCGGCTACAGGAAGAAATTATTCTCTTTCCATTGAATGGGTTATTTTTTAATTTATGTTAAAATACCATATAAAAACTCTTCTTATATTAAATATCATATTAACTACCGCAATTCTATTAAGTTCAAACCTCATATCTTCATTCTTAGTGTTTTTATGTGGATTATATTCTTGTAAACTCATTTATGACAACACAATCTTTTATAATTATTTACATCTATTAAAGAAATTTAAAGCTCTTTTCCTAACTATTTTAATCTTTCAAATTTTAACACGTAGAACCGGAGAAATATACTTTGAGTTTAGCTTTTTCAAGATAACATCAGATGGCTTTTTTTATGCATTCAATAGTTTATTAAGGTATTGTGTTATTTTATTAAGTGCGATAATGCTTGGAAATGCATCTCCTTTTGAAATGATTAAGGCTTTAAGAACTTGGAAAATACCGGAAACGATTGTTATCTTAGTATCTTTTACTATTCAATTTTTAAGGCAATTCCAATTTGACTTTAAAATTATAATCCAAAATTTAAAAAAAAGAAACATTGATTTTAAGTTTCCCGGTATGTATTTTTTAAATGCTATGAAAAAGAGATTTGAATTAATTAGTCATTTAATAATTCCTGTCTTGGGGAAAACCATATCAGATATAAAGTATAAAGTTATTGCAATGGAGTTAAACGGCTATGGCAAAAAAGGGAAATCTCATATAAATTTTCAGTATAGAAAATGTCATTTAAAAGATTATCTGTTTATCTTTATCTTTTTACTTATCAACATTATTTTACTTAGAATTAGGGTATTAATGTGAAGCTAAGTAAAAAAAACTTGATTAAGATTGAAGAAGATGTTATAATTAAAAAATTCACACATTCAATAGATTTTTACACAGAATACTTTTATTACAAAGAATTTCACTTACTTTCTGTTATACCTCAACTTATTGATAAAAAACAAAATACTCTTATACTTAAAAGAATAGTTGGCAAGAATCTTTATCAATTGCTAAATGACAATTTGAGCTTTTCTATAATGAAAAAATCTCTCCAATCACTTGCGAAAAGTTTAAGTATCTTCCATCTATCAAGTTACTGCCTATATAACAATTCTTGTATTATCCATAAGGATACAAATTTAAAAAATTATATCTTTATTAATAATTTGGTTTACCTCATAGACTTTTCTGATATTGAAATAGGAAATCCTTTAAGTGATATATATTCACTATTTTTATTTTTATGTGAATCCTTTTCTATTGATGATTTTAAAATAATTGTGAAGATCTTTTTTGATACTTATTTAAAAAACTTATCTATTCAAACAGATAATCAACAAAAAATCTTAGCTGTTGAAATAGCGAGATTTGATAACAGAAGAAAATTATTCCGGAAATCTCTTTGTACAAATAAATTAGCTATAGTTGATAAGAATCGAGAATACCTAAAAAATATTACAATTTAATAATTAATCTCAGAATAATTTATAGAGATATAACGAGACTAAATTCATACCTGAATGCATTAATATACAGTTTTTTATAGATTTATATTTTAACATTATGTAACTAAGGTATAAGCCGGGGATTAATGAAAAAATAATAGAATAGATATTTATATGAAAAACTGCAAAAATCAATGATGTTAAAAATACTATATAAATACTTTTGTAAATCTTCTTCTTCATCAAATTATCAAAAACAAAAACTCTAAAAAAATACTCTTCAGTAATTGGACTAATCAAAACGACACTTATTAAAGATAAAAAACCAATCTCAGGTTTATCAAATAAATAGTCCGGGTTTAACAATCTAAAAATCTCTAACTGGGAAATAATAATAAAGATACCTATACAGAATAAACATATTGATTTAAGAAAAGAAACTCTATTAAACTCAACTTCATTATTTTTCAAATATATAAATGAAGGAACACCGAAGATAACAAGTTGAAAAATAATAAAAAAAAGAGCATGATTTCTTAATAATGACAGATAAGATAATAAATAATTAAATAGAAATGCTACAATTATATATACAATATTATGTTTAGTTTTCTGAGTAAAACACATCTTCAGAATTTAATAGTTTATATGTTTTTTTAAGTAAAAGATAAGCAAAGAATAAGTAAGATAATAGATACAATAAATACAGATTATTAGATATAGTACCATTTAAACTAAAATAGATAGTATTAACAATCGGAATAATATGAATTATCGGAATATTTATACTATTTATTATCATAAAAATATTAACAATCAATATAAAAACAAAAAATAATGATTCTGTGCTTTTTGCAGCTCTTATTGTCTTAGCCTTAAATCCATTTTTAAGTAAAAAAGCACTCATAAATATGCAATATGGAAAAATTAATTTAACCACAAGATTGACATTTTGAAGATATAAAATACCAGTATTAAAAATATAAGCTGTTATGTACATAATGATGATACCCGTAGTTAAAGGGATAAATGAAAATAGTAATACAGTTAAATATTTACCAATTATAATATTTTTGATTGGACACTTTGTTAGTAATAAAGATTCAAGTGTTTTTCTCTCTTTTTCTCCTGCACTTATATCTGCTGAAACTAAAGCAGGACCTGAAAAACAAACTATTAAAAAAATAATTATCACAGTATATAATCCTGAATAAACACTTTCAAGTCTTTCATCTAAGTAATTAGTTTTAAACGTACTATCTATGGATATATTTTCTTGAATATTAAAATCTATATTAGACTGTTTGTTAAAAAACTCTTGAAAATCTTTTGCAACAAAATCATATTTATTATTTTGGCTACTAATTAAAAGAATTATCTCATTGTTATTCAATTCTAATAATAAATAATCCTCAATTGTATTTTCATTGATTTCTTTTTTAATTATAAAACTATACTTCTTGGCTAATGAAGAATTAGATATAATATTTTGTAATATTGAATCAGATTTAAATACACAAACAATTTCTACTCTATTGTCTTCGGAAAATGCTAAACCCAATATTGCAGGTATCATCAAAATCGGTAAAATAAACATTGCAATGATAGTTCTTTGGTCTTTTTTGATTTGTAAAAGTTCTGTGGTGAAAATTTTTATTATCATTTTAAACATCAGGTACCTGTCTTTTAATAATATCGATTAGAGTAGTTTCAGGATTATTGATTTTTTCTTCTTGATATAATTTTGCTTTATCTTTATAGAAAATCACTCTTCCTTGATGAATAAATATTATACTGTCAGCAATTCGTTCAATTTCAAAAAGATTATGAGAAGCATAAACGATATATTTATTTCTTTTTTTTGCTTCAATAATTAATGTATTTAATTGTTTTTGACCCTGAAAATCTAAATAATTTGATGGTTCATCAAGCAAAATAATATCAGGATTATTAATAAATGACAATAATATTAATACTTTTTGACGCCACCCTGAAGATAATGTTGAAATCTGTTTATCAAAAACGCTTTCTATCTTAAGATAATCAATTAAAATCTTTGTATCATTATCTTGGTAAGAAAAATCTTTGTTTTGCAATGTGCCAAAATAATCAACTAATTGTTTTACTGATAAATGATTATATAAACCTTGTTCAGAACTCAACATAGAAACTCTGTAATCTTTAACATAACTTACTTTAATCGAAATTTCTCCATAAGTCGGCTTATAAAGTCCGGCAATAAGCTTTAGTAAAGTAGTTTTTCCGGCACCATTTAATCCAATCAACCCGACTATTTGACCGGGTAAAATCTCAAGATTAATATCATCAAGAGATTTATATCCTTGAGATTTATACTTTTTTGGATAAAAAATTTTACTAATATGGTTTAACTCAATCATAAACTCAGTATTTTCAAGAATATATTTAAGTCAAGAGATTTTTAAAGTAATGAAAATTGTATAACTAAAGTATTTGTTTAACTTTTTTATCATTCTCCAAAATAAATTATCTTGACAATAACAAATTGTCTTGATAGTATATAAATAATTAAAGGAGAACAGAATATGACATTTTTTAAAACTCAATTAATATTAAATAGAAAAAAACAAGACCCTAATAAGTTTATCTATACAGGGAAAATTAAAGATGAACAAACTACTATACAACTACTTACATATAATAAAACAGAATTCAATGAAAAGAAAGATATCAACTTAAATGATTTAGAAACTTTAGAAAAAACACATTATAGTCATTGGCTTAATATAAATGGACTTTATAATACTGATTATATTGTTGATATCTGTAAAAAATTAAATATACATAATTTAGCAATTCAAGATATATTAGATTTAAATCAACGTCCTAAGTATCAAAAATATGAAAATTTCTTATTTTTAACTTTAAAATCCTTTCGATATATAAAAAATGAAATAATTTCAGAACAAATTAGCTTTATTATCAATAAAAATCATTTAATCTCTTTTCAAGAAAATACTCAAGGACTTTTTGATCATATTAGGTTAAGGATTAGAGAAGATAAGGGTATTATTAGAGAACGTGGAATAGATTATCTCTTATACACTCTTTTAGAATCTATCTTTGATAATTACTTTCAGATTATATTTCAAATTGAAAATGAAATCGAAAAATTCAACTTTTTTGATAGTAATAAAACTTTAACTCCGGATATATTATTAAAAATTGACAGCTACAAAAAAACTGTTACTTACATAAAAAAATCAATTCTACCAATCAAAGATTTCACCGTAAACGTAGAAAACGAAAAAATTAGTTATATAGAACCCAAGCATATCAAATATTTTTTAGAAATAAAAGATATTTGCCTTACCATAATTGATAATTCTGACATGCTCTTGTCTTCTTTAGATAATAGCATTAATTTATTTTTTTCGATTCAGGGACATAAAATGAATGAAATTATGAAAACTCTTACAATTGTTGCAACAATCTTTATTCCTCTAACTTTTATAGCCGGAGTTTATGGAATGAATTTTAGCAATATGCCCGAATTGGGTTTTAAATATGGTTATTTTATAATTATGTTGATTTTTTTAATCATTTTTATAATTATGATAATATTTTTTAAAAAGAAAAAATGGTTTTAATTACCTTAAAAATATTAATCTTTTTCTATATAAATTTATCAATTTTCCCTTTGATATACATTTGAAGTACAACTGACCTCCAAGATGCTTTAAAGCATCTTGGAGGTCAGTTGTACTTCGCTTAAATATAATCATTGCTAATCAATTGAATTTTCAGACTTTAACTTTTAAATTCATATTAAGGACATAGAATTTTAATAAATATTATGATAAATTTTTAAATTTATGCTTGACAAAAAAACATTTGATTGGTTAGAATAATATAAAGGAGTTTTTATAAATGATAAATGAGCATACACAGGGCTTCTTCCCTTTAACAAACCCGGTTTTAATATTTTCACTATTACTATTTGTTATTTTAGTGACTCCGTATATTTTTAAAAGAATCAAAATACCTCATTTAGCAGGATTAATTATAGCCGGCTCAATAATTGGTCCCTATGGCATCAATTTTTTAAACCATGATGACAGTATAAAACTATATGGTACAGTAGGTTTGTTATATATAATGTTTATCGCCGGGTTAGAGATTGATTTAGCAGATTTTAAAAAAAATAGTCATAAAAGTGTAGTATTTGGATTATATACATTTCTCATCCCAATGATTTTAGGAACGATAAGCGGTTTATATATATTAAATTTACCTGTATGTACAGCGATTTTAATGGCTAGTTTATTTGCTTCTCACACATTAGTTACCTATCCGATAGTTACAAGATACGAAGTATCAAAAAACAGTGCCGTAAATATAACTGTAGGCGGTACAATGATTACAGACATTTTAGCTCTTTTAGTTTTAGCTATCATTGTCGGAATTACTAAAAGTAAAGATGGCTTATCTTCTCAATTTTGGATAAATCTTGTTTTGTATTTTTCAATATTTACATTTATAGTTACTTATATATTTCCAAAGATTGCACGGCAATTTTTAAAAAAGGAAAGCGATAACATATCTCAATATTTGTTTATTTTAGGCTTAGTATTTCTCGCAGGTTATTTAGCTGAAATATCCGGTGTAGAGGCTATCATAGGGGCATTTTTAGCCGGGTTATCCCTCAATCAGTTGATACCTGAGACTTCTCCCTTAAAAAACAGAATTGAATTTATTGGCAACGCTCTCTTTATCCCTATTTTCTTAATCGGTGTTGGAATGCTTATTAATTTTAAAGTGTTCTTTATTGATTCTCGAACTATTTTCGTAGGGTTACTAATGATAGTAGTTGCAACAATTTCTAAATTATTTGCAGCCTTTTTGACAGCTAAGACATTTAAGTTCGATAAAAATCAATTTCTATTAACCTTTGGACTTAGTAACTCCCAAGCTGCTGCAACATTAGCTGCCGTTATGGTCGGATACAATATTACTTTTACTCCATCAGGAGCTACTGAACCGATTAGATTAATTTCAGAACATATCTTAGACGGTACTATTTTAATGATACTTGCTACCTGCACTATAGCTTCTTTCGCTACAGAAAAAAGTGCAAAAAATATTGCTAAAACACAAAAAACTAAACAATATGAACAAGATGAAAAACTAAAAGAAAAAATACTTATACCTGTTTGTCATCCCGATACATTAGAAGAACTCATTCACCTTGGATTACTTTTAAAAGATAAAAAACAAAGTGATAACATTTATGCATTAAATATTCTTTCTACATACAATGCAAACTCAGAACAAGAAAAAGCAGCTAAAATATTATTAGAAAAGGCAGCTAAAATTGTTTCGGCTACGGACCAAAAACTTATAGAATTATTACGGTACGATATCAATATAAGTAATGGTATTTACAATGTAGTTCAGGAACATAAAATCACTGATATCATTATTGGTTTACATCAGAAAAAAAATATTTCTGATTCATTTTTAGGGTCATTAACCGAAGGAATATTATCAAATTGTAATGCCAATACTTATATTTATCACTCAATTCAACCATTTAACACAATGAATAAATTAGTAGTTGTAATTCCTCAACATTCTGAAAAAGAACCGGGATTTACAAATATAATTCAAAAAATTTGGAATTTAGCAGAAAATAATGCCAATAAGTTTGTTATCTTTGCTCCTGAAAAAATCAATAATATCTTCATTAATAACCAAAAGAAAAAAGCAATTGAAATAGAATTAATTAATTTTTCTGACTGGGAAGATTTCTTAATTATTTCATCAAAACTTCAAGATAATGACGGTTTACTAATCGTAATGAGCCGTCCGGGTCATATTTCAAGAAATAACACAATGAATAAAATTTCAAGATACCTTAACAAGTACTTTGAAAATAATAACTATATCTTAGCTTATCCAATTCAAAGCGATATTAAATTAGAAGAAGTACCAACAGGATCACGCTTCTTTTCTTTTAGAAACAATATTCCACAACTATAAGGCTTGTTTATGAAAAAAATAATATTTACAAATCTTTTAAACCCAATATCTTGGGAAAAAGCAGAATACCAAAAAGAAATCTATATAACTATTGAAGATAATATAATTACTAGTATTGAAAAAGAACCCCAATGTTTTTTAACAACTATTGATGATATGTCTGATTGCGTATGTTATCCGGGATTTATTGACCTTCATACTCATATTTATCAATATGATATTAGAGGTTCATATAAAAATAATCTATTAGAATGGCTAAATAATTATACATTTCCTGAAGAAATCAAAGTATCAAATACCGATTACGCTAAATGTATTGCAGATAAGATGATTCAAAATTTAATTTACTGTGGTACTTCCACTGCTTGCCTATACTCTACAATTCATAGAAATGCATTTGAAATAGCTGTTAATAAAGCTTTAAAATTTGGATTAAGAACCATCATTGGCAAGGTAATGATGGATATGAATAGCCCGGCTCAACTTACAGAAAAAACTCAACAAAGTATAAATGAATCAATCGAACTGTATAAAACATTTGACAATATCACGAATTTAATAGAGTATTGTTTTACTCCACGATTTGCACTTTCTTGCAGTTTCGATTTAATGCAAAAACTTGGTCAATATATACAAAATATTTCTCCTTATGTTCAAACTCATCTTTCAGAAAATATTGATGAAGTAAAATCTGTTAAAACATATTTCCAAAATGCTGTTTCATATACTGATGTTTATAACCAAGCAGGAATTTTAGGGCCAAAAACTCTTTTAGCTCACGCAATCCATTTAGATAATACTGAATTAAATCTAATAAAAAAATCCAGATCATCTATAGTACATTGTCCTGATTCAAATTTCTTTCTTAAAAGTGGTACTTTTAATTTGAATAAAATACTTGAATATCAGATTCCTTTTGGATTAGGCTCTGATATAGGAGCAGGTACAAACCTTTATATGCCTTATCATGCGAGGATGATGATCTACAGACAAGATAACTTTCAAATTAATCCTTTAAATGCATTCTATTCCTTTACTTTAGGTTCTGCAGAAGCATTGAAAAAATCAAATCAAATTGGTAGTATTCAACCATTAAAATTTGCAGATATGACCTTTGTTAAACAAGACATAACCTATACTAATCCTGAAGAAATAGTTTCAAAACTTATTTTCACTACAAACCCAACAGATGTAAAGAAAGTTATTGTAAACGGGAAAACTATACACGAAAAAGACTAATATCATCAATTTCAACAACTTTTACATCTTAAGTTCAAGTAAATCAATACAAAAAATAAAAATTGCATATTACTACTTTTAAATAATCAACAAGATTTATCTTTGTTTATTTGATTAATTATCAATCAATTAGGCTGTTTAAAAATCTTTTTTATCGTAATTATTAAAAAAAACTGGACATATATTCATATTTAAAAAAGATTGCAATATAAGCAAATAAAAACTTGAAAAAAAAATCAGGAGTATTTATGACACATCCGGAAAATGAAAACACAACTCAGAAAAACACTAACAATTCTGAAGACTTTGAAACTATGCTTGACGAAAGCATGAAAAATCTTAACACCAACCTTAAAAAAGGTGATGTAGTAACCGGTACTATATCAAGTATCAACGAATCACAAATCATCATCTCTATCGGTGTTAAGCAGGACGCTTATGCAGAAATAGGCGATTACCTGGAAGATGGTAAACTTCAATATAAAATCGGTGACGAAATAAAAGGCTTCATTGTCAAAATGAATGACCACCAAATCGTCATCTCTAAAAGCCTTAATCGTTCACATGGAAATAAAATACTGGTCAAAGAAGCATTCGCTAAAAAAATACCTGTTAAAGGTAAGGTAACTGAGGCCGTTAAAGGTGGTTATTCAGTTGATGTATTTAGCATAAGAGCTTTTTGCCCGGTTTCACATATAGACCTAAACATTAATGAGAAACCTGAAACATTCGTTGGAAATACATACGATTTTGAAATAATTGAATATGAAAGAAACAACATAATTGTATCTAGAAAAAATCTCCTTATCCAAGAAATCAATGAGAAAAAAGAAAAATTCTTCTCTAATACTAACGTTGGCGACATTTTAACCGGTACGGTTTCAAGATTAACAAATTTCGGTGCTTTCATTGACCTTGGTGGCGTTGAAGGCTTACTTCATATCTCTGAATTCTCATGGGCACACGTAGCGAAAGCTGATGAATTTTTAAATGTAGGCGATGAAATTGAAGTAAAAGTAATTGCCCTCGAAGGTGATCGTATTTCTCTCAGCATTAAAGCTCTGCAAGAAAATCCTATGAAAGCAGCATTTGAAAAATACCACGAAGGAGATATGGTCACTTGTAAAGTACTTAGACATGAAAACTTTGGCTCTTTTGTAGAACTCGAAGAAGGTGTAGAAGGACTTATTCCTATTTCTCTTATGTCAAATAAAAGAATTCAAAGACCTTCTGAAGTATTAGACTTAGATCAAGATGTAGAAGCACGAATCATTAAACTTGACCCTAAAAACTTCAAAATATCTCTTTCTTTAAAAGAACCTGTTGTTGATGTATGGGATACTCAAGCTGATACCCTTAAACAAGGACAAGAAGTAAAAGGCACTATTGAAAATGTTAGCGAACATGGTATCTTTGTAAAAATTGATAACGGTATTACCGGCTTAATCCCTTCTTCTAAAGTAAAAAGAGCAAAATTAAATTATACAAGTCAAAATCAAAATGAAGAAATTGACGTAAGAATATCTTCTATTGATACAAAAGCAAAAAGACTTTCTCTTGAACCTCTTGATATGCCCGCTTTTGAACCTCGCAAAAAAGATGAAAAAAGAGATAATAGAAGACAATCAAAAGATTATACTCAAGATAGCGATTGGCAAAAATATGCTACCGGCTATCAAAGTGTACCTGAAGATAATCCTTTTAAAGACTTATAGAATTCTATAGGGTGACATTATGTCACCCTATTTTTTGAAATTTTATGCATATATTGAAGTTTTTCATTTATGATTTGTCATTCTTGAAAATTCTATTATTTGCTTGACAAAAACAAACTCAGTTTTAATTTGGATAAAAATTTATAAATATATTGGAGGATTATAGTGAAAAGAACCTATCAGCCGCATAATAAAAGAAGAAAAAGCGTTCATGGATTTAGAGCAAGAATGTCGACAAAAAACGGACGCAAAGTATTAAACAGACGTAGAGCAAAAGGCAGAAAAGTTTTAACTGTTTAATGTTAAGACTAACTTCAACGAAAGACTATACTAAATTACGTCAAAGTCAAAAAAAAATAGTTGGTCAATATTTTATCGTTATTTATGTACCGGAGAATAATTATATGGAGTCGGCCGCAGGCATTACAGTTTCAAAAAAAGTCGGTAATGCTGTAGTTAGAAATAAAGTCAAAAGACGCATTCGTGCTTTCTTGAGACAATACTCTTTGCGGCCCTCAATACCCGGATTTATCTGTAATATCATAGCCTTAAAACCAGTTATTTCAGCTGACTGGATTTCTTTTAAAAGAGATTTACAAAATTGTCTTGATAGATTAATAAATACATTATGTCATTACCAAACAAAATCTCCATTACTTTAATCATTTTTTATCAAAAGACTATCTCGCCTTTTTTACCTCCTTCTTGTCGTTTTACGCCTACTTGCAGTAAATATGCCTTACAAGCATTTACGAAATACTCTTTTTTAAAAGCTTTGTTTCTCTCTATTAAAAGAATTTTAAAATGCCATCCATTTCACCCAGGTGGTTATGATCCTTTACCGTAAACAAGGAAACCCCTTGTAAATTTTAATTTTTGGAGGAATTTTTGGAAAAAAGAACAATAATAGCTATAGTACTAATTTTTTTAATCTACTGGATAAGTTCTCAATATTTTTGGAAACCGGCAGCAGATTTAACTTCGAAACAACAAAATCAACCTATCACAAACACAATATCACATCCTAACGAAATAACTCATCCTATAACAGATAAAACTGATATTGATAATAATAACATAATTACTAACAATGAAATCAAAAACAATATTATTTTAGAGAATGATAAATTAATTATTTCATTTACTAATTCAGGTGCTTTAATCAATCAGATAACTCTTAAAGAATTTTTCTTAGCTGACAAGATTTCACCTGTTCAGTTAATACCCCAAAATCAAAAGATTTTACAATTAAATATTCAAAATGAATTTATACCTTACAATGATGTTGCATATCAATGGGAATATGTTAATGGTAAAACTAATCAAATTAGCTTTTTCTTAAAAGATACCAACAATAATAAAGTCTTTCAAAAAGTCTACACTCTAACTGATAATTATAACTTAGAAATGGACATTTTTGGGAAAAATATGGCATCATTTGACACTTATTCTATATCTCTTAATTCAGGTATCAATATAACAGAAGAAAGTAAATCTGCCGTTAAGGATGCAAAAAATACTTATAAGTTTATAACTTTAATCAATATGGAGAAACCCGAAGAATTAACACTTAACAAACTTAATAAAGGAAACCAAACTTACAGAGGCAACGTAATGTGGGCTGCTGTTAGAAGCAAATACTTTGTAATGAGCTTAATTCCTGAAGAAAAAATATCAACCTATGCAATAAATGCAGGACTTTCAAATCCAAACACTAATAATAATTTCAGTATAAACCAGACACCCGGGTTTTCACTTGATATTAGATATAATATTGGTATGAATCAATTATCCGACAAATATACTCTTTATCTTGGTCCGGTTGATTATGACAACCTTTTAGCTTATAACAATGGTATGGAAAATATAACTGAATTAGGTCATAACTGGTTAAAATTTTTAGTTAAAATATTTATTACTTATATTAGCTTTCTTTATTCTCTTATCCCTAATTATGGGTTAGTAATAATTCTTTTTGCCTTAACTCTCAAAATATTGCTAACACCGTTAACAGCTAAAAGTTTACATGCATCTAAAAAAATGCAGAAAATTCAACCTATGCTAAAAGATATTCAACAAAAATACAAAAACGATGTCAAGAAACAGCAAGAAGAACTCTCTAAGCTATATAAAGAGCATGGCGTTAGCCCTCTTGGAGGATGCTTACCAATGTTATTACAGATGCCAATATTTTTCGCTTTATATCCTATTTTGAAGAATTCGATTGGCTTTAGACAAGCACATTTTATTGGATGGATTACAGACTTATCTGAGCCTGATCCATATTGGATTTTGCCTATATTAATGGGCGTATTTATGTTTATACAACAAAAAATGATGATGACAACTCAACAAGATACTTCAAATATGGATGAAAAACAACAAGCAATGGCTCAGAGCCAAAAAATGATGATGTATATGATGCCACCATTTATGGTATTTATTTTCAGTGGTTTACCTTCAGGATTAGTATTATACTGGACAGTATTTAACGTATTTACCATTATTCATCAATATTTTATCAATAAAAAACATAACGAAAAGGAACTCGCATGACAACAATTGAAAGACATGGAAAAAATATAAATGAAATCATTAATCAAGTAAAAAAAGATTTTAATATCACTGACGAAGATTTTTCTTATGAAATCATTCAAGAATACAAAAAAGGTTTTTTAGGTGTATTAGGAAATAAAAACGCTATAATTAAATTTACGATTCATAAATTAAAGCAAAATATTATTGATTATCTCAGAGAACTCGCTTTATATGCTCAAGTAACAATTGATGAAATTGACATACAAATAGATGAAGACTATATACAAGTACAAATTAACAAGGTATCTGATCCCGGCTTTTTTATAGGTAAAGACGGAAAATTTCTTCATAGTCTCCAATACTTATTAAACCAAACTTTTTCTCAAGAAATTGCCGATAAAAAATCTATTTTATTAGATATTGAAGGATATAAAGAAAGACAAGAACAAAACTTAATCAGAAGAGTTCAACATCTAGCTGAACAAGCTATAAAAACAAAAAGAAATATCACTCTTGAACCAATGGTTTCATCACAAAGACGAATTGTTCATCAAACAGTTAAAGATATTGAAGAAATCAGAACAATGACTATTGGTGAGGGAGCTCATAAAAGAATTGTTTTAAGTCCATCTAAAGGCAACAAAACCGGGGTACGAAAATTTTATAAAAACAAAAACAATAACAGCCAAGCTCAAGAATCATAATGCAGAAAATAACATACAAAGATCAAGATATCAAGTTATATCTTCTTTCGGCAGGAGAATACTATTCAGATGCCGGAGCAGCTATGGGTGTGCTTCCCAGAAAGCTTTGGGATCAAAAGATAAAACTTGATTTTGATTTTTGTATGAAATTTGAACTTAACTGCTTGTTAATAAAGACAAACAATCATAATATCTTAGTTGATACAGGTATAGGTGAAAACTATACAGAAAAGCAAAAACGAATTTACAAACCAAGTAAATTTTTACTTTTAGAAGAATTAATAGCCACCGGCACACCCAAAGAAGATATTGATTATGTAATTTTAACTCATTTACACTTTGACCATACCGGCGGTATCCTTTCAAAGGACAATAGATTAAATTTTCCAAATGCTGAATATATCATACAACAATCTGAATTTGAAATTGCTCTCAACCCTGACATATTAAATCAATCAGCTTACCCCTTAAAATCTCATTATGAATTATTAAAAAATCATAATAAACTACATCTTATTAATAATGATTATCAGCTTAATAAAGAAATCACAATAAAAAAAACTTCCGGTCATTCTAAAGGTATGCAGATAGTAGAAATCAACTCAAACGATGATATGGTTTGTTTTTCGGGAGATTTATTTCCTACAAGGTTTCATTTAAACCCTGCAGTTACTTCTGCTTATGAAGTTAATAGAGAAACCATCATCAAAGAAAAGATTAACATCATAGATAGATTAAATAAAACTCAAGGTAGATTGATTCTTGGACACGAAAAAGAATCACCTATCCTGAAATTTCCTTTATAATTTAATTAATTATTTTTTATATGATTACTTCTATTTGCCCAGCTATTAAAGAGTTAAATATCGATTTTAACACTTGAGAAAAGTTTTTTAAAAAAAACCTTGCCATAATTTTAGTATTTAGATTATAATATATATAGAAAGAAATTATTATAATAGGAGTTGTATATGCTAAACGAAAATAAAAAAAATGATAATGAACTCAACTTAGAAAATCAAAATGAAACAATTAGAGTTAACTTAAATTTATTAGACGAATTGATGGTATATGCAGGAGAATTAGTATTAGCAAGAAATCAACTTATGAGATTAACTACTGATTTGATAAAACAAATTCCCGGATTATCTTCTGTTTTACAAGATGTTAATCTAACAACTTCTATACTTCAAGAAAAAATAATGAATACAAGAATGCAACCAATTTCAATGGTATTCTCAAAATTTCCTCGATTAGTAAGAGATTTGCAGTTAAAGACTAACAAAAAAATCAGATTTGATACCTCAGGGAATGATGTTAATCTTGATAAATCAGTCATTGAAAACCTTTATAATCCTTTAGCTATATTAGTATATTATTTAATCAATTATGATTTAGAAAGCTCCCAAGACAGGATTAAGCAAGGCAAAGACGAAACTGCCCATATAACATTAAAAGCTTATCATGAAGGAGGCAAGGTTAATGTTGATATTAATTCTGACGGTTTAGGTTTAAATCCTAAAATCATTATCAAAAAAGCAATTGAAAATGGTATTATTTCCGAAAATGAATCTCATCGGCTTTCTAAAAAAGAAACTATTAATCTCTTATTTACAAATGATTTCTTTACTTTTAATGCTAAACTTGAAGAAGGTGATAAAGAAGTCAGCTTACAAGAAGCTCGAATCATTTTAGAAAAAATTGGTGGAACTGTCAATCTTGATAGCGAAACAGGGAAATCAACTTATATCAATATAAAATTACCTTTAACGCTTGTGATTATTCCTTCAATTATTATAACAGTTAATAAGTTAAATTTTGCTATACCTCAAGTTTCTTTACAGGAAATTGTCAGAATTAGAAAAGATGACCCGGAACAAAAAATTGAGAATGTTAATGGAGCCCCAGTCTTACGACTTAGAAATAAACTTTTACCAATCTTATATCTCTGGAAAGTACTCAATATGAAAGAGCCTAAAGCCTTTGATGATACAACTAGAATTTTAGTCTTGAGGCATGATGATAATGAATTTGGGTTAGTAGTAGATGAAATATTTGATCACGAAGAAATAGTTGTTAAGACTATCCCTAATTTCTTTAAAGATACACTTTGTTATTCCGGTACAACAATTATGGGTGATGGTTCAGTCGCATTAATCCTTGATGTCAACGGACTATCTAAAAAAGGAAAACTTAATTTTGTCGGTTTAAAAGAACAAGTGACAGTAGAAGAATCAGAAGAAAAGATTCAACAAGATATCCAAAATCTTCTTTTATTTGAAAATGATAAAGATCAATTCTTTGCTTTAAATCTTGATTTAATTAAAAGAATTGAAAAAGTTAATACTAAAGATATTGACAAAGTAGGCCAAAAAGAATATATTGAACACGAAGGTAAAAGTCTAACTGTCATTAGATTAGAAAACTTCTTACCTATAAGTGCTCCAGCAGATGAACAAGAAAATTTATACGTAATCATACCTAAAGCTGTTGAAAATCCAATAGGTATAATTACCAGAAAAATAGTTGATTCAATCTCAGTAAATATTAAAATTGATACTGAGAGTATTATTTCAAGAGGCTTAATCGGATCGAGTCTGATTGATGATAAATTAGTACTCTTCCCTGATATTTATGAATTAATCGAGCTCGCTGAACCTGAAAAAATGCAACTTTATAAAATCAAAAATGAAAAACGAAGAAAAATGCTTTTAGTTGAAGATACACCATTTTTTAGGTCTCTAGAAAAAAATTATTTTGAATCTGCAGGATATGACGTAGAAATTGCTATAGATGGTATGGATGGATATAAGAAAGCTATGTCTAAAGATTACGATATATTTGTAGTAGATTTAGTAATGCCCCGTATGGACGGATATCAATTTATTGAAAATATTAGAAAAAATGATAAATTTAAAAATATACCTGCACTCGCATTAACAACTTTAACAAGTGAAGAAAGCAAAGAAAAAGCATTTAAAGCAGGGTTTAATGCGTACGAAATAAAATTACATAAAGAAAAATTAATCAGTGTAATTAAAAATTTATTAAATACTCAAGGGAGGACTGAATGATACAATTAACCACCTTTTATGTTCAAGACACCTTATTTGGTATCAATATCTTACAAGTTAAAGAAATCAATAACCAAATGAAATACACACCTGTTCCGGACTCAGCAGATTATATTAAAGGTTTATTTAATCTTAGAGGGCAAATCATAACTATATTTGACCTTGCTAAAAGATTAGGTCGTGAAGATACAATGATAGGTGACAAAACACGTAATCTAATCTTAAAAACCGATCAAGAAACAACACTTATTAGAGAACAATTTGATATCCCTGAAATCGGTAATGATGCAGTTGGCTTTATTATTGATAAAATTGGAGATGTAATTGAAATTGATGAAGAAATGATTCAAAGTGCTCCCGCAAATGTAGGAGATATTTCCAAAGAATTTATAAAAGGCGTTTTTGAACTTAAAGATGAATTATTAATAATTCTCAATGTAAATGAAGCTATAAAAATATAAACTCTATTAATTGCTCAAAAGAGACTTAAGTATAAGCTTAAGTCTCTTTTTTTAATAAAAAGCAATAAATTGTTTTGACAAATAAATTTAATTTAATAAAATTACTTTTAAAATAATTCCATAAGGAGTACGCTATGGAAAACCTTCATTTATCACAAAAAGACATCAATAATAAGAATCTTCTTGGCTTAGTGTTGATGCCTATCTTAATGTTGTTTGTCTTCTTGTTTAGTAAATTAATTAAACTATATTTCCCTATGATTGATACATCAGTTATAATTCAAATTTTGTTTCTTGTTTTACCTTGTATAATTTTGATGTATGTCGAAAAGAATGTCAATTTACTTAACTTAAATCTCAATTTTAATTTTAAACAAATTGTAAAATACTTAATCTTTGCAGTTATAATCGGTTTTTTATCAATGTTTACAATGTCCATTATAGCAATGAATATCCCAAATATAGAATCACAAAAGCATCCGATTATGATTAATTCTTTTCTAATGATTTCGTTAAAGGTATTTTTATTGGCTAGCTTTGCTGAAGAAATATTCTTTAGAGGGTTTGTACAAGGATGGTTTAAAAATCTATCTCATTTTGGAATTAAACTTTTCAAAAAGAAAATTGGATTACACATAATTATTGCTAGCTTGTTATTTAGTATAGGTCATTTAGGATTAATGAATTATATGCACAAATTTATGGTAGTTAATATCCTTTTAAGTACATTTTTATTAGGTATCATAGCCGGTAAAGCAAAAGAAAAAACTGCAAGCATTATACCGGCATATTTAGTTCATCTATGTTTTAATCTTGTGGGAGTCGGTATCCCCTTATTGTTATCTAATTTTATTAAATAATTTAAAAAAACTGTTGAAACTGTGAAAAATATTAAACATTATTCAACAAGCTATTCTTTACTCTTAAAAAATTGTTCTTGACTTATATACTTTTATACATTAATCTGATGAAAATATTTATAAATATATAGGAGGCTAATTGATATGACTATTTTTTATAATCAAATCCAAAGCAAAGTTTTTTTCATTAAAGTTATTTTAATTTTTAGCATTTCTTTTCTACTAAGTAATTGCTCAGATTCTACTAAAAATTCAGACATAGCTAATGATTTTTCTTTAACGGTTACTTTAAATGACTCTCTACAAAACCCATTAGAATCATATAAAATATCAATTCAACAAAATAATATTGAAGATATTAATAATATAGATTGGATTATGAACTCCGGCAACTCTTCGACTTATTATAAATTTACAAGTGTCGAAACATACTATATTCAATTATCAATCTATGATTATTTTGAAAATAAAATTTGTGATTTAGTTAATGATACACTCGAAGCCGGTTATCACGAAGTTTTATGGGACGTTGAGGATATGGTTAAAGATGGAATTTATAAAGCAGAAATACTGTATTTTCAAGATAATAGAGTTATATTTAGTGATGAAGTTTTTACATATTATATGAAAAACAGTAATTCCACTTATGCTTATATAACCGATAATAAGGGAAAAATATTTAGTGAAGACATTATCTCTTTTCCTTTTTTATATTTTAAAGATAATCTACAAGTAGTCAATGCAAACAATGATTATCTAAATGATTTTACTTTTACTAAAGATTTTTTATTTATTGTTCAGAGTCCTGGCGGAATAACGAAAAAACAAACTGTTACTCTATCAAAAGAAAGTAATTTTGTTAAATTTAATTGGGATAATATGGAGATAATTGACGATTCTACACATACTTATATTTCAACTAATAAAGACGTTGAAGAACCATTTACCATAAATAGATTTTACACAAATTTCCCTAATCCCTTTAATTAAATATTCAATTAATCTATAGAAAATATACAAGGTACCTCCAGGATGGAAAATTCCATCCTGGAGGTACCTTGTATAACAAAGGCTAATAAATATATTGTCAGAGCATATTTACTTATATTTAATAGGTTTTCTTTATCTAATCAAATACTTTTGGTTAAGTTAAAAGAGCATTGAAAATCATTAATATTGCAGCAATAAAAGTAGTAATTGCAAAAATTAGTTTAAGATGCTTAGGATTTGTTTTTATTGCTAATTTACCTCCAAAAATGCCTGCAAAAATTGCAGCAATGGATAGAGGAATAGCAAATTTTGGATCAAAATGTCCTCTTAACGAATGTCCTAAAAATCCCATAACAGCTGTTGCAGCTACCATTGCAGAAGAAGTACCGACCGCAATATTCATTGGGACTCCACAAAGTAACACCATTAAAGGTATTTTAAATGAACCACAAGATATCCCAACAGTCCCCGCTACAAGACCTGCAAGAGCTGTAATAGGGACAGTGTACCAAAGATTTACAACATATTCTACATCTCCAAATTTTCTATGCCAATAACCAAACTTTTTTTTAAACTTAATCGGTTTTTCTTTAACCTTTATTAGCATTGAAAACCCTGCTAAAACAAGAAATATTGATAATATTATTTTAAGGACAGAACCACTTAGATAACTTGAAAGATATCCTCCAACAAATGCCATTATATCGGTCGGGGGGTCTATTATCAACGCGAGTTTCCAATCAACCATATTCTTTTTATTAAAGACTAACATACCTGTTAAAGCTGCAATCATAAGAATAAATTGCCCCATTGCTGCAGCTTGATACATACTTAATCCGGCTAAAACTAAGATCGGAACATAAAAATTTCCACCACCTCTACCGGACATAGTCATTATTAAACCTATAATAAAAATCGCTATACTAACAAATATAATTGAATTCATTTGAACTCTAAACTTTAAAAGATGGTACAGAAGAGGGGATTTGAACCCCTACGAGCGTAAGCTCACTAGACCCTGAACCTAGCGTGTCTACCAATTTCACCACTTCTGCCTTGTTAATATTTAGAAAAATGAAGCAAGTAATTTTGTCAAGAAAATAAAGAGATATTTTTCTTGACATTTTAACAATATTTATTAAAATTCGTGTAATAATTCAAAACTTTTGTAAAGTTATAATTGATATAAGGAGTTATAAGTTGACTGATAAAGATATAATATGGATAACAGGTCATAAAAATCCCGATTCTGATTCGATTTGTTCAGCAATAGCTTATGCTGATTTTAAAAAGAAAAACGGAGTAAATGCAATGCCGGCAAGATTGGGAGACATAAGTCGCGAAACAGAGTTTATCTTAAACTATTTTAATGTTACAACACCACCTTTATTAAAAACAGTTCGTACGCAGATAACTGATCTTAATATTGACCCTGCTGTACCGGTTACTCACGATTCAACGCTTCTTAAAGCTTGGGCAAGGATGAAACTTAATAATGTAAAAACTTTACCCGTAGTTGATGAAGAAAATCATTTACATGGGCTTATCACTGTTTCTGACATAGCAAATAAATATTTAGATACTATAGAAACTAATGTCTTAGGAAAGCAAAATACTAATATCCAAAACATTGCAGACACAATTAATGCTAAAATTTTAACAGGCAATAATGAAGATTTAACTGAATCCGGTAAAGTAATCATTGTTGCTATGCAAAAAGAAGAGATGCTTCCTTTTTTAGAAAAAGGGGATATTGTCATCGTTGGAAATAGAACTGATACCCAATTAGAAGCCATAAAATTACAAGCTTCTTGTTTAATAATCACAGGCAATGCAATAGTTGAACAAGAAGTTTTAGAAGAAGCTAAAGCAAATAATGTTATTTTAATGGTTTGCCCTCAAGATACATTTACAACCAGTCGTTTGATTTCTCAAAGTATAGCTGTAGCAAATGTGATGACTACAGAAGGCTTAATTAGGTTTAATTTAGATGATTTTATTGATGACATTAAAACAAAAATGCTCCAAACACGTTATAGAAGTTATCCGGTAATCGATGATAACAATGTTATTCAAGGCTTTATTTCCAGATATCATTTAATTTCATCCAGAAAGAAAAAGGTGATTTTAGTCGATCATAATGAAAAAGGTCAGACCGTTGATGGCATTGATGAAGCTGAAATTATGGAAATTGTTGATCATCATAGATTTGGTGACATTCAAACAGCATACCCAATATCTGTGAAACTTGAACCTGTCGGCTCTACAGCAACAATTATTGCTAATATCTTTTTTGATAATGCTATCAGACCATCAAAATCAATTTCAGGTATTCTTTGTGCCGCAATAATCTCTGATACTATGAATTTTAAATCACCTACTTCTGTATATAAAGATAAACTTACTGCTGATAAATTAGCTGAAATTGCAGGTATTAATATAGAAAAATTTGCCGAAGAAATGATTAAAGAATCTTCATCTATTCATGGTAAATCTGCCAAAGATATCTTTCACGAAGACTTTAAAGAATTTAATTTAGCCGATCAGAAATTTGCAATAAGCCAAATTAAAACTATGGATACAGACTGTATAAAAGATATTTATCAAGAGATATTAGATTATATGCACCAAATTTGCGAATCAAATAGCTATAATCTTGTTATGCTTTTAATAACAGACATAATTAAAGAAGGCTCTGAAATTATAGTTATAGGCGAAAGCAAAACGCTAATTGAAAAAGCTTTTAATTTAGAAATTGTTGATAACAAAGCTTTTTTACCGGGAGTTGTTTCTCGGAAAAAACAGATAATTCCGGTTTTATCTAATATAATTTAAATTTTTATGTTATATAGGCAATTCAATAAAATAATATCTTATTTAAGGCATAATATTAGTTATCAAGTTTTACGTGTTTTTATAGCTATGTTTTTCTTAGTTACAGGCAATGAGTTATACTCTTTTTATTTTAAGACTTACAGTGATGCACAATTAATTTCTGTTTCAGAGCTTAGTTTGTTATGTGATACTCCGGCTAACATATTATATCAACCTGCATCTTTTAATGAAGGAATATCAGCAAGTTATTCTAATCCTTATGGCTTTTCAGAAATAAATCTAATTCAACTTAGTTTGCAAAAAATATTTAAAGATTATGCCCTTGGTTTTGGTTCCTACTTTTATAATAACCCCAATATTTCAGATATTCAAATTTATAGTTCGTTTGCTTATAAATACCAAAATTTGCAAGCAGGATTTTCTTTAAATTATTATCAAATGAAAGTTAAAAATTATTCATCAGATAGATTGTTAATGTTAGATTTAGGTTTGATTTGGAAACATCAAAACTTTAAATATGCAATCAGTTACAGTAATGTAACTCAATCATCAATGAAAGGAATAGAAGCAAATTCTCTAATAAAATTTGAAACTACATTTGAAGTAAATACATATTCAGATATAGGAATCTCATTTGAAAAAGAAAAATATTTTGACTATAGATATGCAATAGCATCATCATTTAAATTTTATAAAAACAACAAAATTAATATGGGATTTATGCCTAACCCATCTCAGTTTACTACAGGAATAGAAATAAATCTAGATAATAAATCTTTAATTTATAGCATCAGAACTCATCAAGAACTTGATTTAACCCATTCAATTACCTTAAAGTATTTATTTTAAAGATAAAAGATTATAAAAATAAGTAAATGTTTTATGATTTCTCATTATCTTTTATGTTTTAACTTGACAATTTATGATTTTTTTTTATACTAAATACTAAGGAGTGATAATGCTAAATAATGGAAATATTTTTTTAATTGAAGATGATATAATTGATGTAATGGTATTTGAAAAAGCTTTAAAAAAACTATCTATTACAAATAAGTTAACAATCTTTCATAATGGGATTGATTGCTTAAATTACATAAAAATCAATTCTATTTTACCTGAAATTATGTTTGTTGACCTAAATACTCCCAAAATGAACGGAATAGAATTTTTAATAGAAATGAATAAAATTACTTTTGACACATTTTTCCCGGTCATTATAATATCAACCTCAGACGATAACAACGATATAAATAATGCCTATAAAAATCATATAAATGGATATATTACTAAATCTATTTCATTTGAAGAATTTACATCAACTCTATCCACTGTTTTAAATTATTGGGAAACAGTAAAATTACCATTAAGGAGTAATCTATGATTAAAACTATCTTGTTTATCGAAGACGATGAAGTCGATAGAATGTCTTTAGAACGAAAGATAAAAAAAAGTAATCAATTTAACTTCTTTTCAGCTCCATCTGTATTTAAAGCTACTGAAATACTGAGTTCAAATCAAATAGATGTTATAGTAACAGATTATAACCTTGGGGATGGTGTAGGCATTGATTTTATTAAAAAATATCTAGATATCCCTGTTATAATAATTACAGGTACTAATGACATTGAATTAGCTGTAACAGCAATGAAAGAAGGTGCTTACGATTTCTTAGTCAAAGACTTTGATAGAACCTACTTAAAAATGATTGAATTGTCTTGTCAACAAGCTATTAAAAGAAAAAATCAAGAACTATTTTTATTAAAGATTACTCAAGCTGTCGAACAAAGCCCCGGGCTTGTTTTAATTACCGATATTAACGGTGTTATAGAATATGCAAATCCAAAATTAACAGAATTAACGGGCTTTACTAAAGATGATTTGATAGGAGCTTCAGTCAATATTTTTAAATCAGGATACCATACAAGTGATTTTTATCAAAAAATGTGGAAGACTATTATTTCCGGGCATAAGTGGACCGGAGAATTATACAACAAAACAAAATTAGGTTCATTATATTGGGAATTTGCATCAATAGCCCCTATTAAAAATAAAGAAGGAAGAATAACTCACTTTGTCAAAGTAGCTGAAAATATTACTGAACTTAAAAAAGCTGAACAAGAAAAAATTAAAGCTGAAAAACTTCAAAGTGTTTTAGAGATGGCCGGAACTGTTTCGCATGAACTAAATCAACCTCTCCAAATTATATTAGGCTACTCAGAATTACTTAAAGAAAAATTAGCTGAAAACGATAAGTTTAAAAAACAATTACAACATATCATTAACAATATTAACAGAATTGTCGAGATTACTGAAAAAATAAAAAATATTACTGAATATAAAACCAAACACTATTTAGATAACACCAATATCATAGATATTCATTAACCTAAGGAATTCAAATGACAAAAAAAATAATAATATTTATAATCTTTGTACTTATCTTCTTTTCTCTTTCCGCTGCTAATATTCTTTTGATACATAATCCACCTTACTCTCACAAAGAAAATGAAAACAATATTGTCAAATATTTTATTGAAGAAATATTTACTGAGCTTCAAATAGAAACTCATTATGAATATGTTTCATTAGAGGACGCAATGAAAAGAATAGACAATAATGATTTCTTTATTGCAACCCCTTATTTTAAACCTCGTAATATGTCTAACAAAATCCTTCTTTCTGATACTTTATGCACTCTTAAACATGTTGCTTTCTATAACGAAAATATATATAACAAAATTAAAATCAATGAGCTAAACGACTTACAAACATATATAGTAGGATCAAATGCATACTATAAATACGAACCTATGCTCAGAAAAGCTGGACTAACAGTGCATTATTCAAATAATAACATTGAAAGCCAACAAAAGCTTACTGATCAACAAATAGACTTTGTTATTGAAGAAGAAATTAAAGGATTAATCTATTTAAATCAAACTACAGGTAAATATAAGAACAATATCAAATACCAATATTTAAATTCGCTAAATGAAAATATCTTTCTATGTGCAGCTAAAGATAATGAAAAGTCTGTCAATCTAATTAATCAAATCAATTCTTTATTAAACAACAAAGATTTTATAGATAAATTAAAAGTTAAATATATAAATAATTTTTTAAAGTAAATGACTACCCAGATTATTGCTACTATTGGTAAAACATTTAATCATAAAAGTATTAATGCTATGTTTATAGCTGGTGCTAATATATTCAGATATAACTTTTCACATGGCAATCATAAAGATGCATTAAGACTAAAATCAATTTTAAATTATACTCAATTTAAAAACTGTAAACTCATAGGAGATATTGCAGGACCTGAAGTTAGACTTTATAATTATAATTCAAATATATGTATAAAAAAAAATAACACACTCAAAATATTTTCTAAAGAAACAATAACGGATGATATTAAAATAAATATATCTCTTAAAGATTTTTCTCCGATATCAAAACAAGTAATCCTTTCTGATGGGCTTATAAATGCAGAAATAGTTGAATATAATAAAACTTCTTTTACTTTAAAAATTTTTAATCTATATCAAGTTAAATTAAAACCAAATGCTCATATTGCTTTCCCGGGTTCTGATTATCCGTTAGAATTTTTGAATGACAAAGATATCAATGATATCCGGTTCTGTCAATACAATCAATTTGATTATATAGCTCTTTCATTTGTAAAAAGTTCATCTGACATATTACGAGTTAAAGAATTACTTAATAATTCAAAAATTTCGCTTATAGCTAAATTTGAATTACCTCAATCAATCAAGAGTATTGATGAAATAATAAAAGTAGCTGATGCTTTCTTTATAGCAAGAGGAGATTTAGGAAATGAATGCGGTATGCTTAACATCCCTTATCTTCAAGATCTAATTACTCAAAAATGTCATACTGCAAGCAAACCTGTCTTTCTTGCAACGCAGATACTTGAGTCAATGATTAAAAATCCAAATCCAACAAGGGCTGAATTGATTGATATAGCTTATGCAATTAAAAACAAAATCTCTGCCTTAACTCTATCAGGAGAAACAAGTTATGGTAAATATCCAATTCAAGCTATTACCTTACTTAAAGATATGATTAATCAATATCAAACTTGATTTTCTATTATAGATTAAAGTTATTCATAGTTAATGACGATATATATTATGGCATATTAAGTGCATTACATAGAGAAGAAAAAGGAGTTAAGATGAAAAATTTTCCGAAACATACAAAAATAAATATCTTGCAAGTAAAAAAATTCCATACTCAAAGTAATAAATCATTGACTTTTTTTAAAAGAATAATTATTTTGTAAAAAAATGGAGGTAGGATGATAAGATTAACAAAGATAAATGACCAACAGTTTTATATCAACTGTGATTTAATGGAATTTATAGAATCAACTCCTGATACAATTATAAGTTTAACAACAGGTAAAAAGGTTATAGTTAAAGAAACAGCAGACGAAGTAATCGATAAGATAATTGAATTTAAAAGTCGTGCTTTACGTAATTGGGAAATTATAAATAAAAAGTAAGGATTATTTATGGATATAGCAACATTTTTAGGGATAATTTTTGCTTTTGCACTTGTATTTGTCCCCTTAATATTAAAGGGAGATTTACCGACCTTTATAGATTATCCGTCTCTTATGATTACAATTGGCGGAGCAGTTTCTGCTACAATAGCATCATTTACAATGAATGATATTATTGGTTCTTTTAAAGTAACAAAAAATGCTTTTTTTTCTAAGCCACAAGAACCCGGCAAAATTATTGACAGTATGGTTGACCTTGGAGAAAAAGCTCGACGTGAAGGAATCCTTGCATTAGAAAGAGAAATGGCTAAAATTGATGATGATTTTTTAAAGAAATCTATTCAGCTTGCTGTTGATGGTAATGAACCTGAAGTAATAGAAAATGTTATGTCAACAGAAATTGATAACTTAGAAGAACGTCATAAAACAGGTAAATCAATTTTTGATACATTAGCAAATTTTGGCCCGGCTTTTGGTATGATTGGAACTCTTATAGGATTAATTCAAATGTTGAAATCGCTTGATGACCCATCAAATATCGGAGCCGGAATGGCGGTAGCACTTATAACTACATTTTATGGTTCGATGCTTGCTAATGCTGTAGCAACACCTATTGCTAACAAGTTAGGGGTACGTTCAAAAGAAGAAATAAATATTAAAAATATGATTTTATTTGGAGTTTTATCTATTCATTCGGGAGACAACCCAAGAGTTACTCGCGATAAATTAGAAACATTTATCTCTCCAAACTTGAGAAAAGGCAGTAGTTAGTTATGGCAAAGAAGAAGAAATGTCCTGAATGTCCTCCTGTAGGTGCTCCTGCATATATGAACACCTATGGTGATATGATGACATTATTGGTTACATTTTTTGTTTTATTAATATCATATTCTACGATTGAACAAAAGAAATTCACTATGGCAATGACCTCACTTAGAGGAGCTTTAGGTATGATGACTTCTTCACAAGGGGTAAGTCTTCCTGTCTCAAAAATGCCTATGTTTCAAATAGGAAAAGGTAAAATTGATCAAATTATTGAATCAATTGTTAAACAAATCAGAGAACAATTACAGAAAACCGGTATGCAAGATCAAATTAAGATGACACAATCAAAAGACCAAATTCATTTTAATATTAGTGCTCCATTACTATTTGAATCAGCTCAAGCAAACGTAAAACCTACAGCAGACAGCTTATTAGTTTTAATCTCTGAAATATTAAATACAGTTCCTTTTGAAATCAGAGTTGAAGGTCATACAGACAATTTACCGATTAAAACTGTTGAATTCCCTTCTAATTGGGAATTATCCTTTGCTCGGGGAATAGCTCTAACCCGTAAACTTATTGATTTCGGAGTCAGCCCGGAAAGATTTCAAGTTATTGGCTATGGAGAATATAGACCTATAGCTGACAATGCTAACGAAAAAGGTAGAACTTTAAATAGAAGAGTTGAAATTTTTGTAAATCTAAGAGAGGGAATCAGGCGTTCTTTAATGCCCGGAGAATAATATGAATAACAAAGGTAAAATTAGTATCTTAATCATCGTAATTATTGTACTTGTCCAATTAATTATTGGAGCAACAATCTATTTTTTATTTTTAAGAGAAAAAACTGAACCGATTAAACTAAAAACTATCGAATCAGCAAATATTACTAACCCTAAAACCCAAATCAACGATAACTCACTTGAAAATAATGATTCAAGCTTAACAAGTTTTGATGCTAAAGATTATATTAAAGATTATACAATCTTTGCAATTGGAGATTTGATTGTTAATCCTTTTGGAGCTGAATCTCGCTTTTTTATTGTGTCTATATCATTTGAACATAAACAAGCTGACAAAAAACTTCCGGACGAGTTAACAAATAAAACTCCACTAATTAAAGATAAGCTTATTTATTATTTTTCAAGACTTTCAGTTGAAGAATTACAGAAGATAGATAATAGAGATATTTTTAAAGAAGATATAATGAAAACTGTTAATAGTATGCTTACAACCGGTAGAATTACAAACGTCTTGTTTGAACAATATGTTATACAGTAGGTGTTATGAGTAAATTACTGTCACAAGAAGAAGTAGATGCCCTCTTATCGCAAGAGGCAGGTCCGGAATTTGGAGAAGATCTTTTACAAAAAGAAAAGGAAGCAAGACTATATGATTTTCGTCATCCGGATAGGGTATCAAAAGAACAGCTTAAAATATTAAGAAACATTCATGATAACTTTGCTCGATTACTCTCTACATATCTTTCAAACGCTCTTAGGACTATGATTGATGTCAAGGTCCCAACAATAGAACAAGTGACATATTTAGAATTTACTATGTCTGCATCTGATTTTACTTATATGTATATATTTGATATAACAAATCTTGATGGTTCAGCTATCCTTGAAACAGATCCAAATTTATCTTTCTTTATTATTGACAGACTATTTGGTGGTAGCGGAAGTATGATTAATAGAAATGAAGGTACTCCGACAATAATAGAGCGTTCAGTGATGAACAATGTTTCTGAAAGGATACTTGAATACCTAAAAGAAGCCTGGCAACATATTGATGTTTTACAACCTAATATCCTAAATTTTGAAACAAATCCTCAATTAGTTACAATAGCTCCTGCATCAGAGACAATGATTGTTTTAAATTTCCCTGTTATTGCAAGAAATTTTGAGTTTTATATTCTTCTTTGTTTCCCTTATTTTATGCTTGAACCTATTTTAAAAAAGCTTATTAGTCAAAATTATATGACAATGATGAAAAAAGAAACTAACGAAGAAGATGTAAAAAATCTTACCAAAACTATTGAAAATACAAATATCAATTTTAGTGTAGAATTAGGAAAGTTAGAAATTGACGTTGAAGATTTTATTGAACTTGAAGAAGGTGAAATATTATTGTTAAACTCAAAAATCAAAAACCCACTTATTGCAAGAATACAAAATCATAAAAAGTTCCTTGTTTCTCCAGGCAAAAAAGGGAAACAAAGAGCTGTCAGAATAGAAAATATGATTGATGAAGAAGGAGATGTTTTATGACCGGTATAAAAAGTTTAGATAAATTTTTAGAGTTTTTAAACTCAAATGCCGGAGGAGTATTAAGTACTATAACTAATCAACAAATATACTTTTCCACAAAAGAATTTACAGATTTTGACTTTAGCGTCATTGAGGAAAAAGCTCAATTACCATGTTTAATTATTACAGTTAGCTTTACCGGAGCTCAAGATTTTCAATTTCATTTAATTACTTCTAAAGCAACTGTAGCTTCTTTATCAGATTTAATGATGTTAGGCACCGGAGATGTAGAATATATCCCGGAAGAACATAATGATGCTATACAGGAAATGCTTAATCAAGTAATGGGTTCTATTACCAGTGAACTTGATGCTGAAGGTATTGAAGCCTCAGGTGTTGTAACAGAAGTTGAACTAACAGATTTAGAAATACAAAAAGATTTTATGACTGATAGCAAAACCGTAGAATTAAATTTTGAACTCTTAGGTAATGAAGCTTCTTTTTTTATGATTATTGACCAAACTTCACTTGATACAATAGATAACCTCTTTGATAGTGTTGATGATAATGAAACTAGCCAAGATAATGTCAATGTTACTAATAAAGAATCAGCTTCAAGCAATAAAAAACAAAAGCCTCAACAAGATCCGGTAAAGGTTTCAAGAGCATCTTTTGCAGAAATCGAAGAAGTACGTCCTTCAAGTGCCAAAAATGTTAATATTGATATTTTGCTTGATATCAGTTTACCCGTTACTGTCGAATTAGGTCATATTGAAATGAGAATCAAAGATGTATTAGATTTGGGGCAAGGGTCTGTCGTTGAACTTGATAAATTAGCCGGAGATTTAGTAGATTTAATGATTAATGGAAAGAAATTTGCTGTTGGTGAAGTAATGGTTGTTGATGATAATTATGCTGTAAGAATAGTAAATCTTATATCCAGAGATGAAAGAATTAGAACTTTAGGTCCACAATAATGTGGTATATATTTTTTCTTTTAAATAGAGCAATTCAAATAGATTCTAAATTCTTTGCTGATTCTCTTAATCAAACTGAGAATATAATTACACAAACAAAATCAGGTTCTGCCCCAACATTTGGATTGATGATATTAATGCTTCTTGGAATGTTATTAATTCTTTCGGGTGTATTGTATTTCTCTTTATATTTAATTAGAAAATTCAATAAAAAGCTTAAATATCCTAACGAAAATCTTTCTTTCAATCTTTATGATACCTTATATTTAGGTAATAAACAGGGTTTAAGCTTAATTATGTTTAATAACACTGCTTATATAATAGGATTTAGCAATAATATGATAAATTTAATTGATAAAATAACTGACGAAGAGACAATACAATCTCTTAAACAACAAAAAATTACAAAGCAAGATTTTAAAAATGTATTTAAAAAAATTATAAATAAGGATACTCTAAATGAATTTAAAAAATAAAAGATTTTTTATAGCCTTTTTATTTATAGTTTTTTGCTTATTTCTTTCTCATTCAGACCTTAACGCTCAAGCAATACCAAGGATAAGTATTGGAGTTGATCAAGCTACAAGCCCTGCTGAAGTCGCTAACAGTCTGCAAATATTATTCTTACTAACGATTCTCTCAATAGCACCCTCAATATTAATATTAATGACAAGCTTTACACGTATAACAATTGTACTTTCTTTTGTCAGAAAAGCTTTAGGTACTCAACCTACCCCAAGCAATCAGATACTTGCTTCAATTGCGTTATTTCTTACTTTTTTCATAATGGCTCCTATCTTTAAAGACATTAATGATCAGGCACTACAACCATATCTTCAAGGAACTCTTACTCATGAAGAATTCTATAAAGAAGGCATAAAACCTTTGCGTGCTTTTATGTTAAAACAAACAAGAGATAAAGACCTTGCATTAATTTTAAATGCTTCACGTTTGCCCAAACCAAATAATGCTGATGAAATAACACTACCTACTTTAGTATCAGCTTTTGCAATAAGTGAAATAAGAATTGCCTTTCAAATGGGATTCCTCATATACCTGCCTTTTTTAATGATAGATATGATAACCGCTAGTATTTTAATGTCAATGGGTATGATGATGTTACCTCCGGCTATGATATCTGCTCCGCTTAAAGTTCTTTTATTTATTCTTGTTGATGGATGGTATTTAGTTGTTGAATCCTTAGTAAAAAGTTTTAAATTTTAAGAGTTTATTATGTCTCAAGAATTAGTCATTGAAATTGCAACTCAAACCATATATTTTACAATGATAATAGCTGCTCCAATACTAATTACCGGTTTAATAATCGGTGTTTTGCTTTCTATTTTGCAATCAATTATTCAAATCAAAGAAATGACATTAACCTTTATACCTAAAATTCTTGCTGTGATGTTGATATTATTATTAACTATACCCTGGATGATTAATAAATTCTTAGAATTTTTTAATTATATAATGAATATAATGATTAATCTACAGTAAATAAATAATGTTTGAAAGCATAGGATTTACATTATCTCAACTTGAATTATGGTTGTTGGTTTTTGTACGTTTTTTAACACTCCTTTCAGTGTTCCCTTTTTTTTCTTATGAGTTAATTGATATTAGAGTAAGAGTTTTTTTAGCAGTCTTACTTGCAACAGTAATGGCGAAGATAATTCCTTATCCTAATAATTTCCCGATAGAGTTTACAATGTTTATGTTTTATGTAGCAAGAGAAGTCTTAATAGGCTTTTGTATAGGTTTATTTTCAGCTTTTTTTGTTGAAGTTGTTAAGTTTGCAGGAACTCAAACTGCCCATATGATGGGTTTAAGTATGGCGTCTATGGTTGATCCGACCACTTCAGAAGATAGTCAAGCAATGCCGGAGTTATTTAATTTTTTTGCTTTGTTATTAATTATTGCAATCAATGGACATCTTTTCTTTTTAAGGGTTCTTTTAGATAGTTTTTATACTATCCCGATTAATCAATTAACTTTGCCATCGCAATTAGTACCGGAAATGTTAGAAATAATTTCTAATATAATTATTATTGGGATAAGACTTTCTGCACCAATGGTTATTAGTGTTTTTTTAATTAGAATAATCGTAGGGTTCCTGAATAGATTGGTACAAGAAGCAGATGTTTTTAGTATTATAATGGTAGTAAATATCTTAATTGGCTTAATAATACTCAATTATTACTGGATTTATTTTGCTCAAATTACTAATGAACTGTTTGTTTTGACTCAAGAAAAAGTTCTTACTGTTATTAAACTACTTGGTTCAAATATTTAAAGAATAGTAGGAAACTTATTGTATGAGTACCTTTGTATGTATGAAAAATAATCCGTATTATTGCTTAGCATAAATAATTATTAATCATTTTTTAGTTAACTGAGCTTATATAATATATAGTGGGACATATTTTAAAATTCTAGACATAGGAGAAAATTTATTAATTTATTTCTTATTTACTCGTAAATTTAGTCAATGTTTTTAATATATCAGATTTCATAAATATCTGACTATTCCTGTACTTGTAATGATATCATATATTCAGAAATTCTCATCTGTGTATTTAATTAATCATTTATAATACCTCCTTGAATATCCTCAGATAAAAATTAAATCCTTTTTACCTCTGAATCCATTATTAATCATTTCTTGGTAGTATATATTTGCATCTTTAACAGAAAGTAGTTTTGACTTAATCAAATCTTGCATTAGATCGGAAGTCCATCTTACCGGAAATTGTTTTAATGCTTTACAATAACGGTGAGCGGCTCCATCATCAGTAATGAACTGAATATTTTGTTGTTGTTTTAACTTGTGTTTTACATATAGAAAAGACATAACTTCACCTTGTTGAAGAGAAAAACCAAGCTTATTAATATTATTATAGAAATCGCAAATGTCATCCTGAGGAATATCTAAATCAGAAATAAGAATTATGTTTCCATTTTTTAAATATTTGTCTATCTTTTGTTTATTTGCAAATTCATTATAGACAGAATCAATATTTGAATAGTTTCACCATTTTTTACTAACAGGTCGAGCAATGGAGGTAATTTTGTTCTGGTTGTAAGATTGATAAGAGTTACTGTGTCTAAAACTAAAATCATACAGCTACTCTTCTATAATCTTAATAATTGGATTAAGAAGAGCTTCAGTTTCTTCAATGGAGCATAATAATATCTCTGCAATTTTTGCAAAAGAAACTACTTCTTTAATTATCCCCATAGCTAACAAAAAAATAAATCGTTGTGGAAAATCTTTATAGGAATAATGGAATAATGTTTGATTAGGAGTATGCGTTTCCGGAGCAAGTTCTTTATTTGAATAATGTACTAATTCTTTCTTGTGGAGTTTATAAAAAAGACAATTATAGGAAACATTAAAACTATCTGCTAATTGCTGTATTTTTTCTCGAGTAAATTTAGAATTCTTTTTTATTTCTATGATTTTATTTAGCAAGACATCTGAAGGGATTAAAAAGTTCTCTGCAAAAAGATTTGCTTCTTTTTCTTTTGGGTCATTACGGGACAAGATAGCTAAAGATATATTTTCAGATAAATGCATTACTACGTGTGCTATCTCGTGAACTAAAGAAAATAATTTTCTTTCTTCAGAATGATTCTTATTAATAAATATTGCAACTATTTCTTCATATTTGATAGAAACACCCGAAAAACTATCTACATTAAAAGGCATTTCAAAAACAATTATTTTCCACTTTTCAAAAAGTTGAGAGGATAAGGTTTCAAAATTAAACTTTTCGGGTAGGCAGAGTTCTTTTTTTATTTCGTTTACTAAAGATTCAGAGAAATCTTCATCAAGTTTATCTTTAGGTCCGTTATATTTGATATTTACATTTAATAATTCGCTTAAATCATATAAATGATGACAGATTTTGTTTAAATCTTTAACTAATTCAATTTCTTCTTTATGTTTTTTTATACTTCCTCTGGCAAACATTGTAAAGGAATATTCTTTATCTGTAAAAAAGAATTCTACCGGGACTTTTAAGATATTAGCAATTTTTAATATATTTTGTATGCTTAAAGTTCGTGTTCCTTTTTCATATTTTGTAATCAAGGAAGGATCACAATCTATTTGTTTTGCTAATTCTACTTTTGTGAGTTTCATCAACTCTCGGTATTTTTTTACTCTCTCTCCTATATTTTTCATTTTATCCTCCAATAACCAAACTACACAAAACGGACTATGTGTCAAGTTATTTAATCATTTTGAATAAAATTTACTGAATATGATAAAATTATGGACATTACTTGGTATGACAAACGACAAAAAAGAGCATTTCGACTCTAATAAAGGCTGTAGAATAATGTTGTTGTGCGAGCATACTTGCTTGCACTAAAAAACCTTAAGTGATAGGTATTCAATATGTTATGAAACTACAAAATAGAAGTTTGTAGAACAATAATTGGAATTATTCAACAGTCTCAGGAATTATTATCTGAAACAAAGTCCATAGTAATGTTTTTAATTGACTAAGCTTATATAATATATAGTAGGACATATTTTAAAATTATAGACATAGGATGAAAATTTATTAATTTATTTCTTATTTACTCGTAAATTTAGATGCTGTCTAATGTTAATTTTTATAAACAAAATTTCGAAGAAATTTTGTCATCCCGAACGAAGTAAAGGATCTCCTTTATTTACTTAAAATATTACAAATTAATAAAATGAGATTCTTCGCAAGCTCACAATGACAAGATTGTACAAGTTATAAAATACCCAATATGAAGAAGTTTGCCTTTCGGAACAGCCTCATACACAGAATGAAATACTTTAAGGACTGTCCAATCTTTTTCCTTTACTATTAAAGGTTTTAATTGATGGATACTTTTTTTGGTTAGCCGCCAATTTCTTTGTTGGGTGATAGATTGTCAGGATTTTTTATTGTCCAAGGAGTTTGAACTCTAAACGCTGCCTGGAAATATGTCTCAGGACTTGATGAGTTTCTTAACATAAAAATACCTGTCCATGGTTTTACAGAGACACCGGTTGTTAGTTTTCCACAAGAGAGAGTAATCGTTTTTGATTCTAAAGGATTATCTGTCATTGCATTTTGAACAGGAGGCAAGGCGTTGACACCTATTCCTGCTTTTGTGCCTGCAGCGACAATCACAGTATAGTCATGATAGAATTTATTTTGTCTTTTTTTAAGTAAGTTGGACATTGCGTAACAAGATGATACGGTAGGCAAAAACCAAAATGTGTGATTAAGAACGTTTAATAAAGGAACATGAGAAAAAGGTAATGGCGGTTTTTTTGCACCCATTTTTAGGTTATCTATAGTCGTTTCACTAAATGAACCACGAATAAGATCTAACCATTTTTGTACTTCATCTTCATATTTAAAGTAAGCCTTATCCTTGTCTCCATTAGCTGTAAAAAATATATTTAAATCAAATCCGTCAAACTCGCCTTGCATTGCTATTTGTTTTATAGTATCGGGTAATTGATAGGTCATCATTACCATTCTTGGCAAGGATAAATAGGGATTATCATTACCTGTCCATTCTTCTTTTGCTCTTTGTTCGTCTGAATAAGTCCAGTTAAAGATTTGTTCTTCAATAAATTCACCGGAAGCAATTGCCCTAAAAGGTGTTCCTGAAAGATACAGGTAATGATTAGTAGTTATTGGCATTATCTCTTCGTCAAAGTAATCTATTCCTTCTCCTTCACCAAATTCTGCTTCTTTTTTACCTTCTGCCTCAAAGAGTTCTTTTGCATTTTCTCGCCAGGCTCCATAATGATACTCGTCAAAAATAACACAGTCCCAGTTTATGGTATGCACCCATTCATTTTTAGTTTTAATCCCTCCGGTGCTTGTGTTTTTACCTAAAAAATCCTGAAATGAACCAAAACATACGAAAGCCTGATTAGTGTTTATCTCATTGTAATTCATCCCGTTGTTAGTAACAAACTGCCAACCACTAAAATCTATATGAGTTTTCAAATCCTCTTCCCAAGCACTTTGTACAGCCGGCTTAAATGTCAAAACAAGTATTTTCTTCCAGCTCATTTTTTTGGCTAATTGATAGGATGCAAATGTTTTACCAAATCTCATTTTTGCATTCCATAAGAAATGCGGAGTTTTATCAGGGTTTTCACTTTTAAAGCTTAGAAAATATTGAATTGTCTTATTTACAGCTTCTTCCTGCTCAGGACGCATTTTAAAATTTAAGACTCTGTCATCTTCAGTTTTTTCTCCTGTTTTGATTTCATTTATTGTATGGCGTAAATCGTTTATGGTACAAGCAAACCATTCACCTTCAGGATTATGAAAGCCTTTTTTTCTTAATAAACGATGAACTTCATGGTCAGTAAAAGAACTTCCATCGCATCGCATAGCAGTTTCTTCCAAAACAATTTTATACTGAATAGCAACTGTGCCTAATTGCTCTTTAATTCTTGTTCTGGCATCTCTTTCGGTAAAGCCGACCTTAATCCATCCTTTATGGGTAGATACTCCAACTAATTCATAGGCATAAATTACAGGATTAATAACCGGTCTTGGCGGGAAAAAATCTTTTTTACTCATTTATATCCAATCTGCTTTTTGCTTGTTCTACTGTTAATTCTTTTGCCTATACTCCGGTAAAGCATACTCATTGTAGAGTTTACTGCTGTTGCAACTTCTTGCATATTTTGATATAAATCTATGAGGAAATTGTTTGACAGGATTAGATTTTTCTTAGTCATCACCTAAAATCCTTTCTAACTCATGGACAAGTTCTTCTTTATTTGGGAGGAAAAGTTGATATTTACTTACAAAGAGTTGATTGCTAATACTTTCAGTGGCGTATTCTACTAAGATATGATCTTTATATGCTCCAAGAACAATCCCGATAGGCAGATTATCATTTTCAATATTTTCTTCTTTGGTGAAATAATTCAAATACATATTCATCTGACCTATGTCGTTATGCTCAATTTCTCCTCGTTTAAGATCTATTAAAACAAAGCATTTCAAAATGCGATGATAAAAAACCAAATCTACATAAAAATGACGGTTTGAAAGCGATATCTTATATTGACGCCCAATAAAGGCGAATCCTTTACCTAATTCTAAAAGAAATTTTTCAAGATTAAGTATTAATCGTTCCTCAAGTTCATTTTCAAGATATTGATTTTGTTGTGGAATTCCCAAAAATTCAAAGACATAAGGGTCTTTTAATATATCTGTTGGCTTCTGAATGTCATTACCGTTCTGAGATAATTCCAAAACTCCTTGCTTGTCTTTGCTTAAAGCCAGTCTGTGAAAAAGCATACTTTTCATTTGTCGTTTTAATTCTCTTACGCTCCAGTTCTCTTTTTCACATTGTTTGGTATAAAAGCTGATTTCTAATTCATTGTCTGATTTGAGGATTTCAAAATAATGACTCCAGCTCAATTGGTGAGACACTGTCTCACTTTTTGGAAAAGCTAAATAGAACTTTCGGATATAAACAAGGTTCGATCGGCTAAAGCCTTTACCATACTCTAATGTAAGATCTTTAGACAGTGTATTTAAAAGTTCGGAACCATAATCTGATTTTTTGTTGCCACCTTGCTCAAACTCTACAATGTAACGCCCGATTTGCCAGTAAGTTTTTACAAGAATTGTATTAATTGACTGACCGGCTTGCTTTCGTGATTCAGTAAGAAGAATGCCTATTTCAGTTTTAAGACTGGAGTAGGTTGAGGGAAGTAAATCTGTAGGTATAATACTGTCTTTTTTAGTCATCTTCATCTCCATTTTGTGATAAATCCATTGGGCGAATCATACTTTCAATAAATAAAATCTCTTCTTCTGTTAAACCATATTTTGCATAAAGCTTTTCATCTGTCCAAGACTCCGAGAAATCTTGAAGAGGAACGAATTGAAAAACTAATTTTGATAAATTTATAGAATTCATAGATTGCAATATTAAAAATCTTACAAATTTTGTTTTTAGGTAAGAAAGAGTATTTTCTGCTTTAATTTGTTTATGATATTTGCCAATAATAAAATAAGAGTGAGTACATACTTCGCCTGGTTTTAATACTTTAAGAGAAGATGTTAAAATCTTAAACATTCCATTCTTTCCTGGTTCTCCTGCATGTTCTGCTCCAGTTTTACTTATCATAACTTTATACTTATCTATTAAATCAAATCCATTTTTTATTTTATCTCTGTTAATAAAGGTTATATCATTGCTTGAATGCAAAACAAGTTCATCATTAATTCTTGATTTGGAACCTCTAACATTTGTTGATAACCCAAATGGCATTAAAGAACTAATAATTTCATCGATTATTTTTTCATTAGAGTTTAAAATTTTTCTTACTATTGAGACTGCTTTATTATATCTTACTAAAACAGGAAACTCATTAATTGGTCTAATCATTTTATCAATCTTGCCACTATTTATACTGATGAATTCACAATCACTTTGATTATCTCTATCTCTTAAAAAATAACAAACTCCACCACTTATGCTATTTTGAGGGAAACAATCTTTTGCGTTTACAAAATCAACTATTTTTACAATATTTCTATCATTTATCATTATATCTCTAAATGAGTTTAAACCCATACCACCAGAAAACCATCGAGAAGGAATAATCATTACTAAATATTTAGGATTAAGTTTTTTTGCTTGCTCAACAAAAAGATTATAGATAGGTTTAGCTTGTCTTCCTGCACCACCTGTTTCAAGTTGATACGGTGGATTTCCTATAATAACATCAAATTTCATATTAAATAATTCCTCTGGTTTATTTGTATGGATAAAATTATATGCATAAGTTTCTAAAGTATCGTCTCGATCGTAAACATCCTGACTTGCTCCACAGTAAACGCATTTCTTTTTTTCCCATTTATGGTTCATTCTATTATATCTGATATTGCCTTGTTCATCCTTAAAAACACCGCAAATAGAATATTTACTGTTAGCTTTTTTAGAGCAGTACACACTTCTACGTGATAACAAGGCAGTCATTTCTGTGATAGCTATACCGAAAAGTTGTTTGCTAAAAATGTGGTTAATCCTGCTTTGTTTATCAGGAATTTGCTCCTCTAAACCTTTCATTAATCTTTTTGCAATCTCTCTGAGAAATACACCACTTTTACAAACAGGGTCTAAAAAAGTAATATTAGGATTAGACCAAATTTCTGATGGTAACATATCAAGTATTTGATTAGCCAAAGATGGCGGAGTAAAGACTTCATCATTGCTTAAATTAGCAATACAAGATAATACATCGGGATTATAACTGTCATTCTTCATCAGCAAGCCTTAAGAAATGAACTAAGGGATAATCTTTTACAGGTTCATCAATTCCGGCTTCATCACCTTCATCATTAAACAGAGTATATTGAAACTTTTTTTCAACTAAAAATTTAAACATATAATCTCTTCTTTTTAACATATTTCCGTTTACTGCACTCCATTCAGGCAAGACAATATATTTTTTAGTGATTGGATTCGTGAAATCTAAAGCATCACCTAAAATAATATTCTTTTTTAATATAAATCTTACACTTTTAAGACAGTCCTCTTTGCATTTTTCTTTATATAATCCTAAGTAATGATTATTGAAAATTTCAAATAACCTGTCTTGACATTCCTGCACATTGTCTTCTAAAATATCAATCCCATATATACTTGAAACTGCCAATACTGCGTATCTTTCATATTCTGCCTGGCTTTTTTCATATCTTGCTTTGACTACACTAAGCTTTCTTTCTAAAACTTCAGCTAAAAAATTACCGCTACCGCAGGCAGGTTCTAAAAACCTTGATTCTATTCTTTCTGTTTCTTGTTTTACAAGGTCAAGCATAGCATTTATTTCTCTTTTAGCAGTAAAGACTTCACCATGATCAACTACTCTTTGTCTTGATTTTACTTGCATTTTAAATTATCACCTTTCATCAAAACACCATTCTTCCTTTTCAATTTCCCAAGTCAGACTATTAAGAAATCAAAATATAAATCTATTTTAGTATTTGTCAACTATTTTTTATAAAATACATTTCTTAAACTTACATAGAAAATTTCCTGCTTACGATAAAGCAAATTAAATATATCAATCATTATATTAAGGCTTTATAATATTAATATTATGCAAGAACTTTTGATTGTATTGTAAATTCTCTAACTTTTAGAATATTTATAATTAAGTTTTCCGTTAAACCGAAGGCTTATAGAACATTATTTGTTATTATTCAACTTATCTTTTTTACTGTTAAAATACAAGCGACCTCCAAGATGCTTTAAAGCATCCTGGAGGTCGCTTGTATTTCTTTCGTAAAAGTTATAATAAAAACTAAAATCAACTACTATATAATTATGTTGTCCGAGCAACCTTGCTTGTACTTTGTTTTTGTTACAACCGGGTGATTTATAGAACATATTATCCTCAAACATCGGTTTGAGATTCAATATATATCCGACCCTTTAATAACTCGATGCGTGAGAGACTGTGCAATAATTACTAAAAATCTTAGCTACATTTTTCAGAGCCTGTCCCAAAATGCAGAAAAGTTCTACGAGCTTCCAGCTTGTAGTTTCATAAAATATTAAATACCTATCACTTAAGGTTTTGAGTGCAAGCAAGGATGCTCGCACAACATTAGTTTTAGGACAGCCTCTTCAAAGCCTGTCCCAAAATGCAGAAAAGTT
>Ga0334898_1000594_pt1 | contig 54188 bp, 43 predicted proteins | sample GraSluR3_MG_10_FD_207228 | JGI IMG/M metagenome (GOLD analysis project Ga0334898, IMG submission 207228) | Sludge microbial communities from methane-producing bioreactor in Wageningen University, Netherlands - Granular Sludge_3_08-R3 | ecosystem: Engineered > Bioreactor > Anaerobic >... | reverse complement strand
ACGGGTATCGGAAGATCGGCATAGAACTCAGCCTGAACGGGAAACAGGTCATTGCCGACCGAATCAGACTGCCCGGCGCCGGCCGGCCGCTATGGATTTTGCTGCTCATTCTGCTTCTTGCCCTGCTCCTTGCCCTGCTGCTGGGACTTGGGGGATACCTTCTCTTTGCACATTCGCGGGCAGATGCCCCTTCATCCCCTGCGGTCCGAACCCAGGTTCCCCGCGCCTCGACAGTCAGGAGCGAGCCCCCTTCTCCGGCGCCATCCGGCCCCCCCGCGGGCCAGGCCGCACCGTCCGAACCCGGGGTGTCCCCTGCCGCTGAAGGAGCTCCGGAACCTGCTGATTCGGCGGAGAAACAGGAGGAGAGTCCGTCTCCGGCGGTTCCGGCCCAGCCTCTCGAGGAGGTGCTCTATTTTACTCCCGACAGCGCCGTGCTGACCGCTGAAACCCGGAGCGAGCTGGACAGGCTGGTATCCGAACTGCGTCGGTACCCGGCAGCGCGCATTGAAATAAACGGACACTGCGCCCCCCACGGAACGGAACAAGGCAGACAGGAGCTTTCCGAACTACGGGCACAAGGGGTTGCCGATTACCTTCGGCAAAGGGGAATCGATCTGGAGACCGCCGAAGTCCGCGGCCTTGGAGCCAGGGAACCTGTTTCGATGGCGGATGACAAACAGCACCTCAACCGGCGGGTGGAAATATTTATCAGAGCCGGAGAATAAACCAGGCAGACAAGGTAAAGATCTATGGGAAAAAACATCGGTTTTATGTCCTTCAGGATATCAGGTACCGACGGGGTCTCTCTGGAGACAAAAAAATGGGCCCACATTCTGGAGCGCATGGGACACCGCTGCTTCTATATGGCCGGTGAGCTCGATACCCCTCCGGCAGCCTCCTTTATTGCCCCGGAAGCCCATTTCCAGACAGATGAAATCAAGGAGATATACCAGGAGTGCTTCAACAATCAGTTTCGACCGCCGAAGCTGACCAAGAAGCTCCACCTGTACCGGGAGCGTCTCAAGGACGAGATTGCAGCGTTTATCAGAAAATTCTCCCTGGACGTCCTGGTACCGGAGAATACCCTGACGATCCCCCTCAACATCCCCCTGGGAATGGCGATCACCGAGACCGTCGCGGAAACCGGAGTCCCCACCATTGCCCATCATCACGATTTTTTCTGGGAACGAAAACGCTTTCTGCGGAACTGCGTCTGGGACTACTTTAACGCCTGCTACCCTCCCCATTTGAACAGCATTCAGCATGTGGTTATTAATTCATCCGCCCAGAATCAGCTGGCCCTGCGGACCGGGATTAACTCCACCCTGATTCCGAACGTGATGGATTACGCCACACCGCCTCCCGGGATTGACGAATGGAACCGTGATGTCAGACAGGCCTTTGCCATCGATGATGACGAACTGCTGATTCTTCAGCCCACCCGGGTAGTTCAGCGCAAGGGAATCGAACACGCCATCGAGCTGGTGGCCCGGCTGGAACGCAAGGCAGCCCTGGTCATATCCCACGCCTCCGGCGACGAAGGCTATGAGTATCAGCAGCGGGTCCACGACTACGCCGACCTCATGAAGATCCGTGCCATTTTCGTGGACGACCTGATTCGGGAAAACCGGGAATACACCGCCGACGGCCGAAAAACCTACACCCTCTACGATGTGTATCCCTTCGCGGACCTTGTAACCTACCCCTCCATATTCGAAGGCTTCGGCAACGCCTTTCTCGAGGCCGTCTATTTTCGGCGCCCCATCATGGTGAATAATTATTCAATCTACTCCCACGACATCAAACCCAAGGGCTTTGAGGTCATAGAGATGGACGAGTACCTCTCTGACCGGATCGTAGCCCTCACCCGGGAGATTCTGGACGATCCCGAGCGGGTCAGACGTATGACGGACACAAACTACGCCATCGCCCGGAAATACTACTCTTACGAGATGGCCGAGGAAGCCCTTCATTTTCTGCTGAAGACCTTCTTCGGCGCCTGAAGTTTCCGAATCGCTCAGGCCTGATTCAGGTGCTCCAGCCAGAGGACCTGAAAAGGTTCGAGGCTTATGCTTCCGGAAGCCCCCTTACAACGCTGACCCGCGAGACAATCGATCAGCTCACCGGAGAAACCTGCCGCGGGATCAATCTCCCAACGCGCCTTGCGGGAACCCGTATTTACCAGGCACAGCACCATGCCCCGTTCTGTATCTCCCCTGAGCAGAGCAAAGACTGGTCCCTCTGCCTTAAGTACCGTGAAGGGAGAGGCGGGATGAAAGGCCTGTCTTTCCGACCGGATTTTCAACATCCTGGTATATCCCGTGAAAATCAGGGAGCGCAGGGATGAGGAGTCCGAAAGCTCCGCCAGAACCTCGTCGAGCTGCAGCTTCTGCCGGTTTATGCTCCGGTTCATTCCGGTCTGCCGGACACCCTCGGTCCAGTTGCCGGAACCGATGAGACTGTGAACGTAGATACCCGGCACCCCCGGCATGGCCAGGAGCAGAGACTGGGCGGCCAGGAATTTCGCGGCGATCTTCCGGGGCTCCTTCTGGTCTCCCGCGACAGCGTTGCGGTAATTGATGTTCAGTTCGTAGGGAACCTTTCCGTCCTTCACCGCTTTGTAAGAGACCAGCCCGCCCCTCTCCTCCACACTGCGGATCAGTCCGCTGATCTCTTCGTCCCGCAGGATTCCGTAGGCCGGGGTAACTCCCACCCCGTCGTGGGAGGCGAGAAAGTTGAAGTAGGTGGTCTTTCCGTCCACCGGCGGCAGGCTGGCAGCCCAGTCCCGCAGATGCCCCGCATCCTCCCGCAAAAAAGCATCCAGGGTAAGAGGGGGCAGGCTGAACTGGTAGATCATGTGGGATTCGTCGTCTCCGCTGCCGAAGTAGGAGATGTTCTCCCGGTGGGGAACATTGGTTTCGGTAAGGATGATAACCCAGGGTACGTATTCCTCCACGATGGCCCGGAAGAGGCGTACCACGGCGTGGGTTTTGGGATGATGAATGCTGGGATGCCCGATCTCCTTCCACAGGTAGGCGATGGCATCCAGACGGATAACCTGGACCCCCATCTGAACATGGAAAAGGAAGACATCGATCATCTCGACAAGAACATCAGGACAGGCAAAGTTCAGGTCTACCTGATCCGCGGAAAAGGTGGTCCATACATGTTTTGTTCCGGCGGCAGTCTCAAAGGGAGTCAGCAGCGGCAGCGCCCTGGGGCGTACGATCATGGAGAGGTCCGTATCCGGATCGACACTGATAAAGAAATCCCGGTACCGGGGATCATCCTCCAGGAAACCCTTGAACCAGCGGTGGGAGACGGAGCAGTGGTTCAGAACAAGATCCGACATAAGTTTGAAGGAGGAACCGATTCCCGACACCTGTTCCCAGCTGCCCCAGTCGGGATGCACCTTTGTGTAGTCGGAGATGGAGAAGCCGTCATCCGAGGTGTAGGGAAAGAAGGGCAGAATATGAATCCCTGACAGAAAGCCGGGAAGTTTCTCCTTCGCAAAGTTCTCCAGGCATTCAAGGGGAAGCCGGCCCTTCTGCCTGAACTGATCCCCGTAGGTGATCATGAAGGAGTCCGACTCATCCAGGGGAAGGCGACCTTCTCCCCGTACCGGCGGTGGGGAGATCATGGCAAGCCTTTTTTCTACCCTGTCGAGCAGGGCAGTGCAAACAGAGTCTCCTTTTTCGGGGCCGTAGATAAACCCGACAAGCTCTCGAATAGACTGAGACATCGCTTTCCTCCCTGACGTGTATGGTTCTTATCAGCTTAGAACCGCTTTCGGGCTTTTGCAACAGGCAGCAATCAAAATTTGGCGATTGCTGAAAATTGCCATACAGGAATTGCCTCTTTCAAAGGAGTTGCCCGAGGATTTCTATGGATGCATCGCTCTCCAAGATCAGAATTGCTGTGTCCCAGGACCTTTTATAAAAATTCCGAAGGTTGTACTATATTGTAACAGAGAAGCACTCCCTTTTGTGAGGCAGCATATGGGAAACAGAGTAACGGGAATAACAATCTTCCATTATCACCTGCTCCCCGGCGGAGTAAGCAGCGTTATAGCCCTCTCGGCGGAAGCCATGGCACGGAATATTCCGGAACTGGAGTCCATTACCCTGGTCTCCGGGACGGCGGATAACACCAGGGAGATGGCCGAATCCATTCAGGACAGAATAGACGGCACCGGGGTACAAATCGAAACCGCAATCCTTCCTGATATCGGATACGTGACCGGAATGGCTTCTCCCCCTTCTGTCGCAAGCATAAAGGAGCATCTGCGAAGCTTTTCCGGCAGCTTCTGGTGGATACACAATTACCATCTGGGTAAGAATCCCCAGTTCACCCAGGCGATTCTGGAAATCCTCCGGGAGGATCCCCATCAGCAGCTCCTTTTTCATATTCACGACTTTCCAGAATGCGCCCGTTTCGAGAACCTCCAGCGTCTGAACACCGGAATCAGCCTGAACCCCTACCCCCAGGGCCCGAATGTCCGCTATGCCCTGATCAACAGGCGGGACAGACAGCTTCTGGCCCAGTCAGGGCTATCCCCGGAGGATCTTTTCCTCCTCAACAACCCCGTCAGAAAAAGCAGCACAGACGTACAGAACACACATCCGGACCGGGAAGCAATCAGAAGAAGACTGCAGGGAGCTTTTCCCGACGCAGGAGACTACGATCCCCGCGGACTGGATCTCTTTTATCCCGTCCGTACCATCCGGCGCAAGAACGTTCTGGAAGCAGGAGTCTGGACACGCCTCATACGTCAATACAGGAAGGAAGCCTGCAATCTGATTGTTACCCTGCCGGGGGTATCCAGCAGCGAACGGCGCTATTCCGGGACGGTAGAGAAAGCCTACCGAGACGGACTGATTCCCGGGCTCTGGGGCATCGGCAGGCGGCTCGAAGAAGCCCAGGTCGGTTTCCAGGAACTTGGACGCTCCTCTGACCTGATGATCGCAAGCTCTGTTCAGGAAGGCTTCGGCTACCTCTTTATCGAATCCCTGCAGTGGGGGCTCCCGCTCTTTGCCCGGGAGCTCGATGTTCTGGACAGCCTGGATGGTCTTTTCAATGCCGAATCCAGCAGTTTTTACCGGAGCCTCCGGGTACCCCTCTCCCCCGAACAAAGAGAGAAACTCCGGCAGGCATACCGTTTGAAGTTAAGCGGACTGGATGAACATCTTCCCGAAAGATCCAGAGAGAGGCTCCACCGGCAGGTAGAGGAGATCGGCAAAGAAGGACATGCGGATCTGGCACTGTTTGGGGTTCCGGAGCAGATGGATGTATTACACACGCTCGGTTCCCCCGGATTCAGCGATGAGTGCATCGAGCTGAACCGCAGCGAACTGAGGAAGCTCTCCGGACTCTTCGGGCAGAAACCGGCACCGGAGAAGGTCGGCAGTGCGGAAGAGCAGTACAGTTTCGAAAATTTTGCCCGCCAGGTCCGGGAAATATTCAACAGCTATGAACGCCCCGAGAGGGCAGCCTCCGAAGAAGACGGTTCGGACGCAGATTCCCAGGAGCGCCTGATAGATGCCTTTGCGGAGCTTAAATTTCTGCTTCTGCTCTATGATTATAACGGGAATTCTTAAGAGGTGCCCGAGTATAATTTCAGTTCCGTGAAAATACCGGCAATATTAATATAGTCAACATCGTTGTGAAGCAGGTACAGATCGTTTTCTATCGCCGTTTCCGCTATCAACAGATCAATGCTGCTGCGAACAGTAATTCCCTTTCTTCTGCAGACAAAATACATACGGGCAGCTTTCTCGAAGGAGAGTTTTCCGTCCTTTAGATGATAGAAGGGCAGGGAGCCCAGATACTCCTGTAATCGGGAATATTCCGTCTCATCCTTTGCTCCCTGAAGCAACTCCTGGTAGATATAGTAGTTGATTCCGAAGGGTATCTCCCTGTCGATGATATCATCGAAGAGATCATAAACCTTCCCCCTGGAACCCTTGAGGTAACCAATGAGCACCGAGGTGTCGACCAGGATCACGACCCTTCCCTCAGGGCCTTATAATCATAATCCTCCTGAAAAGTGATCTTTCCCCGCAGCTCCCTCAGGTCCTTGCGCTTACGGATACTTACATACTCCTCAAGGGCAGTCTGAATCAGATCCCGCTTGGTCTTTATATTATCCGAGTACTTAAAGGCTTCCCGTACGAGTTCATCGTCCAGAACAATATTTGTTCGCATTTACGCTCACCTCTATACACATAGTAATACACCCAAACTTCAAAGTCCATGATAATCGTTTTTACAGAGGGATTGGCGGTAATTTATTCTTTTTATGAACTTATCGTATATCTCGAAGGAGGTCCAACATCATTTCAAGCCCGCCCGCGGGGGATACATCCCGGCGATAAACAAAACAGACCTTCCGCAGAGGAAGTTTTTCAGCGAGATTCAGTACAAAGAGTTCTTCCTCCGGGGCTGTCAGGTCCAGTACCTTCCCGGGCAGAAAGCCGACGCCCAAACCCGCGGAAGCAAAACGTCGGATACCCTCCGGCCCGTCGGCCTCATACGCGGGAACCCAGTTTGCCGGAGGCTGCAAGAAGCTGTTAAGGATACTGCGGGAGCTGTTATTTTCCGATGGAGTCGCCAGGGGGAGTTTCAGCAGCTCCGGTGCAGAGATTTGCCTGTCCTTAAGACCGGCATACTGAGCTCCGGCGACAAAGACATCCTCCACATCCAAAAGCTCTCGTGCCTCAAGTCCTTCCAAGTCCACCGGAAGGGATACAAAACCGGCTTCCAGACTCCCCTGACGTATTCCCCGGACCACAGCACCGCTGTTGAGGATTCGTGTATGCAGAGCGACAGTGGAATAACGTCGTCGAAATTCCTTGAAAAGAGGTGTTAGAAGATAGCTCCCCAGGTCTTCGGGTGCGCCGATAAGGAGACTCGTGGCGGAGAGATCAAGCAGTTCAAGAACAGCCCGCTCACCCATCTTCAAGAGACGGTAGGATTCGCGCACGTAGGAGTAGAGCTTCCTCCCAGTTTCTGTAAGCTCTACTCCCCGTGAACGCCGATGGAAAAGCCGCGTTCCGAAGGCCTGCTCAAGGTTGCGGATGCTTTGACTGACCGCCGGCTGGCTCACCGCAAGATCAGCCGCCGCGCCGGATACACTCCCCCGGTGGGCCACCTCATAGAACACCTTATACCATTCGAAATCAATCGTTTTATCCATTTGGTATAAGCAATTTCTATATCTCTATCTTATACATAGCTTTTACTTATATCAAGTGCAAATCCATCATGTTTCCTTATATTTCAGGCATCATATCTTTACGCGTGTATAGTAAAGGGCAGGATTATTGCCGACTGCGGGCTTTGACCCCATAGACAGGAATATGTTACATTAATCCGGTAAAGGACGTACCGTGAATAGACGAGTGCTGGTTTTCGGCACCTTTGACCTGCTTCATGAGGGACACCGCTATTTTCTCTCCCGGGCCCGGCAGTTCGGAGACACCCTGATTGCCGTGGTTGCCAGGGACGATTTTGTACGGCAGCGCAAAGGCCGCCCGCCGGTCGATGCCATGAAAAAACGCATGGAGATTCTCAGGGATTCAAACCTGGCGGACGAGGTCTACCCTGCGGACAGGGAAATCGGGAGCTATCACATACTCAAGAAAACCAGCCCGGATGTAATATGCCTGGGTTATGACCAGCGGGAACTGAAGAGTAACCTGGAAGAGTGGCTGGAGATCCATCACAAGCCGCTGGAGATTCACGTCCTCGAGCCCTATAACGAACACATCTACAAGACAACCCTGCTCCGCTCGCAACAGAACAGCTAATAAAGGCACTTATAGCCTTTCCCATTGGCCGGTTTCGGCCGATCGGAAGATCGCATCTCTTTCTCGGTCGCCATCGGACTTTGTCCTCCGGCTCCGCTCGGCCTGTCGTTCTGCGACGGCAAAGCCGCCGCTTCACTCCTCCGCGCTACTCTTTTTCGGTCGCCATCGGACTTTGTCCTCCGGCTCCGCTCGGCCTGTCGCTCTGCGACGGCAAAGCCGCCGCTTCACTCCTCCGCGCTACTCTTTTTCGGTCGCCATCGGACTTTGTCCTCCGGCTCCGCTCGGCTTGTCGCTCTGCGACGGCAAAGCCGCCGCTTCGCTCCTCCCCGCTATATGCTTATAGCCTTTCCCATTGGCCGGTTTCGGCCGATCGGAAGATCGCATCCAGTACTCGTTGATTCTCAACCGCGTCCTCGGGAGGTGTGGGGACGGGGCGGTCTTCCAGGACTGCCAGGGAGAACTGCTCGAAGAGTTCGGCGTACTGGTCGGTTACGGGAAACAGGATGTCCCTGCTGCCGATGCTGGTTGTTACGGTGATTTTTGCGGGGACGTCGGGGTACATGTTGAAGGGCAGGTGGACCGTCAGGCTGCCTTTTGAGCCGAGGACATCGACCCGTTGAAAGGGGGCGGACTGGGTGGCAACGGTAAAGCTTGCCCGGGGGCCGCCGAAGTCCATTATGGCGGAGGTCAGGATGTCGGTTTCGAAGTCGGGGTCCCGGACTATCTGGCTTACGACTCTTTCCGGTTCCCTGTCCAGGATAAAGCGGGCGGAGCTCACGGCATAGCAACCGATGTCGTACAGGGCCCCGCCGCCGACCTCTTTCCGGTTACGGATATTCGAAGGGTCCTGGTTGTTGTAGGAGAAAAAGACATTTACCCCATGGACTGCCCCGATCTCTCCGACCTTTACCAGGTCCCGCACCCGCTTCCACTGGGGATGCAGGCGGTACATGAAGGCCTCCATCACCTTTACGCCTTTGGACTGGGCGTACTCAACAGCTGCGGCGGTCTCCCTGGCGTTCATGGTAAAGGGCTTTTCGCAGAGAATGTGCTTTCCCGCATCGGCGGCTTTTCGGACCCATTCGGCGTGCATGCTGTTCGGAAGGGGTATGTACACCGCCTGGATTTCCGGGTCCTTCAGAAGGTCCTCATAGGATGGGAAGGCCTTCGGAATTCCGAATTCCGCCGCGGCCGCTTCGGCACGTTCACGGGAACGGGAGGCTATCGCGGCCACTGTAACCAGGGATGAATCCCGCAGGGGCAACTGAATACGCTGACGATAATGTCCGGAGACGGATAGCACTCCCCATGTTAGTTCTTTCATACAACTCCTCCTTGCTGCTTCCAGCATAACCAGACAGAAAAGAAAAGAAAAGGACTGTTCCGCGCTTGCCGGAAGTCGGCAACAGGCACCCGCCCGGGTCTCCGGAGGGAAAAATATGGAAAAATCCTCCCCGCAGGGCCACGAAATGGTCTTTCCGGGAACGATATCTACAGAGACCCTGGCTTTCTGAATGGAACGATACCGACAAGATTATCACCTCTCCTCCGGATTTTTCATTTTTTCTGGCCAAATGCCCCGGCTTTCCTTATGTTTAGTACAAACCGGCCAAGCGAAGGGGCGGCTTTGCTGGCCCTGAGCAAGGCAGAGCGGAGCTGAAGGACGGGTACCGTCCGATGGCGAGCGAGAATGAGGAGTGATGATGATGAAACGCATAACAGCATTGATTTTAATTACCCTGGCTGTTAATACGGTATTTCCTGCCGGGGGGAGCGAAGGATCAGAAGCCGAGAAGGGACCTGTTACTGTTGCCTCGAAAATTGACACCGAAGGTGCACTGCTTGGCAATATGATCATGAAAATCCTGGAAGCGAACGGTTTTGCCGTGGATAACCGCACGGAGTTCGGACCTACCGACGTGGTCCGCAAGGCGATTATTGCAGGAGAAATCGATATCTATCCGGAATATACCGGTAACGGAGGCTTCTTCTTTTCCGACACCCCTTCTGATGTCTGGAAGGACCGGGAAGCCGGATATGAACTGGTAAAGAAACTCGACCTGGAACAGAACAATCTGGTATGGCTGCAGCCCGCGCCCGCCAACAATACCTGGGCTATCGCTATACGACGGGACATTGCCGATCCGAAGGGGCTGAATAGCCTGGATGATCTGGCGGACTATATCAATTCCGGAGGGAAATTCAAGATAGCCGGCAGTGAAGAGTTTGCCACCAGACCGGATGCCCTGCCGGCCTTTGAGAAGGCCTACGGCTTCTCCCTGTCCGAGAACCAGATGCTGATTCTGTCGGGGGGCAATACCGCAACCACTGAACAGGCTGCGAGCAGGGGAACCAGCGGCGTGAACGCTGCAATGGCCTATGGCACCGACGGCCAGCTGGCGGCTCTGGGGCTCGTTGTAATGGAAGACTCCAGGGGAGTCCAGCCGGTCTACGAACCTGCACCGATTATCCGGAAGGAAGTACTGGACCGTTATCCCGAAATAGCCGATCTTCTGAACCCGATCTTCAGCAAGCTTGACCTGCTCACCCTGCAGAAACTCAACGCCCGGATTGCCGTGGAGGGAATGAGCGCAGAGACTGTGGCCGAAGACTGGCTTACGGACTCCGGTTTCCTCGAATAAACCGGTTGTGGGCAGCAGAAGTATAAGCGCGGGACTTACCGCGGCTGTTATTGGCATACTCAGCTTCGTGCCCTTTCTGGCGTATTCTCCGAACCGGGTCGCTGAGAGCGGTTCGGTATTCATTTGGGAGATACACCCCACCCTTCTGCTGATCTCTGTTGTCCTTATGGTGCTGAGTCTCTTTTCCACACGACCGCGCATGGCGTGGCTGGAACTGTATCTTCCGGCGTTAATCAGCACCGGGGCGCTGTTGATCCTGGGCTCTTCCGCTGGAATCATACCTTCTGCAGAGGCCTCCACTGCCCGCATCGGAGGTTCCTGGGGATTATGGGGCTGGATTCTGACAGCCTATCTCTACGGCAGCTCCCTCAAACGCTCTTCTTCAAGCCTGATGATGGTAATCGGGGTGACCCTGTTTTTTCTTCTGAGCGGAGTTCTGGATGTCTTCGGACCGGTCCGGGAGTTTGCGGTCAAGGAGGAACGTTTTTTTACCGAGGTCCGGGCTCACCTCTCCCTGGCCGGGAGCGCCACCATTATCGCAGCTCTTGTCGCCATACCCGCCGGAATTGCGGCGTACCGGCTCCCCGCCTTTTCACGACCGGCCTTCGCCGGGGTCAATATAATCCAGACCCTTCCAAGCCTTGCCCTGTTCGGCCTCATGATAGCGCCTCTCTCCTGGCTCTCCATGCGCTTTCCGCTGCTCCGGGAACTTGGCATAAAAGGGGTGGGGAATTTTCCCGCCCTCATTGCCCTGAGCGGTTATGCCGCCCTTCCGATACTGCGGAACACCTATACCGGCCTCAAGGTTATCCCCGCCGGTGCAGTCCAGGCGGGCAGAGGCATGGGAATGAGTCCCCTGCGGCTTCTGACCCTGGTGGAACTTCCCCTGGCCCTGCCGGTTCTTTTAGGCGGCCTCCGCATCGCCTTTGTACAGGCCATCGGGAACACCACCGTGGCAGCCCTGATAGGAGCGGGGGGCCTGGGGTATTTCGTTTTTCAGGGACTGGGCCAGGCGGCGCCGGATCTGATTCTTCTGGGTGTCGTGCCGCTGATCGCCATTACCGTAGGGGCAGACAAGGGACTCAAGCTGGTGGAATATCTGTTAACGCCAAAACCCTTCAGGAGGGAGAATGATACGCTTTGAGGGAATCCGGAAAACCTACGATGAAAAACAGGCCCTTGCGGGGGTGGATATCGAACTGCCCACTGGCCAGATCAGCGTCATAATAGGTCCTTCCGGCTGCGGCAAGTCCACCTTTCTGAAGCTGATAAACAGAATGATCGATCCCGACAGCGGTCAGATCCTTATAGACAACACCCCGGTTCTGAGCAGATCCCCCCACGAACTTCGCCTGGGAATCGGCTATGTTATCCAGGAGATCGGGCTCTTTCCCCACTTTACGGTGGAAGAGAATATTCTCATCGTTCCACGGCTCCTGAAATGGACCGAACAGAAAAAAGCGGAGCGCCTTGGAGAGCTGATGAAGCTGATCGGGCTCTCCGACGGGTATCGCGGAAAGTATCCCCATGAGCTCTCCGGGGGTGAGGCCCAGCGGGTTGGCGTTGCCAGGGCCCTGGCGGCGGACCCGGAGATTCTGCTGATGGATGAACCCTTCGGCGCCGTCGACCCCCTGAATCGTTCGGTCCTTCAGGATGAGTTTGCAGCAATCCAGTCAAAGGTACAGAAAACCGTGGTCTTCGTGACCCACGATATCGACGAGGCTGTCCGGCTGGCGGACCACCTTGTAATCATGCGGGACGGAAAGGTCGTACAGGCCGGCGCCCCGGAGGAGATTCTGCAGAAGCCGGCAGGCCGTTTCGTACGGGATTTTATCGGCGCCGACCGGGCAATCAAACGGCTGTCCCTGTTCTCCCTCAGGGACATCATGCAGCCGGTCTATCCCGCCCGGGTCGGAGAGCCGGTTCCCCCGGAGGCCAGGGACAAGGCCTACGTCTGGGTTGTAAGCAAAGAGGGTTACCTGAACGGCTGGGCGGAACTTACCGGGCGCAAACCTGAAGAAAATCTCGGAGCGGAGGAGGTTACCCGGGTTGCCGCCGCGGAGCTCGCGGTCTTCGAGACATCCAGCCTCAGGACCGCTCTCTCCAGAATGATGGGACAGGGTATACGCAATCTTCCGGTCCTGAACCGGGAGTGGCAGCTGGTTGGCCAGGTGAATCTCCGGGATATCGAACAACTTGCGGGGTCCGAAGGCGACCTGCCGAAGACCGAAGGGGTCTCCGTGCAATGAAGGCATCCAGGCTGGTATCGGTCCTTTCATTCCCCTCCCTGCTCATTCTCTTTACCGCCTTTCCCCCTGTACAGGAACTGCTTCTGGGAAGCCTCTTTCCCGGGAACAACGAGCTGATCTATCCCCGTTCCTCCCTGCTGCAGCTGCTGGGTACTCATCTTGTTCTTACCGCCGTCTCAACCGCCGCGGCAACGGCAGCGGGCTTTCTGCTGGGACTCTTTGCCTACCTGGAGCCCAGCGGTGCAGGGCGCCGCAGCGTCGCGGGCCTGTCCGGGGTCGCCCAGACATTCCCGCCGGCGGCCGTCATCGCCCTGGCGGTGCCCTCTCTGGGCTTCGGTGCTCCCCCGGTGCTGCTGGCCCTTTTTCTGTACGGAATGCTGCCTGTGGTCGTCAACACCACCAAGGGCTTTGACGGCGTATCCCCACGGGTGCTGGAGGCTGCCAAGGGAGTGGGAATGAACCGCATCCGGCAGTTCAGCCTGGTGGAGTTTCCCCTGGCCCTACCGGTAATTCTTGCGGGAATACGGATATCCGCGGTCATCAACGTCGGTACCGCCGCCATCGGCGCAGTGGCCGGAGCCGGAGGACTGGGGGCCCCGATCATCGCGGGGCTTGTACGTTTTAATCCCTCCCTTGTGCTCCAGGGAGCCCTGGCAACGGCCCTGCTGGCCTTGAGCATCGATGCCGCCTTCGGGCTGATCGCCGACAAAACCCGGACTTAGAGAGAAAAAAAGAGAAATACTACTTTCGGGGTATTTCGCCAGGGAATAACTCGTATTACAATTATGCCCCAGGAGAGCACCCATGGATAGAGATACCAGGAAAACCGGACTGATAGTTCCTTTGATCATTGCGCTGTTTTTAACCACCATGTTCCAGGCGACTGCTGATCGGGGAGGCATCAGCTTTCTGCCCAACGTGCTTATCCGGGAACCCTCCCAGAAAGCTATTCTGGCCTGGAACGGAAATGAACAGATCACGATCCTCACTACCGACATGTCCGTTTCCAAACCTACCCAGGTACTGCAGGTAATGCCCTTCCCGGCCGAACCGAAGATAGACCGGGCCGAGGTCGCAATATTTTCCGAGATAAGCAGCCTGACACGGCAGTTAATGATTGAAAACGCCCTCTATTCCAGCGGCCTCCGCGGAGGAGCAACGGAATCCGGACTCCCGGGAGAGGTGACCTTTCATGAGCGCATAGGTTCCCACGAGCTGTTTACCATCCGGGCGGACAGGACGGAGGGCTTTGTATCCTGGGTTGAAGAACGGCTGCGATCCTACGGGATGGATGACCCCCGGATACCGGATATTCTGCGGACCTCCGTGGAAGAATATATCAGGGAGGGCTACCGCTGGTTTGTATTTGACGTGGTCGACCTGACCACAAGCCTTAACAGTCTTGAGGCCATCTCCTACCGTTTTACATCGGGGCATCTGTTTTATCCGATACGCATCTCCCGGACAAACCACGGGTTTACCGATATTCTGTTGTATGTTTTCAGCCCATGGTCCGCGGCATTTCCGCAGGGAACATCGGGAAACTACACACACCAGAGAGAAACCCCTGATCTTGAAAAGCTGGAAGAGGCACTGAAAAATTATTTACAGGATGACAGGGGACGGCAGAAATCACTCCGCGGACCGGCATATAAAGCTCCCTTACTCTTTGAAGGCTTGAGTCCCAGGGAAATGGATATACGTCCGGTCCCCGGTTTCAAGCGGGAGATGTTAAGCCGTACGTCCATGCCGGAACTTGAGGAGCTGTTTGCTCCCGGGACTCCTGTGTATCTGGATCTCTGGAATATTACAGGAGATATCAGGGAAATCGATAAGGATGTGATAGTTTCTGTAACGGAGGAGAAAGCAAAATGAAAAAAGCCCTTGTGTTCTGTTCGCTGGTCACCTTGCTGTTTGTCGCCCTGCCCCAGGTCCATGCTCAAGTCTACACCACGAGAGACCTGTCCAGAGACGTTGACACAGCGTGCGATCTTACCCGGCAAATCCACAACCGTGCAGTCCTTTTAAGCGAAGCGATGACCGAGACTTTTGCTCCTGCAAAGAAGCCGGTAATCCGTCACCGGGCGGAGGACCTGGGAGCTTTTAATGCATCTGTAAGGCCCCATATTGTCGTAAAAACCGAAACCGAACGCCTGAAAGAGGTGAACCAGCGGATCTTTTTCATTCTTTCCCGAAACAGCAATGATGCTGAGAACCTCCGACTGGATTTCGCTCATCTGCTGGCAACCCCCGGATACCGGGAGTACCGGTATGGGCTTCTCGGTGTTGTGGAACTCCTGGGAGTGCTTACGGATATCAGCCATACAGCCTCGATGAAGAAGCTTACAGCCTTGACCCCGGCATTATACGAGGAGTCCGCTGCCGCGGTACGCAGTCTTCCCGCAGGATTCCTCCGGCTCCCGGTTGACAACCAGAACGCTTACGACAGCCTGATTTCCCACGCAGACAAAGAAGAAAAGAAAGATAAACCGCCGGCTCAAGTTTTGCCCGATCATATAATGCAGGATCTTATCGATGCGGCTCGTCCCGTTGCAGGACCACACATACCATCCGGACCCCGGCCCTTACCCCAGGGAAACAGCAGGTCATCCTCCGGCAGCGGTTCAGGTTCGCGCATGAGCTGGGACAGCATGAAGGAACTGGGCTCCAATATCGTAAACAATGTACTGGACAACCTCTACGAGGACTTTCAGCAGGGTTCCCAGTGGGGAAGCCAGGCGGGTTCCATCATCAGCGCCGTCTCCGGCATGCAGGGTGCCGTCAGTACCGTTGCTGCGGGGGCCAGCGTCATGGATTTAGTAGAAACCTCTGTAGACAGCATGATGCCGGATCCCTATGAAATAGTCGGTGAATACGCCGGCGGTGTCATCGGCATGATCGGCGGAGCTGTCGGCACGACCGCCGGCTGGATAGTGGGAACCATTGAATCCAATATGTCTTCCGGAGGAGGCAGGAGCAGGGCCGGCGGAGGAGGCGGCACCATCCTGCTTTTTTAAACCTTTGTTTACACCTGATGCAGCATCATCTGAACAAGAAGCGAGACCATAACCACTGCTGTTGAGATGATCAGTCCGTGGAGCATCGGCTTGAATCCCGAACGCGCCAGGTGGGCCGCATCAGTCTTGAGCCCGATGGCTCCCAGAGCCATAACCATGAGGAATTTTCCGGTCCCGGCTATGCCGGGACCTATCCTCGCGGGAACAGCTCCGACACTGTTCAGTACAACAACCGCAAGAAAGACCAGAACAAACCAGGGAAAGACCGCAGACAGGGAAAGCGTCGCAGTCTCTCCGGCCGATCTGCCGGCTTCCCGGCGTCTCTGCCGCAGCTGAACAATAGAAAAAACCAGTACCGCCGGAACGATAGAGAGGGTTCGTGTAAGCTTGACGACGATGGCCAGGTTTCCCGCCGCTTCAGAATAGGTATAACCGGCGGCGACCACCGAGGAGGTATCGTTAATCGCCGTGCCGGCCCACAGACCGAAACCCAGGTCCGACATGGATAAAGCTCGACCCATAAGCGGGAAAAGCACCACCATAAGCACGTCAAAAATAAAAGTTGCAGATAGAGCATAAGCTATATACTGGGGTTTCGCATCGATGACTGGTGCAATGGCGGCTATAGCCGAACCGCCGCAGATACCGGTTCCCGCAGAGATAAGTCCGGAGAGACGCCAATCCAGTCCAAGAACACGTCCAAGCAGATAACCGCCGCCGAAAGCAGTTGCCAGGGTAAAAAACATTACAAGCAGAGAAAAAGCCCCCACTTCCATAACCTGGGGAAGACTCAAACTCACCCCCATACATACTATGGCAAGCCGCAGCAGCCGCTTCGCCGTAAAACCTATCCCCTCATGCACAATGGAGAGCCGGGCTGCCCATGGGTGAAGGGCAATTCCGACAAAGAGGGCAAAAACTCCTGCTCCAATAAGCTCATGGGGAACCAGGGACACCGCTGCCCGGGCAGTCAGAGCAAGCAGCGCAGTCAGGAGTACACCGGGAATAATAGAAAACATGATCATTGATGATTTGCGCCGCAGCTGAACTATCATGGGGCTGATTATATTTATTATGTAGAATATCTTCAATTATCGGTATGTCGAGTTTCTAAACATCCGTTTATCAATCCTTAAGCCTCCCGTAATGGGTTCCCGTGGCCGTCTCCGGTATCTTCGAAACACGAGAACAGTACGGGAGGTACTTCTGCATGAACATACACCGGGGCCAATATTCTCTGACCGTCCTTTTCATTCTTTTCACAGCTTCTCTGTCTGCAGAGTCGGTAATGAGCCTGGAAGAGGCCCTGAAGACGGCGCGGGAGAACAGTCTCCGTCTCTACACGGCTGAGAAAAACCTCGATTCCGCGCGGCGGAACTATGCGAACCGGGGGAACGTCTTTTACCCCTCTATCCGGGCCAGTTCGTCACTGAATCGCAGCAACTCCGAAAGCAGTGTTTCCGGCCTTGTCCCGGTCAGCCCGGCGGGCAACGGGGTTTACGACCAGGTTATGCAGTACGAACGCGAAACCTCTCCGGTCAGTCTGAGCGCCGGGATTTCGGCCAGCCTGACACTGAATCCCGCCATCGGCGACGGTATCAAGTATCTGCGAAAAGCCCTGGACTCCGCAGGCCTCGACCTGGAGGAGGCGGAGAAGGCCCTGGAACGGGATGTCAAGGTAAGCTTTTATAACCTTCTGTATACGGACAGAAGCATCGGGCTTACCCGGGAGAGCATGGAGATTCTCAAAGGGGAGTACGACCTTGCTCTGACGGACTATCGAAACGGCAGGATTTCCGAGCTGGAACTCCTGAACACCCAGGTTGCATACAGAAACATGGAACCCGTTCTTGCCCGCCAGCTTACCAGCTATCGAGAAATGCGCAGCCGGTTCTTCCTGCTTCTGGGAATCGAAGGGGACGACTCCATTCGCCTTGAGGGATCCATTGAGATCCCGGAGAAGCTTGATACTCTATCCTTCAAAACGGAAATCCTGGACAGCCACTTCAGCGTCGCAGCTCTGGACAACAGCATAGCCCGGGGACAGATAAATCTTGAAAGCCTCATCCACGAGGGCTTCTATCCTTCCTTAAGCCTGAGCGCCAGCCTCTCCCCGGTGGTCAGCGACCCCTTTTCCAGTGATACCTGGAAGTCGGGCATCCGGGATCCCTGGTCGGATACAGGCTCGGTAAGCCTGTCGGTCTCCCTTCCCCTGGACTCTTGGCTCCCGGGGTCCTCCGTACAAACCTCCATCAAGGAGCAGGAGAACAACCTGGCCGTCCTTATCAGGCAGCGGGCACACACCCTGCAGAGCGTCAGCGAGGAGACAGCCCTGCTCTACGCCAGCCTTGAGGACTCCCTGTTGAACATCGAATCCCTGGACCTGAATGTACAGGTAGCGGAACGGGCCTATGATCTGACGGAAGAGGGATACCGGAAAGGGGGCATCGAATTCCTGGACCTGAAGGAGGCGGAAAAGGATCTGAACAGCGCCAGGCAAAACCTGCTGCAGGAAAAACTGAGTCTTCTTACAACCCTCTTCGATCTTGAATACGCCCTGGACACAAGTATCGAAGAACTTCTCGCAACACCAAATCAGGAGTAGGAAACCATGAAGAAAAGCATCGGCATAATTATCGTGTTAGTACTGAGCATTACTGGAGCGGGACTGTTTTTTCTTGTCCCGGAAAGCGTAAATCCTCAGAGAGAGGCGCGCCTGCGTCTGGAGGAGCAGACAGCGAAGGTTCCCGTCCGGATCGCGGAAGCTTCGACAGAAACACTGGAGGACTATATCCGGCTCTCCGGGGACATCGAGGCGGAATCCACGGTTCAGGTCTACCCGGACGTTACAGGAACCCTGACATCATTCCGCGTCAGGGTAGGAGACTATGTACAGAAAAATGAGACCCTCGCCCTGGTGGATCCCAACCGTCCCGGAGCCTCCTACAGCATCAGCCCTGTCGAAGCGCCCATTCGTGGAACGGTGACGGAGATTCTTCTCGACCCGGGGGACACGGTATCTGCCAGTGTTCCCATCCTGAAGCTGGGTGATCTGAACAGCCTGCTCATCAGTGCCCGGGTATCCGAGCGCTATGTAAACCGGGTAAGACGTGGGCAGACCGCTTTTATCAGGACAGAGGCAATGCCGGACAGGATTTTTGAGGCCAGAGTAAGCGAGGTCTATCCTGTCCTTGATCCGGCATCCCGGAGCATGAAAATCAAACTCACCTTCTCCGATCTGCCTGAAGGAATCAAGGCGGGGATGCTGGCGGAGATCACCCTCATTACCAGCAGAATCGATACTGCTGTTACCATCCCTTCCGCGGCCCTTGTCTCCCGCGGGGACGAAACCTTTGTCTATGTCGTGGAAGGTTCCACCGCGGCCAGACGCCGGGTTATAACGGGCCTGGTAATCGACGGTACAGCGGAGATTACCGAAGGCCTGAAAGCGGGAGAGGCTGTGGTTACATCGGGTATGAATATGCTCAGCGACGGCAGTACAGTACAGGTAATCGGAAACCGGGGAGAGAAGGATGCTTAAGACCCTTATTCACCGCCCCCTGACGGTCCTTAGCGTCTTTGTCCTGCTGACCCTTTTAGGGCTCTTTATGGTCAACACCCTGCCGGTGGATCTTTTTCCCGATACCGACCTTCCGGTCATCTATATCGTGACCAGCTATGACGGAGCAGGCCCTGAAGAAATCGAGAGCGAACTTACCGATCCCCTGGAAGACCAGTTCTACACCCTGGAAGGCCTGGAATCCATCACCTCCACATCATCAGAGGGAAGCTCGGCAATTGTGCTTGAGTTCGCCTATGGAACGGACCTGGAAGGGATCAAGAACGATATGCGGGACAAGATCGACCGCATCAAGAACGCCCTCCCCGACGGTGCCGACGATCCGATAATGATGGAGTTCGATCCCAACGAGATGCCCATCATGACGATCTCCCTCCAGGGAGACCTGAACATAGAAGAACTCTACCAGCTGGCGGAGGATCATATTCAGCCGGTACTCGAGCAGGTCCCCAGGGTATCCAATATCGATATATCCGGCGGCCGGGACAGAATCGTAGCGGTAACGGTGTCTGCGCGGCGCCTTGATGCCCTGGGACTGGATGTCAGCACTATAGGAAACGTCCTGGCCAGTCAGGGTCTGAGCATGGGGGCCGGCTCTGCGACTGTCGGGGGCATGGAGTACCAGATCCGCACCAGCGGCAAAATAGACAACCTGGATGCGATCCGCAATACCCTTATCAAGCGGATAAACTCGGGGGGCGAGGTCCACAAACTGTATGTGCGGGACGTGGCAGACGTTGATTACGCCAATGCCGAAGAGTCCAGCCGGGTATACCAGGACGGACTGCCGGCGCTGGAACTGCAGATATACAAGAAGACCGGAGCAAATACCATCCAGGTTGCTGACAATCTCAAGGAGGCCATTGGAAGGCTTGAAACGCAGCTTCCACCCGGGGTTCGGGCCATTGTTGTTTCCGATGAATCCACGGTTATCAGCGACTCCCTGAACTCTGTTCTGAACTCCGCTCTTACCGGCGTACTGGCTGCCGTGTTTATCCTGATGATCTTCCTTCGCCAGCTGAAGAGCACCCTGATCATTGCCATTACCATACCTGTCTCTATTCTTATAACCGTCATGGGCATGAGTCTCGGCGGACTGACCTTCAATCTAGTCGCTCTTACAGGGCTGACCCTGGGAGTCGGCATGATCGTGGATAACTCCATCGTAATAATCGAGAACATCTTCTCCCACCGGGAACGGGGCGAACGGCTTACCGCGGCGGGGCTGTTTGGCACAAAAGAGATGATAACCGCCATCAGCGCCTCCACCCTGACCACCATATCGGTCTTTCTGCCGATAGTCCTGTTCAAGAACGACCTGGGATTTATGGGAAACATTTTCGGCAGTATGGGTTTTACCGTTATTGTGGCCCTGCTCTCATCGCTCTTTGTGGCCGTCCTCCTTGTCCCGGTCCTAGCGACCCACTACCTGGAGATCCATGTGCGGGGAGAACGGCCGCTACGCAATTCCCTGCTGCGCCTGATTGACGGAGGTGTTGAATCCTCCTTGAACTGGTTGAACCGCCGCTACCGGCAAATCCTGAACGCAGCATTGAAGCACAAACTTCTGACGATCTTTTTCTTTGCCCTGATTCTCACCGCCGCCCTTCTACAGATACCGAAACTCGGACTCTCATTGCAGCCAGAGGGGATGTCCCAGAGTCTCAGGGTCAACATGGAGCTCCCTCTGGGCAGTTCCCTGGATGCCACCGAGGAGGTCCTGGACCGTTTCCGGGCGAAAGTCGAAAAGGAACTGGGCGGTGCGTATACATCCATGGGCATGACCGTAGGGGCCCGGTCGAACTCCTACCAGGGAAGTCTCACCATACTGCTGCCGGACCTTGAGGACAGGACCATGAACAGCGACGAAATCCGTCAGCGAATCAGGGGCCTCTTTCCTCTCTTTCCGGAAGCTTCCTTCTCCTTCGGCGGGCGTATGGGCCCCATGGCTGCAGGAGACCTGAATATCCAGGTTCGGGGGGATAATCTCATGATGCTGATGGATTACGCCGACGCGGCGAAAGACCTGATTACAAGGGAAATCCCGGAACTGATGGAGATATCCCTGGATATGGAAGCGGGACTTCCCCAGTGGGACATAGTTATTAACCGGGAGAAGCTCTTCGACCTCGGCCTCAATGCAAGCAGCGTGGCCACGGAGATGTACCGCAAGATTCACGGCTATACCGCAACGAGTTTTACCGACCAGGACGATGATAGCTACAATGTGGTGATACGCCTCGACGAGACGGACCGCCGGAATATCCGGGATATGGAAAACCTGTTTGTCCTGAACAGTTCGGGAGAAAAAATACCCGTATCCAGCTTTGCCTCCATAGTAGAGAATACAGGTCCAACCCGGATCCCCCACACGGAGAAGAAGCGCACGGTCACCATCTCCGGCGACCTTGCCGCAGGGGCCCGGTCCAACTTCGTCGAGGCACAAGTGCGGGAACTGCTTGAACAGCGACTTCCGCCGGAGCCAGGAATTGACGTCAATTACAAAGGGGAGATGGAGGACATCGCGCAAACCGGATCTGTCCTGCTGAAGATTCTGGCTATAGCGGTACTGCTGGTGTTCGGCGTCATGGTCAGCCAGTTCGAATCCCTGCGCGCGCCGTTCATAATTATCCTTGCCATGCCCATGCTGGCCATAGGAGTCATCGGGATATTCCTCCTAATGGGCATGAGCTTCGACATGATCGCCCTGATCGGTGTGGTGATGCTCGCGGGCATGGTGGTCAACAACGGCATCGTACTGGTGGACTATATAGGACTGCTGCGCAAACGGGGAGCTGGTCTGCACGAGGCCTGTCTGGAAGGCGGTGTCAGCCGTCTCAGGCCGATTCTCATGACAACCCTGACCACCATAGCAACCATGGTTCCCCTGGCCTTTTTTGCCGGAGAGGGAGGTGCCAGGATGCAGGGCCTTGCATTGACGGTTGTGGGGGGCCTGAGCGTTAATACATTGATTACCCTGATCTTCGTACCCGTTCTTTACGCCCTCTTTTTTCGCGAATCAAATTCAGCTCAAAAGGAGCTTCCATAATGAATCGTCTTGAAATAATCATGGACCAGACCATCGAGGACATCTTTCTTGAACATCTACACCGGGAACTGCCGGAGGCACCTTTTTCCCTGCACCGGGAGACCCTGGGAAACGGGGCCTCCGGCCCCCGGATGGGAACCGCTGTGTGGCCGGAAGAGAACTCCCTCTTTGTAATCTATACCGGACAAAGGGAGACCGAAAGTATCAGCGCTATTTTGAGGGAGATGAAGAGCGCCCATCCCGGCAACGGTATTGCAGCATTTCTTGTTCCTCGGGCAGAGGAACTTCTCGAAAATCCTTGACAGAACAAGGGAGTCCGGGGCTTGTCTATCCCGCCCCGGCTTCGTAGGATATGCACGGAGGAGCCATGAAGGCCAGGGTCCTGGTAATTGAAGACGAACCGGAAATCAACGAGCTTATCTCCCTCTACCTGAATCATGAAGGTATCGAAACCCTCTCCTGCAGCACGGGGGAGGAGGGCCTTGCGAAGATCTCCGCCGGGGATGTGGATCTGGCTGTGCTGGATATAAACCTTCCCGGCATGGACGGCTACGAGGTTCTCCAGGTACTGCGGAAAAAGCACAACTTCCCGGTAATCATCGTCTCCGCCCGCACCGATGACGCGGACATGATCCTCGGCTTCGGCTACGGCGCCGACGACTTTGTCACCAAGCCCTTCAGTCCAAGGGTCCTGGCCGCGCGGGTCCGTGCCCACCTGAGGAGAAAAGCGGAGTACTCGGAACAGAAGACCGAAGTTCTCTTCGGACCCTTTGTGCTGGACATCGACGCACGAAGCCTGCGCAAAAGGAATATGGAGGCAGGCAGCTTTGAGCAGATAGCCTTGAGCCCAAAGGAGACGGAACTCCTGATAAACCTGGCGCAAAACCGCGGCAGACCCCGGGGATCGGAGGAGCTCTACAGCAGCGTATGGGGAAACGAATACGGCGACATCGCTACCGTGGCGGTGCATATTCAGCGGCTCAGGAAAAAGATCGAGGATGACCCCTCACAGCCGCGCTTCATCCTGACCATGAAGGGCATCGGCTACATGCTCAGTCCCGGGGATCCCTCGTGACCCTCCGCGGCCGCTTTACCCTGCTCTTTGTCTTTGTGGCCATGGTTCCTTTTACGCTGCCGGTCATGGGGTATATCTACTTCCGCCTCAGCATCCCCGAATCGGAGATCCGGGAGATAACTGCCGCCCCGCCCTTTGTAACCAGGGACCTGCACCGGATTATCGACGGCAGCATTCCGGAAAAAGAGATCGACAGCCGTATACTTATCGTAGTCCACGGGAGTCATGATCCCCGCTATATCAATCCGGATGTACAGAGCTTTTTTCAGGATCTCAGTCAGTCCGAACCCGGGAAACCGGGGAATGAACTGGAACTGATCGCCGCCATAAGTGAAGAAGAAAGCGGGAATAAACACCGGGCAATGATAGGCAATGCCTTATTCTCCTACCGGGGAGTCCCGGGTCTGGTATTCTTCCGCTTCTCCTCGAAAAATCCTTTTCTTTACGCTCTGGGGCACCCCCTGACTAGCCTGACGATCGTTTTCGTTGTCATAATTCTGATTCCCCTGCTCCTGAGCGGCCGTTTTCTCCTCTCATTACGCAAGTCCCTGACGGCCCTGGAGACAAGCGCGGGGAGGATCCGCTGCGGCGACCTGTCGCAAAGCGTCGCGATACCGGAAGACCCGGAGCTCAAGCCGGTATTCGAAGCCTTTGAACGAATGCGAAGACAGCTCAAGGAGGACCAGGAACAGCAGGCCAGGTTCCTCATGTCCGTCTCCCACGATCTGAAGACCCCCCTGACATCGATCCGGGGCTTTATCGAAGCCCTCCAGGACGGAGTTATCCAGGGAAAAGAGGAGACCATGAGGAGTTTTAACGTAATCCGCAAAAAAACGGACCTGCTGGAGGAGCGGATCAGCGAGCTCATTGAGGCCACCAGGATAAACACCGAAGGCTGGCGCCGGAGTTTTGTGGTATTTTCCGCGGAGGAATTCGCCCGGGAGGTTTTTGAACCCTTCCTTATTGAAGCGGAAGCCCGGGAAGTCGATTTCTCCACAGGCATTTCGATTCCGGAAGGCCGGGATATCCTGGGAAACCGCAAAATGCTGACCAGGGCGGTGGAAAACCTGATAGAAAACGCCTTCCGCTATGCCGGACAGAATGCAGTCATCCGGGCGAAGGCCGGAGCGGAGAACGAGATGCTGCGCATAAGCGTGGAGGATTCCGGGCCGGGAATACGCGACGAGGAGGCCCCGCTTCTCTTTGAGCCCTTTTACCGGGGCGACCGCGGGCGTAACAGCCGGGGAATCGGACTGGGTTTGAGCTCCGTCCGGAGCATCGCGGAGACCCACGGCGGCGGGGTCGGTATATTTGAAACCGAACTCGGCGGTGCCGGGTTTTATTTTGAAGTTCCATTACTAAAACACGATTGAATGAGGCCGGAATCGGTGAAAAAACCTTCTTCCCTGCTGCTCTCCTTGCTGATGCTGTTTCTTCTGCCTGCACTGTTGTTCTCTGAAACGACGGCGGAACAGTACAAAACCATTGATCGCCTTATAATCCACGGACTCAAACGCACCAGACCGGAGGTGGTGGAACGGCTGCTGGAACCCTGCATCGGCCTTTCCGCGGATGAGCTTGACACGGGGGAGGTACAGACGCTGCTCCGGGAGAGCGGCCTCTTCTACGAGACCGAGGTTTCCCTTGAATATGACGATCCCGCTTCTGTCTCCCTGGTTGTATCTGTTCAGGAAAAATGGACCCTCATACCCATTCCGCTTATTCTGGGGGATAAGAACGGAATAGCCGGAGGGGGTACCCTGATAGAAACCAACGCCTTCGGTCTGAACCACCAGGCCTTCCTGGCGGGATTCTTCTCCATGGACCGGTATACCTTATTCGGCAGCTACATGACTCCCCCGGGAAAACGACTTCCCTTCGGACTTTTTACGATGGCGGCCTTCTCGAAGGGGGAATCAACAATCACGGATGGGGAGGAGGATGAGCTGCTCAGCTATGACGAAAGAAGCCTGACCCTGATGGCCGGTCTGCGGCACGATCTGAGCCAGCTGATTTCTCTTTCCGCAGGATTCGCTTATCGGGATGCCTCAGTACAGGACAGTCCTGTGGCTTCCGCCCGAATGCTTCCCCTCTCTGCTGAAATCAGCATCCAAAAATCCGACTGGAACGGGGTATTCCTTTCCCGGCGCTTGGCGGAACTCGAAGGCACCTGGTACATCCCGCTGAAAGGGGACTCGTATCTTGCCGTACAGGGCGAATGCGCCTGGGAGCAGCCCCTGACACAGAGGCTGCGACTCATGCTCGGTGCAGCCGCGTACAGGGCCGAAGACGCACCCCTGGTTTTCAGCGAAGGGCCCTCCGCCGCCAGAGTGGCGATTCTTCCCGGGGATTTCCGCTCCAACTCCCTTGCGGGGACTTCCTGGGGGATAGAGGGGGTGTTTGCCGACTTCGGAGCCGGTATGTTAAGCGCCTTCGTCTCATACCAGGCGGCCTTCGCCGAGGATATTAGCGGAGACCCCGTTTTTGCCCAGGGAAGCCATTTCGGCCTGCGATGCTACCTGAAAAAGATTGCCTTTCCCGCCCTGGACATGGGAGCGGCCTGGAACGCCGAAAGCGGAATCTGGAACGCCGCCTTCAGTGTCGGTATGCGAATGTGAAATATCCCCATATATAGAAATATGGAATTGACCTGATATCTGACTCTGTTATACTGAGTTCTCACAACTCATTTTCTTCGAGGAGGGCGCGGATGCGTTTGGAGAATAAAACAGCTCTGATAACGGGCGGAGCCCAGGGAATAGGCAGGGAGATTGCCCGCACCTTTACCAGGGAAGGAGCTTTTGTTTATCTGGCAGATATCAACGAGAAACTTGCGGATGAAGCAGTCGCAGAATTACAGGCTGCGGGAGGCAAAGCCGCTTCGGTAAAGCTGGATGTAACACAGGAGAGTGACTGGATCAGGGCGGTCGGGGAGATCGTCAAAGAACAAGGAAGAATCGACATTCTGGTCAATAACGCCGGCATAACCAAGCGACAGCCTTTGACCGACCTGCCCGTTGAAGAGTGGGACCAGATAATGGCCATTAATGCCCGGGGACCCTTTCTTGGCATCAAGCACGTAATTCCGGTAATGCGCGAGAACGGCGGCGGCTCCATCGTCAATATGTCCTCCATCTGCGGGCTTGTGGGCCACAAATTCTCCGGTGAATCCTATATTGTCTCCAAGGGCGCTGTTACCCTTATGACACGGGCGGTGGCGGTCAAGTATGCAAAGGACAAGATTCGCTGCAACTCCGTCCACCCCAGTACGGCGGATACGGCGATCATGCGGGATCTGTTTAAGGACCCTGCCAAGCGGCAGGAACGGATTGACGAGATTCCCCTGGGCCGCATGGCTAAGACAGAGGAAATCGCCAACGCAGTACTGTTTCTGGCTTCCGACGAAGCATCATTTATTACCGGTGTCGCCCTGCCTGTCGACGGGGGTTTGACGGCCTACTGATTTTCTGCAGGGAAAAAAGGCAACAGCAATTAAACAGCGCGTCAAAGATGTATTGACAATCTCTATATTTATCGTATATCGTCGATATACAGAACATAATACAACCTGAAGGATTGTCAGCTATGCAGAATAAAAGCAGCCTTTTCTCAGAGAAAGAGCTGAAAATGGCAAATATTGCCAAGGCCCTCTCCCATCCTGCCAGGATCAGGATACTCACCCTGCTTGCCGACTGCGATCGCTGCATTACCGGCAGGCTGGTCCAGGACCTGCCTCTTGCGCAGGCCACGGTTTCCCAGCACCTCAAGGTACTGAAGGATGCCGGACTGATACAGGGGGAAATCGACGGACCGGCGACCTGTTACTGCCTGGAAACGGAAACAATCATCGATGCCCAGCGCGCTTTTGGGGAATTCCTCGGAGGTATATGCTGCGGTAAAATAATATCGGAGGAATAGAGTGAACAGCGAAGATATCAAGAACAGTGTACGGGCACGCTACGCCGGGATTGTCAAGGAATCGGGTTCCTGCTGCGGCGGTGGCTGCGGTTGCGGAGGTGGAGAGGCGAATGAGCTGTTCTCCATGGTTTCCGGGGACTACGCCGGTGCGGCAGGTTACGAGACGGAGGCCGACCTTGGCCTCGGCTGCGGTATGCCGACCCGTCATGCAGAGATAAGAAAGGGAGACACGGTTGTCGATCTCGGCTCCGGTGCAGGAAACGATGCCTTTCTTGCCCTTGCGGAAGTGGGACAGCAGGGAAGAGTCATCGGGGTCGATATGACTCCTGCCATGGTGGAGAAGGCCGGAGAGCTTGCCCGCAAACGGGGCCTGAAAAATGCGGAGTTTGTTCTGGGAGAGATTGAGAACATTCCCCTGTCCGACGAAAGCGTCGACTGGGTTTTAAGCAACTGTGTATTGAATCTGGTGCCCGATAAAGCGCAGGCCTTCGCTGAAATTCGGCGGATATTAAAAACCGGCGGCCGCTTTTCCATCTCGGATATTGTGGTCCAGGGCGATCTGCCGGAGGGAATCCGCCGTTCCGCCGAACTCTATGCCGGATGCATTGCCGGGGCCATTCCCAAAAACGAATACCTGGACATAATCAAGAAGACCGGGTTCACGGATGTTGCAATAAAAGCAGAACGAATAATCGATATTCCTGATGATGTTATTCTGTCAAACGCTGATGCAGCGACCCTGCAGGCCTACAGGGAATCCGGATCCCGTCTGATCAGCATTACAGTTAATGCACAGCGAAGCTGACAGGGGCACATCGAGAATCCACGAATTTTGGTCTTACCAATTGATTCGACGTCCCGCAAGCCTTGATGATTAGCGGATCATCATCTATACTGGGGGGGTACTAATCCCACACAAGAAGGATAGCTATTATGCCTGAGAAGAATATGGTTACTATCGACGGTAATACCGCCGCCGCATACGTAGCCCACGCGACAAACGAGGTAATCGCCATCTACCCGATTACTCCGTCCTCTCCCATGGGAGAGCTTTCCGACCTCTACTCTGCACAGGGTCGACCCAATATCTGGAATTCCATTCCCGATGTCGTCGAGATGCAGTCTGAGGCCGGTGCCGCCGGTGCAGTTCATGGCGCTCTTACTACCGGAGCGTTAACCACCACCTTTACCGCCTCCCAGGGGCTTCTGCTGATGATCCCGAACATGTTCAAGATCGCCGGCGAAATGACCCCCACGGTATTCCATATCGCTGCGCGGGCAGTCGCCGCTCAGGCGCTGTCCATCTTCGGAGACCATTCCGACGTAATGGCAGCCAGGGCTACCGGTTTTGCCCTTCTGTCTTCCAACAACGTACAGGAAGTCATGGATATGGCCCTTATTTCCCAGGCCGCGAGTCTGGAAAGCCGGGTGCCCTTCCTGCACTTCTTTGACGGATTCCGCACCAGTCACGAGATCCGCAAGGTGGAGGAGCTTCCCTACGATGTAATGAAGGAGATGATCGACGATGAGCTGGTAAAAGCCCACCGCGAACGCTCCCTGAATCCCGAAAACCCCACCGTCAAGGGGACCAGCCAGAACCCGGATGTCTTCTTTGCTGCCCGTGAAACGGTTAACAAGTTCTACGAAGACGCACCCGGAATCGTACAGAAGTACATGGACCAGTTCGCCAAGCTGACCGGTCGTGCCTACAAGCTCTTCGATTATGTTGGTGCCCCCGACGCGGAAAGGGTAATCGTACTGATGGGTTCAGCTGCGGACACTACCGAGGAGACCGTTGAGTATCTGCTCAAGCAGGGAGAAAAGGTCGGTGTAGTTAAAGTGCACCTCTTCCGCCCCTTCTCCGCCTATCACCTGCTGGAAGCTCTGCCCGCGTCGGTATCCAAGATCGGCGTACTGGATATGACCAAGGAACCCGGTTCTCTGGGCGAACCCCTCTATGAAGACGTACGCACGGCCTTCGGCGAGGAGATGAGCAAGGGAAATCCCAAGTTCACAACCTATCCCAAGATTGTCGGCGGACGTTTCGGCCTCGGTCTTTCCGGCCACGGGGTTACCCCCGCCATGATCAAGAGCGTCTTCGACAACCTGAAAGAGTCCCATCCCCGGAACCACTTTACCGTAGGTATCAACGACGACCTGAACGGAACCAACCTGCCCTGGGACCCCGGTTTCGTAACCGAAGCTGACGACGTACATCAGGCCATGTTCTACGGCCTCGGTTCCGACGGAACTGTCGGCGCCAACAAGAACTCCATCAAGATCATCGGAGAGGCCACCGACTACGCGGCCCAGGGATACTTTGTCTACGACTCCAAGAAAGCCGGAGCCATGACTGTTTCCCACCTGCGTTTCGGGCCACGTAAGATCAAATCCTCCTACCTTATTCAGCGCGCGAATTTCGTGGCCTGCCACAACGAGAGTTTTGTGGAAAAATACGACATGCTCAGCCGCTGTAAAGAGGGAGGAACATTCCTGCTGACAAGCCATTACGGCAAAGACGAAATCTGGCAGCATCTTCCCGTTGAGGTCCAGAAGCAGATCATCGACAAGAAGCTGAACTTCTACGTTATCGACGCTGTCAAAATTGCCGAGGAAGTCGGACTGGGCGGACGTATCAACGCCATCATGCAGACCGCCTTCTTCAAGATTTCCGGCGTTCTTCCCGAGGAAAAGGCTCTTGAGCTGATCAAGAAGGCCACCCAGAAGACCTACGGCTCCAAGGGAAAAGAGATCGTAGACATGAATATCAAGGCCATCGACATGGCTGCCAGTCACATCCAGAAGGTTGATGTTCCTTCCTCCGTTTCCGGCGAGCTTCACATGAAAGCCCCGGTACCTGCCGATGCACCCCAGTTTGTCAAAGAAGTTACCGGCGAACTGATCGCTGGCCGCGGAGAGGATGTTCCCACCTCCAAACTGCCCCTGGATGGTACCTACCCCACCGGAACGACCAAATACGAAAAACGCAATATAGCCGAGAACATTCCCGTCTGGGACCCCGACACCTGTATCCAGTGCGGCGACTGTTCAGCTGTCTGTCCTCACGCGGTTATCCGCATGAAGGTCTACAACGAGGACGTTCTGAAGGACGCGCCCGAGACATTCAAGAGTACTGCTGCCCGGGGTAAAGGTTTTGAAGACATGAAGTTCACCATTCAGGTAGCTCCGGAAGACTGTACCGGCTGCGGCGCCTGTGTGAATATCTGCCCCGCCCACAAGAAAGAAGACGGAGTCAAAACCGACAGAAAAGCCATCAACATGGAACCCCAGCAGCCGCTGCGTGAGCAGGAAGCTGTAAACTGGGAGTTCTTCCTGAACAAGATTCCCAACACCCCCAGAGAGCTGATCAACCTGAACAACACCAAGGGCACTCAGCTCCTGCCGCCGCTCTTTGAGTTCTCCGGCGCCTGTGCGGGCTGTGGTGAAACCCCCTACGTCAAGCTGATGAGCCAGCTCTTCGGCGACCGGGCGGTAATCGCCAACGCCACGGGCTGTTCCTCCATCTACGGCGGTAACCTGCCTACAACCCCCTACACCAAGCGCGCAGACGGGCGCGGACCATCCTGGTCCAACTCCCTCTTTGAAGATGCCGCCGAGTTCGGTATGGGTATGCGGCTTACCTCCGACCAGCTGCAGAAGTACGCCAAGGAACTCTGCACCGCACTGATCGAGAAGAAAGAGGCCGGAATCGACGCCGCTCTACTGACAAAGGTTCGGGACAACGAGCAGGCCAGCCAGGAGGCTATCGAGGAACAGCGGAAGATGGTAGGTCAGCTCAAGGAACAGCTGGCCAAGTCCAAGAGCAAAGAGGCCCTCAACCTGCTGGGCGCCGCGGATTACCTGGTAAAGCGCTCCGTATGGATATTCGGCGGCGACGGCTGGGGATACGATATCGGTTACGGCGGCCTGGACCACGTACTTGCCTCCGGCAAGAACGTCAACGTCTTGCTGATGGACACCGAGGTCTACTCCAACACCGGCGGACAGATGTCCAAGGCAACTCCCACCGGGGCCATCGCCAAGTTCGCAGCCTCCGGTAAGGGCATCGGCAAAAAGGACCTGGGAATGATGGCCATGAGCTACGGCTATGTCTACGTCGCCAAGATTGCCATGGGGTACAACCGGATCCAGACCATCAAGGCCCTGCAGGAAGCGGAAGCCTACAACGGGCCGTCCATCATCATCGCCTACAGCCACTGTGTGGCCCACGGTATCGATATGACCCTCGGCATGGATCAGCAAAAGGCAGCGGTAACCTCAGGTATGTGGCCCCTGTACCGCTACAACCCGCTGCTGGCCGAAGAGGGCAAAAACCCCTTCCAGATGGACAGCAAAGAACCCTCCACCCAGGTGGAAGACTACATCTACGCCGAGAACCGCTACCGTGCCCTGAAGCGCTCCAACCCTGAACGGGCTGCAATGCTGCTTGAGCAGATCAAGAAGGGCGTGGAAAAGCAGTACAAAGAGTACAAGTACCTGGCGGACCGTCCCTTCTAAGACGATCCTGTCAGTCGCAACGAATGACAAAGCCCCCCGCAGATATCGGGGGGCTTTTTATGTGCTCACCACCAAGGCTGGGGTAAGGTCTTCAATATCAGAAAATTGAATCGAAGAAAACCAGCATGGAAGCCCAGGCCATGTTCGCTTCATCCTCATAGTAGGATGAACCTGCGGGATTGGTGAAGTTATGGGCCGGAAGATTTCCATAAATAATGTAAGTAAAATCCGCTTCGGCTTCGGTCATCTCCTGGATAAACGCCTCCTGCCTTTCCCGGGGTGCAGCTGGATCCTGGTCGCCCTGTATGGCGAGAACCTTTGTTTTAATATCCCCTTTTTCTGCGGTCAAACCGGTGTTGATTGAAGAGTGAAATCCCACCACGCCGTCGATCTCGGTACCCAGGCGGGCCATGTTCAGGACAACTCCGCCGCCGAAGCAGTAGCCAATAGCCCCCAGTTTATCCCGATCAGTAAACTCGGCTTCCTTGAGTATATCAATGGCAGCGTTGAAGCGCTTTTGCACAAGCGGATAATCGGTGCCGATTTTCCTGGACATTGCTCCCGCTTCTTCCCGGGGAATCTCCTTTCCGTCTCCGTACATATCCAGAGCAAAAGCTACGTAACCTTCCTTCGCCAGGTCGACTGCCCGCTTTTTCGCGTAATCATTGATACCCTGCCACTCATGAACCACCAGAATCCCCGGTCGCGGTTCTTTTATGGACTTGTCATAGGCCAGAAGGCCCACCAGATTCTGACCGTCTACTGTGTAGGAGATCTCCTCCGTATAGATTATACTTTCCCTGTCCATATCCATTTCCTGGGCTCCTTCCGCCATGAGTCCCGTGAGCAAAAATACTAAAGATAAAACTACCACGACCAATCTGAATTTCATATCCGCCTCCGTGTAAATCAGCGTCGGTGATCGACGCTTTTATTAGTAATTTACTAATCTTTATTATCAAGGGAAACAGATAATCAATGATTTTTAGAACTGAATATGCATGAACCTAAGATGCAGGTAGTGTTCACAATCGTGGGGATAAACAGTGTGCGACGTTCGGGACTTTCCGGAAATCTGGAGAAAACCCAGTTCCCCAGCGTATTTCTCCGCATTTTTCTTTGCTGGCAATAATTTTACTTCCGATTCATCCCCACGATTCGGGACAGTACATTTTCCTTTCCTGCCCTGTCTTAGTAGCTTATTACCTGACAATTTTTCTTTGAATAAGGAGCGCTATATGGAATATCGCAATCTAGGCAGATCAGGTTTGAAGGTTTCGACCCTCTCTTACGGGTCTTGGATAACCTTCGGCACCCAGGTGGACGTCAACGATGCTGCGGAGATGATGAAAATCGCCTATAACGCGGGAGTCAACTTCTTCGACAACGCAGAGGCCTACGCCGGAGGCAAGTCGGAGATTATCATGGGCAAGGCGCTTAAAAAGCTGGGATGGAAGCGGAGCGATCTGGTTCTGTCCACCAAGATTTTCTGGGGCGGAAAAGGCCCCAACGATACGGGACTGAGCCGCAAGCATATCCTGGAAGGAACAAAGGCGGCCCTGGAACGTCTGCAGCTGGACTACGTCGATCTGGTATTCTGTCACCGTCCCGATTATGAAACACCCATAGAAGAAACCGTGCGGGCCATGTCCTATCTTGTGGACAGGGGATACGCCCATTACTGGGGAACCAGCGAATGGAGCGCCCGGGAGATAAGCAAAGCCTATGAGGCAGCCGAACGCCTGCACCTGGTGCCCCCGACAATGGAACAGCCGGAGTATAATCTGCTCGATCGCAGCCGTTTTGAGGTTGAATACAAGCCTCTTTTCGACGAGTACGGCCTGGGTACCACAACCTGGAGCCCTCTGGCCTCGGGTGTGCTCAGCGGTAAATACGGCAAGGGCATTGAGGAGGGGCGGCTGACCCTTCCGGGCTATGAATGGCTGAAGGATCGCTACGAGACCGAGGACGGAAAGAAGCGAATCAAGGCGGTGGAACGGCTCCGTCCGATTGCGGAAGAACTGGGAATCAGCCTGGCCCAGCTGTCTCTCGCCTGGGTAACGAAGAATCCCCATGTAAGCACGGTTATTACCGGCGCATCAAAGCCGGCCCAGGTGGAACAGAACATGAAGGCCCTGGACGCGGCCGAACTGCTGACTCCCGAGATTATGGCCAGGATCGATGAGGCAATAGGAACGAAGCCTGAGCAGCCGCGTAACTGGCGCTGAACGCCTGAAAAGAGAGCCCCTCGCTTTTCGCAAGGGGCTCCTCTTCAGGTGAATTGTTATAACCTGTGTTTTATTCTGCGGCAAGAGCCGCCTTTACCCTGGAAGCGACACCGGCATCGACCCACTGGGTCCATACATCTTCACGGTTTTTCAGGAACCAGATTGCCGCACCCTCATTATCGAGATCCAGCTTCTCTTTGGCTGCCAAAAACTCGTTGTTCATTTCAACAGTCGTGCTGTACTTTTTGAGGATATCAACAACATCGGGAGCCCGTTCCGGGAGGTCCTTATTGACCAGTATGTTGATATCCGCCGGAGGTAAACGGGTATCCGGCAACATGTACATATCCAGACGACCCATTATGGCGGTAGGTTCCCACCAGTAACCGACCCAGGGTTCACCGCGTCGGTAGGCAGCATCCATGGTCGCAGCAACCGCGGCATCGGATCCCGGGATCGCCTTGTTGAAATACTCCCCCAGCCCCTGGTTTTCGAAATACTGCTCGTTGCTGTCGGTAACAGCCCAGCCAGAAATACCAAGATAGATTAGACCTTTTTTCGGATCCTCCGGATCTCGGAAGAGTTCCCAGTAGCGGGGCAGATCGTCGGTTGTTTTCAGATCCGGAGCCACAGGCTCGATGCCCCTGGAGGGATCACCTTCAATTACATACCGGGGTACATACCAGCCCTGGGGACCGTCTGGAAGGTTCTTGCCCAGGTCCAGAATTTCTCCACTGGCAATATGTTTTTCATACACCTCCAGCCAGTTGGAATGCCAGGATTCCATGTCGACGTCTATATCTCCATTGGCCAGACCCGTTACACTGGGAACAGTACCGCCGGGAACAAAATCCGCGGTATATTTATTTTCCAGCCCGTTTTCTATTATGTACGCCACAATGCGGTTATGTACCATTACGCTGTCCCAGGTAAGATCGGCAAAAACTATCTGCTGGGACTTGCCCTCCTGTCCTCCTCCTGCAAAAATAAACCCGCCAAGACACAGCGCGGCGAGCAGTACAAGAACAACCTTACGCATAAACTAACCTCCGTTAATAATATACTTAGAACTCTAAACAATGACATGTGAGAAGTCAAGGTCTTTCAATGTAAATAATTATTTACTATACATAAGTGATATTTTAAAGATATTTAGCCTGCCTTATTTAGCATGCTAAATGCTATTTTTCTGCACCATCTGAAGTATGAAAAGTTTAGCTTTACCGGCGATGAAAGGGATGAAATAATAGCTTCATGAAGCGTTTTCCCCCACATCTGGCTCTGCTGTTTGTCCTTTCACTTATCTTTGTGCAGATCGGATTTCTGCTCATCGATGCCGCCCATCCGGCGGGATTAAAGTTTTCCGCTCCCCGGAAGGGTGGTGAATACGCCAATCCGGTTCCGGTCGAAGGTGTCGCCTGGTACCACGGAAGGGATGATTACCGCGTTGAGCTTGTGGCTTCACAAGACGGCCGGACTGTTCTCAGAACCGAGGTTCCACGGGAGATGGTGAACTACGACAAGAAAGGAGGATCCTTTCTGCTCGCGTCGTTCCGGTCTCTGGTGAATCTGCCGGCAGACGGGGAATGGAGGCTGAGCCTCTATGTTGTCGGCAAGAACGGAGAACGGTTGAAAGGGGGGGATGTTACAATTCAGGCGGGAACCGGGCGCCTGAGCGGGGAGTTTCGCCATTTCTCAGGCCAGCATTATGCCGGACTGGCGGGACTGCTTGTCCTGTGGATTCTGGTCATCACCGCTGCCCGCATAAGCACCGAAGAACAGCGCCGTGTAATTGAGTTTCTGCTGGTGGCAAGCCTTTGGCTGAACGAAATAATCTACCAGTTCTACTGGTATTTCACCGGGGGATGGCATGCCGCCTGGGCACTGATGGTTCAGATGTGCGGGCTCTCCATACTGATTCTCTGTTTCGTTTTCGCCCTGCCCGCGGGAAAGCTCCGGCAGGTTCTCATTGAGCTTATTTTCTTCTGGGGCATAGGCGGCGCCCTCCAGGCCCTGCTGGCGCCGGATATCGGATACCGGGGATTTCCCGAATACAAGTACTTCTCCTTCTTTATTTCCCACGGGCTGATAATTGCCTGCGGATTATACCTCGTGGCCGGACGGGGTTTCCGGCCGACGCTGCTGTCGGTTTTTCGGGTAATTCTGATCAGTAATATCGTCGTTTTTTTCGCCTGGTGGATAAACCTCGCCCTGGAGTATATACCTCCCTTTCAGCGGGGCAACTATTTTGTAATCGGTTTTCCTCCCCCCACGGGTTCAATAATCGATATTCTGGCCGGGATATTCGGCCCCGCACCCTGGTATGCCCTGGGACTCGAAATCCTTGGACTGGCACTATTCCTGATCATGTGGCTGCCCTTTGGAGTCAGGGACATGGTCAGGCGCTCAGAAACCGGCTGATACAGGATTTTTTTGAGCTTGTTATTTTATTCTTGACGCCCCAGTCTTTATCTCCTACCATTTATTTGCTTATGGGTACCTCTAAAAACTCCTCGTTTCGATAAAAACCACTGTTTTGAGGTGCCTTTATTTGGATCGGGAAGGGCGGCGGACATGTCTTTGTTCTCAAATATTATTGCGCCACTGATAGCAGGACTCTTTTTTCTCCTGTACTTTGTTTACTTCAGCATCGCCAATCCCTCAAAAGCAAAATCCTACAAGTACTTTGTAATTTTCCTCATAGGGATCAGTCTCTTCGCCCTTGGCCGCCCCCTGCAGCTTATCCTCGGGCCCCATCCCATGCCTCTCATTATTGTCAATATCCGCATGATCATTCTTTGCGGCCTTATTTCCCCTGTTATCATTCTGGCCTCCGATCTTTTCAACCGGAAAAGGAGCAGAAAACTTCAGACGCTTATAATAGCTTTCTGCGCCCTTCTGGGTTTGACCTATGTCGTTTTCAACACCCTCGGGACCCATGAAAGCCGCGTCCTTTTCCATTTTGCCGGAATAAGCGCCCAGGACAACCTTACCCCCAGCATGCAGGGTCCCTTTTACGGCCGGGAAGTAACCATTATCGTACAGGTTGTAACGGGCCTGTTGCTGGCACTTTTTTCGCTGATAAAACTCATCAAGCTGAAAATAGAAACTCCTCTTAAAGATCTCCTGAAAAACAAGATCTTTCTTTTTAACAGCGGGGTATTTATCTTTGCTTTTTCGTTTATAGTTGGCTCTCTGGCAAAACAGTGGGGGATATACTACGTGGTATCCATGATAAGCGCTCTGCTTTTCGGCGGGAGTGTATTGATGGACATAAAGGAGGTCTACCACTACTACGAAAAACTGATTCCCTTTATCAAGGAAGACATCATTCATAACGTTGCCTTGAGCGGCTTTTCAAATACGAAGCTTGTCGAGATGCTTGACTGTCTGGGAAAAAACAGCGATCTGAATACCTTTGTTGTGGTTAAAATCAAGGACGGAAAAACAAAGGTTCTCCAGGACCTGCAGATGATCGATGAGGTTTTGCGCAGCACAGATCAGATTCTGCGGAATTATTTCGCCGAAGAGTGCTACATCCTGCTCCCCCTATCCAACTACAGGATCGGGGTCGCCCTCAAGCTGAAGGATACCGCTCCTCCTGAAAACCGCGTCCCTTTTATGGAGATTCTCGAGGAGATACAGAGAGAAATTTCCAGCGCCCAGAAGTGCAGTCTGGCCGTGGGAATAGGCAGAACATACGAAGGCATCGAGAACCTGCGAACATCCTATCATGAAGCTCTGAACGCCCAGGAATACGCCGAGCGTCTGAAGAAATCCAACATAATTCATGTGGACAACATTAACGAACTGGACCACCAGACCAACACCTATCCAGTCAAGGAGAAGGAAAAGCTCCTGTCTCTCATCAAGGTTGGGGATACAATCAACAGCAGAAAGGCTTTCGCCGAGTATATCGAGAGATTCAAGTCTTTTATCGCGGAGAAGCCCGATGCCCTGAAGGTTAGGCTGTATGAGTTTATCGGCTCCATTATCGATTCCGCCATACTCGGAGGAGGGGACGAAAAGAAGCTGAACGAGCGCATGGAGGAGTTTTTCAGCGATATCAACCACATAACGGACATGGAAACCGTGGAAAACTGGATGTCCAGCGTCGTTGTTGAAATCACAGAGACTGTTGCCCATATATACGAAAGCCGATCCAAAACCCTGATAAAAAAGGCGCTCCGCTTTATAGAAGAGAACTACAATTCCCAGCTCAGCTATAAGGATGTCGCCAATGAGGTGTTCATAAGCCCCTCGTATTTTCTCTCCCTCTTCAAACAGGAAACGGGCTATACCTTTGTGGACTACCTAACTGTGCTGAGAATCGAAAAAGCCAAGGAAATGCTCCTTACAAGCGATATGACAATCACCCAGATAGCGGATAACACGGGGTTCAATAATTCCAACTATTTCAGCAGGATCTTTAAAAAGATCACCGGGATTCGGGCCAGGGACTACAGAATCCGATCCGATCAGCCCCTGGTAAAGACAGAATAGCCGCCGGTCACGGTCGAACACCCATAACCGGCGCACATCGGTACACTATCCAAAAATCATGTTCGGAATAAAAGTGACGGCTTCCGGAATAAACACCAGTATCGACAATTCAAGCAGCACAGCGGCCATGAATGGAAGAGATTCCCTGGTATACTCTTCCGGCGGACAGTCAATAATTCCGCAGACGGTATACAATGCCGCTCCAATAGGCGGCGTCATAACACCCAGGGTTACCACGGTGGCCATCAGAACCCCGAAGTGGATGGGATCGAAACCGAGACTCTGCACCATGGGCAGAAAAATCGGGGTAAGCAGAATGAAGTTCACGTTGCTGTCCACAATCATACCCGTAACAAAGAGAAATCCCAGCATGATCAGAACGAGCACCTGCGGGTTATTGCTGATGCCGAAGATGAAATTACTCAAAATCACCGGCAGCTTCACCCAGGTAATTGCATAACTGAAAGGGCCCGACATGGCGATAATCAGCATAATGGCCCCGTTATCCTTGAAACTTGTTACAAGAGCGCTCTTGAATTTCTCCCAGGTCAGCTCCTTGTAGACAAATTTCCCGATAATGACGGCGTACACAACTGCGAAGGCTCCGGATTCCGAAGGAGTGAAGAGTCCAAAGCGTATTCCCACAATCAGAATTACCGGAAACATGAGGGCCCAGACAGACTCTTTGAGGTTTCCTCCAATCTCCCTGAACGTCAGCCGCGGCGCATTCTCCTGGGGAGGATCATACTTCTTGAAGCGGCTGGTCAGTGTGGTGGTGATCATCAAGAACATCATCATCAGAAAGCCGGGAATGATTCCGCCCGCGAAAAGACGGCCGATGGAGACTTCGCCGACAAAACCGAAGATTATGAGTCCCAAACTCGGTGGAATCGTTGCGGTTATAAGGGCGGAGACGCAGTTTACCGAGCAGATATAGCCCTTTTTGTAACCGATCCTCATCATCTCGGGGCCGAGGATCCGTGTTTCCATGGCGGCATCGGCGGTAGCAGAACCGGAAACGCCCCCCATCAGGGTACTCATTACAACGCTGATCTGGGCGGTCCCGCCGTACATTCGGCGGGTCAAAAGCCTGGCCAGCCCAAGCAGGCGGCTGGTTATGCCGGAAACATTCATCAGATTACCGGCGAAAATGAAAAACGGAACGGCCAGAAAAGCAAAAGACTGACTCTGAAGAATGACCATCTGAACCGCACCTTCGAAGGGCAGCATCGGCTGGGTAATAAAAAAGGTAAATGCCGCTATGCCGATTACAAAGGCGATGGGCATTCCCATAAGAAGAAACAGCACAAAGGAAAGCACTACCAGGGTCATTCGGAGCTCCTCCGGTTCCAGGATGAATCCTTTCCAGTCAACTGCAGGAAGGCTCTCTGTATTTTCTGAAGCGTAGAAAAGATCATGGACAACGAGGCCACGGCCAGACTAAGTATCACCAGGGAATAGGGAATGGGCATGGATTGATACCTGGCTACGCGCTCGGTCCAGGCAAGTCTGAGACTGTAAACGAACATAAAGCCAAGGGCTGCAAGAATGATGAGATAGACAACAAGCTCGATGAGACGCTGTACCTTTTCCGGAAATATCCGGGTAAGTATATCGACACCGATAATCTGACCGCTTCGCCATGCAACGTCCGCACCAAGAAAGGCGGTCCACGCCAGCAGAAGCATTGCCAGATCGATATTCCAGGACATGGAGACCCGGAAAAAACGTAGAAAGGCGGATAAAAATACAAAAGCGATCAGAAACACGAATCCGGTACCGCAGACCGCTTTCTCGGCTTTATCGAGCCAGCTAAACAGCTTATTCATAGATTCTCCCAATTTTGCTTGCACAGGTGTAAACCAGAGAAAAAGGGGGAGGGTCATGTGATCCTCCCCCTCAGGAGTAACACCAGGGTGCTACATTCCAAGCTGGTTGAAGAGTCTGTCCTTCAAACCCGGGGAGAATTTAAGGTCGTTCCTTTCATAGAGCGGAGCAATGGCGTCCTGGAACTCCTTAAGATCAACTTCGGTGATGGTAACACCGTTATCCACCATCCTCTGGTATAAGCCGGCTTCCGCATCCTCACCGATTTTTCCGTATTCGAGGGCCTTTTCCCTGATAGTTTTCAGGAAAAAATCCCTGGCGTCATCGGGCATCCCGTCAAGCAGACGGGTAGAACAGACGAAGGCTGTCTGGAGCATATAGTGCTTGGTTATGGCTATATACGGAGTAACATCCCAGAAGGCGTTTCCTGCAGCGGCGGATACCTGTACTTCGGTTCCGTCAAGAGCGCCCTGCTGAATAGCGGGGAAGACCTCGCCGAAGGGAATGGCAATATTTGCAAAGCCGAAGTACCTGGCCAGCGCGTTTCCAATATCATTTCCGAAGCCGCGGATTCGCATACCGGAAAGATCTTTGACGTGCTCCACCTTGTCAACGGTATAGAAATTCCGGAACCCGTTGTACATATCGGCAATAAGTACAATACCCTGCTTCTCGAGCTGCGATGACCATGTCTTGAATAGTTCGGTGTCGGGCAGCTTCTCAAGTACTGCCGGATCGGTAAGAATATAGGGGGCCATGAGGATGTTCATATCGGGAATGTTGAACTGACTTGCAAGTCGACCGGGATCCGAAGGAACTACCAGGGGGACTCCGAGTTTGGCCTGGGTTACCAGGGCATCCGTATCTCCTGACAGCGCCCCGGCTACAAGGACCTCCGCATCGAAGCGACCGTCGGCATTCAGGACATCGGCCACGGCCTGCATCATCTTGCTCTGGGTAGTGGTGGCAGCCTCGGTTCCGGCAAAGGTCACAGTGATCTTTCCGGAGGAAGCAGCTTCATCCTGACCGCCAGCGAAAACAGAAGCAGGCAGCAGCATGAGGGAAACAGCAAGCACAAGAAAAAGTTTTACACGTTTCATTTTTTTCTCCTTTTACAAAGTTAACGCTTGAAAAAATCATAGGCTCGGCCTTTCTGAGCTGTCAAACAAAAACATGGAGCCCCGGCTATAGAGAATTACGAAGTTTCTGTACAATATTACAATCACCTGCATTTTTTTAACTTTTTGCAGATTTTTACCCAGATCTGCATCATAGTTTTCAGGAATGTTTATTTATTTTTTATATATTTGCGGGCTTTCTACTTGCATAACTGAACGATATGCACTACTTTTATTCCCAATATGAAGCTTAACCTTCTGCGCAGCCTGCTGCTATCCCTACTCGCTCTCCTCCTACTGGGAACAGCGCCCGGATCATGCAGCCTGCAAGGTGGAACTTAGCTTCATAACCTTGACGAGGTAACCTGCATGCCATGGGCCGAAAAACGGTCCATGGCATTTTTTTTTTGGAGGTAGAGAATGAAAACCATGAATTACACCAAGTACCGACGTTACGAGCCGATCTCACTGCCGGACAGAACCTGGCCGGACAGAATAATCGAAAAGGCTCCGATCTGGTGCAGCGTCGACCTGCGGGACGGCAACCAGGCACTGAGTGTGCCGATGAACATGGAAAAGAAACTGATGATGTTCAAGCTTCTTACGGACATCGGTTTCAAGGAGATTGAAGTCGGGTTTCCCTCGGCTGCGGAGATCGAGTATAACTTCATGCGCAAACTGATCGAGGACAAGCTGATTCCCGAGGATGTAACCGTTCAGGTCCTTGTCCAGGCCCGGGAGCACCTGATTAGGCGCACCTTCGACTCACTTAAAGGGGTCGCGAACGCCGTTGTTCATATTTACAACTCCACCTCCACGTCCCAGCGCCGTCTGGTCTTCAAGAAAAGTCAAAAGGAGATTATCGATATCGCCGTAAGCGGAGCACACCTGGTCAAAGAACTGGGAGATGCCGAAGAGAATCCCGGAATCCATTATGAGTACAGTCCGGAAAGCTTTACCGGAACAGAAATGGATTTTGCCGCGGAAATCTGCAACGCCGTGATTGACGTGATTCAGCCGACCCCGGAGCATCAGATGGTAATAAACCTGCCGGCCACTGTGGAGGCCCACACTCCGAATATTCACGCCGACCAGATAGAATGGATGTGCCGGCACCTTGACAGACGGGACAGCGTTCAGGTAAGCCTCCACACCCACAACGACCGGGGAACCGGAGTCGCAGCAACGGAGCTGGCGCTCCTGGCCGGAGCGGACCGCGTGGAAGGAACGCTCTTCGGCAACGGCGAACGGACCGGCAATGCCGACCTCGTAACCCTTGCCCTGAACATGTTTTCCCAGGGAATCGACCCCAGGCTCGATTTTACCGACATCAACTATGTGCGGGACGTCTACCGGTACTGCACCGGGATGGATGTTCACCCCCGACATCCCTATGTGGGAGAACTGGTATACACAGCCTTTTCCGGATCTCACCAGGACGCCATCAACAAGGGAATGCATGCTCGCGGCGACGGAGAAACGGAGATATGGGATGTTCCCTACCTGCCCATCGATCCCCGGGATGTGGGACGTTCCTACAAATCCATCGTCCGCATCAACTCCCAGTCAGGAAAAGGCGGTGTGGCCTATATCATGGACACCGAGTTCGGGTTCAGCCTGCCCAAAGCAATGCATCCTGAGTTCGGCCTGCTGATCCAGCAAGAGACAGATAAAAGCGAAGAAGAGCTGGTCCCTGAACAGATCTGGGCGGTATTCGAAGAGAATTACCTGAATACGACTGCGCCCTTTGCTCTTGAAGATGTCAACGTTCGGATGGAAACGGATAAAGCCTCCGGCAAGCATATGGCAAATGTTACCGGACAGATCATGAAGAACGGTAAATTGCTGGATATCGAAGGCCGGGGGAATGGTCCCATTGACGCCTTCGTTCACGGTCTTAAACAGCACGTGGATTTTGATTTCCAGTTTGAGTCCTTCGATGAACACGCCATCAATGAAGGAGCCGACGCCCAGGCGGTGGCATATATTTCAGTCATAACCGAGGACAAACGAAGGGTATTCGGAGCGGGAATCGATACGGATATAACCTTTGCCTCCTATAAGGCAATCCTGAGTGCCATAAACAGGGTAGGCTGATCAGCACCTAAGAAGAGAGGCAGACTATGGGAAAAACCGACATGCTGGTAATCAGTGCCCATGCAGCTGACTACTGTACCCGGGCCGGCGGGACAATCGCGAAATACATTAAGGAGGGCTGGAAGGTTCACATTATCGCCCTCACTTACGGGGCCAGGGGTGAATCGGGGGGCTACTGGAACAACAGCCCCGGCGGAAGCGTAGAGGAATGTGAGGGGATCAGGCACAAAGAGTCCCAGGCGGCCGCTGATTTTCTGGGAGCGGAAATAGAGTTCTGGGGCTACAGGGATTATCCCCTGATCATTGACGAAGAACGCACCCGAATGCTGACCAGACGCATACTGGATATCCGTCCGGAGATTGTCCTTACCCACTGGCAGGAAGACCCCACCAATGTGGACCATCAGGTAACATCCCGGGCGGTGGTGCGGGCTGTAACGAATGCCGCGCAGATCGGCTCTTTTCCCAATACCCCGGCGCACTACTTTCCAAATTTATACTTTTTCGAGAGTACGGTCCCCATGTCCGAGTTCAACAACTTCAGTCCGGATACCTACATCGACATCGATGAGACCTACGAAACCAAGGCGGAAGCGATCAAACGCTTTGCCTGTCAGCCTCAGCTGGTCTTCTATTACAAACACTTTGCAAGCCATCGGGGGTTCCAGGCTTCCAACTGGGCCAAACGAAAAATTGAGTACGCCGAAGGATTCAAGCGCTATCTGCCTGTCGTGGGAAGCATGCTTCCGTTGACCGAACGCGGGGAGTAGCCGATTCAGACCTCCCCGGATTCTATCAGGGACGTCCTTTCCTTCAGGAACCGGAAAGCTTCGCGTCCCTCCCTGGAAAAATCCTTTGCAAAGGCTTCCGCGCTGAGTCGTCCGGTATAGCCGATTTTCCGCAGGGCGCGGAAAAAATCGTCGTAAACCTCTCCATCCTTCCCTGAGGGAAAGCTCCTGCCCTCGGGGTTGGAAATATGACAATGCCGAACCGCTTTTCCGGCTTTCAGGATAATATCCACCGACTCGTTCTCCAAAGCCAGATGATAGTAGTCCACCAGCAGCTGGATCGATTCCCTGTCAGCGGCCCTGCTGAGTTCATAACCTTCGGCGGCACTGTTTACTATGTTGCTCTCTCCCCGGTTCAGGGGCTCGATTACAATCGTTATCCCCCTGGGAGAGACATATTCATCGATGATACAGCAGATCGAAACCATCTGCTCCCAGGCTGCTGATACCGGGAACCCTGCAGGGATGTTCCGTGCACCGGAGCTTCCGAAGCAGATTACTTCAGCGCCAAGCTCTTCGACACGCCGTATTGCCGTATCCAGGTAGTTTCGAATTGCAGAAAGATCGACCGTGGGTCCTGTAATTTTAAGTGAAGCCGGGAACAGGTTATTGCAGGCTTCGCAGTCAAGACCGGAAGCTTGTATCCGCTGCTTGAGCTTCTCGAAACCTGTTTCATCCAGCTCCATCATCTGGGCCACCGGCAGGTCAAGGTACTCGTACCCGTACTCAGCAATCTCTTCAATAGCCCATTGACCGACGGAATCCCCTTCTGTGGCGAGCATGTTTGTGCAACAACCTATTCGCATGGTTTTACTCCCTGTTTTGATTGTTTCATTATAGGGTGGGATATGCAAAGGTGCAATCACATCCGTCCACGATAATTTTGTTGACAGCAGGATGATTGTATCCTAAGCTATTGGGAAGATAGAAGAATGCTCCCAAATAATAGGTTTATTGTATCCAGTATATTCCGCCAGACTGGTGGAATTGCATACGATGCGCGTAAGTTAATTTTAACAACTGAAACATAGGAACAGAGGCCGGAAAGCAGGCAGCACCACGGGAGTGTATGAACCAGATTCAAGAATACAGTTTTGGTTTCAATTGCGGAATAACCCCAATAATTAAATGGGGGGATTACCATCGTCACAATGAGGTGGAAATTACCTTTGTCGATAAGGGATCTTTCAGTCTTGAGCTCCAGGGGCAGAAAATAGAGGTTAAACCGGGGAAACTTCTCATCTTCTGGGGCGGTATGCCTCACTATATCGAGAGTCTTGCACCTGGCCAGACCCAATACTGGATGTGCGTCCCGGTTTCCTCCTTCATCCAGTGGGTGGATAACCCGCAGCTGTTCAGGGATATCTTTACCCATGGATTAATCCTCACCGACATTTACCGCCATTTAAATGCCTACTGCTCGCTATTCTACCTTTGGAGCGCCGAACTGAACGATACCTCCCGGAGAATACGCGAAGCGGCCCAGCTCTCCATATGCGCCCAGATACGCTGTACTCTCGAGGATATCGGCAGAACGGCAATACATAACAATTCTTCTTTTCAGGACCCCGGCTACAGTACTGCCAGCCTTAAGTCAACAAAACTGTTTAAACGCGCTTGTGAATATATAATCGATAATTATACGGATTTTGAGCTCGACGCAGAAAAAATCGCGGATTCCATCAATACTCATCCCAAGTATCTTATCTCTCTGTTTAAACGCAAGTACGGAATGTCACTGAATGATTTCATTCTGTTCCTGCGGGTCTCGGAAGCTCAAAAAATGCTGCTTCATACCAACAGGAAAGTGGCGGACATTGCATTCGATTGTGGTTTTTCCACATTGAGCAGCTTCTATTCAGCCTTCAGGAAGATCGTTGGAGAGAAGCCCCTCCATTATCGTCCTCATCATTACTTTCCGATTGGACTGTGATTTCAGACTATTATTGTAATATTTAACATATTTAATATTTTTTCAAAAAAGACAAAGAAGCTTACTATTTTGTAATTTCTTGTCACATCTGCGGAGGATGACCCGCAGAAAACAATCTACAATTGTCGTAAATCCAATAAGGAGGAACTCATGAAAAAGGGTTTACTCGTCTTACTAGTTTTATTTCTATGTATTCCGGCCGTACTGATGGCGGAAGGCTCTAAAGAAGCAGGGGCATCCCAAGAGAAAAAGATCGTTATGACCTTCGGGGAAGCGGACTCCCTGGGAACTCCCATCAACCTCGCTAACGCTCTTTTCTGCAAGCTTGTAACAGAGCGAACCAATGGAATGATCACTGTAAACCATATTGCCGGTGAATCATTGGGAAACGACATTCAGGTAATAGAACAGATGATGGAAGGCTCGGTTCAGTTCTACGGAGATGTAGCGGGCTGGTATGCAAACTGGGTAAAGGACCTTGCAATCCTCAACTGGGGATTTACCTTTGATGACAACGACCATGTGCAGCGTTTCTTCAACAGCAGTTCGTTTGACGCCCTCAGTGATGAACTGATCGAAAACGCCGGGATTAAAATCCTCGGTATAGCTCCGACACAGCCCAGAATCCTGTTTTCCAGAAAACCGGTCCGCAGCCTGGGTGATCTTAAGGGTCTCAAGATGCGGGTTCCGGATATACGAACTTACATGCTACTGTGGCAGACCTTTGAAACAAATCCGAACCGCGTAGCCTGGGGAGAGGTATACCTAGGCATGAAGACTGGGCTTCTTGAAGCGGCTGAGGGCCCTATCGGTGCAGCCTACGGTGCGAAATTTCATGAGAGCGGCCCCAATGTAACCTTGACCAATCATCTTGTATCGACCTATCAGGTATCCATGAACAACGAGCTGTTCGAGAGCCTGTCTCCGGAATATCAGAAAATCCTTCTGGAAGCCGGACAGGAAGCAGCCGACCTGGCACGTAAAGTCGCTGAGGAAGGAACCGTAGAAACCCTCGACAAAATGGTGGCTGAAGGCGCGACACTTATTGAACTGAGTCCGTCTGCGCGCGAGGATTTTGTCAAGAAGAGCACCTCCGCTGTTAAAACAATGGAAAACGACGGCGAATGGCGTAAAGGTCTCTGGCAGGAAGTCCGCGACCTCGCTCAGTAGGAACAGGTACGTAAAAAACATATTGAGGAAGGCGACAGTGACATTGGATAATTTTTTAAGCAAATACAACCGGATGCTGGGCAGAATTGAAGCCATTGAGAAATTTTTTGGATTGACACTGCTCGCCTTCATTGTACTGAGTATTTGCTTTCAGGTAATGACCCGGGCATTCTGGAATAAATCCCAGATATGGGTAGAAGAACTCTGCACCTACGGTTTTATTTGGGCGGCCTTTTTGGGAGCCGCCATTGGAACAAAACATCAGCGGCATATAAAAATTTCCACTTTTCTGTTCAGACTGGATTACAAGAAACAGTTGATAATTGCGGAAATATCATACTCTCTCATGCTGCTGATTCTCATTTTAATTGTAAAAAACGCCCCCGGTCTTTATGCAATAGAGACCCGGAGTAATATTATTGCAATCCCTTTTATTCCGCGATTCTACGTTTTTTCGTTACCTCTCCTGGTCTCCCTGGTATCAATGATAATAACAATCCCCTATTTAATGCTTAATGATTACATGGCCTACAAGCTGGAGGGTGGAAAACAATGAGTCTTATAGTCCTTTTACTTACCGCAGCGGTATTATTGATTTTTGAGTTCCCCGTGGCTTTCTCGTTGATGGGAGCTTCCATCGGGTATCTGGCAGTTGATTTCTTCACAGGGCAGGGTATACCGGTCTCACTGACAATACTCGCACGGCGAATGTCTCCCGGCCTCGACAGCTTCCCCCTGCTTGCCATGCCGCTCTTCATTCTTGCCGGAAATTTGATGAACCGCTCCGGTATAGCCGAATCAATTTTTAAATTCGCGACATCCCTCTTCGGACATATCCGAGGCGGCCTGGCTCATGTGAATATTGCGGCGAGTATCGTTTTTGCCGGGATGTCCGGAGTTGCCCAGGCCGACGCTGCCGGCCTGGGAACTATCGAGATTGAACAGATGATGAAAAAAGGATACAAGGCTCCCTTCGCTGCAGCGGTGACAGCTTCATCATCCATAATCGGTCCTATCATTCCCCCGAGCGTAATTATGGTCCTCTATGCCGTATTGGCTCAGGTATCCCTGGGGGAGTTGTTCCTGGCGGGAATCCTCCCGGGCATATTGATGGGTGCTCTGTTGATGCTTCTTGTCTACTGGATGTCCTTGACCAAAAGAGCGGATACTCCGGTAGAACCGGCCTGCACAGTGAAAGAGATTCTCCTCTCTTTTATTCAAGCCTTACCGGCACTTCTCGCTCCCATGATCCTGGTATTCGGTATCCTGTTCGGATTCGCTACGCCTACGGAACTGGGTGCGATCGCTGTATTTTACGCTGTAGTACTGGGGGTACTAAACAAAAGGCTGGGATTAAAGGAAATCAAGGAGGCCTCACTTGACAGCCTGGTAACCTTCGGCGTCCTGATTTTCATTATGGCTGCGGCCTTCCCCATCGGCTGGATTATAGCGGCAAACAACCTGCCCATGCATATAGCGAATTTCATACTCTCAATCTCAACGAATAAATTTGTTGTGCTCATTATGATCAACATTATGCTCTTGATTGTCGGGTGTTTTCTGGAAACAAATGCCATCCTTTTTATCTCCGTACCTGCACTGCTTCCTCTGATTCAGATGCTTGGAGTCGATCCGGTGCATTTCGGAGTTATACTGGTATTGAATCTGCTTATCGGTGCCATTACACCACCTTTCGGTATAATTCTTTTCATAATGATGGATATCGCAAAGATCTCCTTTCGCAGCCTTCTTAAAGAAATGCGGTATTTTTATGTCCCACTGGGGATATCCCTTATCATCATTACCTTTGTTCCAGATTTCGTACTATTTCTTCCCCGGGTTGTAGCCCAGGCATTTGGCGGTTAATCATGAATTACAGTGAAATTATTCTTTCAGCAATCAAGGGAAAACCTGTTCCCGAACTACCATGTGCGCCGAGAATGGACCTTTGGTATCTCTCCAATTATTACCGGGGTACCCTGCCAAGGGAATACCGGAATGCAACATTGCTTGACATTATGGAAGACCTGGAGGTCGGATTCAATACCACGAATCCCAATTTCCTTGAACGGGAGTCTGTGGATGATGAAGCCCACCGCGCCCTGGGCCGTTATCAGTCAAGCGATATTCCCTACCGGGTATTCGTGGATTGCGACCAGAAATGCCGGCAGGAAGGAGATCTGTACATCTCCGAGTACTTCACTCCCTACGGAACAATCAGAACACAAACCCTCTATACCGAGGAAATGCGCAAGGCCGGAATAACGAATACCCATATCCAGGAAAAGGCATTCAAGTCAGAGAAGGACTACGATGCTCTGGGGTATGTCTATGAGCACATGAGAATAGAAGCCCGGCCGGAAGCCTGTGAAACATGGAAAGAACGGGCCGGAGACCGGGGCCCAATGATTTTCTGGGTAGCCTCTGAGGGATCCCCATACCATCTTCTTTCGAAATACCTCATGCCTTTTGAGCTGTTCTGCTACGAGATGTTCGATCATCCGCAAAAAATGCAGGAACTGGCGGGCAAAATCAGCAAGTCGTTTTATGCCGCTCTGGAGCTCGGTTTGAACTCGGAGGCGGAAATACTCCGGGTAGGGGCTAATTATGACTCCACCATAGAAAACCCGCCGTTCTTCAGGGAACACATACTACCGGACCTCAGGAACTGCGCAGACAAAACCCATGAGAAGAAAAAGTATCTGCTGTCACATACTGATGGAGAAAACAGCGGACTTCTGGACCTTTATCTGGAATGCGGTTTTGATATTGCCGATTCAATCTGTCCCGCCCCCATGACGAGTGTCTCTTTCAAGGAGCACCGTAAAGCATTCAAGAATAAGGTAACGATCTATGGCGGGGTACCTTCGATAATTTTTCTGCCAAGTTCCGTTTCAGAATACGAATTTGAAAGATTCCTCGATGATTTTCTAATCGATGCGGGGGATGGTAAAAATCTTATAGTATCTATTGCCGATACCGCTCCCCCGGAGGCTGATTTTTCGCGTATCCGCAAATTCATCAAGAAGATCAAGGAGTTCGGTCCGGTATCGTAGTACTTGTGCCGGGCAGATAAAAGATCTGCCCGGCTCTATTATGTCTCTTTCTGTACAGTAATATCAGCTGTCGTTACAAAAGGATTCCTGTATCGTCTCAGCCCCCGGGTCTTGTCTCCATACTGTATCGCCTCCTCGGGACACAGGTTAAGACAGGCCATGCACAACTGGCAGCTCTGCTGCCAGACGGGTTTCCCATCTTCCAGCCGCACATTATTCACGGGACATACCTGCTGACAGGTTCCACAGGAGCTGCAGGTATCATCCGCACTGAAGGAACTGTCGAGTTTCGGAATATATTTGTATCCCAGGTAATAGAAGAGTCCGGGAGATATGTTACGTCTGAACCAGCCGCCTTCTTCGTCAAAATACGTTTCCGCCCTTTGTACAATCCCGGCCAGACGGGAGACTTTTTCGGCTCCGTTCTGCAGCTGATCGTCCAGGGCCTCACCCTGAATAGCTTCTCCGTAGGGCAGGTAGTTGCTGGGGGTCAGGATGCTGAAACCCGCATTCAGAGTATTCCCGGTCGGCCGGATCTGCCTGCGGAAAAAGCGGAAGGCCCTGCCCGGATCGCCTCCATTTACCGCAACAGCGTAAAGATAGCCTGCCTTCGGCAAATGACGCAGGGAATCTGCAACGATATGGGGCATGCGGTGCATATAGACAGGGAAGACAATACCCACACTGTCCTGCTCATTTATGCCATCAAAGGCCCCGGCAGAGACAATGGGAACAGGCTCAGGACTCTCGAGTTCACGGCTCAGGAGACGTGCTGCCCAGAGGGAGTTACCGGTACCGGTAAAATAGAAAACTTTATGCTTCATGGGAGTAATTCTGGACCTTATGAGAGTCGGTAGTCAAGATACGAAATCATCACAGCCTGTCATGCACCGCGATATTGGTCGGTACATAGTCCCTCGCATCAACTCTTTCCTGCCAGCTCCTTTTCCCTCTCGCCCGCAGGCTTCAGGTCCTTGACGATAATCCGGGAGAGCTTCAGCTCTTCCACGCCTTCGTGCTCGATCATCGATTCCCCGGCCTCCCGGTTGCGAAAGCGCAGTACGTTGAGCATGAAGATCTCCAGCTTGCTTAAGGTTGAAGGAGGCAGCAGGTTGCCGTCGATCTCCACGGACATGACGGGATAGTTCCTCTCCCGGGCCCATGGGGTATAAAGACCTTCGATGACCCGGCCTATAAGGCAGGCAAAGGGAGATATGTTCACGATTCCCGAGTAGTCGTCCTCCATGGCGGTGGCCGCCGCGGCGGTGGAAATGGTGATCTCCGATTTAAGCTCGTGGTTCACAAAGTGCTTGGACGCGTTCTTCATGATCGCATACATGTCGTGGGGGGTATGGGGAACCAGACCTGTTCTTTTCAGGGTTTTCATTATTCGACCCTCAACCCACAACTTGTAACGGCGCTCGATATGGAACATGATGAACTGCCGAAAAACGCGGCTGAAGGGGCGCCGGTACCAGGCAAGCAGCTTCAGCCGCTTTTTAAGGTCATACTCCTTTACAAAGTCCAGGTACCAGATCCATTCGGTTATGCCGGCCACTTTGGCCATGATTCCATGCCGGGCAAAGTCTCCTACCAGCTCGTCAACGGCAAAATCGTCCCGGCGCACGTAAATTTCCCCGACTATCAGCACCTTGGGGAGTTCTTTCAGGTCTTTTTTTACAGGAATGGCCGCTATCTCCGATGCAATGCCTTCCAGGGTGGGGATGATTTTATCCGCTCCTTCCTTTTCGGTTACCTCGATAAGGCGGGTCCAGATGGCATCGAAGGTTTCCAGGGCCTCCCGGGGTTTTTCCGCGCAGGTCCGCAGGGCCGTCTCCACATCTTTCATGTAGTCCGAAGCAACGAAAGCCCACCAGATCTGCTTGGTCATGCCCGGGCCCAGCTCGTTATAGGAGTTGTCCGCATCCAGTGTGAACACGACGACATTCTCCATTCTCAGGTCCCGGAAGAGATTCTGAAAAAAGACGAAATACTGACCGGTACGACAGGGGCCCTTCGTGGTAGGAACAAACAGCAGGTAAATCTCGTCCTTGCGATAGTTTTCCGATGCAAAGAACTTCAACGCGCTGCCCAGGACAAGATGGCTGGGAACGCACTCCTTGCCAGAGGCGTAGTTTCGGGCCATCTGCAGGGTCAGCTGGTCCGCCACGGGAAGGGCCTCTGCCGACCATCCCGCCCCCCGCATGGCCGCGGCAGTAAGTTCGGTCCCAATGCGCCCCATGTTGGAAAGGAGCACCTTGACCCGGGGGTTCCCCTGAATGGAAATCTTTTCGCCGGTATTCTTGTCGAGAACGTGGATCTTTTGGCCGGCTTCGTTGATAAAACGCAGACCGTTATCGTAACGCTGTTCTCGGATGTCCTTTATCCTGGAGCGGTAACCTTCGATGATATCCAGAAAAGCCTCCACCCTGGTGTCCACACCGGCGTCTGCAGAGTGGCTGTCCAGTTCCAGTATCAGGAAGGGCTTGATTCCCATGATCCACTTTAAATAGTGGAGCATAAAGCTGTCAGGAGCGCAGCTGAAGTTGCTTATCCAGGTAACATAGATATTCGGTTCATCCTTCAGAAGTTCCGCTGCCTTCATGTCCAGCTGACCGTAATACCAGTACATGTTGGGAAAGATTTCCCGGTCTTTGGCAGCCAGAATGTCGAAGGGAATGACCGTAAAGCCCCGGGAGCTGAACTTCCGGGGAATACCCATGTTGGCGTCCTGGGTAAAGGCGTTGTATGGCCGACCCAGAACGGCAATTACGGGCTCTTTCCGGCTCCGGGCCCATTCCAGAGCCTCGGCGCCCAAGGTCTCGCTGCGGGCAAAGTAGTCGTTCTGATGCTCCAGGGCTGTGTCAAAGGCCGCCTGCCCCTCGGCCGGGGTATATCCCAGGTCCACTGCAAGCTGAACAAAGAATTCAGCGGCTTTTTTCAGGCCGTACATCAGGCTGACCACCGGCCGCAGAATGCGTTCCTCCGGGAACTCCGGGAAAGCCTTCTGAATATAGTAGGGAAGGGCCTGGGTTATGGGGCAGAAGTTCCCCGGCATACCCTCTTCCTGAGTCTCAAGGTCCCGAAAATGGGGAAGGAAAATGTAATCCACACCTTTGTCGATCATGTCCTGGACCGCGCCGTGGGCTATCTCCGCGGGAAAGCAGTAGGCGCTCTCTACCCGGGCGGCCCCTTCGGCGGAGACATCCTCACTAAGTATGGTCTCGATTCCCAGCTCATGAAAAAACCAACGATAAAGAGGGTTAAGGCTGTATACCGAGAAGGCTTTGGGAATTCCCACAATGAAATCCCGACGTTTTACCAGGCTTTCCGGATCGGGAACGCAGGTTTCAAAAAGGAGCTTGTTCCGCTCCTCCACCCAGTCTTTTACCTGCGTTTCATCAAGCTGCTTCTTTTTGCGCATATTGGCGTACATGTTGCAGCGGCCGCCGAACATGTATTTGTGGCCGTTTACCGACAGGACCTTGATGGGGCAGTAGTTGCCGCAGGCCTTGCACTTGAACTCCCGTTCGTAGACGATGTCGGTGTTCAGAACCGTATCCAGATCAAAGGAGCCCTTCTCCAGAAGTCCGTCCCTGTACTTCTGCTGGG